>JAABUZ0100000158.1_pt1 | contig 172740 bp, 163 predicted proteins | sample 5562091 | NCBI WGS metagenome assembly JAABUZ01 (sample SAMN12813069, study PRJNA571459) | rock metagenome | isolation source: Antarctica rocks | place: Antarctica: Victoria Land, Linnaeus Terrace sud | collected 2015-12-21 | reverse complement strand
TCCGCACTCTTCACGTTTACCGTCGCGGCCTACAACTTGATTCGCATCCGAAACATCTTGGCGACGACACCATGACGCGGTATCACCATGTCCAAAACTACACGAAGGCCCCCGGAAAACCGCTCAAGCGGCGAAAATACCGCTTGAGAGCCGTGAAAAACCATCATGAGCGCTTACAAGACAACGAAAATGCTGCCTAATTCCGCACCCTGCTAGTCGAGCGCAAAAAAAAACGCGCACCGCTGAAGGTGCGCGCATTTCGTGATAGGTGCGGAGAAGCTAAACGCGCGCGCCGCGTCCCCTCATGAGATTGATCACGACCATAACGGCGATCACGATCAAGAGTAGGTGGATGAGACTTCCGCCGAAATGCAGCGCGAAGCCGAGCACCCAGAAAACGAACAGTACGACGATAATCGTCCAAAGAATTCCGGCCACGAGTTTCCTCCATCTCGCGGTCTGTGCGACCGCGCTTGACCGCTTCATACCACGTTTCTGAGGTGGTTCCTACGCTGCCGCGATGACCGCATGCGAATCGGGAAAGCGCGCCACGAATGCAGCCAACATGCGGGCCGTCGCGCCCCACACGTGAAGATCCGCATGATCGAAAAGCCAACTCGGCACGTCGTACGCCGTGCCGTCGCGCACCACGCGTTCGGTGCCGCGATGCAGTGCGCCCGGCACATAGAGGTCGGCGAGCGGAATTTCGTGCACGCTCGCCGTTTCGGCGTCGTCGTGTGCGAAGCAGACGGGCGGCTCGAGGATGCCGACGAACGGCGAGACGGTCACGCTGCGCGAGAGCGTTACGACGTCCTCGAGGCGGCCGACGATGCGAACGCGCTCGCGCGAGATGCCGATCTCTTCTTCGAATTCGCGCAACGCGGCCGCGCAGCCGTCGGCGTCGCCGGGATCGATGATGCCGCCGGGAAAGGCGATCTGGCCCGGGTTGCGCCGCAAGTGCGCCGCCCGCCGGACGACGACCATAGCGGGCTGGGTGTAGCGGACGATCGGTATGACGACGGCGGCGAAGAGCACTCTCGCGCTTTCGAAAGGTAAGCGACGGGTCCCCACAAACGCTTGCGCGAGCGTGCGCGTCCGTCATCACCTTTTCGACGTGGTCGCCATCGGGGCGGCCCTCGCCGTGCACGCCTTCCCGCCGAGTGCGGGCTGGATCGAGCAGCATTACGCCAACGGCGCGTATCCGGCAATCGACCGGAGCACGCGCGCGATCACGGGTCTGCTGCCGTTCTGCCTTGGCGACGTCCTTTTCGTGGTCGCGCTGATCTTGCTCGTGCGGTACTGCTACCGAACCGTACGACGCGCGCGCCCGCCGCGCTCCGCGACGGTAGCACGCGTGGTCGTACGCACCGTCGCGCTCGGCTGCGCTATTTTCGTGTGGTTCGTCGCGGCCTGGGCGTACGACTATTCGCGCGTGCCGCTGGCACAGAAGATCGCCGTGCATAACGAACGGACCGACGAAGATTCCGTCGCGACGTTCGCCGATCGTGTCACGGATCGCCTGTCCGCACTAGCCGACCGCGCGCATCGCGAATCGATCGACGATGCGACCTTCGCGCGACGTTTGGTCCCGACGTTCGCGGCGACGATCCATCGTTTGGGCGATCGCGGCGACTTCGCGCCGCCGCGCGTGAAGCCGACCGTCTTTCAGCCGCTGATGCAACTCTCGGCGACGAACGGATTCACCGATCCTTGGACGCACGAAGTCAATCTCGACGCGTCGGCTTTTCCTTACGAGCGGCCAGCCATCTACGCGCACGAGTGGGCGCACATCGCCGGCTTCAACGACGAATCCGAAGCAAATTTTATCGCCGTCATCGCCTGCACGACGGCGGCCGATCCGCTCCTCCAGTATTCGGGGTGGATTCTCGTTTGGTTCAACTTACCGCCCGACGTTCACCTCAAGCATCGTATGGGCAAAACCGCTTACGACGACATCGTGGCGATCCGCTCGCGTTACCTGGCACACGTCAACAAAACCGTGGAACACGTGCAGCGCGTCGCCTACGACCGTTACCTCAAATCGAACCACGTAAAAGCCGGCTTCGCCAGCTATCGCCTCTTCATTCGTTGGATGACCGGTGCCGATTTCGATCGCGCGGGGCTGCCTCGCGTGCGCGGCTAAGGCACGAGCGATGACGGCGCAACGCGCGCACGTTGCCGACGACGGACTGGCGTTCGCGTAACGCCGGATTTTCCGAGCCGAATCTGTCGCGTAAACTCGCGCTGGTCGAGCGGCTGCGAACCGTCGGCGCTCGCTACGGCCGCTCGCCGTCGTAAGCGGTGCCATCGTCGGCGCTCGGACGGCATCGCAAATCGACGGCATCGCCGCTGCGACGACGCTCGCACGCGCTGCGGATGATATGCAGATCATAGCTGGCGACGACCCAATATCTGGAAGCGGTGACCCCGCCCACAGTCGCGCTTAACGCCCCGGCAAAACGGGGACGCCACCCACGGGCGACCGAAACACCCCGTATGTCGCCAGAAGTGAAACGTGATTTCGCGCGTATGCTCGGCGCGCGGCAACGCCTTCTCGACTTACGCTCGAGCCGCATCGAGCAGCTCCTGCGCGTCCGTGCCCTCTTGCGCGGCGTCTTGGCCGACTTCTTCGAAACGCTGGACCCGCTCGCGAACGTCCGCCTCGCCGAAGTGTCTGCCGAAGGGAGCAAGGCGCACGGCGACCTCGCCATTTCGCTGTCGTTCTTCGAAGGTACGACGATGCGGATCGCCGTCGATGCGACGGGACGCTTCAGTCACATTCTATCGATTCCCAGTGGCTTCGACGATGTCGCTCGCATCGTCGCCATCGAATTCTCGAACGACATGACGCGCGCCGAAGTCCTCTACGAACCCGTCGGCGCGCCCGGCGAACGACGCCGCTTCGATCTGGTCGCCACGGTCCTCGCGCTGCTGGCCCATGCCGTCGCTTCGGTCGAAGAAGAAGCGAGCGAAGCGCCGGCTCCCGAGCGTACCCCGGCGCACGTCGCTGGGACGCCTGGTTCGTTCGCGCCGCGTTTGAGCGTCGTCGGCCGCGGCGCAACTTTACCGAGCGCCGCAGCGACGGCTCGTACGGCGAACGGCGCCGGATAGCAGCAGCACCGCGCCGAAGCGCGCTCGATGATTCGCACGTTCCTGCTCGCCGCTGGGATGGGTCTGGTGCCGCGACTCGTCGCGCCGACGCCGCTGCCGGTCACGCTGCTGACGAACGATGGCGTGACGCTGGCCGCCGATTCGTATCGCGCGGCCTCGCCGACGGCTCCCGTCATCTTGCTTTTCCATCAAGCCGGGTCTGCAAAGAGCGAATATGCTCCGATCGCACCGCGTTTGGTGACGCTCGGTTTTAACGCGCTCGCGATCGATCAGCGTTCCGGCGGCAATCTCTTTGCGCCGGCCAATGCGACGGTGCAGCACCTGGGCCATAGCGCGCCCTATCTCGACGTGCTGCGCGACATGGAAGCTGCGCTCGCGTGGGCGCGCCGCACGTATCCGAGCGCCCCGGTTTACGCGTGGGGCAGCAGCTATTCGGCATCGCTCGTATTCGCGCTCGCCGCGCGGCACCCACATGAGATCGCAGCCGTGCTCGCCTTCTCTCCCGGCGAATACTTCGACGATAAACGTTACGTGCGCGCCGCGGCACGCAACGTTCGCGTTCCGGTATTCGTCGATTCGGCGAGCGATCCGGCGGAAGAACGCAACGCGCGGGAGATCCTCGACGCCGCCCGCTCGACCGTCAAGGAGCGATTCGTTCCGCATGCGGGCGTTCACGGTTCCTCGACCATACGCGACGACCGTGATGCGGCCGGGGCGGCCGAAAACTGGCAAGCCGTCACGGCGTTTCTCGCTCGCATCGGCGGGGCCCCGCGTTAGCGCTCTGCGTCTTCGCGAAAGCGCCTCGTCCAGGATACGTGAAAACGCGCTTGGCGCCGCTTCTGGGCGAACGCCGCGCGGCGGAGCTCGCGTCGGCTTTCATCCGCGACACGCTGGCCGCCGTCGGCGCCGTTGCACGGCGTCTCCGCGCCGATCCGCACCTGTTTTACGATCCGCCTTCGGCGGCAACGGAGATGCAGGGCCTCGCCGGCCGTGAGGTCGAGCTGCACGCGCAAGCCGGCGGCAACCTTTCCCGCCGGCTCGACGCGGCGCGACGCTCTCTATCTGCAGCGGGCTACGCGCACCTGTGCTTTCTGGGCGCGGACAGTCCGACGCTACCGCAGGCGTACGTCGAGCGCGCTTGCGCGCAGCTCGACGCGGGAACCGATGTTGTCATCGGACCGGCGAGCGACGGCGGCTACTACCTCATCGCGTTGCGGGCGGCGCAATCCGGACTCTTCGAGCGCATCGAGTGGAGCACGTGCCGCGTGCTCGCGCAGACGGTCGCGCGAAGCGATCAACTCGGCCTGCGCCGTGCGCTCCTGCCGGAGTGGTACGATGTCGACGACGCCGCCTCGTTACGCCGCTTACGCGACGAGATGGCGGCCGCGCAGCACGGAATCGACGGTGCGATGGCAGCGCATACCCGGGCCGTCCTCGAACGGCTCACCGACGTCGCGTGGTGAAGATTTGGAACCGTCCGACCGGACGGCGCGGGTTACGCTCAAGTAACGCGCAGGGCGGGTTCGAGCGCCGTTCGTGCCTCCGCGCAGCGTTCCATCGCGCGCGCCGGTATGGCGAGCGGGCGGATCGTACGCGTCAGCAGATAGTCGCGGTCGAGGCTACCGGCGGTGACGGTCGCTCCGGCCGGACTCCAAAATGCGCCCTCCGCGGTGATGGTCAGTTCCGCCGGAAGATCGTCGAAGGCGGCGGCGCCGCCGCGCCCGCGCGCGCGCGCGCGACCGCGCCGCAAGATGGGACGGACGATATGGTCGTCGTCGCCGATACCGAGCCGCCGATGCCATTCGCACAACCGCTCGAGGCCCTCCGGGTCGCTACCGTCGACGGTCGTTCCGATTCGGACTTGCAGTCCGGCAGCGAGGAGACGCCGGATCCCTGCGCTCGCACTTGCGAAATTACCAGGCCCGCGAGCGGCATCGTTCGTCGCCGCATCGGCGCTGTCGATGGAAATCTGCAGCGCGACCGGCAGTGCGGCGACGCTCGCCAAGCGCGCCACCGCAGACGACGTAAAGAGCGTGCCGTTGGTCAACACGACCGTCGGCAGACGGCGTCCGAGCGTTTCGAGAATTTCGGGCATATCGCGCCGTACGAACGGTTCGCCGCCCGTCACGCCGAACGAGCGAAAGCCCAGTGCCCCCGCGTCGGCCGCGAGCGCTTCGATGGTGCTGCGGTCGAGCAACCGGCGCGGCGCCGCCGGCTGCGACTCCGTCAGACAATAGCTGCAGGCGAGGTTGCAATGATAATTCGTATAGAACCACAGCCGGCCGTCAAGCACGCTCATACGATACCCAACGCCACGCGTTCGTGTTGATCTCCATCGTAACGCCGGCGCTCGAAGAGGCGGAAACCGTGCCGGTTCGCGGGCGGGAGATCGCTTGCCAAGAAGGTCCGTACGAATGGATCGTCAGCGACGGCGGCAGTTCGGACGCCACGGTCGCACGCGCGCAAGCCGCCGGCGCGATCGTCGTTGCGAGCGCCCGCGGGCGCGGCGTTCAACTCGACTCCGGCGCCGCCCGTGCGACGGGCGACGTCCTGCTGTTCCTGCATGCCGATACGGCGTTGCCTGTCGATGCGCTGGCCGCGGTGCGTCGCGCTTTGGGCGACCCGGACATCGTCGGCGGCAACTTCACGTTGCGCTTCGACGAAGGTACTTGGACCGCGGCCCTTTTCGCGGCCGTCTACGCTTTGCAGCAGCGTTTGTTCGGGGTTTATTTCGGAGACAGCGCCATCTTCATCCGCCGCGAAACGTTCGATCGCGTGCGCGGTTTCGGCAATCTGCCGATCATGGAAGATTACGAGTTCGTGCGCAAACTCGCACGCGCCGGACGCGTCGTTAAGTTGGGCAGCGTCGTAACGACATCGGCGAGACGCTACCGCGGAAAACCGGTCCGCTCGGTCTGCTTGTGGTTCGCGATCGCGCTCCTGTACCGCGCCGGCGTTCCGCCACGCCGGTTGCGCGCGCTTTACGCGCCGCATGCCGCGCGGGTCAGTCGTAACGTGGGCACATAGCGGCCGCGTCCATCGCGACGATGCAATGTCGTCGTAAATCCGTTGGCAGCATCCCATTCGTGTACGGCGAAGCCGGGCGCTTCGCTACGTACGCCCATGAAGCGGCCCTCCGTGAGAAGGAGCGGAATCATTTGCGGCGCGGTGCTCGGGGCGCTGCACGCCAGCGCCTGCTGCCAGCGTTCTCGCTTATGGCAATGGATGTGTCCGCTGATAATGCGCCCGACGTTGCGGTGACGGTCGACGATCGCGCGCAACTTGCGGCGGCCGCGGAATCCGAACGCGTCGAGATAGTGCAGCCCGGTCCGGAAGGGCGGCTGGTGGACCCCGACGATCGTCGGACGCTGCGGCGCGTTCGCGAGCGTGGCGTCGAGCCATGCGAGCGCTGCATCGTCGAGCGCCGCGCCGGGCGAAGGCCGCGGCCGATTCCCGTCGAGTCCCACGAAGCGGATCGGAGCGTCGTCGACTGAAAATCGAATCGTCGCTTCGTACGAGCCACCGAACGTCGCCGGCGCGAGCACCTCGCGCAGCCGGTCGCGATCGTCGTGGTTCCCGGGAATCACGTAATACGCCGCGCGTAAGCGCGTCATGATAGCGCGGAAGCGTTCGTATTCGGCGCGCGCGCCCCGGTCGACGAGATCGCCCGTAACGACGACGTAGGCCGGCTGGGGAACGAGCCGGTTTACGGCCGCGACGGCGTCTGCTAGATAGGCGGCCGGGTCGCTACCGAAGCGCGTCGCTCCAGCCGGGACGACGTGCGTATCGGTGAACTGGACGACGGTCACGAACGCGTGTTACCCGGGCGACAAGAAGAAAACGCGGACGATACCGTCCGCGCCTTCCATTTTATGATTTCGTTATAAATTCGAATCGCGTCGAAACGCGGGGTACGAGCTTACTTCTTCGCTTTCTTTGCGGACTTTTTCTTCGCGACTTTTTTCTTGACTGCCATGTGATCTCACCCCCAACTTCTCATCTAGAGTCGAGCGCCAGTGTAAACCGGCATTCGCTACATCAACGTACCTCGGTGTCTACGAGTTCCGTTCGTTCCCGCGGCTCCCCTTTCGACCCGCACAATGCTTCTCTCGGGCGTCGAAGAATATTCGACGCACCGTGGCGATTATAGAGACCGTCGAACTCCGCAAAGTTTTTCGCTCGATCGTGCGCCAACCGGGTCTCGGCGGCGCGGTCGCCTCGCTCTTCTCGAGAACCTTCGAGGAGAAGGTTGCCGTCGAGAGCGTCAGTTTCGCGCTCGAGCCGGGCGATCTCGTCGGCTACATCGGCCCCAACGGGGCCGGCAAATCGACGACGATCAAAATGCTGACCGGCATTCTGGTGCCGACGTCAGGCGAGCTGCGCGTCGCCGGCATCGTGCCTTCGCAAGACCGGCAGACCAACGCGCAAAATATCGGCGTCGTCTTCGGGCAGCGCAGCCAACTCTATTGGGATCTGCCCTTACGCGAATCGTTCGAGCTGTTGCGCTCTATCTACGACGTTCCGCGCGCGCGCTATCGTGAGAACCTCGCCCACTTTTCCGCGATCCTGGATCTCGAACGCTTTATGGGTACGCCCGTCCGTCAATTGTCCCTGGGCGAACGGATGCGGGGCGACTTCGCCGCGGCGATGCTGCACGATCCCAAAGTGGTCTACCTCGACGAGCCGACGATCGGACTCGACGCGATCGCGAAGGAAGCGATCCGCGACTTCATCGCCGAGGTCAATCGCGAACGCGGTACGACGGTCATCCTCACGACCCACGATCTGGCGGACGTCGAACGTCTGTCGCGGCGCATCATCCTCATCGACGAAGGCACCGTCATCTACGACGGTCCCCTCTCGCGCCTGCGCGAGGAGTACGGCACGCATCGCACCCTCGTGGTCAACCTCTTCGAAGAGCCGGGTGACATCGTCATCCCCGGCGCGACCGTCGTGGCACGGGAAGGGCCTAGCGTGCAGCTCCGCTTCGATCGCCGCACGATCTCGGCGGAAGCGCTCGTTCGGCGCGTCACGGAACACTACCGGATCACCGATATCGCGATCATCGAACCCGACATCGAGACGATCGTGCGGCGCATCTATACCGATGGCTACGAGCGACCCCAGACGCTACAGACCGTGCCGCCGGAGCCCAGCGCGTGATCGCCGTCGCCAGGCGGCCGTTCCGGCTCGAACCCTATATCGAATTTGCGAAACGGGCGATGGCCCGCGAAGCGACCTACCGTTTCGACGTGTTCACGAACGTCGCATCCGTGCTCGTCCGCGTCTACCTCTTACGGATGGTCTGGGTCGCGCTGTACGCGCACAATGCGGCGCCGCGCAATCTACCGCTTCACGCGATCATCACGTACTCGACGGTGGCGCTGCTCATGGGACTCGTGATGGACATCGACCAGACGCGTGCCCTGCACGAACGCCTGCACGACGGCAGCATCGCGACCGACTTCATGAAGCCCATCAGCGTCCCGTTATACTACTTCGCCGACGGCACGGGCGAAGTAATCTTCCACGCGCTACTGATCGTACCGTCGCTCGCGCTCGCGCTCTTGCTCGTTCACGTCGACGTGCCGTCGCTGACCGGAACGATCGCCTTCGGCGCTAGCTTTCTGCTCGGTTACCTCATCGGCTTCTGCATCAATTTCATTCTGAATTGCACGGCCTTTTGGACGCTCGAAGTCTCGGCCGTTCAAATGATCGTCACGTGGCTCACGGGACTTCTCGGTGGCGAACTCGTGCCGCTCGTGCTCTTCCCCGCGTTTCTCCAGCCCTTCGTGTACGCGACGCCGTTTGCGGCGATGTTCTCGACACCGCTATTGATCTACGTTGGGGTGCTCGGGCCCGACCGCTACTTCGTTGCAATCGCGACCCAGGTGTTGTGGCTCGCGATTTTGGGTTCGATTTCGGCCGTCATCTGGCGGGCGGGTGCCAAGCGCATCGTGGTGCAGGGTGGTTAAGGTGCGCCGAATGGCCGGCGTCTACCGCGAGTACTGGCGCATAAATATTCTCACCACGCTCGAATACCGCGAGAATTTCTTGATGTGGCTCGGCTTCATGGTGATCTACCACGGGTCCGCCGTCGCGACGCTCTACATCATCTTACGCCAGTTCCCGTCGATGAACGGCTGGGATTTCCGGCAGATGGCCTTTCTCTACGCGCTCTGGATGGTCGCCCACGCGCTGCACAACACGTTGTTCTCGGCCGTCGCTGACATACCGGAGCATATTCGCGAGGGTTCGTTCGATCGCACGCTGATCCGCCCGCTCGACGCGCTGTTCGCGACGATCGCGACGCCCGGCCAAATCTTTCCCGACGAACTGATCCTGGCGCTGCTCTACTTCGTCGCCGCCACGTGGTACAGCGGCGTTCGCATCGATGTCGTTTTCGTATTCTTCGTGCCGCTGGTCGTCATCGGCGGGGCGCTCATCGATCTCGCGATCAATCTCATTATCGCCACGCTCGCCTTTTGGTTCGTCCGCGTCGATGCGCTGCGCTGGATCGCCCTGCAGTTGGAAGCCGAGTTCACGCGATATCCGATCGGCATCTATTCGCGTAGCGTTCGGCTGCTGATCACGTTCGTGTTGCCGTTCGCGTTCATGAACTACTTCCCGGCGGCGTACTTTCTGGGAAAGAATAACGTAGCGTTCGGATTGCCGCCCGCCGTCGGATTGTTCGCACCGCTCATCGGGCTGGCTTTCGTCGCCCTCGCCTACGGTTTTTGGCGCATCGGGCTCGATCGCTATCAAGGTGTCGGCCACTAGCCTACAGCAGCCTGGCGGCAGGCGCGCTCGGGGTCAGGCGTTGCTCTCGTCTCCCTGGCAGCGCAGAGATTTTCTTGGGTGTCAGCGGCGACGTCTACGTGGCCGGTGCCGCTGTGTGCGCTACACGCGTGAGCGCGCGCAGCTTCGCTAATTCGATCGCGCTCAGGGCGATCGACGCGTGCGCGACGATGCGAACGAGTTGTTCGCGCTCGTCGGGATCGAGATCGAGCCCGCTGACGTTGCGGCCGTAGACGACGATCGCCGTGACGGAGCGATCGAAGAACAGCGGTGCGGCGAAGATCAGGCGCTCGCCCGGAAGCGCCCGCTCGATGAGGGTCGTTTCTTTGCCGGTAAACGTCAACGCGCCGCGGGAGCGTGCGATCGCAGCGATGAGGCCGTCGGTCGGCTTGAGTCGGACGACGCATTCCGGCGGCCATGCGTAGCCATGTTCGAGCGAGAAGCTACTGTCGGCATTTCGCACCAATATGCCCGAAAACGAAAGGTCCAGAGCGTGCGTCGCGTCTTCGAGTAAGGCGCGATAGACGTCGTCGATCGTCTCCGCGTCGAGAATATAACCCGCGATGAGTTCGAGCGCTTTGCGTTGTTCGTGACGCCCATGGAAGATATGACGATCGACGAAACGTCTGATCGGTCTGGCCAGTTGGCTGGTGAACATTCCGACGACCGTCGAAATCGCGATGATGAAGGCGTACGACAGATCGCTTTGGAGTGCGAAGATCAATCCGCCGACTTCTTCCAAAATTCCGATCGTACCGATGACACCGGCGGTCAGCGCGACGTAGACGACCGCGCGGCTGACGACGAAGTCGACGTCGAAGAGCCGGTCGCGCACGACGGCCATCCACACGACTAAGATCGGCAGCACGGCGATCGTCAGCAGCACGCCGTTCAACCACGCCGGGATTCTGGCGGGATAGAATGCGTCGGCCGTCAGCCGCGCGACGCTCGCAAGCGCGAAGGCGGCCGCGATCCAGCCGATGCGTTGACGCTCGCGGCCGCGCGCGCGCGAAAAGGCCCCGGCGAACGCGAAGATGGTGAACCCCGTTATGAAACTGGAAAGGTGCGCGTACGTGTCGTCGAGGCGCTGCGTCGGCGTGCCGGCATACACCAGCTGATGGAAGCCGAATGCATGTAGCGTGCCGAGTCCGAGCGCGGCGACCGCTCCGACCATCGCGAGCGTACGCTTCGCCCGTGGAGTGGAGACGAACAGCGACGCGGCGAAGACGGCCAGCGCCGGTCGAGCAGCGCCGGTCAGCGTTGCGGCGATCCATTCGGGAATCTGCCGCCACGGATTGGGGATCGCGAGATCGCCGTAGGTCGTCGGGAATTCGCCGCCGAGCGTGTAGGCGAAGATCGCTCCGGTCGCCAGACTCGGCTGGATTGCGAAAAGTAAGCCACCGAGGCAGACGACGACGATGAAGATCAAGATACGAAAAACCGTGGTGATGCGATTGGACGGCGATTCGTCGCGGGCGACGACTTTGAGGACGTGTTCGCGACCGTCGCGCTCGATCGGCAGATAGCGCGTGCGATTATCGTACGAATAGCCCAAGCCGACGAAGCCCGGTTTGCGATCGAACGGTTTGATGCGATCGATACGAATGCGATCGCCGGGCTGTAAGCGGTCCGATCCGGCAGCGGGATGCCCGGCGGTACGGAGGATGACGCCGTTGCTATCGGTGACGTAGCCGAAAACGCCGAGCGGTGAGAAGAGGCGAATGCAGTCCGGCACGACGCGCGCGACGGCGAAGAGAACGAAGGCAGCGATGATGCTCAAGCGAACGATCTGCGCGCGGGAGAGGCGAACCTGCGGCAGATTTTCGGTCCTAGCGTCGACGTTCATAGCTCCGAAACAAACCGTTCGATCGCATCCGCGACGGCGCCGGGACGCTCGAGCGGCACGTAATGTCCGGCGTCGGCAACGATCTCGAAGCGACTGCCTGCGATCAAGTCGGCAACGCGTTCGCGGGCGACTTGTGGCGTGACCGGCCGGTCGAAAGCCGGCGCGAGGACGAGCGTCGGTGTCTCGATCGTCCGCACTTCCTCCGCGAAATCGAGTGCGGTCCACGAAGCGAGACTTTCGAGTGCGGTGTCGGTTCGGGCGGCGGCGGCGGCGCGACGCAACAGCGTAACGACCGCCGGCGGCGGTTCGCGGTACGTCAGCTTCCCGAGCCAAGCCGCCGCTTTCGCGGCATCACCGGGGACCTCACGAAACATCTGCAGCGCTGCCGGTGACAGCGGCATCCCGCTCGGAGGGACCGGTGCGACGAGCACGAGTCCCTCGACGGCCTCGGGCCGATCGATCGCGAAGCGCTGCGCGATTCCGGCGCCCATCGAATGCCCGATGGCGACCAGCGGATCGAGATCGAGCGCTGCGACCAGTGCGCTGACGTCGTCGAAGAGCGTCTCGACGCGATAGGGACCGGGCGCGCCGTTCGACCGGCCGAAACCGCGTAGATCGAGGGAAATCGTGCGAGACGTTGCCCGAGCCGTTCCGTTACGGCGGCCCAGGCGCCGCTGTCTCCGAGCCAGCCGTGCAAGAACAGCAACGGAAGGCCGCCGCGCGGCCCGAGCTCCGTATAATTCAGCTCCGCGCCATCGCTTGCGTGAAAGGTCGGCATCCTCGTCGCCTACGCGCTCGGCTCCCGGTTTCCCGCGGCCAACGAGTAGCGCGCGATCGCTTCGAGAAACGCCTCGCCGTAATCGGCAAGTTTCTTATCGCCGACGCCGGGGACGCGACGGAGCGCCTCGAGCGAAGGCGGCACGTCGCGCGCCATCGCACGCAGCGTCGAGTCGGGGAAGATCACGTACGCCGGCACGTCGCGCGCATCGGCGAGCGCTTTGCGTAGCGTCCGCAATTCCTCGAAGAGCGACTCGTCGCACACGATCGCGTCGCTCGTCGCACGAGCCGCCGGGGCGTCGGGCGCGGCGGCGGTCAACTGCACGGGCTTGCGATCGAGCAGCGTTCTGCGGCCGTTTTCGGTGAGCTCGAGGACGCTGCGCAATCCCGGAGTCTGGCGCAGCATGCCGAGCCGCACGAGTTCGCGTCCGATCGCGAGCCACTGCGGCCGGGCGGTCTCCTTGCCGATGCCGTACGTCGTGAGCATATCGTGATTCCAATCACGAACGCGTTCGGTCTCGCGACCGAGCAGCACGTCGACGAGATGGTTGAGACCGACGGAAAACCCGCTGGCTTGTCGCACGCGCACGACGGTCGAGAGAAATTTCTGCGCGACGAGCGTTCCGTCGAAGCGAGCGCGGGGCGCGAGGCAATTATCGCATCCCGAGCAGGCCTGGGAAGAAAACGTTTCGCCGAAGTGCGCGAGCAGCGTCGAGCGCCGGCATTCGGCCGTTTCCGCATACTGCTGCATCTTGCGCAGCCCTTCGAGGGCGAGCGCGCGCTCGCGCGGTTCTTTCTCGTCGAGAAAGCCGAGCTGCTTCGCGGCGTCGCTGGCACTGAAGAAGAGCACGCACTCCGCGGGCAGGCCGTCGCGTCCGGCGCGGCCGGTTTCCTGATAATAGCTCTCGAGATTTTTCGGTAGATCGTAATGCACGACGTAGCGCACGTTCGATTTATTGATGCCCATGCCGAAGGCGACCGTCGCACAGATGACGCGCGCATCGTCGCGCACGAAGCGTTCCTGATTGTACGTCCGCTCGCTCGGCTCGAGCCCGGCGTGATACGGCAGCGCCGCGATCCCGCCGTCGCGTAGTTTCTCGGCAAGGGTTTCGGCTTGGCGGCGGCTCCCCGTATAGACGATGCCGCTTTCCTTGCGCCGCTCGCGAACGAATTCGAGGAGCGTCCGAAACGTATTCGCCTTGGGAATGACGCGATACGTGAGATTGGGACGATTGAAGCTGGCGACGTAGCAGGCGGGCTCGCGTAGTGACAGCGACGCGACGATATCGCGTCGCACTCGGTCGGTTGCGGTCGCCGTCAGCGCCAGAATGGGGACGCCCGGGAAGATGCGCCGCAGTTCGGAGAGCCGGCGATACTCCGGCCTGAAGTCGTGACCCCATTCGCTGATACAGTGCGCTTCGTCGATCGCGAACCGCATCACGTTCCACGCGCGCAGATCGCTCGCAACGTGCGAGAGCGCGAGTCGTTCGGGCGCGACGTAGAGCAAGCGGTACGCGCCCTCGTGCAGCCCGCGGATGCGGCGGCGCGCTTCATCGCCGTCGAGGGTCGAGTTGAGGAATGTCGCCGGAATGCCCGCGGCCGTCAGCGAGTCGACTTGATCTTTCATCAGAGCGATCAGCGGCGAAACCACGACCGTGAGCCCCGGAGCCATGACGGCGGGTAACTGGAAGCAGAGCGACTTGCCGCCGCCCGTCGGAAGCAACGCGAAGACGTCGCGCCCGGCGAGCACGTCGGCAACGATCTCTTCCTGCAGCGGCCGAAATTCATCGAAGCCAAAATGGTGTTTGAGCGCGGCCCGCGGATCCGCATCGAAGAGGCTCGAGCCCCGTACGTTGGACACGATCGGTAGCGCTTCGGTACGGCCGTCCAGGGTCATGCGGCGAGTTTCGATCACGGCTCCTTCCTTGCGACGGCGCGCACGTTCGGCAAGACGCCGGGGCATAAATTACTTGACCCGGCGTGCCGATACGAAGAGATATGATAGCCCCGAAACCTCGCGAAGGCGACGGAGACCGCACGATCGGTGTCGATCCGCTGCGCAACGTTCCGTTATTTCGAGATTTCGAGCCGAGCGAACTCTGTGAGGTCGCGCAGCTCGTCGCGACGCGCCGCTATGCCAAGCATCAGACGATCTTCCGCGAGGGCGATCCCGGACAAACCTTCTATCTCATTCTCGCCGGATCGGTCGCGATCGTACGCGTGGCCGCAGACGGCCGGGAGACGATTCTCTCCATCCTCAAAGAATGCGATTTTTTCGGCGAGATGAGCATCTTCGACACGGCCGCTCGCGCCGCGTCGGTGCGAACGCTCACCGACGTCGAAGTGGGCGCGATCGAACGAGACGATTTCTTGGCCCTCATCGATCGTAGCCCGCGCATCGGCCGGCTGATCGTGATCGCGCTCTCCGAACGTCTGCGCGCCGCCAATAAGCTGATTTCCACGACGAGTTCGCAGGATATCCGCTCGCGTCTGGCCGCGCTCTTGATCAATCTCATGACGAAGTTCGGCGAAGCGGCTCCCAACGGAACGCGCATCACGCTGCGCTTGACCAATCAAGAGATGGCCAACATGATCGGCACGACGCGCGAGACGGTCAATCGCACCCTCAACCGCTTTTGGGACGAGCACCTCATCGATATGCGTACCTCGCACGTTATCATCGTTGAGCCGGAGAGGCTGAGCGCGCTCGCGCCGTAACGCCGCGGCACGAGCGCAGTTATGCGGTCAGCGGCGTATTTTGATCGTAAAATAATCGCCACGTTCCGTCTTCGCGCGTAAAAACGAGCGACAACAGAAAGCGCTTGCGCAGGCCCGGCTCCGCGTAGGAAATCTCGAGAAGTGCGAAGCCAAGATCGCCGCTCGTGCGCTCGAAGATAACGGTCGGCTCGAACGTCCAAGCTACTTCGCCCGCGAACCAGCCGCGGTGCGCTTCGCGCACGGCTTCGTACCCGACGTTGGCGCTGCCGTCGGGTGCGACGACGCGCGCGGCCGGATCCCGGCTCAGCGTCGCCGCGAAGCGCTCGATATCGCGCGCACGCAGGGCCGCCAGGTGCTCCTCTAAACCGCCATGGAAATCCATGCCCGCTTTCTTACCGCTACGGGGCCCTGCGAAACGCTTCATCGGGCACCTTACACGAGTCGCGCGACGGGCTTGCGTTTCCAAAACGCGTAATAGTAGATGAGTTGACCGGCTAAGCCCGCGATATACGCGGCCGGATAGCCGTACCAAACGCCATCGAGACCGATGCGGCCCATCAGGATGTAGGCGACCGGTACTTCGACGAACCAGATCGAGCCGATCGAAATCAGCGTCGGCCAAACGATGGTGCCCGTCGATACCATGATCGCCGAGACGATGCGGGCGTTGCCGAAAATCGCGTAACTCCACAGTGTGATCGTTAGGAGATGTCGCGCGATCGCTACGGTGGCCGGAACCGTTATGAAGAGCGCGATGATATGCGTCGCGAAGACGTAGACGATTGCGATCAGGGCGCCTTCGATCGCGTAGTTGAGCGCGACGGCGGACCGCACGATCGTTCCGAGCCGGTCGCTGCGGCCGGCACCGATGGACTGCGCGCCGAAGATCGATGCCGCGATGCCGATCGAAATGGCCGGAAACTGTGCGTAGCTGACGATCTGGTTGACCGCACCGTACGCGGCGAGCGCCGTCGAGCCGAAGCGGTTGACGAAGGCGAGCACGGCGATCTCCGATAGCGACACCATGGCGAGATTGATGCTCGTCGGAATGCCGATTCGTGCGATCGTCAGTGCCAGCTTCGGCCGAACGCGCAGAGCGTGCAGCATGGCCCGATCGAGGGCGAGCGGATTGCGCGTCCGCCCGAGATACACGAGCAATCCCGTCAGAGCGACGAGCGTCGCTACGATGTTGCCGATGGCAGCGCCGTTGGTGCCGAAAGCCGGTAAGCCGAACCAGCCGCGGATGAACGCGGGAGTGAGCGCGAGCGTGAGTGCCGTACTGAAAATGAGCACGACGAACGGCGTGCGCGTATCGCCGACGCCGCGCAGGAACGTCGTGTACGTCAGGTACGTAAAGAGTATCGGAATCGAGAAGAACGTAACGTGCGCGTAGCTGACGCCGATCGGTAAGATGTCGGCGGGCACCGCGAGGGCGCGTAGCAGCGGTTCCGCGAAGACTCCGCCGACGATTCCGACCAAGATTCCGAGCGATATCGTTAGTGCGAGCGTGGTTCCCGCGATCTCTTTGACTTTGCGCTCGTCGCGCGCGCCGAATGCCTGGCCGATCAGTATGCTGCTGCCCGCGCCGATACCGATGAGAAAGGAAATCAAGAAAAAGACCAGCGGAAAGATCGCCGAAACGGCGGCGAGCGACGATACACCGACGAGCCGCCCGAGATAGACGCTGTTTGCGGTTTGTCCGAGCGATTGCAGCACGTTGCTGAGCATGAGCGGCAGCAAGAAGATTCCGAGTGATTGCCACAGCGGACGCGATTCGTCGAGCGCGATCGGCACGCGCGAGCGGGCTTGGGCCGGCGCGTTCAGCGTGCGGGCTCCAGAACCGGCGTTGAATCGCTCGGCGCGACGAGCAGCGTTTTTGCTCCGGTGTACCAAACGAGTCCCGGCGGCGCGTTCTGCCGGCGACGCACGTGCTTGCGTTCGGTGTAATCGACCGACACTTTCTCCGAAGCGCGTGCACTCGAGTGAAAGGCCGCTAGGGCGGCGGCGACTCGCAACTCCTGGGGGCTGGCAGCGCGCGTCGAATCGACGCGCAAGACGACGTGGGCGCCCGGCGTTTCGCGCGCGTGAAACCACAGGTCGTCCGGTCGCGCGATGCGGAAGGTGAGGTCGGCGTTGCCGACGGGCGAACGGCCGACGAAGACACGTGCGTCGTCGGCGAGGCCGATCTCGAGCGGCTTGCGCCTGCGGGGCCGCTCTTGCCGGCCCGTCGCTTTGCGCCGCTCGAGACGGCGCATGCCGTCGTCGACTTCGTCGAGCATCTCCGGTTCGACTCGTTCGAGTTCCCATGCCAGCTGCTCGGCAAAACGCGTGTCTGCGGCAAGTTCGTCGAGGCGTTTGGCAACGTGCTCGAGTTTCGCGGTCGCTTTGCGGTAGCGTTTGAAGATTGCGGCGGCGTTGGCTTTCGCATCGAGCTCGGGATCGAGCGCGATCGTCACGTGCGGTTCGCTCGGCGGAACGAAGGACGTCGCGCGCGGCGCAACCTCGCCGATATGCGCGTAGAGCAGTTCGCCCGCGCGGCGCAATACGTCGCGGGCGTTCGTATCGTCGCGTTCTCGTTCGAGCGCCGCGCTTTCGGCAGCGAGGCTCGCACGCCGGTTTTCGATGCGTTTACGTGCGCTCGTTCGCCGCGCTTCGAACGCCTGCGCCGCTCGTGCGTGCGTCGCGCCGCCGACGTTTTCTGCGAGCAGCGGCGCGATCGTCGGCACGCGCGATTCCGTAAGCTCGCCGTACTGTGCGAGCGGTACTACGTGACATTGGATCAGTCGTGCGCCTTCACGGTAGGCGAACACGTCGCCGCTGCCGTCGGGCGCGCCCGTCGTCGCCTCGAGAACGTTGCGCGCCCGGGTCAGCGTGCGCTCGGCGGTGGCCGCGGGATGGGCACCGAGAGCGCGCGCGCTTTCGGCCACGAAGCTCTCGGCGACGAGTCGCGGAACCAGCGGCAACGCCGCGCGCAGGGCCAGCGCAGCGGCCGCCCGAGCCGCTGAGCAATCGTTTTGCGCGATACCCGCATAGGCGTCGACGAGCGAGAGCGCCGCGCTCGGCGGCTCCGGGAGCGGCGGCGGTTCGTAGCGCTCGCCCGTAATGGTGGCACGCCGTGCGTTCGCGCCACGCGGAAACTCTTTGGCCGCGCTGACGACCGTATCGTCCTTGAGCAACACGATGTTGCCGAAGCGCGGGACGAGTTCCACGACGAGGCGGTAGCCGCTTTCGACACCGAAGCGCGAGCGCGAACTGCATGCGAACGCGACGAGCCGATCGCCCCGCCGCGCGCGGACGCCGTCGATGCGCAAGCCTTCGAGCGCGTCCGCCATGGTGCGCACCCAGCCCGCGGCACGCTCGAGCGCGCCATCGCGCTCGAGCGCCACGATCGGCGTCGGTCCGAAGGCGTCGAGCGCGACGGCACCCGATGCTACGCGCAAACCGAAGCGGCCGTCGGCGAGGCGGCCGGCTTCCCGAATACGCGCGCCGCGCAACGTGCGATCGAGTTCGGCGGCGAGCCGGCGAACGATGAGCCAATCGGTGAGCACCGCGCCTCCTTAGGCGTGAAGCGTTACCGAAACTTCCGTTGGAACGAGAACGAGAAACCGCTCGAGCCTCGCGCCGGCTGAACCGACGTGACGCTCGGATTAGCGGAGAGCAGCGATTGCGAACCTTCGAAACTGTCGAATCGATTGCTGCTCGGCTGACTAAAGAACGTTAATTGGATCGCCGTCGCGTCATTGGGGCTAGCCAGCAGGCCGATACTCTCGCGCGGCGGGGTGTTGAACGACTGGGCGAAGACCGCGTTGACGTTCTTGAAGATTTTCTTTTGGGCGCCGACGTTAACGCTGCCGCCGGGACTATAGTTGATCGCTAAATTATTGAGCCCGACCGCCCCGCCGAGCTGCGACGAAAACGGTTCCAGGATATTTTGCGTGAGGAGATTGCCGAGTTGACCTTCCGCGGCAGCTTGGAACGGATTGGTTTGACGGCCGCCGTTTTGCGCCACCGTCTGGACGCCGCTGACGGCGCCGAGTGCCTGAGCGCCGACCAGCAACCCGAGAATCTGTTCGCGGGAATAATTCGGGTCCGATGCCAAGGCGACGTCGAGTTGGGTCGCCTTGCCGGTGACGTGCAGCGTGACGTCGGTTGGAGGGTTGTCGACCATCGTCGTCGCCGTCGCGTCGATGTTGGGAATGACGCCGTTTCCCGGATCGAAGACGATCGTGCTCGGATACTGGACACGGAACGTGCGATAGAAACTGAGCGTACCGCCGGTCGAATCGAGTTCGCCCGCGGCGGTCGGAGTTCCGAGCGTTCCGCCGATCTGCAGATGCCCTTGTGCGCCGATATCGGCGGGGCCGCCTTGCACCCGCACGTCGCGGGCGACGTCGATGCCGAGATCGAGCGCGAGGTCGAGCGGTTTCGCCGTCGAGGCGGTTTGCGGCGCGCTCGGATTGAAGATCGCCGAGAGCGGCACGCGAGTCGAGGTAAAGGCGATGTTACCGCCGAGCACCGGCGTCTGATTTTGTGCGCGCACGATATCGATCGTTCCGTTCACGCGGCCGCGCAGATAGGCGGGGGCGTCGAGAAACGCGTTTTCGCTGTGCAGATGGAGGGCGTAGGCGAGGTCGCGGTCGGGCTGGCGCAGGCTCGGTACGCTCGCGTTACCGTCGATTGCGAGGACGCCGCCGCCGACGCTCGCGCTCGTATCGTGCAAAGTCGCGCTCGTGCCGGCGAAGGTGAGCTGGGCGTGCGCTTTCGTGAGTTGCGAACGCAACTGCGGCCCGACAAACGTGCCGTCGGTCAGCGCGAGCGTTCCATTGAGGTCGGGCGCGCCGATCGTCCCGCCGAGGGCGACCGCGCCGTCGAGCGCGCCGGACGCTTTCGTTCCTTTGGGCAATAGCGTGGCAAATTGACCTAGCGCTATGCTCGCGACCGTCAGGGAAAGCGAGACGGGACCGGATTTGGCGAATCCGTAGTTGGCGGCGAGGGGCGCGAAGCCCGCGGCCAAAATGCGACCGCTCTGCAAGTCGACTTCGGCGCGCTGCAGGGTCGCCCGCGTGCGGTCGACCATCGCTTCGAGGTGCGCGTGCGGAACGGTGAGTTTCGCGTACCGTACGTCAGTCGCGTCGAGAACGTCGTTCGCAACGGGCCGCGCGATCGAACCCGTAACGTGAAGCGTCGTCGCGACGGCGCCCGACGTGTCGAAGGTCGTACCGGTGATGGTTTTCGCGAGCGCGCCGGTGTCGGCAGTGCGTGCGACGACCGTCAGATCGAGCGGAGAAGTCGGCAGCAGTCCGGTCGAACCGTTCGCGGAAACGTCGAGATTTTCGATTGCCAGCAGCGCGTTGGAAACTGTCGCGCGGCCGTTGGCGGCACGCAGGTCGAGCGATGCCGTCCGGATCGGAACGCGCCCGAGGATGCCGCCGCGCAACGCTGCATGCGCGTCGACGCCGAGGCGAGGGAACACGCCGCGAACGTTAGCGTTCGCATCGACCTTCCCGATCACCGGCGCTTGCACGCCGACGGCCGGTAACCACACGCCGAGATCGACGCCCGTCGCGCGGGCCGCGAGCGCGAGATTGGTGCGGTGCAGCGCGTCGCGCAACGGTTGGGTGGCGGCCAGCGTGATGTCGCCCGATTCGGTTACGCGGCCGGGTTTGCCGCCGAGTTCCGCGACGGTGCGGATCGTGCGGCCGGTCGTGGACCAATCGGCACGTGCTTGGCCGACGTCGAAGCGGCGCACGCGGGTGTGCGCCAGTCGCACGCGGCCGCTCGTCACGATCGCGTTGGGCGCGTTCGACGCCGCGATATCGATGCTGCCGGCGCCGCCGAGGGTATCGCCTCGGTCGAAATAGTCGTTGAAATCGGCGAGATCCACGCGCCGTGCGTGTAGCGCGAGCGACTGTGCGCGGGCCGACACGTTGGCGTCGAAGCGGACGGTCGACGTCCCGACCGTCACGCGGCCGCCGCTGGCGCGTCCGGCGCCGGGCGTTCCGGCCAGTGCGACCTTGGCATCTTGGAAGCGCAGGCCGTTGATCGAGCCCTCAGGAATCGCGATGTTCCCGACGACGCTCGGCGACGAGCCGCTCCCCATGACGCGTACGTCCGCATCGAGCGTACCCTCGGGATAGCGTAAGGGCGTTTTCGCGACCCGCGCGAGCGTAGCGATATCGGCTTGGCGAACGCGCGCGTCGAAATCGTAATGCGCTGCGGACGGTTTACCGCGCAAGCCGACGACCGAACCGTCGAGCCCGCCGACCGTCGGCCCCGCTCGGACCAGGGCGTCGTTTAAGGCGAGTCGATCGCCGTCGAACGTAAGACCGGTATTCGCATCGATGGCGAATCCCTCGAGATTCGCACTTGGCACCTCGGCATCGTGGACGCTGACGCCGCCGACGACGTGCGGCGCGTTGGCGGACCCGGAGACGTCCGCGAGCGCCGTTACGGACCCAGCGGTAACCGGGAGACCGAAGCCGCGTAACGCCGCCAGGTCGACATTGCCCGCCGAAACGTGAAGCGTCCCCCCGTTGCCGAAACTGCCCTGCGCGACGACGTCGTTTCCGTCCAAACGGGCGCGTGCTGCGTAGATATCGTACGTCTTACCGCGCACGCCGATCGTGGTCGAGAGCCCTTGCAGTGCGAGGCCGCCGATACTCGCGTTCGCGAAGCGCGCGCCATCGATCTGCACGAGCGCATCGCTCGCGCTCGAAGCCACGATCGACACTGGAATATCGGCTCGGCCACGTACGGCCACACCGCTCTTGGCTGCCGTAGCGAGTGCCGCGAGCGAACCGCGGTAACGAGCGTCGAGCGCGATGTGCGTTCCGTCGGTGACGCGGGCGCGAGCCGTAAGGTCTTCAATGGGAAAACCGAGTACGTGTGCGTTCGTGAGATGAGCGTCGCCACCGAGCGTGGAGTGACTTCCGCCGAACGTTGCGGCGACGTTCGCATCGAGCGTGCCGTCGAAAGGCGGTAGGGCCGCGAGCGCGACCCCGGGTAAGGCCGGTTGCGGACCGGACGTCGAGACGTGAAAGTTTTGCGCGGAAACGAACGCGGCGCCGCTTTTGCCGCCGGGCCGGTCGAAGGCGACGCGCGCGTACAGGGCGCGACCGTTCTGACCCGTTAGCGCAAGCGGTCCGACCGTCCCGATGCCGTTGCGATCGAATGCGAACGCGCTGGAAAGATGCTGCGTCGCCGTATCGCCGGAGAGCAGGCCGCGCGTGCCGAGCTTAGAGTCGGTACCCGCAACCACGGCCGCACCGTGCAAGAGCATGTCCCCGAAAACATTCGTGGCGTACGGCAGACGCGACGACGGTGCGTCGATGACCGTAAGCAGCTCGGTATCGGTATGTTTCTTCGAGGAGACGATCCGGCCGCGGGCGCCGACGTCGACACCCGCATATCGCAGCGACGAGCGGACGATCGCGGTCTCCGGCCCGTTCAGGGCGACGAGTCCGTGCGGATCGTCGAGCGGAACGCGGTTGTAGAAGAGTCGCGGCGAGCTAAAGCTCGCGAGCGTCTGCGGTCCTTTTGCGTCGCCCTCGACGAACAGTTTGAAAGCGATCGGGCCGCGTACCGGCAGCGACGATGCACCGCTCGCGAGCGTGAGCAGGCGTTGCAGTTCGCCCCGGCCCGTGATTCCAAGGCGCAACGCCGGGTGCGCAAAATTGTAGATGCCGCCGGCGATGCGAACCGGAATCGCGGCGATCGAACCGTCGACTTTCGGAATCGCCAGCCCGTCGTCGTAAACGCGCAGCGAGCCGCGCCCGTCGCGCAGGGGCTTCGCCAGACTATTGAGATAGGGTTGGAAATGATCGAGATTCGCCGTGATCGAGAGGTGGCGCCGCAGCGTGCCGGCACGATCGAGTAAGCCGTAAACGCGTGCGTCGACATCGTTGAGCACGCCGTTGGCGATGTGCAGCGATGCCGAATTGAGGGCGTAATCGAGCAACGGGGCGAGGCCGACGCTGCGCGCCGTTACGCGCGACGATTCGTAGCCGCGCTTGGGATCGAACGTCCCGCGGCCGGCGATCGGAAATTTACCGCCTTCCTCGACGAGCGTCGTGCCGAAAATGAAATGCGATACGGCGCGCGGATCGACTTCAACGTCGGCTTGAACGCTTTGCAGCGAGAAGCGGCGGCTATGGTTGAAGATCTTCGTGTCGTCGACGATTCCGAGCGTGCCGTCTTTGATCGTAGCATGAATTTGCGGGAGAACGAACGGCTTCGACGGCGCATTTTTCGACGCTGCCGGCAACGCGATATTGTAGGAACCGTCGCGATGATGGACGATCGTGAGCTTCGGCCGGTCGATTTCGATGCCGGAAATGCCGTAAAGATACGGACCGTGCAAGATGGCGCGCGCATCGTAGGCGACGTCGATCCTCTGAGCGGTGAAGACCGGCTCGCCGCGCAGCGAGCTGACGTCCGGATTCTTGACGATCACGTGCCCGGGCGCGAAGTGCAGCGAATCGTAACGCAGGTTGTATCCGGCCAGCCGGACGGCCGAACTGACGCCTGTGGCGATGAGCGGCCCGTGAAACGCAAAGATAGCCAAAATCAAGGCGGCGAGTACGCCGCCGCCTGCCAACAGGCCGGCACGCCAACGTTTCAAACTACCTCCACCGCGCACGGATATACACTACCATACGAAACATCTTCGGGCGGCGTTCCACCGTACGCGCGGGCGTGCGGAGGGAGGCCGGAATACGGAGGCGGCCGAACGCTGCGGTTGCGGTCGTGAGAGGAGAGACGGTGGGGTCCGCCGGCCCAGGTTTGCTATTTGTGGTATCGGGGCCATCGGGGGCCGGCAAAGATACCGTCGTCGATGAGTTGCGCGTGCGGGTGCCGCGCTTGCGCTACGCGATCTCCGCGACGACCCGTCCGCCCCGCGACGGCGAACGCGACGGCGAAGCCTACTTCTTCTTGAAGCGCGAGGTCTTCGAGCGGCGGTTGCGCGAGCGCGCATTTCTGGAAACGCGCGAATACAACGGAAATCTCTACGGCACGCCGCGCTCATTCATCGAGGAGACGCTCGCGGACGGCTATGACGTCATCCTCAAACCCGAGGTCAATGGGGCTCTGGCGATCGAAGCGGCCTTCGCGAACGCGGTCCTCATATTCTTACTCCCGGACAAGTTCTCGCATCTGCGGCTGCGCCTCGTTGCCCGCCGCACAGAATCGAGCGACCAAATCGCGGCGCGGCTCGCCATCGCTCACGAAGAGCTCAAATCGATCCGCCGCTTCGATTACGTCATCATCAACGAGCAAGCGCCTATGGACCGCCGCAACGTTCTGCCGGCGGTGGACGATTTAGAAGCGATCGTGCGCGCCGAACGGTTCCGCATCCATCACTATAACGACGATACTTTTAGAAACGTGGAAAACGCATGAGCGAATCGGTATTTGGAGACCTCGACGGCCTGTTGACGCACGTCGATTCAAAATTCACCCTGGTCAACGTCGTCACCAAGCGCGCTAAACAACTCAACAACGGCGCACCCGCCCTCTCGGAAGACGCGAACCCGAACAAACCCGTGTCGACGGCTTTCGCCGAGGTCGCGCTCGGCAAGATCCCCTACACGCGAACCAAAGAGGGCATCAAGTAACGCTATGTGCGGCATCGTCGGCTACGTGGGGTTTCGCGATAGCGTCGACATCATCATGGACTCGCTGCAGCGACTCGAATATCGAGGCTACGACAGCGCGGGCATCGCCGTCATCGACTCCTCGGGTGCGCTGGCCGGTTCCAAGGCGGAAGGCAAGCTCGGGCGGCTGGCCGAGCGTCTGCTTACGGAGCCGTTACACGGATCGACCGGATTCGGCCACACGCGCTGGGCGACCCACGGCCGACCTTCCGACGTCAACGCTCACCCGCATATGGATTGTTCGGGCAAGTTCGCGGTCATCCATAACGGCATCATTGAAAACTACGCATCGTTACGGGAACGTCTCGCGCGCGAAGGCCATACGTTTCGCAGCGAAACCGATACCGAAGTGCTCGCTCATCTCATCGAAAACAACGATACGGGCGACCTCGTCGATGCGGTCCGCAAGACGCTACGGGAACTGCGGGGGGCCTACGCGCTCGGCGTGATCTCGCAAGAAACGCCGGGCCGGCTCGTCTTCGCGCGCAGCGGCGCGAGCCCGCTCGTCGTCGGGATCGGCGAGAACGAGATGTTCGTCGCTTCCGATACACCCGCCATCTTGCAGTATACGCGCAAGCAAGTGATCCTGCGCGAAAACGAGATGGTCGTCATTTGCCAAGACGGCTACGAGCTCACCGATTTCGAAGGCCGGCCGATCGAACGCGAAGTTACGCAGGTGATGTGGGATGCGAGTTCCGCGGAGAAGGACGGCTTCAAGCACTTCATGCTCAAGGAGATGTTCGTTCAGCCCAGCGTCGTGAAAGAGACGCTGGCCGGACGCATCGACGAGTCCGGCGATTCGCAACTGGCCGCCGAGCTGAAGATGAACGAATACCTGCTCCGCGCGATCACGAAGATCTCCATTACGGGCTGCGGTACCGCTTTCCACGCCGGCATGGTCGGGATGTATCTGCTGCGCTCGCTCTGCAAACTGCCGGTCGAAATGGAGCTCGCGAGCGAATTCCGGTACGGTGATCGCAAACTCGATCCGCGGACGCTGACCATTGCGATGTCGCAATCGGGCGAGACGGCCGACACCGTCGAAGCCGTCAAGATCGCGAAGATCGCGGGTTCACCCGTGCTCGGTATCTGCAACGTGCTCGGTTCGCACCTGACCCGGCTCGCTGACGGTATCTTGTACACGCGGGGCGGCCCCGAGATCGGCGTCGCAGCGACCAAGACGTACGTGTCGCAAACGATCGCGATGGTGCTCTTCGCGTTGTACTTGGCGCGCGTGCGCGAGAGCGAACCCCTGGAGCGGCTGCGCGCCATCGCCGAGAGTACGAAGCTGCTGCCGGCCGCGATCGACCTCTGTCTCAATCAGTCCGACGAGATTCGCAAGGTCGCGAAGAAGCTGAAGAAGGCGCGCACGGTGATGTTCATCGGCCGCTACGTTAATTTTCCGACGGCTCTCGAAGGCGCGCTCAAACTCAAAGAGATTTCGTACATCCATGCCGAGGGCTATGCGGCAGGCGAGCTCAAACACGGGCCGATCGCGCTACTCGATAATAAAGTACCGGTCGTCGCGATCGTTACAGACGGCCGCGTGCGCGAAAAGATGCTTTCCAATCTGGCCGAGGCGAAGGCGCGCGAAGCGATCGCCGTCGTTGTCGCCAATCATGGCGATAGCGAGGCTGCGGCGCTGGCGGATCACATATTTTGGGTTCCGAAAGTCGACGAATTGCTCTCGCCCATCGTCAACATCGTGCCCTTGCAATTGCTCGCGTATCATATCGCCGACATCGAGGGTAAGGACGTCGACCAGCCGCGCAACCTTGCCAAAACCGTCACCGTCGAATAGGCAACAGCTTCTGCCTACGGCGCGGGAATCGTCGGCCGGTGCGGCATACGTCGCGGCGATGATCTCTACGCCGAACACGCGTGCCGACGGGCGGGCGCTCGACGCGCTGCGGCCCGTTTCGATGGAAACGAATCCGCTCGCTTTCGCCGAAGGCAGCGCGCTCATCTCCGTGGGAAACACGCGCGTGCTCTGTGCGGCGACGATTGAAGAAAAGGTCCCGCCGTGGTTGCGTGGGCAGGGTCGCGGTTGGGTGACCGCCGAGTACGCGATGCTGCCGCGCGCGACGCAGGAGCGCACGCAGCGGGAATCCGCGCGGGGCAAAGTTGGCGGCCGGACCCACGAAATCCAACGTCTCATCGGGCGCGCACTTCGCGCGGTAACGGACCTCGAGCGCCTGGGCGAGCGCAGCATCATCGTCGATTGCGACGTCCTGCAAGCCGATGGCGGAACCCGGACGGCATCGATAACCGGTGCCTACGTGGCGCTGGCGCTGGCGCTCCGGCGCGACTTTACGCCGGGAACGCCGAAGTGGCCGCTCGAGCAGCAGATCGCCGCGATCAGCGTCGGATACGTCGACGGTCGCGCGCACCTCGATCTGCCCTATGTCGAAGATAGCCGGGCGGAAGTCGACATGAACGTCGCTATGACGGGCACCGGCGCGTACGTCGAAATCCAGGGGACGGCCGAAGGGCGTGCGTTCGATCGCGGGCAGCTCGATGCGATGCTCGCGCTCGCAGCCAAAGGCATCGACGAACTGTTCGTTTTTCAGCGCGCCGCGCTGGAAGGCGGGCATGGCCGTTAGCCGGTCCGCGCTCGCCGCCTTAGTCGCCGAGGTCGCGCGTTTCTACATCCGCGAGCGGAGGATGCGTCGCGCGCACGCGAAAATGTCGGCGGCGCTCGCTGCGGGCTCCGGACCTTCCGACATCGATGTCGATGCATACGTAAAAGCGGTCGGGGCGTATTTCGGCGGTTTCGAACGGGAGGCGCGCGAGCATCTTCGCGATGTCGATCGGCGGCTCGGACGCGTCGGTCAATTGCAGTTCAATCTGACGGCCGAGCGTGGCGTGACGGCGAGCCGGGTCGAGGTTACGCAAGGCGTCCTCGCGCGCGTCGCGGAACTCGGCGGGCGATGAAAGTTCTCGAAGACGTCGGTCGAGGAACGAGCGGCTTTTTCGAATATGCCGGCGGCGCGGCAGCGTTGACGGCGGAAGCCGCCGGCTTGACGGCCCGGCTGCGCATTCGCGTAAACGAAACGTTCGCGCAAGCGTATCGGCTAGGCGTACAGTCGACGCCGATCGTCCTGCTAACGTCGCTCTTTACGGGCATGGTCATCTCGCTCGAATCGGCGAATCAAGCCAACAGCTACGGCGTCACCGATCTCGTTGGCGGCGCGGTCACCTACGTCTCGTCGCGCGAACTCGGACCGATGCTTACGGCGGTTGTCGTCGCCGGCCGCGCCGGAGCCGCGATTGCCGCGGAAATCGGTTCGATGGTCGTTACGGAGCAGATCGAAGCGCTCGAAGCCCTGGGCCTCTCGCCCGTGCGAATGCTGGTGGTCCCGCGCTTGCTCGCGATGCTGTGCATTCTTCCACTGCTCGTCATCCTCGCCGACATCGTCTCGATCGTTGGAGGAATGTACCTCGCGAAAGCGGTTGCCGGTATCAGCTACGGGTCGTTCCTGGATTCGGCACGCGCCTTTAGTTCGTTTCCCGATTTCCTCAAAGGCATGTCGAAGTCGCTCGTCTTCGCCGTCATCATCGTCATCATCGGCTGCTATCAAGGATTCGGCGTGCGCGGCGGCGCGGCCGGTGTTGGCAAGGCGACGACGGCAGCAGTCGTAACTTCGATCATCCTTATTTTTCTTTCGAACTTCGTGCTTTCGATCGTGCTGTTCGGCTCGTCGGCGCACTAACGTGGGCCTGTATGCGCGTCTCGAAAACGTCACGATGCGATACGGCCCGAAGGTCGTGCTGCGCAACTGTTCGTTCGACGTCGAAGAAGGCGCGATCACCTGTCTCATCGGGCTTTCGGGTTCGGGCAAGTCGACCATCCTGCGGTTGCTCAACGGTCTACGCATGCCCGACGTCGGACGCGTTTTTGTAAAGGACCTCGATCTCGCGACGCTCTCCAACCGCGACCTCATCGACTTCCGCCGCAAGATCGGCTTCTCGTTTCAGTTCGCCGCGCTTTTCGACAGCCTCACCATCGGTGAAAACGTCGCTTTGCCGCTGATCGAGCATACGAAAATGACGACCGCGGAAATCGACGAGCTCGTCGTCGAGACACTCGATAGTGTTGGGCTCTCAAATGCGCGGGCGCGCATGCCTGCCGAATTGTCCGGCGGTATGCTCAAGCGCGCGGGCTTCGCGCGTGCCGTCGTCACGGGTCCCAAGCTCGTGCTGTACGACGAACCGACGACCGGGCTCGATCCGATCATCACGCACGTCCTTACCAACACGATCAAACGCTTGCGGGAACAACTCGGCGGCACGGCCGTGGTCATCTCCCACGACCTCGACAGTATCTTCGCGATGGCCGATTATATTGCCATGCTCTTCGAGGGCGCGATCATCGCCTACGGGACCGTCGACCAAATCAAGAATTCGCAGAACCCGATCGTTCAGCAATTCATACAGGGAAGCGAGGTCGGCCCGATTCCGCTGTAGCGGGATCGCGTACGACCGGAGTCAACAATGTCGAAACAAGCTCAAGTCGGCCTCTTTACGATCGTCGGTCTCGCGGCGCTCTTTGCGGTGTTTTATTTCCTGGCGGATTTCGGAACGCGCTCGAGCGGTTACCGGATCGGGGTGCATTTCCGCAGTGCGTCGGGCTTGCGAACCTCTGCGGGCGTCTATCTCAGCGGCGTGCCGATCGGTGCGGTCGATAAAATTTCGCTGCTGCACGATTACACGACCGAAGTCGTGATGGCGATCAAGCCGGATTACGAAATTCCGCAGGGCTCGCGCTTTTTGATCCAAGCCCCGCTCACGGGCGAACCGACGATCCTCATCGATCCGCCGAAGAATCTCGGCGAGCGCGTGGCAACTCTCCCGCACGAAGTGGCGCCGCTCGATCGGCAACCGCGCGGAACCAATCCGGCTTCAATCGCGGATCTGCTCGCGCAAGGCCAGGGCGAAGTGCGCCGGCTCGACGACATTCTCGCACAGGTGCAGAAAACGGAGCCCCAGTTGCTGGCGGAGCTCAAGTCGACGCTTGGAAACGCGAACGACCTTACGACCAACGCGAATCGCTCGCTGAACACCTTGACCGCAAAAGTTCAAGACTTGACCGATTCCCTGCAGAAGAGCTTGACGGTTGCGAGCAATAACGTGATCGACCTTACGGGCTCGCTCGATACGGTCGTCAAGCGCGACTCGTCGCAAGTCGACGGGTTGCTCGCCGAACTCAACCACACGTCCAAGTCTTTCGGGGAAACGGTCGACTCGCTACGTGAAGTGGCAACGAACCCGCGGGTAAAAAACAACCTCATCAGCACGACGCGCGATTTTGCGGCGACGGCGAAATCTTTTTCGGAACTCACGAACGATTTGCGTCAGATTACCGGCAATCCACAAACGCAAGCACAACTTCGCGATGTGGTCGCACAGATCGACGCGACCTCGCAGAAAGTCGATTCGCTCGCCGGGACGCTCGGCGGAACGTCGAACGTTTACGGCGTCGATCCGGGCGCAACGCCCGCGCCCGCGCCGCCGCCCGTACCGGCGGGGCAGGTACCGACCTCGCGGCCGCTCTTCGGCGGCAAGCCGTCCACGGGCGGCCCGCCGCCGCCGTCGGCTCCGGTACCGTCGTCGAACGCGCCGCAGCGGGCTGCGACGAGTTCGAAGCTCGCAGCGTTGAAAATGCGACTCGGCGCCTTTGCGAGAGACCTCTACGAATTGCAAGTTCGGGTCAGCACGCTTTCGCCGCAGCGCCCCGGCAGCGTGGGTCGCAACGTGTCGCCGCTGCTCACCTCGGACCGCGGTCCGCAATCGGATTTCAACCTGTTGATCCTGCCGCGCGGGCAAGCCGGCGTGAAGCTCGGTGTCAACGATATCGGATCCGAGCGTACGACGACGGCGAACGCCTTGATCCTCAACCGCAGCGGGGGCTTCACCTACGGCGGCGGTATCGAATATTCGCGTTTAGGCGTTACGGCCGCGCTCGCCCGCAAGCGCATCGGTCTAGAAGCGCGCGCGTACGATCTGCGGCACCCGACGATCGACTCGTATCTCAATCTCAATCCGACGCCGAAACTTCAGGTATTCGGCGGCGAACGCGATATCACGCATGCGCAGCGCCGTAGCGTGTTGGGCTTGCAGTTTTCGTTCTGACGCGCGCCCGGTTCTTCCCGTTCGCCGTCTACGCGATCGTCGCGCTCAACGTAGCGGTCTTCCTCGGCGAGCTAACGTTCTCGGACGGTGCGGCGCGCGACGCTTTCATCAACGCGTACGCGCTCGTTCCCTTCGACCTCACGCATGGCGTGCAGGTCGGTGCGCCGGCGCCGCCCACGCTCGGGACGCTCGTAACGGCGCAATTTCTCCACGGTAGCAGCGTGCATCTGTTTTTTAACATGCTCTTCTTACTCGTGTTCGGGCCGGAAATCGAAGTCCTCACCGGATGGGCGCGCTTCATCGCATTCTATCTCTCCTGTGGAATCCTCGGCGGTCTTGCGGACGTCTCCGTGATGCCGGGCAGTCACGTTCCGGAAATCGGAGCGTCGGGCGCGATCGCGGGCGTGCTCGGCGCGTACATCGTGCGCTTTCCCACGCGCGGCCTCGAGACGATCGGTCCGCTGCGAGGCCTGCCGCCCTTTTTCCGGCTGCCCGCCTTCCTCGTAATCGGTCTCTGGGCAGGTGCCCAGTGCGTGCACGGCTTTGGCTTGCTTTCAGAGCGCGTTCTTTCCGAACAAGGCGGCGGAATCGCATATTTCGCGCATATCGGTGGGTTTCTCGCGGGTCTTTTTACGATTTCGCTCTTCGCCCGCGGGGGCGGCGCGCGGGGGGGCCGGCCTCACAGGTACTATTACTGATGAACGATGCAATCTGAGACTCGTCCCCGCGTCGCCATCCTCGGCGCGGGTGCGATGGGGACGCTCTTCGCCTACCATCTTGCCGAACGCAACGCCGTCACGCTGGTCGAAATGCGCGGCGATGTCGTCGACACGATCAACGCGCAGGGTGGCGTCTCGATCGACGATCTTCCGCTTCGCAAGGTCGCGGCGACGCGCGATGCGGCGCGTGCATTCGCGACGAATTTTTTGTTCGTTTTCGTCAAGGCGCCGAGTACGCTCGGGGCGATTCGGCCGTTCGCGGGACAGCTCAATCCCGCAACGCCGATCGTGTCGCTGCAGAACGGCCTGGGCAATGAGGAGGCGATCAAAGCCGCCCTGGGCGGCCACGTGCCGCTGGTCATCGGGGTCACGAACGAAGCCGCGCTTGCGATCGGTCACGGCCGCTCCCGCCGCCAAGGCGTCGGTACCACCGTGGTCGGATCGGCCGGCGCATCGACGGCGACCGTGCGCGCGGTCCAACAGATGGTCGTCCGCGGCGCCCTGCACTGTTCGATCGCTTACGACATCCGGCCGCATCAGTGGGGCAAACTGCTTGCCAATGCGTCGATCAACCCGATTGCGGCGCTTGCAGATGCGAGGAACGGCATCGTTTCCTCCGATGCCAACGCTGCGGAACTCGCTCGCTGCGTTGCGCTGGAATCCGCGGCGGTCGCGCGGGCGCTTCGGGTCAACTTGCCCTTCGGGGACCCGTGGGAATACGTCCGCACGATCGTCGAGGCGAGCGCCGATAGCCGCAACTCGATGACAGTCGATCTGGGCGCGCACCTCAAGACGGAGATCGATCACGTCAACGGCGCGATCGTGGCGGCGGGCCGGCGCCTCGGCATCGCTACACCGTACAATGACGCGCTGCTACGACTGGTCAAAGCGAAGGAGAATGCACCCCGCGGCTGATCGCGCGCAGTGGGCTTCCTATGCCTGCCTGGTGCGGCCTTCTTTGGATTCGGACGTTATGCGCGCGGTCAGTGCGTCCAAAAGCGATTGCGGGTCATCACCGGAAAGCAGCGCCGCGCGATCGGCCGCGTGCACGAAGCCGCGTGCCGCCGCCATATTGCAGAAGGAAATGAGGGCATCGTAATAACCCGCGACGTTTAGGATCGCGCACGGCTTGTCGTGATAACCGAGTTGGCGCCACGTCACCACTTCGAAAACTTCTTCGAGCGTTCCGAAGCCGCCGGGCAACGCGAGGAAACCGTCGGAGTGCGCCGCCATCAGCGCCTTGCGTTCGTGCATCGAGCCGACGACGTGTAATTCCGTAAGGCCGCGGTGCGCGACTTCGCGGGCGGCGAGGGCTTCGGGAATGATGCCGATTACCTCGCCGCCCGCAGCGAGTGCGGCATCGGCAACGGTCCCCATCAGTCCGACGCGTCCGCCGCCGTACACGACGCCGAACCCCCGTGCGACGAGCTCGCGGGCGACGTCCGTCGCCGCGGCGCTGAACGCGGGATCGTCGCCGGCGTTGGAACCGCAGAACACGCAGATGCGCATCATAGAGGATCGGGCATGGCGAGGCAGGGCGTCGTTCGAACGTTCGTCACGCCGTGAAGTATTCGCCGTCGCTCGCTATAACGCTCGCGTCCTCCGCCGCGTGGGCGTTCTTGCTCGTGGGACGCGGACGTTTCTGGACGGCCCGCGTCGACGGACATCTCGGCGCGTTGCCCGAAATGCGCGACATCGTCGTCGAAGCGGTCGTTCCCGCGCGCGACGAAGCACGGACGGTCGGCACTGCGATCGCGTCGCTCGTCGGGCAGCGCTTCGATGGCGAACTGCACGTGACGCTCGTCGATGACGGCAGCTCCGACGGGACGGCGGACGTAGCCCGCGCGACGCTCGCGGGCGCCCGCGACCCCGGACGCTTCGCGAGCGTTCCGGGCGCGCCGCTTCCGTCCGGCTGGACGGGAAAGCTGGCCGCCCTGGCCACCGGCGTCGCGCACGTGCACGCTACGCGGGGCGCGCCGAATTACTGGCTCTTTACCGACGCCGATATCGCGCACGATCCCACGAACGTCGCGACGCTCGTAGCGAAAGCCGAGCGCGACCAACTCGACCTGGTATCCCTGATGGTGTTATTGCGCTGCCACAGCGCGTGGGAGGCGCTGCTGGTACCGGCGTTCGTGTTTTTCTTCGCCAAAATCTATCCGTTCGCGTGGTCGGGCGATCCGCAACGCGCGACGGCGGCCGCAGCCGGTGGCTGCATGCTCGTTTCGAACGCCGCCCTCGATCGGATCGGCGGTTTCACGCGCATTGCAAATCGGCTAATCGACGATTGCGCGCTTGCGGCCGAAGTAAAGCGCACGGGCGGCGGCCTCTACCTCGGCCTCACGGCGCGGGCCAGAAGCATCCGCACTTACGACGGTCTGGCGCCGCTCTGGAAGATGGTCGCGCGGACCGCTTTCACGCAACTCGGCCGATCGTATGCCGCCGTCGCGGGCGCCGTCGTGGGTATGGCTTTTCTTTACCTCGTACCGCCGTTCGCCGCAGCGAGCGGGGCACTGCGCCGCAATCGGCCGCTGCTACTCGCGGGCGCGCTCGGGTGGTCGTTGATGACACTCGCATATGTGCCGACGACGCGACTCTATCGTCGCTCGCCGCTCGCCGCGCTGACTTTACCGGCGGCCGCGCTGCTCTACACCGCAATGACGGTCGATTCGGCAATAGCACACGCATGGCGGCGCGGCGGTGCTTGGAAGGGGCGGACGTACTAACGCGCGAGGACGCCGTCGAGCTTTGCCCGACGGCGACGTAAAGCTTCCGGTGCAATCAAAAAACGCCTAAGGACGCGGTTCGATAAACCGGAAGTCTAGACGACGCGGCGGTCCGCTTCGTCGATCGGGTAGTCGTTCGCGCTCATGTCCCGCCGGCGCATTAAACCGTCGTCGTCGAACTCCCAATGTTCGTTTCCGTGCGCGCGCATCCACAGCCCGGTCTCCGCGTCGCGATATTCGTATTCGAAGCGGACCGAGATGCGGTTGTCGCTATGGCACCAGAGTTCTTTCATGAGACGGTAGTCGAGTTCGCGCGCCCATTTGCGTTTGAGGAATTCGACGATCGCCGGCCGCCCGCTGAAAAATTCCGTCCGATTACGCCACGAACTGTTCTCCGAATACGCTTTCGAGACGCGCTCCGGATCTCGCGAATTCCAGGCGTCTTGCGCGGCCTGCACTTTCGCGCGCGCCGTCTCGGCGGTGAAGGGCGGCTTGATGACCGCTGGGCCCGGTGCGCTCGTATCGGACATGATGCTCTTGAAGTGTATGGAGGCGACGTCGACAACCCTTGCTGCAGTGTCTATCGCTGCGCGATGACCGCGTAGACGGTGCGTTCGAGCGCTGCGAGCGCGCGCGTACCGTCGCGCGCGAGCCGGACACCGGCGAGCGGGCGCCGGACCATAGCGAGCGCCAGGGCGAAGATATCGATGCCGCCCGACCCGTCGAGCGCCATCTCGAGATCGGGGAGATCGTCCGATGCGCCGTCGCTCGCAACGCGTGCGACGCACACGCCGACGCGACGCTCGCGCAAGCGCTCCGCAATCGCGCGGCTTTCCATATCGACGGCCTGCGCCCGATACCGCTCGCCGAGTTGCAACTTGTCGCGGACCGTCGTTACGACGCGCTCCGAGGCGAGACCGCGAATACCGGTTTGTGCGCGCGGCAGCCGCTCGGCGACGTGCCGCGCGAGTTCGCGGTCGAGGAGCAACGCCGGACCATCTTGGCGCGCGAGTTCGCCGTAGACGAGCGTCTCGCCGACGGCAAAACCGGGCGCCAGCACGCCGCATAGCCCGGTAATCAAGGCGGCCCCGATCGTCGGGCCCGCGAGCGCCTCGCGTGCCGCGCGCTCGCCCGCGAGCGGCCCGATACCGGTCACGACGATGCGCACGGGAGAGCCGGCGCGCGCCAGGGCCTTGCGCACGGCGCGTTCTTCGGCGCCGCGCGGAACGAAAATCGTGTCGATCACGTCCGGTGCGGTTTAGTTTTTGCCGATTACCGTCGTCATCGAGCGCCAGATGTTGCCGAGCTTCATCGAGTCGTCGGCGGCGGTCGGCTCGAAGCCGCAGTGCACCATACAGTCCGTACACTTCGGATTTCCGCTCTTGTGTCCGTATGCCGACCAATCCGTCGTTTCCAGCAACTCCTTATAGGTCTTCGTATAGCCTTCACCGAGCAGATAGCACGGTCGCTGCCAGCCGAAGAGGCTAAACGACGGCATGCCCCACGGGGTGCAGTCGTACTCTTTCTCGCCCATCAAGAAGTCGAGAAAGAGAGGGCTCGCGTTAAAATTCCACTTCTTGGTCTTGGCGGTATACGGCGCGAAAATTTCTTTGAAGAGCGCCTTGGTCTGCGCGGCGTGCAGGAAGTGCTGTTGATCCGGGGCCTTCTCGTACGGATAGCCGGGCGAAATCATCATGCCGTCCACGCCGAGTTCGTCCGTGGCGTAGTCAAAGAAAGCCTGAACGTCGGCCGGCTTGGCATCGTTGAAAATCGTCGTATTGGTCGTGACGCGGAAGCCGCGGGTTTTAGCTGCTTTGATGGCCGCTACCGCGATCTCAAAGACGCCGTCCCGCGCGACCGCTTTATCGTGGGCGGGCTTGAGGCCATCGAGGTGGACGGAAAACGAGAGGTATTCCGACGGCGTAAACTTGTCCAGGCTCGCTTCCAGGCGCAGCGCGTTGGTACAGAGGTAGACGAATTTCTTGCGCGCGATGAGGCCTTCGACGATCTCCTTGATCTGCGGATGGAGCAGCGGCTCGCCGCCGGGAATCGCGACCACCGGCGCACCGCACTCATCGACCGCCGCAAAGCACTCTTCGGGCGTCAAGTGACGGCGCAGCACTTCGACCGGATGCTGGATCTTGCCGCAGCCGGAGCAGGCGAGGTTGCATCGGAAGAGCGGCTCCAGCATCAACGTGAGCGGGAATTTCTTGCGGCCTTTCAGTTTCTGCGCGACGACGTAACCGCCGATTTTCGCCGCTTGTTTGAGCGTCACTGCCATGATGTGGTGTCGTTATCTCCGTACGATGTAGCCGTTGTCGGTAAACCAGCGAACCGCCGCGCGAATCGCATCGTCGATTGGGCCCGGGGCGTACCCCAATTGATTTTTCGCTTTCGACGTATCGTAGTACATCGACTCCCTGCTCATGCGTACGCCGTCGATCGGAATCGTCGCCGTATGCCCGAAGCGCGGTAAGATCGCCTCGTCGACGTAGGCGGCAACGAGTGGTATCCAAACGGGGAGCGTATAGCGCGGTGCGGACCGCCCGACCAGTGCGCCCACACGCTGCAACAGGGTTCGCAGCGGAAGATTTTCACCACCGAGGATGTAACGCTCGCCGCTGCGACCTTTGTCGTAAGCTGCTACGTGTCCGCGCGCGACATCCGCGACGTCGACGCAATTCAAAGCCGTCTCGGGAATGGCGGGCGGCATCTTGCCGTTGAGAAAGCGCACGAAGATTTCGCCCGTCGGCGTCGGTTTCCGGTCCCAGGCGCCGATCGGCGTCGTCGGGTTGACGATGACGACGTCTTGTCCGCCGCGTGCGGCGGCGAGCGCTTCCCGTTCGGCGAGATACTTGGAGCGCTTGTACGCACCGATCAAACGCTCCGGCGGACTCTGAAACGTTTCGTCGGCTGCGGCCCCGTGCTTGACGCCGATCGCCGCGACCGAACTCGTGTAGACCGTCCGGCCGGCGCCCGCCCGTCGCGCCGCGGCCAGCAGATTACGCGTCCCCATGACGTTGCTGCGAAGTAGCGCGGCGCGGTCCGCGCGAAAAAGACTGTAGTGGGCGGCGACGTGGAAGACGGCCGCGACCGGACCGATCTTCGTGGCGAGGTCGTCATCGCCGAGATCACCTTCGACGATCGTCACCCCGAGGCCGTCCAGGTTTCGGCGATCGCTACCGGATCGGACGAGCGCGCGGACCTTCCAGCCGGCTTGGACCAGCGTCCGCGCCAGATTGCCGCCCACGAAGCCCGTGCCGCCGGTCAAGAACGCCGAACGGCTCATCGGGCCGTCTTGCGGCCGCGGCCGGCGAGGTCGTCGACGAGCGTGTAGGCGACCGGGATGACGATCAGGCTGAGCAACGTCGAGGTGATCAGGCCGCCGATGATCGCGACGGCCATCGGCGCGCGTAGTTCCGCGCCCGCTCCAAAACCGAGCGCGATCGGCAACATGCCGAGAATCGTGGCGGCCGTCGTCATCACGATTGGACGCAAGCGCTGTGCGCCGGCTTCGGCGATCGCTTCTGGACGTCCGAACCCGAGGGCCCGCAAACGTTTGATGCGATCCACTAGCAGGATCGCATTCTTGTTGACGAGCCCGAAGAGAAAGATGACTGCCATCAACGAAATGAGGCCGAACTCCGCACGGGTGACCCACAGTGCGAAGAGAGCTCCGACGATGGAGAGCGGCAGCGAGACGGTAATCACGATCGGGTCGACCCAGCTGCGAAAGAGGACCAAGAGCACGACGACGATCGCGAGTACCGACAGGCCGAGCGCGATGCCGAAATCGCGGAACGTCGTCAACGCATCGGAAGAGCTGCCCCCGAAGCTCAGTGCGATGCCGCCCGGTAATTGCTTGCGGGCTAACGCGAGGACCCGATCGTTCGCGTCGCCGATGCGCAGATTCGAGACCAGATCCGCCGTTATCACGACGGCACGCTTTGCGTTGAGATGCTCGATCGCCGAAAACGGCGTGCCATCCGAGAGGCCACTCGCGCTCACGTCGACGAAGCCGGCCGATTTCGCGAGCTTGTGTTCGAACGCGCGACCGACGCGGCGTAAGCGTTCGAGGTCGCCCCCGATGAGCGCGAACTGCAGCGCTTTGGTCGCGTCCGATCCGACGAAGGGGACATCGGAGACCGTCGTCACGACACCGTCGAGGACGGGGATTCGGGCGCGAACGGCATTCTCGACGTCGATCGTTTTCGGCCGCCGGCCGCTCGCGAGATACACGTCGATCGTGCCGACGTTCGAACCGTTGGTGCGCGCGCCGATCGTCGTGTAAGCGTGAATCACTGCTGAATTCGTGCGAAGCGTTCGCTCGATCGTCGCAGCGACGGTTTGCGTGTCGCTCGAGCTGGTCCCGAGCGGCGTAGAAAAATTTACGCGGAATTCGCCGCGATCGAGATGCGGGATAAATCCCTTGGGGATGAAGGGTATCAACGCGATCCCGGCCGCGAACGCCAGTGCCGCGAGGGCGATCACGGCGCGACGATGGCCCAGCGCCCAACCCAGGAGCGCGCGGTAACGGTCGTACCGATCGGTTCGATTGACATCGATGGTCTTCCCCGGCCGAGCGTCGCCGCGCGAGCGCAGGGTCCAAGCCGCAAGCGTCGGCGAAAGCGTTCGCGCTGCGAGTAAGGAGAAGAGGACGGCGGCCGATGCCGTGATTCCAAAGGCGCGGAAAAACTGTCCGAGCGTGCCCGACATCAGCCCGATCGGTAAGAACACGGCGACGATCGTCAGCGACGCGGCCACGAGCGTCAGGCCGATCTCACGGTTCGCTGTGTAGGCCGCGGCGCGGGGCTCTTCGCCCGCTTCCAAATGGCGCACGATATTTTCGACCGCCACGATGGCGTCGTCGACGATGACCCCGACGACGAGTGCCAGCGCGAGCAGCGTGATCGTTTCGAGATTGAAGTGGCAAAGCCACATCACGCACGCCGTTCCGAGCAGCGAAACGGGAATCGCGATCGCCGAGATCGCCGTCGCACGGAGATCGCGCAAGAACGGCCAGATGACGACGATGGCGAGGACGACGGCGATACCGAGCGCTTCTTGCGTGGCTTGCGTGGCCTCGCGAATGAACGTCGCTTGTTCGGACGTTCGTGCCATGTGTAGGTCCGGGTGGGCCGCAAGCAGCGTGCGAATTTCGTGCGCAACCGCATCGGCCACTTCGAGCGTGTTCGCGTCAGCGCGTTTGACGACCGCGATCGCGACGGCGGGTGAACCGTCGAAGCGATAGGCCGAGGCGTTCGGCCCTGCGGTCGTGCCGCCGATAACGTTCGCCTGTAAGACGCCGGCAACGGCGCGCAGGCGCGGCGCGATGTCGCGCTCGGCGGTGCGCGCGAGGGCCGCGAGCGACGTCCCCGGCGCAGCGAGTGCGTACGTCACGACAGGTGTTTCATTGAGATCGATCGTCGCCAGCTTCGTCGTCGTCCCGGCCGGAAGCGCGACGTGCGCGAGCGCAGCCGCGACTTGCGCGCGGCGCCGGTCGACCCCGCTGCTTACATCGAAGGCAATGTCGACGACGACGTACTGCGGGTACGTTAGCGAATGCATGTTCGTCAGACCGGGTAACGCACGTAAGGTCCGTTCCAGCGGCACGGTGACGGTTCGCTCGTTTTCGACGACGTCGTGCTGATGCGACGACGCCGTTACGACGACGACCGGAAACGCGATGTCCGGAAATAACGCAAGCTTGAGATTGAAGAAGGCAAAGGTGCCCGCAACCGATAGTAAAGCCCAAAGAACGAGCGTCGTTCGTGGATAGTCGATCGCGATCCGGGAGATGCTGCCGAGACGTTTTACGGTTTGGCCGGCCCCAGCTCGAAGCGCCGCCGACCGGTCTTGGAAACGAGCCACCGGGTCATCTTGTTACTGATCGTCGAAAGCGACCCTGCGAGGATCAGCGAGCGTACTTCGCCGCGTCCGATCTTCACGCCGCCGCCGGGTTGCAGCATCGCAGTCGACTTCTCGATTTCGCGCAGCGTCGCGACGGCGAAGAGAATAGGTAAGAGGCAGAAGATTCGGATCCGCAACGCGAATTTCGGCAACGCGGCGAAGTAGTCGAGCGACTTCGCGATATCGCCCTTCGCGAGTTCGATTAGTTCGAAAAGCGCTGCGCGATTCTGCGTCTGCCGTTGCGGCTCGAGCATCGCGCGGTGACTCGATCCGCGCGCGCGAAAGAGTTCCTCGGGAACGAAAGCTGCGTTCTCGTGCTCGATATCCCAGGCGATGTCCTTGAGAATGTTGATCGTCTGCAACGCTTCGCCAAAAGCCTCGCAATTGACGAGCAGCCGTGCGTAATTGCGCTCGCCGACGAGGGCACAATGACAGCGCCACAAATCCGTGAGCAAATGACCGACGGTGCCCGCGACGAAATAGCAGTACCGCCGGTATTCCGCCATCGTTTGAATGCGGATGCCCGCGGGATACCGGCCGACGAACTCGCTCATGCCCGCCGTCATCTCGCGCGTCCAGCGTTCCACGATCGCGGCGGATCTTGGCGGCAACGAATGAAGCAAATCGAAAACCGACTTCGTGCCGCGCAGCAAATCGAGATACGCATCGCTTGCCGCGATGTCCGACGCTTCGGTAGCGAAGCTTTCGGCAAGCACCGGGTCGTCGAAGCAGGCTGCGAAGCGGGCTAAGAGTTCTTGACGACGTTGCGCCGTCGCCGTGCCGTCGTCCTCGACGGTATCGGCGATCCGGCAGAGCAGATATCCGGTCAGAACGGCCCGGCCGAGATCTCCCGGCAGGACCGCGATGCCGATCGCAAACGTGCGCGACACGCGCCCGATGATGCCTTGCGCGAACGAGCGTGCGGCGCGCGCGCGCATCCGCGGTGGTATTGCTGACATTCCTGGGCGGTGCCGGCCCTTTCTGGGTTATCGATCGAGACGTACGCCGCAGAGGTGACGTTCCCGGCGCAGGACTGCGACACACGCGCGGCACAGTCGGGGCGCATGCGTACGGGCCAACGCCGTCTCGACACGCCGTTGTGCAAGCGCCACGCGGGGTTCCCCTGCCGCGGCGTGCGATGAGACGCGCCGCAGCGGACGTCGCGCGCAACGTGTTGTGCGTCTTCCCGCATTATTCGCCCTCGTTCGGGACGTTCGAGCACGCCTACCCCTTCGTCGGTGTCAAGGCGTTCATGCCGCCGCAAGGCATCCTGGTGGTTGCGAATTATCTGCCGGCAGATTGGAACGTTCGCTTCGTCGATGAAAACGTGCGCCGCGCGACCGCTGCGGATTTCACGTGGGCGGATGCCATCTTCGTTAGCGGCATGCACATTCAAAAGCCGCAGATCAACGATATTAATCGGCGCGCCCACCTCTACGGTCGCCCGACTGTGCTCGGCGGCCCGTCGGTATCGGGTTGCCCCGAATACTATCCCGATTTCGACTACCTGCACGTCGGCGAACTGGGCGATGCGACGGATGCGCTCGTCGCTCGGCTTGCAGAGTCTACCGAACGTCCGCTCGCGCAGGTGCGTTTCGAAACGGTCGAGCGTCATCCGCTGGGTGACTTTCCGATTCCCGCCTACGACAAGATCGACGTCTCGCAATATTTTTTAGGGAGCGTCCAGTTTTCGAGCGGCTGCCCGTATCGCTGCGAATTTTGCGACATTCCCGAACTCTACGGGAACAATCCGCGGCTCAAGACGCCGGAGCAGATCGTCGCCGAACTAGACGCGATTCTGGCTAATGGCGGAGAACGCGCGATCTATTTCGTCGACGATAACTTCGTGGGCAACCGAAAGGCGGCGAAGGAACTCTTGCCGCATCTCATCGCTTGGCAGAAGCGCAACGGGTTCGCCGTCCAACTCGCCTGCGAGGCGACGCTCAACATCGCGAAATCGCCCGATCTCCTTGCGATGATGCGCGAAGCATACTTCTGTACGATTTTTTGCGGCATCGAGACGCCCGATCCCGCGGCCTTACGCGCGATGAATAAGAGCCATAACGACCTCATGCCGATCATGGAGGCGATCGATATCATCCATGGCTTCGGCATGGAAGTGGTTTCGGGAATCATCATGGGCCTCGATAGCGATACGCCCGATACCGCGCAGAAAATCCTCGAATTCGTCGAGGTGTCGCACATCCCGTTGCTGACGATCAACCTGCTGCAAGCGTTGCCGCGTACGCCGCTCTACCGCCGGCTCGAAGCCGAAGGCCGGCTCGTCGACGAACCGGGTCGCGAATCGAACGTTCGCTTCAAGCTTCCGTACGCGCAGATGATCGCGATGTGGCGACATACGTTTACGAAAGCGTACGAACCGCAAGCGCTCTACCGGCGTTTCGCGTATCACCTCGAACACGTGTTTCCGAATCGAATCACGCCGCCCAATAGCAAACAGCGCGTCAACGTACGTAACATCCAGCTGGCGCTGCGCATTTTCGCAAACTTATTGGTGCGCGTCGGATTGCTGAGCGACTATCGCGACGTGTTTTGGCGCATGGCGAAGAAGACGCTCGCGACCGGCAACGTGGAAGCGATGTTCCACATCGGCATGGTGAGCCACCACCTCATCACATTTGCGCGCGAAGCGGGCGCCGGCCGCCAGGGCGCGTCCTTCTATAACCAAGATACGCGCGCCGACGCACCGCGCGAACTCGATCGGACGGCTTAAGGGCGAAGGTCGTTAGGCTTCGGCAAGTCCGATGGTCGCGCCGCGTGCGATGACGTGTCCCGCCATGGCGTCCAGCAGCACGCGCTTCGACGGCGCCTTCGCGAAAGGTTCGAAGGCGCGATCGAGTGCGAACACTTGGAACACGTAGCGGTGGGGCCGTGGCCGGGAATCGGCGTCACCGGCATCCAGCCGGGGGCGAGCCCCGCACCCAGACCCAGCCGCGCGTGGGGCGTCTGCGCGGCGTTGTCGGGCCACAGCTTCGGAATTGCGCCCGGCACGAGATGTCCGTCGTTCGCGCCGAGCTCGTACGTGATCGCGTGAACGAGCGGCGAGAGAAACGGAACGTCGATATCTTCGACGATCAGCACGAGTTCGCGTGCCGTGGCCGGCACGTTCGACCAGCGTAGCGGCGATTCTTTGGGCTGGCCGAGCGACGCTTGATTCCGGTCGTTAACGGTCGTCGCGTTTGTCGCGCGGATGCGCGTCGTCATAGGTGCGGCGCATGTGCTCGACCGACACGTTGGTATAAATCTGGGTCGTCGCGAGACTCTCGTGGCCCAACAGTTCCTTGATCGTCATCAAGTCTGCGCCGTTCTCGAGGAGATGGGTTGCAAACGAGTGGCGCAGCACGTGCGGCGTTGCATGCAAGGTGATGCCGCTGACGCGTTCGCACGATGTGACGATCTCCCAAATCGCCCGAACGCCCAAGCGCTTGCCGCGCCGCCCGACGAAGAACGCTTCGTCGGAGGTTCGCGGACGATGCCCGAGATAGGTGCTCATCGCTTCGGCGGCTGCCGTGTTGATGAGGACGGTGCGCTGCTTGTCCCCCTTACCGATCACGCGCATGACGCGCCGTTTGAGATCCACATCGGTGAGATTGAGGCCCGCGGCCTCCGCGCGCCGGATTCCGCTCGCGTAGAGAACTTCGAGGATCGCGCGGTCCCGCAGCCGCTGAAAATCGCTTCGGCCGGCGGGCGCCGGGGCTCGCAAGAGCCTTGCAACCTCGTCCTCATCGAGCACGACCGGCAGCCGTTTGGATAACTTCGGCGCGTCGATTCCGATCGTCGGGTCGTCCGCTCGCCGGCCCTCGATGACGAGGTAGCGGTAAAAGCGCCGCAAAGCCACGAGCTTGCGGCGAATCGCCGCCGGCTGATAGCGGCGCCGCGCCGCCAGGTCCAGGACGAACGCTTTGATATCGGCGCGCTGCGCGAGCGCGATTTCGCCTCCCAGCGACTTGGAGAAAAACTCGAGGTCGCGCGCGTATGCCTCGCACGTACGCGCGCTTCGACCGGCCGCGTAGTGCAGCTCGGTGACGAACGCGCGAATCGTCGCATCTTCAGGCAGATAGACCGACTGCGCAAGCGTCGCACGCCCGCGCCGCTCCGACGGTTTCGGCATACGGGGAACTTCTCCAAAAGCGTGGGTGAGGCTTCTGTTGTGGCCTCGGCCAGAATGACTACGCTGGTTTGACCCGCGCGGAGTGGTCGCTGCCTAACGAGGACAGTCTCGCAATGCACTGATCGACTGCCGAAGACGCTCCTCGATCAGCTTGCCTCGGCGCGCGATCCGAACGCTGGGACCGCGTAGGCGAGCATCTCGTCGTCATCGCCGTCGCTTACGATCCAGTCCGAGACGCTTCGAATCTGCAATTCGGAATAGTCGCGATACGGTCGCGACGAACAATTCGCGGCTGCGGGCCGCGCCCGCGATGCCCGTTCACGGAGGTTGCGGCGAACGGGTCAGAGTTCGATTCAATGATGTTCGTCGTGCGCAAGTGCCGCCAGTGCTCCTGAGGGAACGCATAGTTAAGCCAGCATTCGGTCGGCATCGCTACGTATGCACGTCGCGGCCTTAAAAAAGTCGCGGTCAAGGCCGGCGACGGTCCCGACGGCATGGCCGCGATCGCCATGACGCACCACCGTGCTGATCTACCAAATCGTTTACCGGTAAAGTAACCGCTTCCGGCTTCCGGTGAAGGAAGCGCCCCCACAAGCCATGCTGCACGAAGCTGAGCTCCCCAAGCCGCCGATTGAGCCGGCCGACGACCTCTAGCCACCATCGTGACCGATCGCCGGCAGGCGCGATCTCTACGGGAAACGTGCATGCGGATATAGATGGCCCGCGGCCGGGAAGCGCGAAACGGCTTCAACCTGCCCGTGAAGATATCGGTGGCCCAACGTGGACAAAGAACAGTTTCATTCGAGGCGTAAGGTACTGCAAAAGCTAACGGCGGTGCCGATCGCGATTGGCATGTTCGCCGCGTTGAACGCAAAAGCGGAAGCGAAGGCGCCGCAGCTCGTCGTGGCATATCGCAACAAGTCTCATGGCAACAAGAGTTGCGATGAGTGCCGCAGTTTCATCCGCAACCGAGATCATCGCCAGACAAACGGGCATTGCAAGAAAGTCGCCGGCTCGATCAGCCCGAACGGTTATTGCGTGCTCTGGCACGCTGGAGACAACTCGAGAAACACGTAACGATCAGAAACCCTGCAGGCGATGCTATGAACAGCGGGGTGGCGCGAGCGGCGGGTGCGCGAATCCCGCATCGAGCGACGCGATAGAATTTTGCCGGAGCGTCTCAGCCGCAGCGAGACAACTCTTAAATGCGCTATGCTTGCAACGCGAACACATTACCGACGCACAGATTCGAAGGTTTTGTAAAAAGACGCCACGCGCCCGTCCGTAAACGTGATCCCAAAATATCCGAACCTAACGCCGAGCCTATCGCGCGTGGTTTGCGCCGTACTCGTCGGATTGGCGGTGACTACGCCCGCTCTCACGTCGCCGCTTATCGCGTTGACGCCATCGCACCAGGCGAGACCGGAGAAAGTGAAGTCCGCGCGATCAACGCTGGGGGCGACATCGCCGTAGCGTTCACCAAAATCGCCGTCGAGCGCAGTTTTAATCTCGGAGATTCGTTCAAGAGTATCGCCACCGCAATCAGTCGCAACGGCATGGCGGCCGGCCACGATGGCGAATACACCCGTTGTTCGATCAGCGGACTCGAACTCGCTTCCGCAGTCACCTACGTCCGCGGACGATACATTTCGTCGATCGCTCGCGCGACGGGCTCTGCAGCTTCGAGGTCGACGGGATCGACGATCGCGGGACGCTCGTCGGCGAGAGCGGGTAATTCGTGCGATACGCCGACGGTCGCGAGATCGAGATCAAAGCGCTCTCGACGCGTCCGAAAAATAACGGCTCGCGCGCTTCGGCGATCGATACCGAAGGCCGCATTGTCGGCGCATGACGGATATCGGAGGTGCGTCCAAAGACGACTCATGCGCGTACGGTACCAACGCGGCGGACATGGTCGTCGGGTGCGCGGGAAACGTTGCGGTGCGCTGGATCGATAAGAAGATGCAAGATTTCAACACGTTGATCGCGCCGCACTCGGGGTGGCACGTGACGTGCGCGCGAGCGATCAAATCGCGGCGGAATCATCGTTGGGACCGCAACCCAAAATTACGGCATGCGCGTACGAATTTCTGCGGCGCGTGTGGACGCCCTATGCCGTATATTGGGGCGGCCGGATGGGCTCCGTTACTGCGGGGTCGAGCGCAAGCACGATTTTACCCCGAGTCTTGCGAAGTGCGAGTTCCGCATACGCGTCGTGCAGCGACGCAAAGGGATAGATCGCGGTCAGCGGCATGACGATCTCGCCCCACGCGACGAGGTTCGCGGCCGCAGCGAGGGTCTCACGCGTCCCGGCCGCCGCCGAACCATCGGACTTCACGCCGTGCTTCTGCGCACCCGCGAAATCGATGATGGTATCGATGCGTTCGCGGGCCACGCCGAGCGTGACGGCAAGCTCGACGTAACCGCCGCCGAAAAGATCGATGAACGCGCCGAGGCCCTGCGGGGCGAGCGCCCGTAGCCGTTCCGCGAGACCGTCGCCGTACGCGATGGGTTCGACACCGACCGAACGCAGAAACGGTGCGCTCTCGTCGCTCGCGATGCCGATCACCCGCGCGCCCGCGCGCCGCGCGAGCTGGATCGCAAGCGACCCGACACCGCCCGCGGCGCCGCTGATGGCCACCACATCGCCCGGCTGCAACGATACCGCGCGCACGGCCGCGACGGCGGCCGTTGCGACGACGAAAAGACTGCCCGCGCGAAACCAATCGAGCGACGGCGGCTTCGCGATCAATTGCGACGGGGGAATGGCGACGTACTCCGCTTGCGCCGCGCGTTGCTCCGTCCAACCGAGCACCTCATCGCCCGACGCGAATTCCGTCACGCTCGCGCCGACGACATCGACGCGTCCCGCGAAATCGGCGCCTCGTATCATCACCATACGTCTCATCGAAGAGACGGAGGATTGGTCAACCGAACGCCGGTACATGGATCCATATCTACTCGCGTCCCTCGTGGTGGAAGAGCCGAGTACTTCAGTACCTAAGCGTAGATGAAATTACACCCGTCCGTGGACGCAGCCATTGTTGGTGGCATGGTCCTATTCTAATTGGGTAGAATGGGAAATGGCGGATTAGTGATGAATCAAAGTGATAAATTGCGTGTCGGCATGCCGGTAATCTGCCAAATTCCCGACGGGGTCGAGCTTGTTGGTGTGTTACTCGAACGAGGCGCTAGTGCGAGCGAAGAGCACGAGTCAGTTTTTTTTGGCCCGCTAGACGGTCAAAGAGCCAGCGCGGCGATCGTTCCTAAGTCTTGGTTGCGCCCGTTCACTGGAAAAATGCATACTCCGCGGGCAATTCACACAGCGCTGAGTTTATAGCTCAAGGCGTAGAGGCCGTGCGCCGTCGCGCATGATCAGGCTACGTCGACATCGTAGTGCATTGCGTGCGGATCTGCCGTTACGAGATAGCGAGCGTCTTCGGGGTAAAACGCGCAACGTCTATGTCGTCGCCGGCGAAGGCTGCGATCTCCTCGCGCGACTCCCACAGCGAGATCGTGACGATCTCCGCCTCGTCACCATCGACAGCGGTCAGCATCCAAGCGCCGTTGTTGCCGGGGGTGTTCCTGTACTCGGCGAGACCTGTTGTACGGACGTACGCTCGATACGCCTCGACGTCCGCAGCGCGTGTCCGGCCCTTCCACAGACGCGCACCATAAGAATTTCTCGTGCTTCAATTCCTAGTAACTGTCGAAAGCGGAATGGCGGTGAGTGCAGTGTAACTTTGCTCTGTTTTCCTTCGTGTACTCCCGGCGGCCTCTTGATGCACAGATGATTGGATTGATCAGCCCGTAACCGACCGTTCGAGACGTTTCATGCGAATGGTCGTTCGTGCGTTGACCATGACGCCGCATGACGTTGATCGTGCAATTACCGTGAAACACAACGGCTACGTGTTCAAAATCGCGCCGATAATGCTGCGCAACCTCGGAATGACGACCGCGCATGCTGCTCGTATGGTTTCACGGTGGCGGATTCGTCGTCGGCAATGTCTTTTAAGCAGTTGCGATACGGAATCCGATTGTGAGGCGCCTTTTAGAAGGATATGATTTCGTAATGGAAATCATCGCTGCACCGTCAAATTTGGGTCTGCGGCCACTGCATCCGGGCCACGTTCCCGGAACATGGCGCGCGCCCGAGGTTCTGATCGTCAAAGGCTTGCCAGAGGCCGTCGGTGCGACGAGGGTGACATGGCTCGAACGGCCGGCTTATTCGCCCGAGCCTCAGCCGGGCACCTCGCTCTATAAGGCCACGCAATACGCGCGTTCGCTCTCGATGTCGCCGAAGCGGTCGCCGGTGCGCTCGGGCGCAAGCAGTTTCCCCTCGTGGTCGGCGGAGATAGTTCGATCCTGCTCGGCGCGCTCGTCGGCATTCGACGCAGCGAGCCATGTGCGCTCATCCATCTCGATGGCCACAGAGATTTTCGCCATCCGGGCAATTACGATCCCGACACCATGCTCGGCGCGGTTGCCGGAATGGACCTAGCGCTGGCCACCGGTCGAGGGGAAATATCCTGACAGAATGGCCCGGAATTTCGGGGCCACTCGTGCCCGATCTGTCAGCCATGCAGGTCGGCGAACGCGAAAACGAGATGCGAATTTCGCATGGCCGGACATCGGCCACACCGACATCTTCCAGATCGACATTTTCGAGGCATCAGGATTGGTCCGACCGAGGTCGTCGCCCGCATCTGCCAAGCTTTCGACACTCAGCGAGCCCGGCGCTTCTGGCTCCATCTAGACGTGGACGTTCTGGACAAGGTGGTTATGCCTGCAGTCGATTCGCCTGGCTCAACCGGCTTGTCGCCGGAAGCGCTTGCTGAGATCGGGCGAGCACTCGCGGCGAATGCAAGCTGTGCCGGGATGACGGTAACAGTCTTTGACCCCGATCTCGATCCAAGTGGAAGATATGCGGCCCTCATCGTTTCAGTCCTACGAGAGATCTTGTGCGGTGATTCTTCGAGCTCTCAGATTCCGCCGATCCGGGGCAGCCGCAAAGCGCGCCTTTGCCACGTCAGCGCTAACGCGCCGGCGTTGCCGGCGTCGCCGGCGAGTCGTCGGCTGGCGCGCCGATCGTGGAACTCCCGGCTCCCTTCCCGATATGCGTCGAAAGTTGGACGCGGAACGTGCGCGGCTCGACGAACTGGAGGTTCGTCGTCCGCGTGCTGAACGTCGGCGTGCCGGTTTGACTTTGCGATCCGTACTGAACTTGCGCAATACCGGAGTTATTAAGCGAGCCGCCGAGCCCCACCGTCGTGTAATTGAAGAGGTTATCGATGGAAAACTGCAGGGAGGCGCGCTGCGCCGCAACGGGCAGGCGCAAGGTCGCGAAACCGATCGTGTACGCGGGCCCGAGCGTTTGATTGTTCGCGCCCGTGTACTGCAGGCCGCCCAGCAGCGCGAAACCGTTGCGTTGGTGATAGTTCAGTTCGCCGTAGGCTTGTGAATATGGGGCGTTGTTCGGAATCTGCGCGCCGTTGATGATCGTCGTCTGCTGCCCCACGTAGAAGCTCGCTGGTAAGAGGTCGAAATACGCGCGTTCGAACGTGCCGGTAAAGCGATAACCGAAGCCATCCTCTCGCGTACCGTCGAGGTTGAGTTCGAGGCCGTACGTGCGTTGCACGGGTGCGTTGAAGGTTTGGTTCACGCTGACGAACTTTGGGCTCGTCGCGAGGACCGGCGCCGGCAGCGGAATCGGCGCGGCGTTTGGAGCGACGAGATTGTTAAAGGTCGTCAGCTTGTCGTGAATCGTATTGTCGAATAGATCGAATGAGAAGATGCCGTTGGGATAGCGAACGTCCGCGCCGACATCATAGCCGACCGTCGTCTCGGGTTTGAGGTTCGGGTTCGGGATATTTTCGGTGGGATACGGCGACGAACTCGTCGTGTTGGTCGTGAGTCGCGGACGGCCGCCGACTTGTCCCGCGTATGGCACGAACGTGCTGGAACCGCCCGAGAGACGGATCGAAAGGTCGCGTGTCGCGGTAATCGTCAGGCCGATCTGAGGGTCGTTGTGATGGACATTTATTTCGCGCGGCACGTAGGCGGTGAGCGCGGAAAGATAGGCGCTGGGATTCGAGCCGAACGCGGCGCTATTGAAGCGCGGGTCCTTCGTTGCGATCGCGTTCGCGACTCCACCGAAGAGGACAGGATCCACGATCCCGAAGCCGAGTCGCGCGTTCGTATAGTAATTGCCGAGGGCGAGCTGGACGTTGCTGCCGAGATGTAATTGCGCGGAGAATTGAAAATCGTTGCGCCGCTGGATCGAGCGCGGGTAACTGATGATCGAGTTGTCGACTGTTTGAAAACCGGTCGGATCGAAGAGCACGGGAGCGGTCGACGATTTCAGCAGCAGCGAACTCGGGTCGCCCGAAGAATTCGAATTGTCGTCGGAATTGTAGTCGTAACCGAACTGCAGCGAATGCGGGCCTAAACTTTTGGAATACGTCACCTGAATGTCGCGGTCTTTGTCGACCTGCGTCTGATTGAAAGGCGTCCCAAAATTGCTGCGGCCCGCGGCATCGAGCGTCGTCACGGCCGCATAACACGGGTTGGCCGCACTGCACGGGTTCGTCGCGGTGGTATACGGATTCGCGTTCGAGCCTTGAAAACACGGGCCCGAGGCGCCCGCTCCGGCTTTGGTGTTGGGTGGTGTGAATGTGCTCGTGCAGTTGGCCGAATTGGTGACGAGGTAGAACGCACCGGGTGCGACGCCTTTACCGCCGCCGTACGATGTCAAGCCGGGCACCGACGCTTCGTTCGCGCCGTCGATCGTGCGGTTGATCAGCGTGAACGCCGGCCGAATCAGCAACGTGTCTTTACCGATCGTGGTGCGGAATTCAGCCTCGAACTGTGGTTCGTTATCGAGGATGAGGCTGCTCGGATTGAGGCTGCCGAATTGCGTGATCGGCGTTGTCCCCAGCGCCAGGCCCTGGTACGCCGGCGGATTGTACGCGGAATATTGATCGCACACGGCGAGGTTGGTTCCCGCGGCCTGCGCGGGCGTGAGCACCCCCGGGCCGCTCGTGGTGAGGCACGGGTAAATCGTTCCCGTGCCCAAGTTGCGCGCGTAGGAACCGCCCTGCGGCCGCACGAGACCTTGAACGCCGAAGAACGCGGCGGTCAGCGACGTCGCGTCGCTGAGTTTGTAGCGCGCTTTGAGAAGTTCGCTGCGCTGGAGGATGCCCGTCGAGAAATCGGTTCCGAATCGAACGATCGGCGTCGCTGCGCTCAAGTTAAGTGACGCGAAGCCGGTCGTTCCATGGCCCGGGCGATCCGCGCCGTCCGCGACGAATTGCGCGATCAGCGAGAGACGATCAGCGAGCAGGTTCGTGTTGAGCAGATACGATGAGTACGCGCTGCCGAACGCGGTTTCGTAGCCTTCGGTCACGTCGGCAAACGAACCCGGCGCGAAATCGGGCGTGCGAAAATTGAGCGTGCCGAAGACCGAGTCGCCGGAGGTCGGTCCGAACTGTCCCGGTCCCTTCGTCGTCTCGATCGATCCGAAGGATTGCGCCGGGATGTATGTCGTGAGCAACGCCCCGAAATTTCCGGCGCGAATGATGTGACCGTCGACGGCGGTGTTCGCTTCGTTGAGCGCGCCGCGAATCACGAAGTCCGAATTAGGCGATTGTCCGCCGCGCGATTGCGTGATGCCGGGAAGTTCCGTTGCGATTTGCGCGAGATCGGGCGACTCCCGATCGAGGATGACGTGCGAAGGCAAGACGGAGACCGCCGACGTCGCCGTGTTCAGCGAGGGCCGAATGCTGCGTGATGTTACGCGGCCGATGGTCCGCAGGGACGTCAAGGTGGAATCGGAGAGGGAAACCGGCAGCGTGCGCGTCTCGCCCGCGATGACGGCTTGCATTCCCGCGTCGAAGTCCGAGAAGCCGGTGCGCGAGAAGACAACATCGTAGATCGCGGGTGCGACGACGACGGAGAACCGTCCGCCATCGTCCGTCGTCGAAGTGTACGTGGTCGGCCCGGCGATGCGCACGGCCACGCGCGCGAGCGCTTTGCCCGCGGTATCGGTAACGGTTCCCGCGAGCGTCGCCTGCGCCGCGACGTTCGTCGTCGCTTGAGCGAGCGCGCCCGGCGACGCGATCGTCGTTCCGAGCGATAAGCAAAGAATCGCGGCGGCTAACCGGCTGATGAACGCGAGCATAGAAGACCTCTCGGTATGGGGGTTACTCGCAGTGTAGGGGCGTTTGCTTAAAGCAGCGTTATGGTGGGCACCCCGTTTGCTTAAGGCGAGCCCACGAAGCTGCGACCGGCGAATACGTGTAAGGCTGCACGTTGCGCGTCGCTCCAGGGAGCGGTCGCTTTGCCGCCCGCGTCCGCGCGCACGATGGCAACGCGCTCGAGTGCGCGAATCGAATCGTCCGCGCCCACAACGACCTGCTCCATCAGCGCGCTCGAGCGTCCGATTCGTCGCAAGGGTCAACGCGACGTGCAGCGGTTCGTCGTAATAACAGGCGGCGACGTAGCGCAAGTGCAGTTCGGCGGCCAGATGCTGGAAGGCGAAGCTCGCGTACGGTTCGGGGTCGGTAGCGGCTTTGAAAAATTGCAGCGAGAGAATTCGAGATACGCCGGATAGACCTTCAGATTGAAAAACTTAACGGCGATGTTCTACGCGTCGCGCGAGGCAAAACGCGATTGCCAGGTGGCGACTACTGATGGCTCGCGTATCACCCAAGGGGTGATGCTGGAACTGACGGAGACATTGGGTACTGAAACACCGTTTCGAAGAGGATCGGCTGAAGCCATATGGACAAGATTAATAGACACCGACTTTTGCTTGAACTCGTAGGCGCTTGTTCCGCTTTATGCGGGTTCTTGCAAGCGCCCGCTCTCGCGAGCCAGTTAATGGATAAGCGCAGTCTTCAGCCAATGGACAAACGCAATCTTCAACCAAGCGTAATCAAGCTTATACGCGATGACTCGGGAATATCGGACCTAACTCTTAAGGGTTACCGTTGCGTAACTGGGGACATGGAAATCCGCGGCGTGTTTTCGTCTGTTGCGATCCGAAATGGCAAGATTATCTTTACGCCCGTTGCCGGGCGCGGCGTCTCTTTTATTCAAAATAAAACAGAAGTTCCATCGAATTCGCGGCTTCTGTTTCTTCGAGGTGCTGAAATTCCTGCGGTGTTGCTAAACGGTGTAAGCTTTTCATCGCTGAGGGTCGGTGAACGTCGTAGCCGTTGACGCGCTCGTTGCCACGCCGACCCCCATCTGTCAACATGATCTGAGACCACCGACCGGATTTCGGTAACCTCTAAATGGGGCAGTGGAGAATAGATTATTGCTTTTGCAGGAGACAGCAAACCAACGGCGCTTGTTGCAGGCCCCATTGGTCAGCAGTCTATTCCAAGTCGCCGCGGCCGACGTATGGACATTGTGGCGCGCCCTAGCAGGGCCAGTAGATTCGGTTAATATCCGCTTTCCTGCTACATCATAGAATCGTAGTTTCATGATGTAGCCTGGAGCGCGAACTTGCGATGGAGCCAACGGAATTCTGGGCCGCAAACCTCTTTTGCCGGCAACATGGCGGTATGGCCGACGTCGGAGACGTGGCCGCACGTTATGAAACGTACGTTACGTTGACGCTAAAGCCCGCAGCTTCGGCCCGTGCGACGACCGAAAGAACGTTTTCGATTTCGTCGTCGATGGACGAGATTTCCAGCGCCGTGATGCCGACGGGCTGTGCGTTCTCCCACAGCAAGCGCCGCGCGGTTTCGAGTGCGTTTCGTAGACGTTCCGGTGTCGCTTCGAGCACGGGCCAATCTTCATACGTTGTGGCTGGGACGACGCGCCAGCCGTTCCCGGAGTACTCGTCTTCGTCGACGTACGCATTGGGAATGGCGCTGAGGATATCGATTGCGGCTTGATCGATCGGGCGTAGGGTGAGTCCGACGTCGGAGAGGCGGACGACGTAACGAAAAAACGCGGTGCTGCCGACGCTGTAGGTTCCCGCCGGCGACCCCACGTTCACGTGCACCATCGACTCACGGTTCGGGTGGTAATGCGGCCTACCTCTCCACGATCTCCTCGGTCGCGTCGAGCGCGACGATGAGACAGTCGTTCGCCCTGCCGCTCGCGACGAGCAGCACCACGATCGCGTCGTCGCTCAGCCGTCCTTCATCGTTCTGGCCACCGAAACGGCCGTCGCGCGTTACGACGGTGCCGCGCCGCGTACCGCACGCGCGCAGCGCGGTACCGCCGCCGGCACTAGCGCGCGAGTTCGAAAGAGATACCGAGATCATGCGCGAGCTTTTCGAGCCCGGTCCAGACTTCAATGTGCACGGGGACGCCGTTTCGACGATGGCTCAGCGTCTTCTCGTGCTCGATTTCGCCCGCAACATATATCCGGTCGAAGCCCGGCGCTTTTCGCGAATCTTTGAATGCGCGCAGTTCTCGATCCATGCCGGATTTGAAACCGGCGATGTCACGGAATCGATCGATCCGGATCGCACCGAAAAAATGCGAGATCGCGCCCGGTTGCGGCGGCGCGTTCACCAACGGTAGGTCGTTCCCGAACGCGCCACCGCTCAGCACGCCGCACATGATGTCGACGAGCATGCCCAAACCGTAGCCCTTGTGCCCGCCGTTCGCGACGCCGAGACCGCCGAGCGGCAAGAGTGCCCCCGTCAGCGCTTCCCCCGGGCTCAACGTTTCGTTGCCGTTGGCGTCGATCGCCCAGCCGGGCTCCAGCGGCTTGTGCATGCGTCCGTAGACTTCGAGTTTGCCGCGCGGCACCGTGGTGGTCGCAAAATCGAGGACGAAAGCGGGCTCGTCCTGCGCCGGGATCGCATATGCCCACGGATTCGTACCGAGCATGATCCCCTTGCCGAACGTCGGCGCGGCGTAGCGGACGGAATTCGTCGATGCGATACCGATCATATCGTGCTCGAGCGCCAGCATGGCGTAGAAACCCGCGATGCCGTAGTGGTTGGAATTGCGAACGGCGCCGAAAGCGGTCCCCGACTGCTGCGCTTTCTCGATGATTGCGGTCATCGCGCGTTTACCGGCCGGATGCCCGAGGCCATTATCGGCATCGAGCACGATGGACGTCGGCGTCTCGCGTACGACGCTCACATGTGACGCCGCTTTGAGCGTGCCGTTGCGAATGCGGCCGACGTAATGCGTTTCCAGCCGCGCCACCCCGTGCGATTCGACTCCACGCAGATCCGCGGCGACGAGCACCTCGGCTACGATCGCCGCATCGGTCGCCGCTGCGCCCACCTTTTTAAGAGCGGCGACGATGAAGTTCTTGAGCTTCGGCTCGGTCGATAGACGGTATTGCGAATCGACGACGACATCGGCCACGGATAGTTTCCTCACAAAGCGCTACGGCCGAGCGAACGGCTTGGCGACAGCTTCCCCAAGTACGCAACGTCGCTCTCGCGTTATCCGGCGAGGGTGATCGCCCCGTCGGACGCCGACGAAACCTGCGCCGCGTATTTGGCAAAGACACCGCTCCTGTAGCGTGGCTCGGGCGCTGTCCACGCTTGCAGGCGCTGCGCGATCGTGTCGGCGCTGACTTCGGTATCGAGGCTGCGTTTTTCGATATCGATGACGACGATGTCGCCGTCGCGCAGCGCGGCGAGCGGACCGCCGAGCGCGGCTTCGGGGGACGCGTGGCCGATCATCAGTCCGCGCGCGCCGCCCGAGAAACGGCCGTCCGTCACGAGCGCGACCGTCTCACCGAGGCCGGCACCGACGAGCGCGCTCGTTACGCCGAGCATCTCGCGCATACCCGGCCCGCCGCGCGGACCTTCGTAACGAATGATGACCACGTCGCCGGCGACGATCGCCCCGCGCTCGACCGCGCGCATCGCATCTTCTTCCCGCTCGAAGGGCCGTGCGGGCCCACGATGGTACGGCCGCTCCTTTCCGGCGATCTTGACCACGGCACCGTCCGGGGCCAGATTGCCGCGCAAAATGACGAGCCCGCCGGTCGGCGAAAACGGCGCGTCGGCCGTCGTGATGACGACTTGTCCCGGCGTCTCGACGACGCCCGCGACTTCTTCCCCGAGCGTCCGTCCGGTGACGGTCGGCGCGTCGGCGTGGACCAAATGCGCGTCGACCATGCGTTTCGCAATCAGCTGAATTCCGCCGGCCCGGTCCACATCGAGGGCGACAAATTTCCCGCCGGGACGCAGGTCCGCAATGATCGGCGTGCGTCTGCTGATCGTGTCGAAGTCGTCGATGTTCAACGGTACGCCGGCTTCGCGCGCGAGCGCGAGCAGATGCAGGACGCTATTGGTCGACCCGCCCGTGCCGGCAGCCGCGGCGATGGCGTTCTCGAACGCTTCGCGCGTCAAGAGATCGCGCGGCAGCAAGCCGCGCCGCAGCACGTTCATCACGAGCACGCCCGCCTCATACCCTTTGCGCTCCTTACGCGGATCGTTTGCGCCGGGCGAGGCGCTGCCGACGGGCGAGAGTCCGATGAATTCCATGATCGTCGCCATCGTGTTGGCCGTATACTGACCACCGCACGCACCCGCTCCCGGACACGCATGGTCTTCGATCGCTTGCAACTGCTCGTCGTCGATCGTGCCGGCGTTGCGCGCGCCGATCGCTTCGTAGACGTCGATGATCGTGAGATCTTTACCGTCGAGATGTCCCGGTGCGATCGATCCGCCGTAGAGCACCACGGACGGAACGTTGAGCCGGACGAGTGCCATCGCGGCACCGGGGGTGGTCTTATCGCAACCCGTCAGCGCGACGATCGCATCGAAACCGTGGCCGCGCGCAACGAGTTCGATCGAATCGGCGATGACTTCGCGCGAAACGAGCGACGCCTTCATGCCTTCGGTGCCCATGGTGATGCCGTCGGAAATCGCGATCGTATTGAATTCCATCGGCGTGCCGCCGGCGTCGCGAACGCCGCGTTTCACGTGTTCGGCTAGGCTGCGCAGGTTCAAATTGCACGGCATCGTTTCGGTCCACGCGTTCGCGATGCCGACGATCGGCTTGCGCAGGTCGTCGTCGCTGAAGCCGGCAGCTTTGTACATCGCGCGGGCGCCCGCCCGATCGCGTCCGCTCGTAATTTTCGCGCTATTGGCTTTGATGTCGTAACCCACAGTTCGGGCTACGTCGATGCGAATGGGCGGTCCTCGCTGCGCGGACGATGGACCCGGCGCACGCGGTGTCGAGCGGCCTTTAGAGACCGACGAGACGCGCGTCGTCGGAAAGTGCGGCGTCGACCGTCGGATAGACAGCGAAAACGTCCAGTAGCCCCGTGATGCGCAGCAGCCGCAGAATTTGACCCTCTTGGGCGACGACGCGAACCGAGCCGGCATGCTCGGCCGAACGCTTGTGAGCGCCGATCAACGCTCCGAGACCGGTCGAATCGAGAAATTCTAGATGCGTGAGATCCACGATGATCTCGTGCTTGTCGCGGTCGGCGCATTCCATGAGCGCGGCACGGAGGGTCGGCGACGTTGCGATATCGAGACTGCCGCCGAGCGCGAAGAGCGCTACCTGACCGTCGCGAGCGGCGGAGACGTCGATGCTGAGCGTATCTTGTGACATGCTACCCCTCATATTCTCGCCATTCCGCGATCGTTCCGTCAACGAACGAAACGAAAGCACATCCGGGACGTTCGTGTCGCGAACCGTCGAGATTCGTGACGGCAAACCGGTAGCGTACGGCGGCGCGATCTTCCTCCACGATCGTATCGTCGACGTAGAATTCCCATTGCGGTCCGTCGCGAAAAAATTGCGTAAAGTGTGCGACGATTGCGTCGCGTCCGGCGATCGGTTCGCGGCGCGCTTCGCAATAGGTAGCCGCGGATGCGAAGTGCGCGCCGGAACGCAGCGCGTCGCCGGTCCGCCATGCGGCAAAGAGCCGCTCGAGTGCTTCGCGATGCGTCATCGGGCGCGAGTGCGCCATCTGCACGAATGATCCCCGCAGCGGGTCCCCTTGCGCGTCGCAGACGTGCGTGGCTGGGGTGGCTGGATTCGAACCAACGAATGGAGGCTTCAAAGGCCCCTGCCTTACCGCTTGGCGACACCCCATCGTGCGAGTCGGCGCATTCGCTCGGACGCGAACGACCCCTGTGCCCGCTACGCCGTAAGGAAGGCGGTACAGAAGCGGCAGCGCCGCGCCAGGGCCGGGATTTCGCTCAAACATTGCGGACGAGCCACAGGCGCTCGAACGCTCGCTACGGCGCAGGCCGATCGCCGCGTTGATAAAATCGCCCTAAAGAAAGCGGCTGCTATCGACCGTAAAGGTCAAGGCCGAAAAATTCGGTTTTCGGAAACGGCGGCGATCGCAGGAGTTACGCGGCACCGATGACGACGGTCACCGCCAATCCTGCGACGTTGCCGCGCACAAGAAACGTGCGAAACCCGCCGAGCATCGCTATTGAAAAGCGGCGACGCGCTTCGCGCCGATGTAGCGCGCGTGCCAATAGCTGTCGCCGAGCCGGCTGACCATCACGCCGTGACTCGAACTGTGGACGAATTTACCAGCACCGACGTAGATGCCGACGTGCGACGGTCCGGGTTCGTAGGTCTCAAAGAACACGAGATCGCCCGCGGCCATCCGGCCGACGGCGGCACGGCCGACGGAAAACTGCGCGTCGGCCGTCCGCGGCAGGGGGATCCCCATCATCGCAAAGACGTGCTGGGTGTAACCCGAACAATCGAAACCCGACGCCGACGTTCCGCCGAAGACGTACGGCGTACCGATGAAGCGCATCGCGCTGCGGGTCAGGCTCATCGCAATCGACGACGTCCGGCTGACGATACCGCGCGCGAAGCGATGCATCGTATCGCCCCTCTTCGCGGCGACCGGGAGCGCAGCCGCCGCCGTCCCGGCGCGAGCTGCAGCGGGTGACGCCGCCCACATCTGTAGGTCGGCCGTCGCGCTCGGGGCCGAGACCGTGGCGAGCGCTTGCAGCTTCTCGCGAACTTCCGCAGAGACGACGAAGGTCTCGGCACTCGGAAGCGGCGCTACGCGGGCGGCACTGACGGACATGCTATCGACAGCGCTCTGTAAGGCGGATGCGAGCGCGGGAGTCGGTGCGGCGATTTTTGTATTGGCATCGGCGACGCCGGTGACGAGACTTGCTAGGACAACGGCAAAAATTGCCGTTCCATACGGTCGAGACAACTGCTCCTCTTTCGACGCCTGCGAGGTTAGTTGACGGGTTCGGGCAGAGAGGTTGCCCGTGCGCCGACCGGCGCATTCACCCCACCTGGGAATCCCCCGCTCCGAGCGACGCTCGGATTCGGCGATTGGCGGAATCGATAGCTTCTATTGTTACGAGTCACACTCGTAGGCGTCGGTCATAAGGCCGGCGCGCCAGACTGCGGGTTAGATACGGGGGTACGGTGTCCTGCGTACCATCGACAAATTCTCGAACGACTTAACGCGGCGCGACGGCGGCCGTCTTCTCCGGCAGGGGCAAGAACGTTTTCGGTGCGTAAATCTTTACCAATTCGTCGGGTTTGGCCGAGTCGCGCACGAGGTGCGGATACCGCTCCCCGGTGCCGGCATCCACGTTGACCACCTTGACGTAATCTTCATTGGAAACGATCAACGCCAGCGGTACGCTCGAACCCTTGTGCGCGCGCAACGCCTCATGCATCGCGTCGGGCGAGAACTTGCGGCCATCGACGGCGAGCACGCGCATCCCGGGGGCGAGCCCGGCGGCAAATGCCTTACTGCCGGTGAGGATGTCGTCGATTCTGCCGGCCGCGTCGCCCTCGGTGCCCAAGATGACGCCGAGCGAATACGACGCGTCGAGTATTTTGCGCTCGGCCTCCGCCGCTTTGAACAGAGCGGACGGGTGGTCCGTATAGGCGAGCGTATAGCCGCCCCGCGAGATGCCCGCGAGCGGCGCGTGCGCGCTCACCGCTCCGATGCGCGAACGAAAGAACGCCGCCCAATCGTACGGCGCGACACGCCCCAGCAGCGCGTAAATGTCGGCTTCCTCGTACGGTTTGACGCTGGGCACGCCCGTCGTCGTGCCGCCCGCAAAGAGCTTGCAGAAATCGTCGAGCGATTTCGCGCCGTGCGTGAGACGGCGGATCGTTACGTCCGCATCGAGCCAGATGAGATTACCCTCGGTGTAGAAATCGCCGGCACTGCGCCGCAGCGATTTATACGCCCCGGGCGCTTCGTACAGGAACGGGGCCGCATCGGCGGTGTCGCGAATCGGACGCGTCGAACGGCCGCTCTCGACGTCCATACTGGCCGCCGCTAGTGCCAAGTGATCGAGTTCGTCGCCGAACGTGTTGAGCCGGGCGCGCGTCGCGAGCTTCTCGCCGTTGTATTGATTGAGCCCCTCGTACACCCAGAGCAGGTCCGTCTTCTCCGGTTGCTGATAGTCGGGGACCGCCAGATCTGCCGGCCGGCGGAACTTCCCGTTCCACGAATGCGAATATTCGTGCGGCAACAGATCGGCCGACGCCCGGTACTCCGCATCGTCCGAAGCGTATTTTTCCGGCGCGCGATTATCGCTGGACTCGTGGTGCTCGATGCCCTCGAAGCCGACCGGATCGCTGAGCGTCAATAAGAAATGATAGTCCCGAAAATGCTCGCCGCCGTACATGGCCGGACCCTCGCGGACGAGATGCTCGAGGCCGGTAAGATATTTCGGCGTGAGCTCGAGCGCCGCGGCGCCGTCGGCGGCGACGTCGAGCTCGTGGCCGCCGCCGAGATCGAACGATTTTTCGTGGGCGCCCGCAACGATCGGTGAATCGATGAGCGTGTAGAGCGAAGCGGGCGCGAAGGCGATCGTGTTGCCGTCGTGCGAGCCGACCGGTAGAGCCGTTCCGAAGGTCCAGCCTGCCGGTAACTGGAGCGTCGCGAGTACCGAGGTCCCTTCGGCCGTCGCACCGCGTGGATAGACGCAGAAATTGCTGAATTCAAGCACCGCAAGCTGCGAGGTGCTGACGGCTTCGTTTTGCCCGTTGTGCGACGATGCGCCGACGATGTCGTATGCGACCTCGAGCGACGTCGCGCCAGCCGGAACCGTCGTCGCGATCGTATACCCATCAACGAGGTCGCGCCGCCATTCCAGCGGCGTACCGCCCGCGCTCACGCGCAAGTTGACGAGCGCTTCGATCGGACCGACCGGCCCGTGATAGCCGGGGATCCACTTCGGATACACGAACGCGAACGGACCTGGCGTCGCGGGCATCGTCACGCGGACGTGGTAGATCTTTTGCGGTGCCTGCGAAGCGTCGACCGCGATACGCAACGGCGCGACCGTTTGGGCGGCTGCGCCGAAACGCGGGATCGACAGGACGACGAAAGCGAGCACCGTGCAAAGCCCGATGCGGATGGAGGCGGCAAGCATGGGCGCTACTGCGCCGCGAGCCGAACCGTTTCCGCTACGTCGCTCGCGAGGCGGCCGATGCGCGCGCGATCGTCGCCTTCGATCATTACGCGGATCAGCGGTTCGGTGCCCGAGGGGCGCACGAGGATGCGACCCTCTCCACCGAGTTCGCGTTCGACGCGTGCGATCGCTGCGCGAACGGCGGTCCCGTCGAGCACGTCCTTACGCGAAACGCGAACGTTGACTAAGATTTGCGGCGCGACGTGAAGGTCCGCCGCGAGCTCGTGCAGCGTCGTCCGTTCGCGCGCGACGATCGAGAGCAGCGCCACGGCCGTTCCCGGCCCGTCCCCCGTCGTATTGCGTTCGAGATCGATGACGTGTCCCGACTGTTCGCCGCCGAAGCTCAGGCCGTCGGCTCGCAGCATTTCGAGAACGTAGCGGTCGCCGACGGCAGCTCGTGCCAGCGCGATTCCCTCGGCGCGCAAAGCGCGTTCGAGGCCGATGTTGCTCATGACGGTGCCGACGACCGTATCGCCCCGCAGCGCGCCGCGACGCTTCTTCTCCCGCGCGAGCACCAGCATGACGGCGTCGCCGTCGATCGTCGCGCCCGTTTCGTCGACGAAGAGCGCGCGATCCGCGTCGCCGTCGAAGGCCACGCCCAGGACGTGTGCGTGCGGGCGGGCCGCCGCGAGCTCGCGCACGCGCCGCGCGAGCGTCGAGAGATCGGTCGAGCCGCACGCGACGTTGATGCGCGCGCCGTCGTCCGTGGCGTGCAGCGCGTCTACCGTGGCACCGAGCCGGGCGAAGGCGCGCGGACCCACGGCATACGCGGCGCCGTACGCCGCATCGACGACGACGGTCAGGGCTCGGAGGTCTGCGCCCCCATCGACGAGCGTGGCGAAGTACCGATCGATCAATCCGTGTGCGGCGCGCGCGATGCCGACGTCGCAATGTGTCGCCCGCGGCAGGCCCGCCGGGTCAGCGACCGCCGCTTCGACCGCGCGCTCTTGGCCGTCGGAGAGTTTATAGCCGTCGGAGCCGAAAAATTTGATTCCATTGTCTTCGATGGGATTGTGTGAGGCGCTGATCATGACGCCCGCGGCGGCTTCGACGAGCGCGGTGATGCGCGCGACGCCCGGGGTCGGAACGACCCCGACGCACAGCGCGTCGCGGCCGATCGACGCGATGCCCGCGACGACGGCGGCTTCGAGCATCGTGCCCGAGAGACGGGTATCGCGGCCGACGACGATCGGCTTACTCGGATCGTCCGCGGTCGCGAGTACTGCGGCACCCGCCCGGCCGAGGGCAAAAGCGAGTTCGGGTGTGAGCTCGACGTTCGCGACGCCGCGCACGCCGTCGGTTCCAAAGATGCGGGCCATCAGCGTGCTTGCGACGCGGCGACGAAACGAACCCGGACGCGCGTTAGGTTCGGCGAGACGGCGATACCGCTCACTTCGTTTCCGCGCTCGTCCGCTGCGACCGGGCGCAGCATCGCATCGAGCGTCGCAGGCGCCGCCGCAAAGGGAACGTCGACGCGCAGGCTCTGGACGCGCCGCAGTTCGCTCGTCGGCGCGCGCAATACGGCGGTCGCCGGTTGCAGGGAGATACGCCCGACCACGATGCCGCGCCGCGCTTCGCCCGTATAGCGAACGGACACGGGAATCGAACGCTCTTCGATACGTTCGATCCCGAGCGTCACCGAGGCCGGCGAAAGCGACTTGATTTCGAGCTTGGGTGCGATCACTTCGACCGGCACGTTATAGACTCCAGGCCCCCGCCCTTCGAGATTGAGCACCGCGCGGATCATCTCCGGCTGAATTTCGACACCGGCGCGCGGTACGTCGATCGAGATGACGGCAACGCGCTCCGTATAATTCGCGATCTCTTCCGCAGGTAGGCCCGTCGTCGTGATTTGAACGCTGACCTGTTGCACGAAGCGCGCAGCGATGACGGGATTGGGCGTGAGACGCAAATACGCCCAACCGACCACCGCGATCGCGAGCGACAAAAGCTTTAGTCCTAAATTATTTCGCAGCCGGTCAAGCATGCGGTGCGAATTCGCTCGCGGGGGGACGTTCCGCCGCGGCAACGCGACGGCGGCCGAAGCGCGGCCGGCGCAGCGCCGCCCGCTTGGGCCGCGCGCGTCGTGAGGCGCGGCAACACGCGAGAAGGACGGTGCGCAGACGGCTCTCGTCGTCGATCTCGCGCGAAAGCTTGCCGGTGCGGGCGATCGAGATCGCCCCGGACTGTTCGGAAATAACGAGCACGACCGCATCGGTCTGCTCGGAAAGCCCGATCGCGGCACGATGGCGCGTGCCCAAATGGCTCTCCGTCAGCACGTTGTCGGAGAGCGGCAGAAAACAGGCCGCCGCTTCGACGAGCGTTCCTTTGACGATCGCAGCGCCGTCGTGCAACGGCGAACGCGGCGTAAAGATCGCGAGCAGCAATTCGACGGACAGCCGCGCATCCAAGCGCGTGCCGCTTTCGACGTATTCGCGCAAACCCGTTGCACCTTCGATCGCGACGAGCGCACCGACGCGATTACGCGAGAGGACGACGGCCGCCGCGGCCAGCGTCGAGACGGTCTCTTCCAGCGCGTGCGCGTCGCCCTCGGCTTCACGGCGACGTGCGATCATGCCGCCGCGGCCGAGTTGTTCGAGCAGCCGGCGCAGTTCGGGCTGGAACACGATGGGCAACGTTACCGCGGTGCCCACGAGCGCGAACTGCAGGATCGTCGCCAGTACCAAAAGGTGAAAGACGTTTGCGAGACCGAGCAGCCCGGCCAGTACGGCGATGCCGAAGAGAATCGGCACGGCGCGCGTCCCACGGATGAGTACCAAGAGATAGTACGCGAGCAGCGCCGTTGCCAGAATATCGATCGCATCGCTCGCCCCGAAGGCGAGTTCCGGTAATGGGATCGAGAACGGCACGCTCACGGCGCCCAAGCCGCTAACATCGCGGCAACGTGGGTCTCGATAAGCCGCGCGCGGTCGAGGGCGGGTTCCGCGAGCAAAACGCCGGCGAAGGCGACGAGCGTCTCGTCATCAAGGCCGATCAGCGGCTCGATCGTCCGGCCGGGGGCGGTTGCCAGTTCGACGTCGATCAGCGCAACGAGCGTCGCGAGTGCCGTTACGCGGCCGTCGCATTCGACGACGAGCGACGCGTCCACCCGGCGTACGTCGCGCACTCCCGCCGGCCGCCCCGGACCAGCTAGCGCCCGTTCGAGCGCCGGCAGGGCGCGCGGCGCATCGGGCACGACGCGCACGACGAGCAGCGGCGGCGAAACGACCTGCGCGCACGTGAGTTCCGCAAGCGTCGCCGTCGTAACGTCAGATGCGAGCGATACCGTCGCATACGAGCGCGTGCCGCACCGCGTCCAGGATGTCACGGTCGCCCCGGCCGAACCTAACGAACGCGTCGCCTCGTCGCGCTCGCGCTCCGCGAGTGCTCCGTCGAATCGTACGCTTGCGAACCGTTGCACGAAGGCTTTCTTTGCGACCACGAGGCTGACGCATCTTTACACGTTCGAGTACGCGAGTCATGCGGCATGGCGAAGGCGAACGGCTCGCGCGCGTCGTCAGCGTCGGACGCAACGCCGCGTGGATCGCCTTCGAAGACGAAGAGGTCGTGCGCCTCGCACAATTGCGCAAGAATGTCGCGCGACAGTTGCTGGTTCCCGGAGATTTAGTGTTCGCAACGCCGCTCGAAGACGAGCGCGTCGTCGTCGAGCGGCGCGAACCGCGCAGCTTTGCCCTCGAACGCAAAACGGCGGGCGGACGCACGAAAATCATGGCCGCCAATATCGACGGAATCGCGATCGTCGCGGCGCTCGCGCGCCCCGCACCGCACTTCGGAATGATCGACGAACTGCTGGCGTTCGCCGCAATACACGATATCGGCGCGCGGCTGATCTTCACCAAGGCCGATCTCGCAAGCGAGCCCGCGCCGGGGGACGTCGTCGCCACGTACGCGCGCCTGGGATACGTAACGCTGCTCGCGAATCCGAAAGCGCGCGACGGCATCGCGGAGATCGAACGCGAATTCGCCGGACACCGGACGCTCCTGATCGGACAATCGGGCGTCGGCAAGAGTTCGCTCTTTGGAGCGCTCGGGGGTCCCGCGGATGTCGGCGACGTTTCGAAGACCGGCCGCGGAAATCAGACGACGACGAGCGGGCGCCTCCACCGGTTTTCCGATGGCTTTCTCATCGATAGTCCCGGCGTCGGCGAGTTCGAAGTTCGCGGCTGTACGCCGGCCCAAATTTCGCTCGGCTTTCGCGAGTTCGCACCCTTGGTCGGAAGATGCCGCTTCGCTGACTGCGTGCATCGCAGCGAACCCGGCTGTGCGGTTCGCGCCACGGTAGCGGACGGTGCCATCGCGAGCTCGCGGTACGAAAGCTACCGCGTGATCCTGGCACGGGACGGGTCAGAGCGAGGCGGGTGAAGCGACCGCGCGAATCTTTCCGGCGCCCGCGGGCGTTCGCCGCGTTCCCGGTCCGAGCGAGCCGAAGTGCTGGTGCCCGGGAACGGGCGCGCCGGCGGGGTCGTAGCCGGGAAGCGCGGATCATCGTCCTTTACGCTCCCAGGCGGCTCGTGTTATACTGCCGCGCGTGCCTGCCGCTCTGGGAAGGCATCCGCCCGGTGCCTTCTGGAGATCTCGTTGCCGAATATCAAAGCTGCCGTTAAGTGGGTCAAGCAGTCGGAAAAGCGCGAGTTGCGCAATCGCGACGTAAAGACCCGCCTGAAGACACTCTTCAAGAAGTCGAAGAATAGCGGCGACGTCGCGACGGCGCCGGCGGTCGAAAGTCAGCTCGATAAGGCCGCTTCCAAGGGCATCATCCACCCCAACAAAGCCGCACGTAAAAAATCACGCTTAGCGAAAGCGATCGACGTCACGGCGACGGCGAAAGCGACCGCGGCAGCCGCACCCGCCGCTTCACGCACGGCTTCGAAAAAGAAAAGCGGCGCCAGGAAATAGTGCGGCGTCGCCGCCGCTGCCCCTACGCCATCTCTAAGACGTAGGTTCCCGGTGCCGCGACGAGCGGCGGGTATGCCGCGTTGCCGAGTTCGGATGGTGCGGGTCGGCGCTCCCCGGACCGTTCGACGAGCCACGCCATCCAATCCGGCCACCAAGAACCTGCCATTTTGGTCGCCGCCGCCAACCACGCATCCGCCGTAGGCGGATTCGCATCGGCGATCCAGTGATTGCCCTTGCCGCTGTCCGGCGCGTTGATGATGCCGGCGATGTGACCGGAGTGGCCGAGCCGGAAGCGCGTATCGCCGGAGAACAGTTGCGTCATCTTGTAGACGGAGCGCCACGGCGCGATGTGATCTTCGATCGAGGCGACGCTATAGACGTCGTTCTTTACGTCGCGCAGATCGAGAGGCACGCCGCGGTGGCTGAGTTCGCCTTTAGCGAGCGCATTGCGACCGTACATGTTGGTGAGGTAGTAGCGGTGCATCGCCGCCGGCATGCGCGTCGCATCGCTGTTCCAATACAGCAGGTCGAAGGCGGGCGCATCTTTGCCGAGCAGATAGCGGTTGACGGCGACGTTCCAAATCAAATCGTTGGACCGTAACATACTGAACGTATCCGCCATATCGCTCGCCGCGAACACCCCTTGGGCGTCGAGCTTCTTGGACAGGAGCTCGAGCGACTGCGATCCCAAGAAATTTTTGATCTCGCCGGCTTCCTCGAAATCGGTCAGTGCGGCAAAGAACGTTACGGCGTTGACCAGGGACGGGTCGGTCTTTGCAAGATATGCCAGCTGCATCGACGTCAGCGTTCCGCCGATGCAGTAGCCGATCTCATTGATGTCGCGTGAGCCCGCGATCGCGCGCGCGGCGTGCGCCGCGGCGAGCGGACCGAGCTCGAGGTAATCGTCGAAACCGAGATGACCCAGCGACGCGTCGGGATTTCGCCAAGAAACGACGAACGTGGCGATGCCGTTGTCCGTGGCGTATTTGATGAGGCTATTGGTGGGCTGCAGGTCGAGAATATAAAATTTGTTGATCCACGGCGGCACGATCACCAGCGGCCGTTCGAAGACGGTCTCCGTCGTCGGCGCGTATTGGATCAGCTCGATGAGATCGTTGCGGAAAATAACTTGTCCCTTCGACGTCGCGACGTTCTTGCCGACGGTAAAGGCCTTCTTATCGACCAGCGCCGGACGGCCGTTGTTGTCGCGCAAATCCTCGGCGACGTTCCGCGCTCCTTTCTGCAAGTTCGCTCCGCCGCTCTTGATCGTTTCTTCGATGACGGCGGGATTGAGGAACGCGAAATTAGTCGGGCTCATCGCATCGCAGAACTGTTTGGCAAAAAACTTGACGCGCGTTTTCGTTTCGAGGTCGACGTCGGGCGCGCGGTCGATGCCGTCGAGGACCGCTTGCGTCGCGAGCAGATAGCCTTGTTTGAGCGCGTCGAAGACGGGGTTTTCTTGCCAGGCGGCGTGCTTCCAACGGTTATCCCCTTTGGCCGGCTCGATCACCGTCGGCGCGCTGCTCGCGGCGCCGGGGGTCGTATATGCCGAGACGGCTCGCGTTGCAACGCTCATCCACGCATTGGCGAGGGCGACCTGCGTCTGCACGATCGACTCCGGCGCAGTCGCCATCCTCTGCCATACTTCGAGCGCCGCCGCATTGATGCCTAAGGGATCGAGGGCGCTGGAAACGCCGTCGCCCGCCCCGTCGTCGCGTGTCTTCATCAAATCCATCTACGGGCGCGCGGCGCGGCGAACCTTGCGTGCGACGCGCGTTACGGATCGACGTTGACGACGAGTCGCACGCCGCGCTCGGCGGCGGCGAGCGCCATGAGTTCTTCGCGGACGTAGCGTCGCACGGCGGCTCCAGCGCTGGTTTTGATCGCGATGCGATAGCGCCACTCGTCGTTGACGCGCGCAACCGGATACGGCGCGGGACCCAGGACCTCGCCGCGCGCGACGGCGCGGAGCAGATCCGCGTAGCGAGCGGCGGCCGACACGACGGCGCCTTCGCTGCGCCCGATCGCGCCCAGATAGATGAGCTCGGCGAAGGGCGGATACCCCAACGCGCGCCGCTCCGCGAGTTCCCAGGTCGCGAAACCGTCGTAGTCGTGACGCGCGGCAAAGGCGATCGCCGGGTGTGCGGGAGCGTACGTCTGCACGATCGCTTCGCCCGGTCGCGCGCGTCCGCTCCGGCCCGCAACTTGCATGATCAGAGCGAAGCTCCGTTCGGCGGCACGGAAGTCCGGTGCGTGCAGACCGATGTCGGCAGCGATCACCCCGACTAGCGTCACGGTCGGAAAATCGAGTCCCTTCGCGATCATTTGCGTTCCGACGAGAATGTCGCCGCGGTCGGCGAATTCGTCGAGCAGGCGCGCGTGGTCGCCGACGCGCGTCGTCGTGTCGCTATCCATCCGCACCACGTGCGCGCCGGCAAAGAGTTCGCGCACCGCTGCGACCACTTTTTGCGTGCCGGCGCCGAACTCGCGAATCGGCCCGCCGCCGCAGACGGGACACAGCGCCGGAGCGCGCCGTTGCGCGTCGCACAGGTGACACCGCAACAGATCCTCCGCGCGGTGGAGCGCGAGCGATACGCTGCAGCGCCCACACGACGGCACCGCACCGCACGCCCGGCACAGCACGAAACTCGAGGTTCCGCGGCGATTTACGAAGAGCACCGTTTTTTCACGGCGTTCGAGCCGCGCACCGATCGCCGCGACCAGCTCCGTGCCGAACATGCGGCGATTTCCGCGTTCGAACTCCGCCGCGAGATCGACGACGTGGACCGTCGGTAACGGCTGGGCGGTCGCCCGCCGCTCCAGCCGCAGCCATGCGATCTCGCCGCGAAGCGCCGCTGCATAACTTTCCAGCGGCGGCGTCGCGCTGCCGAGTACGAGCGTGCCGCTCGCCAGCCGCATGCGTTCGCGCGCGACGGCGAGGGCGTCGTAACGCGGCGCGCTGTCCTGCTTGTAGCTGCGTTCGTGCGCTTCGTCGATGACCACGAGCCGCACGTCCGGTAACGGCGCGAAGAGGGCGCTACGCGCGCCGACCACGACGTCGATCTCGCCGCGCGCGGCGGCCCGCCAACTGTCGAAGCGTTCGCGTTCGGAGAGCCCGGAGTGCAGCACCGCGACGCGCTCGCCGAACACCGTTTCGAAACGCCGGGCCGTCTGCGGCGTGAGCGATATCTCCGGTACGAGTACGATCGCGCGGCCGCCGAGCGCGATCGTTCGCGCGATCGCGCGGATATAGACGAACGTCTTCCCGCTACCGGTAATGCCTTGCAGCAAGATTTCGGCGAAGGCTGCGGCTTCGATGCGCTCGACGATGGCCGCGATCGCGCGGCCCTGCTCGTCCGTGGCTTCGAAGTTTTGGTCGTCGCGTCGTCCGGGCGTGCGCGTCGGCGCGGAGCGTTCCGTCGTTTCGACCAGCGCACCCGTGCGCAGCGCGCGCGCGACGACGGCGTGAGAAAAGCCGGCGAGCAGTGCGTCGCGGCGACGTAGCAGTCCCTGCGCCGCCACGCCTGCCACGAGCTCGGTCACGCGCGGACCCGTGACCGCCGTACCCGTCGAGCGCAAGAACTTCTCGCGCGCTTCGCCGACTCGCGGCGCAATGAAAGTGCGGTCGCGGCGCAGCACGCCTTCGCGCTGCAACGTCGCGAGCGCGCGCAGCAGCGTCGGGCGATCGCCCGCGCGGCGAGCTTCGGGATGGCGCAACAGCGCTGGGAGCCCGAAGCCGTCGCGGAACTCGTCCTTCAAGAGTCGTATCAAGCGCGCCGGTATGCCCGCTCGCTCCATGTCGCCCAGAGGCGACGTGACGACGAAGCGATCGACGACGCGCGGCAGCGCCGCCGCGAAGACGACGGCGCCGAGCGCTTCGCCGAGCGAACAGCAGTACCGTTCGGCCATCCAGCGCGCGAGCGCCAGCGCGGCTTCGTCGAAAGCGCGCGGGGTGGGAACGCGTGCGCTGACGCTGCGGACGCCGGGCGGCGCGACGCCGTTACGCGGCCCGGCGACGACGTAGCCGTACAACTCGCGCGGTCCCAGCGGCACGCGAACGACATCGCCGATTGCGAGGGTCTCGCGACCCGCGGCGTACGTCAACGGCCGTTCGACACGCGCCGTGCGTTGCTGCACGAAGACGTCGACGAGCGTCAGCGTAATTCGGTTGCCCCCGGCGACGCGTGGACGCGTGCCAGCACGGAACGTACCGTGCGCGCCGGCACGGTGATCCCGAATTCCACGTCGCCGATCCTTCGCGGCAGGACGAAACGCAGCGCGCCGGCACGCGTCTTCTTGTCGCTGGTCATCGCGACGAGCAGCGCATCGACGTCGCCCGTCGGCGACACCAGCGGCAGTCGCAAGAGCGTCAGCAACGCGAGAACGCGTAAGTGCTCGTCGGACGAAAAACGTCCCGTCCGCAGCGCCAGCAGTCCGGCCGCACGCAAACCGATGCTCACCGCGGCCCCGTGCGAGACGCGAAAGTTCGTGACCGTTTCGATCGCGTGGCCGAACGTATGGCCGAGGTTGAGAATTTCGCGCGCGCCCGCTTCGAGCCGGTCGTCGCCGACGACCATCGCTTTGATGCGCAGCGAATCCGCCACGACCGTTTCCCAAGGCCACTTGCGCAGCGGATGCGGCGCGAGCGTTTCGAGCGATTCGAAGACATCGTTGCCCTCGATGATGCCGTGTTTGACCAGTTCTGCGAGCCCTTCGCGTAGATATCTTTCCGGCAGCGTCGCGAGCGAAGCGATATCGCAGAAGACGGCGACGGGGTCGCGAAAGGTGCCGGCGAGATTCTTACCGGCCCGCAGATCGACGCCGGTCTTCCCGCCGATGGACGCATCGACCATCGCGACGAGCGACGTCGCAACGTTGACGAATGGGACGCCGCGCATGTACGTCGCGGCGACGAATCCAAAGAGATCGCCTGCGACGCCACCGCCGACGCCGACCAGCGTCGTCGCCCGATCGACCCCCGTCGCGGCGAGTGCGTCGAGCACGGTCTCGACGGTACGCAGCCGCTTGCGGAGTTCGCCGAGTGTGAAAGCGAGGACGGCGGTTTTCGGCCCGATCGCCCTGGCGAGCGCGGCCGCGCGTTCGCTCACGTTGCGGTCGCACAGGACGACCGCCGCGGGCTTGCCGCGGGCGCGCAAAAATTTCGCGAGCGCCGGAGCGACGTCGCGATCGATAACGACCGGATAGCCGAGGTCGTCGAGGCGGGTCATTTCGCGGGGCCGACGTACGCTTCCAGTGCCGCGACGATGCCGCGAGCGAAAGCGAGTTTTGAACGATGTGGTCCGCCCACGATGAGGTCCGCGGCTCGATACGCGGGCTCGCGCAGGGCGAGCAGTTCGCGCACCCGCTCGACGGTCGGTGTCGGGCCCACCAGCGGCCGCACCGTCGGGGAGCTCCGTAGTCGCGCCGTCAGCGTTTCGGCGGGAATGGCGAGATAGACGCGCAGCGCCGACCGTGCGAGCAACGCCTGGGTCGGGGGATGGGTGAGCGCGCCGCCGCCGAGCGCGATTACCGCGAGCGGACCGGCGAGCGTCGCGCGCACCGCTTCGTACTCCGCCTCGCGGAACGACCTTTCGCCGCCGCGTGCGAAGATGTCCGCGATCGCCCCCGAGCGGGCGACGATCGCGTCGTCCGTATCGACGAAGTGAAGGCCGAGTTCCCGGGCGAGATGGCGTCCGATCGTCGTCTTTCCCGCAGCCATGAAGCCGACGAGCGCGACGTGTTTGCTCAGACCGTCGATGGTTCGAAGAGCTTCGCAGATGCTGCGACGGCACGTTCGAGGTTGTCGCGCGTCTCGTCGATGGAATCGCCGCCGAACTTCTCCAAGATCGGCGCCGTCAGCGCCAAACGCACCATCGCTTCGCCGACGAGCGAGGCGGCCGGCACGACGCAGACGTCGCTACGCACGATGCTCGCGGGCGCGGCCGTGCCTTCATGCAGGTTGACTGACGGCAGCGCGTTCATCAGCGTCGGGATCGGTTTGACGCTCACGCGGAGAACGATATCCTGGCCGTTGGAAATGCCGCCTTCGATGCCGCCGGCGCGGTTGGACCCGCGCCCGACGGTGCCGTTCTCGAGCGTAAAGATATCGTGTGCGCGCGAGCCCGGCAGTGCCGCGACGTCGCGCCCCGCGCCGACCTCCACGGCTTTGACGGTCTGCATCGCCATGAGCGCGCCTGCGAGCACGCCGTCGAGCCGCGTGTCGGGCTGTCGATTGGCACCGACGCCGATCGGCACGCCCGTCACGCGAATCGTGAAGGTCCCGCCGAGCGTGTCGCCCGCCGCTCTGGCGGCGTCGATGCGCGCGATCATGCGCGCCTCGGTCGCACGATCGGGACAGCGTACGTCGCTTGCGTTCGTGGCGTCGATATCGATATCGTCGAGCTCGGGCGCGACGATCTCGCCGATCTGCGAGACGTGAGCGGTCGTGCGAATGCCGAGCGTTTCCAGAAATTGCGCGCAGATGGCCCCGAGCGCGACGCGCATCGCCGTTTCGCGAGCGCTCGCGCGTTCGAGAACGTTACGCAGATCGCGTTGGCGATACTTGTGCGCGCCGGCGTAATCCGTATGACCGGGCCGTGGGTTGGTCAGCATCTTGCCGCCACCGGTCAGCGGATCCATGAGCGCGCGCACGTTCTCGAAGTCTTTGTTCCGCACCAGAATCGCTAGCGGCGAGCCGAGCGTTTCGCCGCCGCGCAAGCCTGCCAAAAATTCGACTTCGTCGGATTCGATCTGCATCCGGCCGCCGCGGCCGTAGCCGCCTTGCCGGGCGCGCAAGGTCGCATCGATGGCGGCGCTATCGAGCCGCAGATGGGCGGGCAGACCGTCGAGAATGCCGACGAGCGCGGGTCCGTGCGATTCGCCCGCGGTCAAGTAGCGAAACATGAGGCGACGTTCGGCGAACGCTGCTCCGAATACTCGGGGGACGTCGTCCCAGAGACGGGTTGCGCGGGTGTTCAGCGAAGTACACCGTCCCTCTCCTTGGGAGTTCGTCGATGCAATCGCTTGCAAAAGTACTCGTCGCCTTGACCTGCGCGGCGACTTTGAGTCTGAGCGCCGTTCCGGCCGTCGCGGCCGCCCCCGAGCTCAGCGTGAGCCGGACGACGCTGAAAAATGGTCTGCAGGTGGTCGTCATTCGCGACTCGCTCGCGCCCGTGGTCGCCACCTGGCTGAACTACCGCGCCGGTTCGAACGAAGAGTCGACGCCGGGGATCGCGCACGCGCAGGAGCACATGATGTTCCGCGGCAGCGAGTCGCTGGGCGCCTCGCAATTCCACGAGACGACGGCGATTACGGGCGGCAATTTCAACGCTGATACGCAAGCTTCGGTCACCCAATATTTTTTCGAGATGCCGTCGCAGTACCTCGATATCGCGCTCAGTCTCGAAGCGTCGCGCGCCCAGAATCTGCTCGATACGCAAGCGCTCTGGGACCAGGAGCGCGGTGCCATCACGCAAGAGGTCACCTCCGACAACTCGAGCGCGATCTACCGCCTGCTCGACAAATCGGTGAAGCGCATTTTCGCTGGGACGCCGTACGCCGATTTCGGCCTCGGTACCGTCCCCAGTTTCAAGGCGATGCGAGCTGCCGATCTCAAGGCGTTTTATGCCAAATGGTACCATCCCAACAACGCCGTCTACGTGATCGTCGGCGACGTCGATCCGCAGACCACGATCGCGAAAGTACGCGCGCTCTTCGAGCATATTCCGGCGCGCCCGTTGCCCGCGCGGCCGGCGGTCAAACTGCGAGCGCTCACGCCGGTCACGCTGACCGACGACAGCTCGGACCCCATAACGTTCGGCGTGCTGGCCTACCGCGTCCCCGGCTATCAGAATCCCGACTACTTCGCGTCGCAGATACTCAACGACGTGCTCAACAACCCGCGCGGCGCACTCGGCGAGTTACGCTTTTCCGGAAAGACGCTGCAGACGTTCGCGCAGTCGATCACCTACGATAAGGCCGGGTTGACGATCGTCGGTTCCGTCGTGCCGGTCACGACCAAAGGTCAGCAGGCCGTCGACGATATCAAGACGGTGCTCGAGGCGTACAAGAAAACCGGTCTACCGGCGGACCTGGTCGAGGTCGCGAAACGAAAAGAGATCGCGCAAGCCGAGCAGCAGCGAAATTCGATCAGCAGTCTCGCGTCGCTGTGGAGTCAAAGCCTCGCCGTCGAAAACCGCACGCCCGACGACGATCTCGCGGGGCTCCAGCGCGTCTCGCTCGACGATGTCAATCACGTCCTACGCACATATTACGACAATTCGACGGTTACGGCGCTGATTGCTACGCCGAAATCGGCCAACCCCGGCGGCGGCGGCGCCGGCCGCGTCGGTGAAGACAATACCGTCGTGCCGACCGAACACAAGCCGCTGCCGCGTTTCGCACAGCGCGTGCTCGACAATCTGCGCGTTCCCCCGAGCGACGTCGCGCCCGCGCAGTCCACGCTTCCCAACGGCCTCAAGCTCGTCGTCGTCCCGGAGCCGTATTCGCATAGCGTCGTCGTCCACGGACGGATTCTCAACAACCCCGGCATCGAAGATCCCGCGGGCAAAGATGGCGTCGAGTCCGTCCTCGCGCAGTTGCTGCAGTTCGGCACGACCACCTACGATCGCGTCGCCTACCAGACCGAACTCGACAAGATCGCGGCCGACGTCACGCCCGGGACGGACTTCTCACTCGACGTGCCCTCGGCCGGTTTCGAACGCGGGATCGAGCTGCTCGCCGACGCACAACTCCATCCGGCCTTGCCGGAGCAAGGTTTCGGCATCGTCAAAGCGCAGACCGTCGGCGCCTTGACCGGGGAAAACAAGAGTCCCGACTTCCTCGCGCGCCAAGCGTTACTGGCCGCACTCTATCCGGCCAGCGACCCCGTGCGCCGCTACGCGACCCCCGAAAGCGCCGGCAGTTTGGTGCTGGGCGACGTAAGAGCGCAATTCGCTGCGACCTATCGCCCCGATCTCACGACGATCGTCGTGGTCGGCGACGTCACCGTCGCACAAGCTCAGGCAGCCGTCGCCGCTTCCTTCGGCGCTTGGACGGTTGCCGGCCCGAAGCCGGCGCTCGATCTCGTGCCGGTGGCGCCGAACAAAGCGACGACGGCCCAAGTGCCGGCCACCGGTCGCATCCAATCGACGGTCGTGCTCGCGCAAACGATGGCGCTGCCGCGCAAAGATCCGGCGTTTGCACTGCTGAACCTGGCAGATACCGTGTTGACCGGCGGCTTCTACGCGTCGCTGCTCTACCACGATCTACGCGAATTGCACGGCTACGTCTACAACGTCAACTCCCGGCTCGTCGTGGGCAAGACGCGCGGGGAATTCCGCGTCGGTTACGGTAGCGATCCCCAGAACGTCGCTCGCGCGCAGAAGCTCGTCGTCGACGACTTGATCGCATTACAGCAGCACGGCATACCGGCGGATCGCCTCCAACGCTCCAAGGCGCTGCTCCTGGGCGGCCTACCGGTGAAGCGCGAGTCGTACGACGGGCTCGCTTCTCGTTTGCTCGACTACGCGAGCGAGGATCTCCCGCTCGATCAAGACGTGCGCGACGCGAGCAAAGTGCTCGGCGCCTCGTCGCCGCAGGTTCAAGCGGCGCTGGTGCGCTGGATTCGGCCCAACGACTTCGTCCGGGTCGTCACCGGACCCGGCCCGAAATAGCGAGGTTTTGGAGCGGGGCCGGGTACGAGTCTCTCGTGCAACTCTCGCGACGCCCTCCGACGCTCGATCGCAACGCGATGCGACGACGCTATCTGGCGAACCGGAACCGGACCGCCGAACTCTTGGCGATTCCGGAGGCCGCCGCATACTACACGCGGCCGATCGAGCTGCGTCATCCGATCGTGTTCTACGAAGGGCACATTCCGGCGTTCACCTACAACAAGTTGCTGCGAGAAGCGCTCGCCGCACCGTCGCTCGACGCGGGATTCGAAAAGCTCTTCGAGCGCGGGATCGATCCGGCCGACGTTGCCGGCGCGGCCGCGCACGAGCGCGATTCGTGGCCAGCGCGCGCGCGCGTGCAGGCCTACGGTGCCGCCGTCGATGTGGCCGCGTTACAGGCGCTGGCGCGAGCCGATTTGACGGACGCGTCGGCCTCGCCGCTGTTAGAAAACGCGCAAGCCGCGTACATGATTCTCGAGCACGAAGAGATGCACCACGAGACGCTGCTGTACATGCTGCATCGCCTGCCGCTCGAACGCAAACGCGTGCGCGGCCGCAGCGGCTCCTTCGTCGAACGCGAGCCCCTCGCCGACGGCCGCGTGACGATTCCCGCCGGAACGGCCACGCTCGGCGCGCGTTCCGACGCGCTCGACTTCGGCTGGGATAACGAGTTCGACGAGCATACGGTAGCGGTGAACGGCTTCGAAATCGACGTCAACGACGTTACGAACGGCGATTGGCTGGCCTTCCTCGAGGCAGGCGGTCCGTTGCCGTCCTTCTGGCGGGAACGCGACGCTGCATTTCGTCTGCTCGGGCAGTTCGAAGAGATGCCGTTGCCGCTATCGTGGCCGGTCTACGTCACTCAAAAACAAGCCGCCGCATATGCGGCCTGGTGCGGCGCGCGCCTACCAACCGAAGCGGAATATCATCGCGCCGCATACGGGACGCCCGAGGGTCGCGAGCGGCCGTTTCCGTGGGGTGATGCGGCGCCGGCGGCGATACATGGTAATTTCGATTTCCATCGCTACGATCCCGAACCCGTCGGCCAATATGCGGCTGGCGCTAGCGCCTTCGGCGTCTACGATCTGGTCGGTAACGGCTGGGAGTGGACCGCGACGCCGTTCGCGCCGTTCGCCGGCTTCTCGCCGATGGTGTCGTATCCGCAGTATTCGAACGACTTCTTCGATGGCGACCACTACATCATCAAGGGCGCATCGCCGGTTACGTCACGCAACCTCGTACGCCGGAGCTTGCGGAATTGGTATCGCTCGGACTACCCGTACGTGTACGCGACGTTCCGTACCGTCCGCTCCTAAAGGGTCGATTGTTCGGCTAGCTTTTGGCCAGCGGTCGCGTCATTTGGTTACGCAGTTCGTCGTCGAGCGCGCCTAAGAAGCGCTCGGTCGTCAACCAGGGCTGTTCGGGGCCGACGAGCAGCGCGAGGTCTTTCGTCATCTTGCCCCGCTCGACCGTATCGATGCAAACGCCTTCGAGCGTTTGCGCGAAGCGCGCGACATCGGGCGTACCGTCGAGCTTGCCGCGATGCGCCAGACCGCGCGTCCATGCGAAGATCGAGGCGATCGGATTGGTCGAGGTCGGCTTGCCCTGCTGATGTAAACGGTAGTGTCGCGTGACGGTTCCGTGCGCGGCTTCGGCTTCGATCGTATCGCCATCGGGCGTCATCAGCACCGACGTCATCATGCCGAGCGACCCGTAGCCCTGCGCGACGGTATCGGACTGCACGTCGCCGTCGTAATTTTTACATGCCCAAACGTACTTACCGGACCACTTCAAAGCGCTCGCTACCATATCGTCGATCAGGCGGTGTTCGTAGGTGAGCCCCAGCGCATCGAAACGCGTCCGAAATTCGTCGTCGAAGATGCGCTGGAAGATCTGCATGAAGCGTCCGTCGTAGGTTTTGAGAATCGTGTTTTTCGTGGACAGGTAGACGGGCCATTGGCGCTGCAGGCCATAGTTCAAACATGCGCGCGCGAAGCCCACGATGGATTCGTCGAGGTTGTACATCGACATCGCCACGCCGGCTTTTTCGAACGCGAAAACTTCGCGTTCGAGCGGCGGTCCGCCGTCGGCTGGTGCGAACGAAAGGGTCAGTTTTCCGGCGCCGGGAATCGCCATCTCCGTCGCACGGTATTGATCCCCGAAAGCATGGCGCCCGATAACGACGGGGTCGGTCCACCCGGGCACCAAGCGGGGAATGTTGCGGCAGATGATCGGCTCGCGAAAGACCGTGCCGTCGAGCTCGTTTCGAATCGTTCCGTTGGGCGAGCGCCACATCGATTTGAGATGAAATTCTTCGACGCGCGCTTCGTCCGGAGTGATGGTGGCGCACTTCACCCCGACGCGGTATCGTTTGATCGCACGTGCGGCTTCGACGGTCACTTCGTCGCTGGTCGCATCGCGGGCTTCGACGCCGAGGTCGTAATATTTTAAGTCGATATCGAGATACGGCAAGATCAGCTTCTCGCGAATCATCGCCCAGATGACGCGCGTCATCTCGTCGCCGTCGAGTTCGACGACCGGTTGCGCGACCTTGATCTTTTCCATCGTCGACGCTAGCGTTCCGCCCGGGGAAGTCGAAACCATTGCAAGCGCGCACGTGTGAGTGGAGGGATCGTGGTCGATTCGTGGGTGGGGTCGCAGGCAACGACCATCGTAAGCTTGTTGCCCAGTGCAACGGAGATCGTCTACGCGCTCGGGCTCGGCGATCGGCTTCTCGGGGTCACGCACGAGTGTGACTTTCCGGCCGAAGCGCGCGAGAAGCCGCATCTCACCGCGAGCAGCCTCCCGAGCGCGACGAACGCGGCGGAGATCGACCGGCACGTCAAGGCGAGCCTGCATGCGGGCTCCAGCCTTTACGCGCTCGATAGTTCGCTACTCGAACGTTTAGCACCTGACCTTATCATCACGCAGGAATTGTGCGAAGTCTGCGCCGTCTCGTACGAGATCGTCGCCCGCGCGGCGAAACGTCTGCGCGGCGATCCGCGCATCGTCTCCCTGGAACCGTCGTCGCTCGAGGACGTCTACGCGAACATCGCGACCGTCGGCGAACTCACGGGGCGCGGCGAAGCGGCACGCTCGCTCGTCGATGGCTTACGGGCGCGCGCCGAAAGACTCGCCGCTTTCGTTAACGGGCGCGCGCGGCCGCGGACCCTCGTCCTGGAATGGACCGAGCCACCGATGAGCGGCGGCCATTGGACGCCCGGGCTCGTCGAACTCGCCGGCGGCGAACCGATCCTCGCCAATCCCGGCACCGATTCGAAGGCACTCGCGTGGGGTGCGATTGCGACGGCCGACCCCGACGTCGTCATCGTCGCACCGTGTGGCTTCAACCTCACGGCGACCCTCGCCGCTGTCGATGCGCTCGCGAAGAACGTGCCGGTCTGGCCCGCGTTGCGAGCCGTCGTCGCGCGGCGCGTCTACGCCGTCGACGGCAACGCCTACGTCAATCGGCCAGGTCCGCGACTGCTCGATACGGCCGAACTCTTCGCTAGCGCCATGTTCGAGGAGCCCTACGGTGCGGCGCTCGCAGATACCGGGGCGCTGCGCCGCTTGTGACGGGCGCCCGCGACGCTTTGGGCTTCGGCATCAGCGTTCTTGCAGCGCGCGACCCGAAGCGACGACGGAACGGGCGTTGCTCGTACTCGTATTCGTTTCGCGAGCCTTCGGGAATTTCGACGATAACGTCGATTTCTTCGGGCGCTGAGATCGCCTGAGCAGCAGATGGAGACAGTCGGTTTTCGTATCGGATTTGGCGCCACTTATTCGCTTCTCGAAGTACGTGCCTGCCCGGGAGCACGGTTGAGATCGATCAGGCGGTTACCGCGGGGACCAAGCGCGAAGCGCGTGATCGTCGCCGGTGCGAACCGGACGTCGAGCGCCGTCGCTTCGCTTTCGCCGAGTGCTACGCGCAGCAGCGCGTGTAGGACCCCCGCGTGCGTTACCGCGAGCACGCGCGCGCCGTCGCTTACACGCCGGTCGATCGCGAGCAGCGCCGCTGCAATGCGGCGGCAAACGTCGTCGAACGCTTCTCCGTCTTCGGGCGTATACGACTTCGGTTGCGCGGCGGCGTCGGCCGCGAGTTGCGGATGACGGGCGACGATCTCGGGCCAAGCGAGACCTTCCCACGTACCGAAGCGCATCTCGCGCCACGCCGGATCTCTTTCGATCGGTAGGTCGCGCGTGCCGAGCGCGATCTCCGCGGTTTCGTATGCGCGACTGAGATCGCTCGAGACGGCGAGATCGAAGGTCTCGCTCGCTAAATAGTCGTGCAGCGCACGCGCTTGCGCGCGACCCGTGTCGTCGAGCGGCACGTCCGTCTGGCCCTGGAAGCGTCCGTCGGCATTCCACGCGGTCCTTCCGTGACGGACGACCGCAAACGCTATCTCGTGGTCGAAAAACAAAACTATTTATCGAGAAATGGTCTACCTTCGTGAGCGACGAGCAGATCGTGCATGTCGCTCGCATGCTCTTCTTCTTTCTCGAGGATGGCTTCGAGCATGATGCGCGTCGTCGGATCCTTATCCGCGAAATAGCGGATGAGTTCGCGGTAATGTTCGACCGCGATGCGCTCGGCAATGAGGTTCTCTTTTATCATCTCGATCAAATTATCCGCGGTGCCGTACTCCGAGGCCGAGCGCGACTCGAGATTCTTGGGATCGAAGTCCGGCTTGCCGCCGAGCTGATCGATGCGTTCGGCGACGATCATCACGTGGGCGCGCTCCTCGTCGGCGTGCTCGGCGAATTCTTCTTTCACGCCCTCGCTGCTGATGCCAGATGCGGCGATCGAGTGCATCGTGTATCGCAGAACGCACACGATTTCTGTCGCCAGAACGTTCTGCAGGATATCGATCGTTTGTTTGACGTCTCCGCCGTAACTGGGCGTGACGGCACCATCGTCGAGATGTTCTTTGGCGCGGCGACGCAATTCGGTTACGTCGGAAAGGAAAGGTTGTGCGGACGTCGTCATGGGTCTCCGTTTCCCCGTCGTGCACCGGCGCAATCAGGACCGGCCCCACAAGGTGGCCGCCGCGCGTCGCCGTAGGCTCGTTGCGTGTCCACATGTCGCCGGCCGCACGACCTCCCGGTCGGCGCCGTAGCTTGCACCGAGCGCTGATGTCGCGGGCCGAAAGCGACGCGCGGCGTGCGATCGTCGCATATGCGGGACTGCTGTGGCAGCGCGGACTCGTCGCGGGCACGAGCGGCAACGTCAGCGTACGCCTCGACGACGGAACGCTGTTGGTGACGCCATCGGGCTTTTCGTTACGCGCGCTCGAAGCGGGCGATCTCGTCGCGACGAATCCGACGGGAGTTCCGCTCGCTGGTGCGGGTCGCCCGACGAGCGAGCTGCCGCTACACCTGGCGGCGTACCGGGTACGGCCCGATGCGCGCTGCGTCATCCATACGCATCCGACGTATTGCATCGCGTGGTCGAAAACGGGGCGCCCGTTCGCGCTCGACACGGTCGGTGCTATCGAATCGCTCGGGTCGATCGCCTGGACGCCCTACGCACGTTCGGGCACGCCGGAACTGGCGGATATCTGCTCGCGCGCCTTCGCGGCACCGTGCGATACGGTCGTGATGGAACGTCATGGCGTATCGTCGCTCGGGGTCGATCTCGAGACGGCCTTCGTGCGCACGGATCTGGCCGAGCAGACGGCGCGCATCGAGTACGCGGCAAGGCTGCTCGCCTGCGCCGCCACGTTCGCCGCAGCAACGGAGCGTGCGGACGTCGAATCCGGAGTCGTATGAGCGACGACCGCGTACCTTTTCCGTTCGACGAACTGCATGCCGCGGGGCCGCAGCACGACGAAGATCGGACGGCGCTCGCCGATTTTTATGACGAATACTTCAGCTCGACGCCCGATCGGGAGCGGCTCGCGGGTCACGCCGGACGCGTTCGCGGCTTCGGTGTTCTGGCGGCCCCCTGCGAGCGATGGTGGCTCGACCCGCGCGTCCAAGCCTTCGTCGCAGAACTCAACGCGACGGGTCTGTAACCTCTGCGGCGAAGGCCGGAAGGTCGCGAAGACGAAGACGGCGCGGGCGACCGGGTGGATACGGAGAGATGGCAGAGTGGTCGAATGCATTCGCTTGGAAAGCGAACAGACTGTCAAAGGTCTCGGGAGTTCGAATCTCCCTCTCTCCTCCAGGGACTTTGCGGTGCATCGCCGGATTTAGCGGGATGCGCCACATGCAATTTCCCCTCCGTCGTGCGGCTCGTGCGCGCGCGCTTGCATTCGTCGCGACCGCACTGCTGGCGCGTTCGAGCACGACCGCTGCCGGTGCGGATCTGTACGGCACGATCACGGGCAGAGTCGTCAGCGCCGATTCCGGTGCGGCGATTCGTGGCGCCGCAGTTTCGGTCTTTACCGAGCAAAATGATGCGTTCGCATTCGCCGCACCGGCCGCAACGTCGCGTCCGGACGGATCGTTTGCGGTGATCGGTATCGGGGACCCCGACGTGGTCATCACGGTGGAAGTACAGGGTTACCAGGCCCAAGAGTGCCGGTATCGGCTGTCGCCCGGCGGTCAGACGCGCTTGACGTTTCAGCTCCTGGACGTACCGCACCGCATGGAAAGCTCGAAGCCGCGAGCGGCAGCACGCTGTCCGGCCGCGCCGATCGGCGGCGGTCAAACCCAAGACGTGTACGTTATCCGATAGACGCGACCACGTCAGCGCTCCGCCAGCACGGTACGAAAGAGCGCGAACGAAGCCCGCGCGCCGGCGGCGAGCATACTCGCTCCGTCGATGACTTCGCGGCCGAGGACCGCACCCAGCGTCGAACGGCAACCGTAATTTGCGTCGATGACCAGCGGCGTTTCTAGGAGCGTCGCAACGAGCGCCCTATCGGTGGGGACGGCCTGTGGCGGCAGCGCGTAAAAAATTGCATCCGCCACGTCGCGCGGTTCCCACGAGCGGATACCGAACGCGCGCGCGATCGCTTCGGCTTTCGCGCACGTCCGATTCCAGACCGTGACGACACAGCGCTCGGCCACGAGCGCCGGTATCACCGCACGTGCGGTCGGCCCCGCCCCCAGAACCAGCACGCGGGCGCCCGTCAGATCGTCGCCCCGCACCGCTTCGCGCAGCGCACCGATCGCGCCGATGCCGTCGGTATTATGACCCGACACGCGCGTTCCGACGAAAACCAGCGTGTTAACGGCCCCGGCGGCTAGTGCTGCGGAATCGCGCTCGTCGGCTCGCGCGAACGCTTCTTCTTTGAGCGGCGTCGTGACGTTGAGCCCGGTGTAGCCGGCAGCGCGTAATGCGTCGATCTCGCAAGCACCTCGCCCCGCCGCGACACGGATCGCTTCGTACGTCCCCGCTATCGCAGCGGCCGCGAGAAAGCGGCGGTGTAACCCTGGGCTCGCGCTATGTGCGACGGGATCGCCGATCACGGCCAGCTTCAACGCGTCGCACCGCGCTCGTTCAATCATCGATCAATGCTGCGAGCGATGCGATCGTGCGCTCGGGCTGTGCGCCGAACGTTTCCGCGGGCGCGCCGGTTCGATCGCACCGGCATACGCGAAAACCGAACTCGGCGGCGCCGGTCGCGTCCCAGCCGTTCGACGACACGAAAACGATGCATTCCGGCGACGTCGCAAAGTATTGCGTGGCCAAGCGGTAGACGCTGGGATGCGGCTTGTATTTTCGTACCGCGTCCACCGAAAGCACGGCATCGAAGTGCGACGTGAGACCGGCCGCGCCGAGCGTCGCCGCGAGGGCCCTCGGCGTGCCGTTGGAGAGCACGGCAACTCGTGCGCCGCGCGCCCGCACGGCTGCGAGCGCGATGCTGACGTCGGCGAAAGCGGGCAGTTGCGACCACGCCGCAATCGCGCCGGGGCGGAGTGCCGTCGCGCCCGCAAGACGATGTTCGGCGGCTGCGTAGTCGAACGCGTAGCCGGTCAGCGTATCGAAATCGACGTAGCGATCCATCAACGTTGCCGCAAAGCTATACGCGAGTTGCTTCTGCCGCCAATGGAGCACGAACGCGGCGGGATCGGCGACATGCCCGGTAAAGCGTTCGCGTAGCGTCCCGTAATCGACGAGCGTCCCGTAAAGATCGAAAACGTAAGCCAGCGGCGGCGCGCTCATAACGTGGTCCGGCGGCCGAGCAGGACGCGTTCCAGCAAGCGCAGGAGGCGCGTCCCCAGCCAATCGCGCGCGACGATCGGTTCGGTCAGGATCGCATGCAGACCTAAGAACTTAGCGCCGAGAACGTCGGTAAAGAGCTGATCGCCGACCACGACCGTGCGCTCGCGCGGCGTTTTCAAGACGCGTAAGGCTGCGAGAAAGCCGTGCGGCAACGGCTTGAGCGCGCTCGAAATCCCCGGGATCCCGAGTTCCGCGCAGATGCGTGCGACCCGTCCGGTAAAATTGTTGGAGACCAGGCATACGCGAAAACCGCGCGCCAAGGCGTCGGCGATCCACGGGCCGGATTCGAGCGCGAGCCGTTCTTCGCCGTAGCCGACCAGCGTATTGTCGAGATCGACGATGATTGCGCGGAAGCCGCGCGCGGCCAGCTCGTCGAGCGAAACCGAACTCAAGCGCCGCGCGAAACCGTCGGGTCGGAACACCGAAGGGCCGTTGCCTTCGCATTCCCCGCTATCCTCGACGTCCCGCACCGCTCATCCACAGAGTCTCGGCCGGATGCGCGGGACGACCACAGAAATTTTGGGTTATGCACGCGCCGTGCACCCGATCTTCGCAAGGATACAGGCACAATATCTTGTATCCGACTCCGGGCTGATGTACTATATGACGTACTGAAGCGTCGAGAGCGACCTGTTTATATCGAACAGGCGTTCGATCGCTATCTGCCGAAACGGCTCCGTGGAGGTTCAACCGTGTCCGATGTCTTCATCCCCGCTTCCTCCGTCCCCGGGGATTTCGCCGAACCGGCTTTCGATGCAAATGCCATGCGTGTTCTCAAAGAACGATACTTTGCGAAGAAACCGGACGGTACGCCGGAGACACCGGTCGAGTTCGTCTGGCGCGTCGCCTCAGCCATCGCGCAGCCGGAACGTCCCTATGCGACGGCGGCCGGCCGCGACGCCGAGGCCATCGTCGACGGCGTGAGCCACGCATTTTACGACATGATGGCGCGACGCGATTTTATGCCCAATACGCCGTGCCTCGTCAACGCGGGCCGCCCCATGTCGATGTTGTCGGCCTGTTTCGTGTTGCCCGTGCCCGACTCGATCGAGGGCATCTTCTACAATCTCAAGGCAATGGCACTTATTCAGAAGGCAGGGGGCGGCACTGGATTTGCGTTTTCCGAATTGCGTCATCAGGGTGCCGAAGTCGAATCGACCGGGAAAGACGCGTCGGGTCCCGTCTCGTTCATGAAGGTTTTCAACGCCGCAACCGACTCGATCAAGCAAGGCGGCGTCCGTCGCGGTGCCAACATGGGCGTGCTCAAAGTCGATCACCCCGATATCTTTTACTTCATGAGTTCGAAGAAAGAGCTCGATGCGGAGAATCGCGCGCTGTGGAACCGCTTGACGGACGCCGGCCGTTACACCGACGCGCAACTCGCGCACGTGAAACAAGAACTGCTGCAGACGCAGATCAATAACTTCAACATCTCGATCGGCGTCACGGATGCGTTTATGGCAGCCGTGCAGTGTGACGGTGATTTCGATCTGTGCGACCCGCGTACGAAAGCCGTCGTTCGGACGGTAAAGGCGCGCGATATTTGGGACGCGATCGTCGCCGGGGCCTGGCAAAACGGCGAGCCCGGCGTGCTGTTCCTCGATCATCCCGACATCAACCCGCTGCCGGGTCTCGGTCCGATCCAGGCGACGAATCCTTGCGTGACGGGAGAAACGCTCGTTGCTGTTGCCGACGGGCGTGGTCACGTTCGTATCGATGAACTCGCTCGCGTCGGGAAGGACGTTCCGGTCTTCACCCGCACGGAGAAGGGCTCGATCGCCGTCCGTACGATGCGCCGGCCGCGGAAAACGGGCGAGTGCGTTGCCGTCTTCAAAGTCACTTTGGACGACGGATCGACGATCCGTGCGACGGAAAATCACGCCTTTGCGATTCGAGACGGCGGCTATAAAGAAGTTCGCGAACTTCGTGCCGGCGACAGTTTAGCGCTCATGACGCGCTTCCGCGCGTCGATCAAAGACGTTTTCCCGAGCGCAAATTCTCGGTCGCAAGATTTTTGGTGGGTAAACGGCGGCCGCGCCGCCAGTCGGCTCGAACATCGCTACGTTGCCGAATTCGCCTTCGATACGCCGCTCGGCCCAGGTATGGTGGGCGCGCGTAACCCGATGCGACGGGCAGCGACGTCTTGGAGCGCCGAGCGCCGGGCGACATATCGTGCCAAGCACCCCGCAGACAATACGGGCGAAAGGAATCGCAACTTTGGCGGCCTGTCCGATGAATCGCTGCGCGAGTCTGCGCTCGAGTTGGCGGCTTCGCTGGGTCGGCGGTTCACCACGGCGGAATGGATAACGTTCGCGCGCGAGCGCGGATTGCCGCAACAGTTCAGCGGTTGGCGCTACCATCATCTCAACGGAGGGATCGCGGGTCTCGCGAAATGGGCCGCTCGCCGCTCGGGTTTTGGCGCGTTCGCAACCACCGACCCGCGCGTTCTTCGTCATTACGATGAAGCGCTGGAGGCTGGATACGATGCCGAGATCACCGCTGACATGCTTTTCATCAACAAGCGCTGCGAACGGTGCGAAGCAGCGTTTCGCGTTCCGTACGCGACGCGGGAGATCGCGTATTGCTCGCGCTCTTGTAATTTTGCGAAGCTCAATGCCGATTCGAGCGTTCGGGTGCGTCGAGAAGCATCGCGACGGTTTACCGGCGATCGACGCAAAGTCGCTGGCAGGAACGAGCAAATCAGCGTTTACCTGGATGAGAAATCGCTCGCGGCTGCACCAGTTCGGAAGGACGAATGGGCGCAAGCCTGCCTTCGACGCGGTATCTCCTCGGAGTTTTCTCGCGTCGGTAGTCCCTTTCGGAGCTTCGACGATCTCCGCGAGGCGGCGTCGATGTTCAATCATCGCGTCGTGTCAGTGGAGTTCGACGAGTTCGCGGATGTGTACAATGGCACGGTCGATGAAACCCATAACTTTTTCGTCGGCGGCTTCGAAGGGACGACGCGCGCTGGAAAGACCAAGTTCTCGTATATCTGCAACCGGCAGTGTGGAGAGCAATTTTTGCACGGATACGACTCTTGCAATTTGGGCTCGATCAACGTCGGACACTTCTATAACGAGCGCGCGAAAGATGTCGATTGGGAGCGGCTCGCACAGACGACGGCGCTGGCGCTGCGCTTTCTCGATAACGTCATCGATGCGAACGTCTATCCGCTCGACGAAATTCGCGACATGGTCACGAACAATCGGCGCGTGGGCCTGGGCATCATGGGCTTTGCCGAACTGCTGATCAGACTCGAACTCGCGTACGGCTCGCCCGACGCGATCGCGTTTGCCGCTAAATTGGTCGCCTTCATTCAAGCACGCGCCGAAGAGACGAGCGAAACGCTCGCGCGCGAACGCGGGGATTTCCCGAACAAACATCTATCGATCTGGGCGAACGACGCGCGGCCGCGCCGTAACGCCGCGCTGCTCTCCATCGCGCCGACCGGCACCATCTCGATGATCGCGGGCTGCGCGTTCGGCTGCGAGCCCTATTTCGGCATGGCATATACCAAGCACGTCATGAAAGACGCCGACGGCCGGCCCCAACATCTGTATTACGTCATTCCGCTTTTCGAAGAAGTCGCGAAAGCGGAAGGTTTTTTCTCCGACGGGTTGCTCGGGAAGATCGAAGAGAACCGGGGTTCGGTCAAAGGTATCGTCGAGGTACCGCTCAAGTGGCAAAATATCTTCACCACATCGGCCGATGTTTCGGTCGATCAACATATCGATATGCTTGCGGCTTTTCAGAAGAGTACGGATAACGCTGTTTCGAAAACGATCAACGCGCCCAACGACGACACGAAAGAGAATGTCTCGCGGGCGATTTTCCGCGCCTACGAAGCAGGCTGCAAGGGCTTCACGTATTACCGCGACGGATCGCGGACGGAACAGGTCGTTACGTTCTCCAAAGACGGCGATCTCGCCGGCATCGAGCGTGACGTCGCAGCCACTGCGCCGGCGGCCACTGCGCCGGAAACGGCCGTAGCGCCGGGCGCGGCGGTGGGTACGAAAAATGATATCGATATTGAGGCGTTATTGGCGAAAGCCAACGCCCTCCTCGAGGTACGATAGATGGACGAAGGCACGATGAAAGCAACGATCGCGGGGCTGATTGCGAAAGTCGAGACGCTTCAAGCTGAAAATACGGATTTACGAGCGACCAATGCGACCTGCGCGCAAACGGTCGCCAAGCTCGTAACGAAAGTCGAAAACATGCACGCCCAGACGCGCGAAATGCGTCTCGCCGCAAAACCGGTCGACTATCGTAAACGCCCCCCCGTCATGCGTGGCCGCACGGTCCAGTCGAACGTCGGCTGCGGCCCGCTCTACATCACGCTCAACGAAGACGAGAGCGGACGCCCGTTCGAAGTGTTCTTCAAGCTCGGTAAAAGCGGCTCGTGCCAGCAGTCTTATCTCGAGGCACTCGGGGTCGCGATGTCAGTCGGTTTGCGCTACGGCGCCGATCCGGAAAAATTTATCGAAAAGTTCGAAGGCATGCGTTGCCCCAATCCCAAGATGCGTAACGCTGAAGGCCCGACGACGCTTTCGTGCGCCGACGGTATCTCGCAAGGTCTCGCGAAGGCGCTGGCGCTGGCGCTACCGATCGCCGACCTCAATCCACGCGGCGAAGCCGACGTGATCGCGGTCGCCGAACCGCAGGTGACGTACGCCCCCGCCGAGCGTGCGGAGATCGATGCGAATCAACTGTCGATCGATCTCATCGTAAATTTGCCGACGACCTCGAACGGCAACGGAAACGGCCATACGAACGGCGGTTCGCAGATGCAAACGCTGCGGTCGCTGACGGAGTTGCCTTCGCCGAGCATCCGCAAAGCGATGGCGACGGGCGTGGGCATGTGTCCCAAGTGCGCCGGGAACCTCATCTCGCAAGGCGGCTGCATTCAGTGTTTGCAACAGTGCGGCTACGTCGGGAAGTGTTCCTGAGCCGACGCTTCCGGACGGCGGTATAACATGATCATCGCCTGCAACGTCATCACGATCTCGTCGTTCGCATTGAGGACTTCGATGTCGTTGACGATGACGCCGCGATCCCGGCGGCTCGTCGAGGGCTTCGCTTCCCGAACCGTAACGACGAGATGCAGCGTATCCCCCGGTCGCACGGGCCGTTTCCAGCGCAGCAGGTCGACGCCGGGCGAGCCCAGACTCGCAGCCTGCAGCAAAAAGCCGTCGCAAAGCAAGCGCATCATAATCGCGCACGTGTGCCAGCCGCTTGCGATGAGGCCGCCATACGGCGACGCCTCGGCTGCCGCCTGATCGACATGAAACGCTTGCGGATCGAACTCGCGCGCGAAGCGGACGATATCTTGTTCGCTCACCGCATGCGAACCGAATTCGCGACGTTCGCCGAGCGGAAAGTCTTCGAAGAACTTTAGCGTCGCGTTCACCGACTCGCCGCCCTTGCGGTCTCGAGGCCGAGTACCGCGAGATCTCGCGCTCCGAACCCGGCAGCGATGAGCGCGTCCATGCGCGCCGCAATCGCGGGCAGCACGTGTACGTTTGCATGGCCGGCCGCTGCGGTTTCCAGCATCAAGCGCGCGTCCTTGCGCGCCATCGTCAGCTCGAACGCGGCCGGCTCGAACTTTCCCTCGGCCATCGCTTTCCCACGCGCGTCGAGCGCACCGGCCGGCTTGAAGTGTTCGAAGACTTCGAAGGTTTCCGACGGCGTCAGGCCCGCGCCGGCACCGATCGCATAGCCGTCCGCGAGCGCCGCGGCGATCGAGAAGAGCATCTCGTTACCGACGAGTTTGAGCGTCGCCGCTTTATCGACGCGTTCGCCGACGTACCAGAGATGCGCGGTCATCTTCTCGAGATCGGCGCGCACGCGCTCGAACGTCGCCTGCGGCCCCGCAACCATCATGACGCCGCCGGCCGTACGCGCCGCTTGAGGCGACATGAAGACGGGCGCATGCACGAAGGCGATTTGGCGCTCGGCCATCTTTGCGAAGCGCGCGATCGTCGGATGCGGTGCGACCGTCGTATGGTCGATGACGATCGCATCGGCATCGATCGCCTCGGCGATTTCGTCCAGCAGTGCGTCGACCGACGCGTCCTCGTCGATCATGATATGGATACGCTTTCGCCCCCGCGCGGCGTCGCGTGCCGGGCTTACGGCTCGCGCCCCGAAGACTTCGAGCGCTTTCGCTTTCGCTGCCGTCCGATTGAAAACCACGACATCTTCCCCGCGTCGACACAACGCCTCGACGAAACCCGAACCCATCAACCCCGTACCGAACCACGCGACCGTATTCATGCGCGCGAACTTCGCGCGCCGGCGCGAGCGTCCCGCATCGTCAACGCGGCAGCTGCGGTTCGATGAGAATCGGCGTACGGCGCGGCTTCGGAATGCCGCTGACCGTCGGGCGCGGAGCGGGTGTCGTTGTCGGCGCGAAGGTCGGCATCGACCCCGGCGGCGGCGCGACGTACGTAACGGGCGTTTGCGTCGCCAGCGGCGCCGGGTCCGTTTCGATGTATAAGACGTGCGCCGGCGCGTCGTATGCCACCGTCGCACCCAGCGCCCGGGCGACAGCGGCAAGCGGGATTATCGTTTCCCCGGAACGGAGGTACGGTGCGATGGGTAACGCTTCGGCGAAAAAACCGTTGCGTGCGACTTTCGAACCGACGCGCAAGACGACGGAACGATCGCCGCGCGTCACGACGAACGATTCGCCGTCGGGCGACGTCTCGATGATTTCGGCGATGTCGCGCACGAACGGCTCGAGGGGCGCGACCACGATCCCCCGGGCGATTCGCGCATCCCACGTCGTTTCGATCGGCATGCCGTTGAGCATTACCGAGACCAGCAGCGCCGGCAGCAGGACGTTCGCGCTCACCGAAGGCCCCACGTGAAGCACGTCATCGCGGCAATCAAGCACGCCGGGATCCGCTTCGGTCGCGACGGCTGCGCGTTCCTGGCACAAGCGATCGCCTTCAACGCCGTCTTCGCGCTCTTTCCGCTGGTCATCTTACTGGTTGCGGTGCTCGCGTTCGTCTTCGGCGGCACGGCCGGGGAACGCGACACGGTCGCGCTCATTTCGACGGTCGCTCCCGGGATCGAAAACGTTCTCCTCGATAACGTTCGCAACGTCGTCGCGTTCCGCGGGCTCTCGGGCGCGATCGCGCTCATCGCGCTCATCTGGTCGGGGAAAAATCTTTTTCAAGCCCTGGCCTACGCCCTCAATCGCGCGCTCGGCGTTCCCGACGGCAGACCGCTCCTGGCCGACATCCTGGTGGCACTCGTCATGCTGCCGCTCATCGGCATCCTCTTCATCATCGCGACGATCGTCCCGCTGCTGATCACCTTCGTCGTCAGTTACGGCGGATTCCGTTACGCCGCCGTGTGGACGCAGGTCGCCGGCTATACCACGGGCGTCGTGTTGATTTTCGTCATCGCGATGGTTCTCTATACCTATCTGCCGAATCGAAAAGTCGGCTTACGATTCGCGATCCCGGGCGCCGTCTTCGTAACAATAACTTGGGAAATCGCGCAAATCGCTTTCGCTATCTATTCGACGCATGTCGATTTCCGCCACGTTTACGGGGCGCTCGCTGCGCTCGCGCTGCTCTTAGTTTGGTTGTACTACATGGCAACGATCTTTCTCTTCGGCGCACAGCTGAGCGCTCAGTGGTCGGAAACGCGCGCATGAGCCGCCGACCGCACATCTGGGCGGCGCTGCTGGCCCTCGCCATCGTCGTACCGCTCATCGGTGCATCTTCGGGCTTCGCAGCGCCGGTCGTCGTGATCTATCCCATTACGAGCTCGGGCGCGATCGAGGCTTCCGCCGGCGGCAATCTCGCCCTCATCATCGCGACGAAGCTCACGCAGCTCGGAGGCGTCACCATCAAGCCGCCGACTCCGGGCACAGAACGCGCGAAGTTCCTCGATGCTGCCAACGCGTCGGGGGCGGATTATTACGTGACCGGATTTCTCACGCCGATCGGTGCGGACAATTCGCTGATCACACAAGTTGTTTCGACCCATAGCGGAAGCGTCGTCTTCAGCACCACGGGCATCGTGCGGACCTACGAGGACGCGCTGGCACAAGTCGATGCGCTTCACAGTGCCATTCTGCGCCACGCCGGACGCGGACTCGCCGCGCTCGACGCGCCCCCGCCGCCCCCGAGCCGCAGTCCGCCGCCGGTCGCAAACGAAGGTTCGGTCGATATCGGCAAAGCGCTGCATAAGCGCAGGCGCGGCCATCCGGCGTCGTCGGCGACGCCGACGGCGCGGCCGTCCTCCCTGCCCAGTGCGCCGGCGCCCGGAGCGCCGGCCACGCGGAGCGCAGCGCTACCGTCAGCCACGGCGAGCGCGGTGGCGGGAGCCACCCAAGCGGCGAAGCCGGCTGTCGTCGCGGCACGGCCGGCAACGCGCGCGGCGTTACTCTTCGTTGTCGATGGTCCCCTCCAGGCCGACGTTGCCGCACAAGCGACGACCGCTATCGCGCGGGCCCTGACGAACCTGGGCCGCCCGACGGCGATCATGGGCATCACCCTCGGAACCAACCTGCGCCGAGCCGCGGCGATCTGTGCCGCAAGCCCCGGAACGGCGGAACTCGATGCGGCGACCATGGTCGTCGGGCAAAACGATACGGGCGCCGCGCGCGTGCAACTCGACCTGTCGTCCTACGACTGTGCGGGTACGGCACTCGGCACGCAGCGCGCAATGACGACGGCGACGGCACGCGGTGCGGCGGGCCTACACGATGCGATCGCGCGCGCGGCGACGGCTGCTACGAAGGCGTTGACGGCCCGCTAAGCGCTCATTCGAGCAGGCCGGCGGGAAGCGTCGTCGCGATCGTACGGGCGCTCAGGTCGATCGTTCCCACGAACGCCGAAATGAGCGGCACGAGGGCCCGCCCGGGACCGACGATCAAGCAATCCTGCGCGGGGAAATGCTGGACGCCTACGACGGCACCCAGGTCGACGCCCGCTTCGTCGCGCAGACGTAAGCCGACGAGGTCCGCATCGAGGTATTCGCCCGGAGCAAGTGCGATCTCGCTCGCCTCCGCGAAGAGTTCGCATCCGGTCAGCTCGCACACGGCTTCGGGCGTCGCAAAGCCCGCGAAGCTGACCAGCAGCTTCCGATGGTGCGTGCGGGCCGCCGTGCAGCGAACGGTGCGCGCGCTGTCGGCATCGCCGAGAGCGTATGTGCCTCCGGCGCGCACGCGTACCGCCGCAAATGGCGCCGGCGCGAATTTGATCTCGCCGCGGATGCCGAACGGACCCGTCAACCGTCCTACACGAACGCGCCGCGCGTCGTTCACGCTACTCGCCCTCCGGCGCCGCCGATTCTGCTTGCGACGTGGCTTCTGAGGCGGCGTCCGTCTCGCCGTCTCCGCCTTCTTCTTCGTCGTCGTCGTCATCTTCGGCGTCGACGATATCGACGGTCACCCGGCCCTCGGCTCCAGCGCGTACGATCGTCCGCAGTGCTTGCGCGACGCGTCCGCCGCGCCCGATGACTTTGCCGAGGTCGTCCGGGTCGACTTCGAGTTCCAGCACGGCGCCACGCTGATCGGGATGGAGTTCCACGAAAACGACGTCGGGCTTACTGACGAGACGTTTTGCCAGGAAGGTCAAGAGCTCGACCGCGCGCGGATGCGCGATTTCGTCCGGCAGCGGATCGCGCTTGACCGGCTCGCGACGGCGGAACGGACGCCGCTCCCCGCTACCCGCCGCTGGGCCGGCCGGGGCACCTTCGAAAGGCACGCCCGAACGGGGCCGACGGCGCGCCGGACGCTCGTCTTCGGGTTCGATTTCGTCGATGATCGTTTCGCCGGACGAGATCGTCCGGGCGCCAAGCGTTGATTTGCGCTCTTCATCTTCAGCCGCTTCGTCGCCGAAGAGGCCGAACTCGTCGTCGAACGCGCTCATCGCTTAGCTCGCGCTCTTATCGGATTTTGCTTTGCGCTTGGTCTCGGGCACGAAGCCGCGCTCCACGAGACCTTTGGCGGCGAGCAGGCGACGCACGGGATCGGACGGCTGCGCGCCTTTCGCGAGCCACGCCTTCACTTTCTCTTCGTCGACGACGACCGTCTTGGGCTGCGAGCGCGGATTATAGTGCCCCACGATCTCGATGAAACGGCCGTCGCGCGGCGAGCGCGCGTCGGTCACGACGAAACGATAGGTCGGCTGCTTTTTCGCGCCCATGCGGCGCAGACGGATTTTTACCATGTGGGTTCGTGTTCTTTCGTGTCTGTGTGGTGCCTCACGGCGCGTACGCCGCGAGAAAACATCGAGTGCGTTAGCGGCCGCCGAGACCGGGCATCGGTAAACGCGGCCGCTTTCCGCCGCCGCCCATCTGCTTCATCATCGCGCGCGTCTGTTCGAATTGTTTGACGAGCCGGTTGACGTCGGCGACGTGGGTTCCGCTCCCAAGGGCGATCCGCCGGCGGCGCGACGCGTTGAGCACGTCGGGACGGCGGCGTTCGTTTCGGGTCATCGAGCAAATGATGGCTTCGATCCGGTTGACGTCTTTTTCGTCGATTTCGAATTCTTTAGGTAAGGCCTTCGACATTCCCGGGATCATCTTGAGAATGTCCGTCAGCGAGCCCATCTTGCGAACGGTCCGCAGTTGGCCGAGGAAATCGTCGAGCGTGAACTGGTTCTTGCGAAATTTCGCCTCCAGTTCTTTGGCCTGCTCGGCGGAATAGACGCTCTGGGTTTTCTCGATGAGCGTCAGTACGTCGCCCATCCCGAGGATGCGCGATGCCAGCCGGTCGGGATAGAACGGTTCGAGCGCCGAGAGTTTCTCGCCCACGCCGACGAATTTGATCGGCGCGCCCGTCATCTTGAAGATCGAGAGCGCCGCACCACCACGCGCGTCACCGTCCATCTTGGTCAGAACGATGCCCGAGATGCCCAAGCGCTCGTCGAAGCCCCGCGCGACTTTCGTGGCTTCTTGCCCCGTCATGGCATCCGCGACGAAAAGCACTTCTTTGGGTCTGGTCGCAGCCTTGATCTCGGCGAGCTCGTCCATGAGCGCGGTGTCGATCTGCAGGCGGCCCGCGGTATCGATGATGACGATCGGAATACCGAGACGCTTGGCCTCATCGACGCCGTGCTTGGCGATCGCAACCGGATCGTTCGACGATTCCGCGTAGACCGGCAGATCGATTTGCTTGCCGAGCGTCTGGAGTTGCGCGATCGCCGCCGGACGATAGACGTCGGCGGCGACGAGCAGGCTGCGGCGGCCCTGTTCTTTGAGCCGCAGCGCGATCTTGCCGGCGTGCGTCGTCTTACCCGAACCCTGCAGCCCGACCAGCATATACACCGTCGGGGGCGCGTCGGCAAACTGCAGCCGCGCTTCCGCGCCGCCCATCAGGGTGACGAGTTCGTCGTGAACGATCTTGATGACGGACTGCGCCGGCGTCAGCGACGCGAGCACGTCGGCGCCAACCGCTTTTTCCTTGATTGCCGCGACGAACTCTTTGGCAATGGCGAGGTTCACGTCGGCTTCGAGCAGCGCGACGCGAACCTCGCGCGCGACGTCGTTGACGTCGGATTCCGTAAGCGTGCCGCGACTTCCCAAGCGTTGGAAGATCGCGCTGAGCCGTTCGCCTAGAGCTTCGAGCACTTCTGCTGCGGAGCGCTCCCGCTACGCCTTCGGTGCGGTCGCGTCGATCTTTGCGACGGCATCGCCGACGGTCTTGATCTTCTCGGCTTCTTCATCGGGAATGTCGATGTTGAATTCCGTTTCGAAGGCCATCACGAGTTCGACCTGGTCGAGCGAATCGGCGCCGAGGTCGTCCGTGATGGAGGCTTCCATCGTGACTTCCGCTTCGTCGACGCCGAGTTGCTCGACGATGATTTTCTTGACCTTATCGAAGGTCGGACCGGTTGCTTCCGCCATGGATCTCCTCGCGCGCGATGCTGCGCGCCGTTACATCAAAAAGCCGCCGTCGACCACGATCGTTTGACCGGTTACGTATCGAGCGGCATCCGAGCATAAAAACGTGACGACTCCGCTCACGTCATCGGGGTTGCCCGCTCGTCCGAGCGGGATTGTTGCGAGATAGTGAGCGCGCGCCTGCTCCGGCATCGCGACCGTCATTGCGGTCTCGATGAGCCCCGGCGCAACGGCGTTGACTCTTACGTTCCGCGAGCCCAATTCCTTTGCTACCGACTTTGCGAGCCCGAGCAAGCCGGCTTTACTGGCGCTATACGCAGCCTGGCCCGCGTTGCCGGCCACGCCGACGATGCTCGAGACGAGCACGATCGCGCCCGCCCGTTGCTTCATCATGATCTTCGAGACGGCCGTACATAGGAAAAACGCCGATTTGAGATTGACGTCGAGCATCCGATCGATGTCGGCGGGCTTCAAGCGCAGGATGAGTCCGTCGACGGCTTGGCCGGCGTTGGCGATTGCAAGATCGAGGCGGCCGAACTCCGCGTGGGTCGCGGCGACGAAAGCATCGACGGCGGCCGGATCGGCGACGTTCGCCGCCAGGACGAGCACGCGCGTACCGGGCCGCGCCGCGCGCGCCGCAGAGGCGGTTTCTTCGAGCGCTATCGTGTCGCGCCCGACGATCGCGACGTCGGCACCGTGCCGCGCGAGGTCGACGGCGATCGCGCGCCCGATGCCGCGGCTCGCGCCCGTGATCAGCGCAGCTTTACCGGCGAACGAGCTCATGCGGTGGCGGGGCTCGCCAGCTGCTCTCGCAGCATGGCCAGCCCTTTTTCGTCGCCCACGTGCGTCGCCTTGGGGGCTCCGGCAAGCCTTTTGAAAAGCGGCGCGAGGACGGCCGACCCGCCGAATTCGATCACGAGGTCGGGTTTTTCGGCGACGAGCCGCTCCGACGTGGCATGCCACAAGACTTCGTCGGTCACGGACCGGACGAGATTTTTGCGAATCGACGCGACGTCGCGGTACGGTCGCGCATCGACGTTGGAGATCACCTCGAAACGCGGTGTGACGATCGTCGCGCGTTCCACGAACGGTGCGAAAGCCTCGGCGGCGGGCGCCATCAATTCGCTGTGCCAGGCACCGGAAACGTTGAGGGGCACAACCCGTTTGGCGCCGGCCGCCATCGCCAAAGCGCCAGCGGCCGCGACGGCTTCACGGTCGCCGCTGATGACGATTTGACCGGGAGCGTTGAAGTTTGCCAATGCAACGCGACCGGCCGCGCGAGCTTCCGCGACCGCACCGCGCAGGCGCTCGGGCTCGAGCCCCAGCACGGCCGCCATCGCACCAGGCGAAGCGTCCGCCGCTTGCTGCATGGCCAAACTCCGCTCGCGAACCAGACCCAGTGCGACTTCGAACGTCAATGCGCCGGCGAGCGTGAGGCTGCAGAACTCGGCGAAGGAGTGGCCGGCCGAAACGACGACGCCGAACGCATCGCCGGCCGCCGTCGCGAGCGCGTAGTTCACGACGTAGATCGCCGGTTGACTGAATTGCGTCTGCCGCAATTTTTCATCCGGGCCGTCGCGAACGATGCGCAGGAGATCGTACCCCAGCACGCGTTTGGCGCGCGCGAACAGCGCGGCGGCTGCGGGATAACGCTCGACCAGCGCGCCGCCCATTCCAACGTGTTGGGAGCCCTGACCCGGAAAAACGACGCCGATGCGCATTAGGCACTCCACCGCCATGCGACCGAACCCCACGAGAGACCGCCGCCGAAGCCGGTGAAAAGGATAAGATCGCCATCTTTCATGGCGTTGCTGCCGATCGTTTCGGATAGGGCGATCGGAATCGTCGCGGATGACGTATTGCCATAGCGTTCGATATTGATGACGACCTTCGTTCGAGCGACTTCCAGGCGCTTGGCGGCCGCTTCGATGATTCGCCGGTTGGCTTGATGCGGGATCACCCAGGATACGTCGTCAGTCGTCAAGTTGGCGCGCGCGAGCACCGTCCTCGACGTTTCTACCATTTTATTGACCGCATATTTAAAGATCTCGCGGCCGCTCATATACATCTTGTGCCGGTTCTCGGTCATCGATTCGACGGTGAGCGGAAAGCGGGAACCGCCGGCTTCGACGCGGAGCAGGTCGGGGTTCGTGCCGTCGGCACCCAGTTCGCATCCTAAAAAACAATCGCCTTCGATATCGGTCCGCTCGACGATCGTGGCGCCGGCTCCATCACCGAAGAGAATCGCGGTATTGCGATCGGTCATATTCGTGATGCCGGAAAGCTTTTCGGAGCCAATGATCATGACGCGCCGAAAAATGCCGGAACGGATGAAGCTGGCAGCCATCGGCAACGCGTAGATGAATCCGCTGCAAGCGATCTCGATGTCGAAGGCAGCTTTTCCGACGGCTCCGAGATTGGCCGCGACCAGGCACGCCGTCGCCGGAAACTGATAATCCGGCGTTACCGTCGCCACGATGTAACAATCGATCTCCGCGGCCGGAAGGCCGGCGCGCTCGAGTGCGTGGCGGGCGGCGTTGGTCGCGAGGTCGCTCGCCGCTTGTGTCGGTGCCGCATAACGTCGCTCGCGCATACCGGTGCGGGAGACGATCCAGTCATCGGAGGTCTCGAAAAGTTTTTCGAAATCTTCGTTGCGCACGACGCGGTCCGGCACGTAGTGGCCGACCCCGCTGATCCGCGCGCCATACGGACCGGCGGACGCTTTACGCGTGGTTATGACCGGCGTGTTCGTCCTTGATCGCGACGACCTGACGGCCATCGTAAAAACCACAGCTCATGCAGACGAAGTGCGGGCGCTTCGCCCGATGGCACTGCGAACACTCGACCACGGTTACCGCATCGAGCTTCCAATTCGCGGCGCGACGACTCCGCGTCTTGGAGCGGGGGGTCTTCCATTTGGGATTTGCCATGTTTCCAATTACTCCGGATGTGGGCAGCGAGAACCGTCGTCGTGTTTTTGACCGCACGTCGCACAGAGTCCCGGGCAGTGCTCGTCGCACAGGAGCACGATCGGAAGCGCGGAGTCGGTCAGCTGTCGCACGAGGTCCGGCAGGTCGAGTTCGTCGCCCATGAGGACGTTGCTCTCGCCGAGGGGATTGTCGCGTTCGCTGCTCGGGTCCAATCGTTCGTCGACGGCGAGATGCAGCGGGAGTTGGACGTAATCGAGGCAGCGGGCGCAAACACCCTCTGCCACGCCGTCGAAGCTGCCGACGAGTTCCAGACCACGACCGACGCGCCGTAAGCGGAGCCCGACGTCGATGGGGGCCGGAAACGTGTAGGACGTAAAATCGGGAAGGACGACGGACTCGCGGATGAGGAGTTCGCGACCGGTAAGCAGGACGCCGCCGACATCGACGTTCGTGCGAGTGACCTTCATGACCGTGCGCGTTCCATTCCGAGATGTCTGCCGGCGACGAGCGCCTCCCGCGACCGAGACACTCGAGGACAACCCCCCAATAATACGTGGCGCCTTCCCCCTTGTCAACGCGGCCTTCCGTCGCGACTCGCTCGGCAGCCGCGGCTATGGCCGCTCTACCGGCATGAGGAGAAATGAACGTGACCATACGATTCGGCACGGAAATCGCCGCTGCGGCGGCGGCCCACCACGTGGATCCGCGGCTGCTTGCAGCCGTCGCCGCCCAAGAAACGGGGGGGCCCGGAAGTAATTCCGGCAACAACGTCCTCGGCGATGGCGGTCACGGGCACGGCGTCTTTCAGATCGACGACCGTTATTGGGCCTTCGCGCGGACGCCGGCGGCCATGATACCGGCAAAAAACGCGAACGTCGCGGCCGGCATTCTCGGGGACAACCTGCATCGCTTCGGCGGCAATATCCGCGCAGCGCTCTCGGCTTACAACGCCGGCTCGCCGGCGGCAACCGGGACGCTGACGCGCTGGGCCGACGGTAAGGTCCTCGGCTACGCGGATTCCGTCATGCGGCACTACGGCGCCCTGGGCGGTTCGACAGAACAAATTGCAGCAGACACGCGCGCAGCGTTGCCCGTCGTCGATGCGCTGCATGGAGCGGCTCGCGCCCAAGCGGCGCCGGGCGGCGGATTTGCGGTTCCGCTGCGAGGCGCTCCGGCGGCGCTGCCGCCGGGCTCGACCGGGCCGGCCGGGCTTACGGCGGGTGGCGGCGTCGGCGCGCTGCTCGCCGCGCTCGCGACCACGGTTCATCAGGCGCTCGCCGCGCACGACCCTGCGGCGCTGCCGGCGCCGCCGCCCGCCGCTCCGCTGCAGCCGCTCACGACGTGGACGCAGCTCAGCGCGGCGAGTTCCAATGAGACGGCCGCTGCTGATAAGTCCGTCGCCGATCTCGTCGATGCGGGTGACGTCTTCGGCGACCACGACGAAGCGGCGGGCGAGCTCTAGTCGATCCCGAGCGTCGTCGCGATAGAGCGACGACAACTTCACGACGACTCGCATCATCCAGGAGCGAAACATGGCAAATCTTTTTAGCGTCATCGGTAACACGGCACTCGGGGCCGGTCTCGGCTTTGTGACGGGCGGTCCGGCCGGCGCCGTTGCGGGCGGCGTCGGCAGCGGCTTCAATGCGATGAACGGTGGTGGCCCTAGCGGCGTCGGCAACATCGCACCGGCCACCGACTGGACGATTCCCGGATCGCAGATTGCCGACAAGGCGTACGAGGGCGCCAACTTCGCGCTGGAGCTGGAGCAGCTCCGCCACCAGACGGTCATGCAAGCGCAGTCGCAGCAGTTCAACGAAGTACAAGACGAAAAGTCGGAGCAGATGCGCGAGATGAATACGCTGCGGACCGTCGCGATGAAGCAACGCGAATCCGACGATAAGATCGTTAAGGAATTCATCAAGACCGCCGGCGGCGAATAGTGATCGCCGCCGTCTCTGGGGCTTCCGTCGGTGGCCCCTCGGCGCTCGGCGCGCCGAGCGGGCCCCCGAGAGATGCCACCCTCGCAGCACCCCCGCTCGACGACACCGCCGACGTTCCCGATACCGTTACGACGCTCGCGGAGCAAGTTTCGCGCCGGGCCCAGCTCATGTTGCTGCGTCAGCAATCGATCCAATCCGACCTTCAGCTCCAGCTCGATCGGATGCGCGCCGACTTCAACGAGGCACAAGAAACGCACTCGGAACAGCTCCGCGAGATGAACGCCTTGCGCGACATGGCCGTCGAGCAAGGGAAAAAAGACGACGAAGTCCTCAAGAAATACATTGCCATGATTTAATCCTCCCCGTGCCAGGAGCGACCGCATCGGCGCCTACAAGCGAACGAGTTCGCGAACGTTGGCGGAGTCGAGCTCGATCGAAGCTACGGTGCGGAAGTCGCTACGCACGACCTCTTCGAGAAAGCGGCATCCGTATTGGTCGGCGATGTCGTAACAAACGTCGCCGCGATAAAGCATGAGGTGAGTTCCCGGTTGGATTGAGCCCAGGCGCGCGCGCACCTCGGCCACACTGCGAAAGCTGAACCGACGAACATCAAAACGATCGAAGTGTTGAGGCGCGGGTAACGGCACGATCGTGTGCGGCCCGAGATCGTAAAATGCGAGCGGCCCGGCCATCTCTTGATCGAACGCATAGACGCGCTCCGACGCGCGCGCGTGCTCCCGTACGAACGTCGCGGCTCTTCGAAAGTCGCCCGGCTTGGCGAGACCGCGATACGTTACCACCAGCGCCGCGACCGTGCACAGCGCGTACACCAAGAGGTAAGCGGAACGCGCGAACGTGCGCCGCATTTCGATGCCGTCGAGTACGGCGAAAACCACGAGAACGACCGGCACGACGAGCACGACCGCGTGCCGTGGAAAGACGAAGGTTTGATGCAGTACGATCGTCGCGACGGGATAAAACGCGATCCCCGTTATGATGAAGACGGATAGGGCTCGCACCGAAGCGGTCAATCGCGGCCGTGCGCCGAGGATCGATGCGATAGCGAAGAAGACTCCGAGATCGTACGCGAGATTGCGTCGATCAGAGAACCAGTTGACGAACGCGCCGTGCGGAAATGCAAAAGAAAAGGCCGTCTCGACGATCGGCAGGAGTTCGACGCGCTGCGCTTCGAGCGAGCGAGGAACGTCGAGCTGGTGCGCGATGAACGACGCGATCGGGCTGCAAACCGCGACCACGACGATCGACGCGAGCGCGTACGTGCGAAGCGCTCGCCGGCGGCGTAGGATCAGCAACGCGAGAAAGCCGCCGACCAGCAGCACCGCATTGAAGTATTGGACGTAAACGGCGACGATTGCAACGACTGCGAAGACGATCCGATCGCGCGGCTTCGGAGCGACGTCCATGAACGCCGAGAAGAACGTCGCAACGAAAGCAGCCGATAGGAGGAGCGCCATCGCGTACAGCCGGATCTCGACGGCGGCGAAGATGGAAAACGGATTGAACGCGAGCGCTGCCGCCACCGCCGCCGGCGGAACGCGCGGGAGATGGCGGCCGGTAAAGCGCCACCCGAGGAACGCCGTCGCAGCCACGCAGACGATTGAAAGCGAGCGCGCGAAAAAGACCGATCCGTTCGCATGACGCCAGAGGTCGAGCACGAGCGGATAGAGCGGCGGAATGCTTTCAAATTGCAGTGCGGTCGTCCACGCGAATCCAAGATCGCGCGAAGTCGTGCGTAGACTGTACCATTCGTCCTGCCAAATATTTAGCGTTGCCGCGAGCCAGAAAGTCAACGCGAAGAATGCGACGACCAAACCGCCGACAGCAACGTCGCCCCAAGCGCGCCAGCGCGGGGTTCGTGCGCGAGAAACGAACGCAGCTTCGGCAATCGGATCGTCGGCGATTGTCACGCTGGTCGGTATCGCGTTCGATTCGGATCGAGTCCTTCGTATCGGGACGACAGCGCCGCACGGTGTCGCGAAGCCAGCACGGCGCCGAGAGGTTCGGGGCAGCGCGCACGGAACGACCCGCGCTGCCCCCTGCGCCACGATCGGGCCATTAGCTCAGTTGGTTAGAGCGCATGCTTGATAAGCATGAGGTCCCTGGTTCGAACCCAGGATGGCCCACCACCTCGCCGGGGACGTAGCTCAGTTGGTAGAGCGCCAGCTTTGCATGTTGGATGTCAGGAGTTCGAGCCTCCTCGTCTCCACGAGCGTGAGGACCCCGTCGCAACGGGGTTCTTTTTACGTGACGCCACCGCACGAACGATAGATATCGAAGAACGCCCGATGCTGCACGTCGCTGTGGAATTCGTCATCGAAGCGTTTCCGCGCCGCTGTACCGAATCGCCGGGCGCGCTCGCGATCGGTTGCGAGTGTTCGTGCCGCGGCGACCAGTCCGTCGACGTCGCCCGCAGCGATGATAATGCCGTCGACTCCATCGCGGATCGCAAGCGAGGTGGAACCTGCGTCGGTTGCGACGATTGGTAAGCCGGCGCGCATGGCCTCGAGCAGTGCGAGACTCAACCCTTCGAAGTGCGATGCCTGAACGAAGACATCGATCGCCCGATAGAACGGGTCGCTATCGGAAAGATATCCGAAAAATCGTACGTTGGGCAAACGCGCGACCTCGATCGTCTCGTCCAGATCGCCGGTCCCCGCAATCGCCCAGAGATACGGTTCCGCAGTGGAGCGACGCGCGCTCTCGAGATACTCCGGAAGCCCTTTCGCAACATTGGTGCGGCCCACATATCCGAAGACAACGCGATCGACCGGCAAATCGAACCGGTCGCGCGCAACGGCGCGTTCGTCCGGCGTTGGGAGCGCCCGGTCCGGTATGCCGTTTGCAACGTACGTCGTGCGTCCGCGTCTCGGGAACCGGCCTAACATTCGCCGGTCCGTGACGGTCGTAACGCGACTCACGAAGGCGGATTGTCGATCGAGTTCGTTATAGAACCGCGTCGCTCTCGTCTGGTCCGCCGACCAGCCGTGACATGTGGCGATCAGAGCGAGCATGCGGGTCCGGCTCAACCGTGCGAGGCGCCCGACAAGATTCGCTTTGTAGCCGTGCGTATGAACGACCGCCGGCGCGCGCTCTGCGAGGGCTCGGCGTAGCGCGGGCAACGACCGGATCGGAAACCGGCGATGGCGGTCTTCGAGAATCGTTACGTCGAAGCCGAGGACGCGCATGTCGTCTGCCAGCTGACAGGGGACGAACACGATCAGGCGAGGGTCGAGAACTCCGCTGGCACGCTGTGCCTGCATCAAGCCCGCAACGAGGCGCTCTTTGCCCCACAGACCCGACCCCGCCGACGCATACGCTTCGAGAACGTGGGCCACTGGGACGGGTTGGCCGGGACGCCTCATCGGGCGACGCCGAGCGCCGCACCACCAAAGGCTTTTCCGGTTAGCTTACTTTCCGGTACAAACTCCAACTGAATTCGAGCCGTTGGTGCACGGCGGCGGCGGCGTGCTCGGGCCATTGTGCGAGATCGCAGCGATCGCACCGCCCAGCAGCGCCGGAATCAAGAACAAGAAACCACCGCCGCCACCGGAGGCAGCCGGGACGACCTGTGCGACCGTCGCCGGGATCTCGACGGGGACTTCTTGCTCCGGTGCGATCATCGCCACCGGCTGTTCCTTAGGAACGACGGCAACGGCGGGATGGAACGGCAGGTGCCTCAAGGCGACCGGCTTGTAGTGGTGGGCCGGCGCTTGCGCGATATGAGCGGGGTGCAGTAAGGAGATGTTGCCGCACACTTGCGGGACGTACACGACGTTTCCGTCGGCCAAGGGCACGCGCCAACCCATGACCGTCGATGTCATCAACGCATTACGGACGGCGTAGACGGATCCGCGCCGGACGCCCGACATCGCGTCGACTCGACGTGGCAGGCGAACGTAGACGGCTTTCCCATCCAAGAGTGCGCCCCGGAATTCGTCGTAATCGCTATTGCTGAGCCCGATGCGCTTCGCGGCATCGCCAAAGAGTTTCGAGTGAACGCGGGTCGCGTTCCACACTTCTTCAGCGGAAGCCGGGGGCGTCGACATGAGGTGGTCGACATACATATTGACGATCATCGGGGCCTTTCAACTCGTGACGGGAGCGCGGCAAGTGCGCAAGAATTACTTAAAGTATCCACATTGCGGCCGAGAACGCATAGTGCCGTTGAGGTAGGAACAGTAGGTATAAAGTCCCAGGGCTTTTCTACCGCTACTAGGCCCCGAATACCTGCTAACGCGCAGCCCGAACGGCGCTATGGAGCGCTCTTGCCGTAGCAACGACGAGTCTGAAGCGCCGCCAGAGCGACGAGACGGTCATGCGGGACGGCGCCTCCGTGCGGCTCGTAGGCCAGATCAGCGCAGCGGGGATCTCGACGACCGTGCCCTTCGCCCCTAAGATTTCCGCGAGGATGCCGGCGTTGAATTCGCCGGCGATGTCGCGATCGATGAGGCTCCGAATCGTCGCCGTATCGTAGGCCCGGACCATTCCCGTAAACGTTTTTATGCAGCCTCCGGTGAGGGCTGAAAGCAGCCAGTTGGCGCCGCGGCTGAACAGAAGCCGATCGAAGGGGACGTTGCCGACGCGCCCACCGGGCATGTACGGTGAGGCAATCACCACATCCGCACCCCGCTCGAACAGCGCCCGGACTAACGGTTCGACGATGTCCGGCGCATAACTGAGGTCGGCATCGAGCACCACGATGGCGTCTCCGCGCGCGGCTCGAATACCCGTTTTCAGTGCTGCGACCAGACCGCGGTTCGTATCGTGCCGTAAGGCGCGCGTCAACGGGAAGCGACCGACGAATGCTGCGATTGCTGCAGCCGTGTCGTCGCGGCTCCCGTCATCGACGACGATCAGTTCCGTCCGATACCGTGCCTCGAGCTCCGATAGCGTCGCTTGTAAACGGGCGAGCACCGACTCCAGCGCAAGGCCCTCATTGTACGCAGGCATAACGACGCTAATTCTGTGTCGCATCAAACGACTTCACCGTCTCTTACGTTATATGCTTACTAGTTCGGAAGCCTAAGCGTGCCCGTGGCCAGGACCAAAGACCTAGCGATTGGGCGTTGCGAGCGACCGTTTAGCCCGCCCCTTCGGTGCTCCCTACCTGTTACAGTGTCGGAGAGATGAGGACGGTGCAACAGAGCAGCAGCTTGGAAACGATTTTGACGTCAGCTGCCCCGCGGCTCAAATCTCGCCCGTTGCCGTCGCGCTACGGGCGCCAGTGGTCGATCGTCCTTTTTGCGGGGGACGTGATCGTCGTCGTTCTCGCGCTCTTGGTCGCGGAGGCGCTCACGGGTCACCGCATCGTCACTCTGCTGGCCCGCGAAGGTGCCGCGCAAGGTCTCTTATTTTCAGTCGCGTTGTGGCTGATGCTCTTCGAACGTATCGGCATGTACCGCCGGACGTTCTCCACGAACGCTCGAGACGAAGTGTATGCCTCTCTGGCGGCGTCGGCCATGGCGATGCTGCCGAGTCTCGCTCTCTTCGTTTCGCTGCCCGCGCTGCTGCCATCGCGCCATTTGCTCGTCGTCGCGACGCTGTTGACGGCAGTGGGCGTGAGCTTGAGCCGCTACGTCGTACACGCGGTTCGCACGCGAATGTTTCCGGCGGAACCGCGCCGGATCGCGGTCGTCGGCATGCCGGAACGGGTGGCCGCCGTACCGGGGGACCTCTCCCTCACGAAAGACGATGCGATCGTCCGCCTGCCGATCGAAGGTTTCGACGACGATATGGCGAGCGTCATCGCGACAGGTGACCTGCAGCGCCTCGACTGGCTGCAGATTGCCGTCGAGCGCGGCTGCAACGAATTGATCATTACCGAGGCACTGCCGCCGGGTATCATGCCGGCGTTATTGCGTTTCACCGAGGCTCGCGGTATTCGCGTCGCCTTTGCGCCGATGCGGATTCGGCCTCATGCCTGCGATTTTACGGTCCGCCGTGACGGCGGACTGGCGTTGCTGTATCCGCAGAGCCTGACCATCTGCACGCCGGGGGCGGAAACGATGCGACGTTTCATCGATCTGGCGATCGCGATTCCGGCCTTGATACTGCTCTCACCGATCCTGGCGGCGATCGCCCTGGTGGTCGCGCGCGATTCGGGGTTGCCGATCTTCTACAAACAAACGCGTGTCGGAAAACACAATCAGCCCTTCGACATCATCAAGTTTCGAACGATGAAACAGAATGCCGAAAAGGTCTCGGGGCCGGTGTGGGCGCGCTCCGGCGAGGACCGGACGACCCGCGTCGGACGCATCCTGCGGCGCACGAGTCTCGACGAACTTCCGCAGCTCTTCAACGTCGTTCGCGGCGACATGTCGATCGTCGGACCGCGTCCGGAACGACCGTATTACGTCGAGCAATTCCGTAAGATGCTTCCCCGCTACGACGAGCGGCATCTGGTGCGTCCGGGCATCACGGGCTGGTCCCACATTCACATGCGACGCAACGTCGATACGACGCAGATCGGCGAGCGGTTGAGCTACGATCTCTTCTATCTCGAACATTGGTCGGTCTTCATGGACATCATGATCATCTGCAAAACCGGCGCAGAATTCCTGTTCCATTCCGCCGTCTGACGTAGCGCCTCCGCAACGCAGCCTCGCGCGAGCGGTGCTGCATACGCTCGCGACGATCGTCGTCGGTCAAGGGGCGCAGATCCTCGCCGGCATCGCCACCGCCCGGGCATTCGGCCCCGCGGGAAAAGGCATCATCAGCTACGCCGCGGTTTTCATCTACTTTGCGTCGGCCGCGACCGAAGGGCTGCGCAACGCCCTCGCGTATCGCGTCGGGCACGATGTCCCGATCCGTGCGGCCTGGCGTTCCGCCCTTCGGCTATTGGCGCTGCTCGCGCCCCTGGGCTCGTTGCTCTTCGTCGGTCTCTGGGTCGCGGACCCGAGTCAGATCGCTTTCGCGTTTGTCGCGGTCGTATTTCCGTTCGCCGCCTTTTTGCAAACCGTCAATATGCTCTATCTCCTGCGTCACGCAATCGAACGCATCAACGTGCAAAATGCGTACACCGTCGGAGCGGGTAGCGCGCTCGTCACGCTGGTCGCGGTTGCGTTCTTTCATGCCAACGTGCCGACGGTGCTCGCAATCTGGGCAGCAGGATTCGTCGTCGCGAGTTTGTGGGCCGCGTTCGGCGTGCCGCAGCTGCTCGGCACGGCCGGGGGATCAACGAGCGTCCTTGCGAACGCTCTGAGCGCTCGCGAACACCTCGTCTATGTCGTCAAAGGCGGGTCGTCCGCGATCGTCACATTGTTGGCACTTCGGGTCGACATTCTCATCATCGGCGCCACGCTTGCGAAGTCGTCGCTGGGCATCTACACGACCGCGCTCGCGGTCGGCGAATTGCTCTTCGCGCTGAGCCGTTCGGTGACGTGGGCGACGACGGGCCGCATCGCGACGGAACCGCGTCCGCAAGGGATCGCGCTAACGGCCCGCGTCGTGCGCTTGTTACTGGGGGTTCAATCGCTTGCGGCGCTCGGGATCTTTGCGCTTGGCCCCTACGCTATCGCACTGCTCTACGGCGGCCGCTTCGCAGGCTCGGGTCTGTTGCTGCAAATCCTGCTGCCGCGCATCGTCGTCTACAGTGCCGACGGCGTGATCTCGTATTTCATCTCGGTCCGCGAAGGGCGTCCGGGCGTGCAATTGGGCTTCGAAGCCGCAACGCTCGTACTCTGCGCGACGCTGACGTACGCGGCGATCAAACCGTACGGGCTCACCGGCGCGGCGGTCGCCGCTACGACCACGTTCGTGATCGCTTTCTTTGCGAAGCTCGCATATTTCGTGCACGTTTCCGGGTCGTCGTGGCGCGACGTGCTGCTATTGCGCTATTCCGACCTGCCCATCGCGGCCCGGCTCAAAATCAGCGCTCTGTTCGGCCGCACGCCGCTTTAATACGTCGCCGACCGAAAAAGCGGTCGGACGCGCGTCCGCCAGAGACGGAACATGGCAGCAAAGAGCCGGCGCCCTGGCTGCACGGCCGCAAATGGAAAAGTCGCCGTGGAAAAGACGATCGCACGCCGGTGACCGGCGCCCGTCGCGCGCGCGAACATCACCCGCGCTCGAACGACGTCGCCCTCCTTCAAATACCGCATGCCCGCATCGAAGAGCCGGGCCGGCCGCACGCGTGCCAAGTCCTCGGCAATACCCGCGACGTACCGTTCGGGTGACGCACCGACGAATTCGCCTAGGACCACATCGCCGTGCTTGAGACGGCCGCCGTTGGCCGAGAGACTCGTCGGCGAGCGGCGATAATCCAACAGCGGCGCCTCGACGAAAAGCACGTCCGTGTGCCGCAAGAGCCGCAGATACCACTCGTAATCTTCACCGACGAAAAATTCGGCGCCGCCGTCGGGCAAAAGTTCGCGAACGAGGAAGTACTCGTTGAATTCGCTGAATACGCGTCGATCGACGAGCAGGGTCGACGGCGGGACGAAATTACCACCCAGCATCGCCCGGCCGAGATCTTTTCCGCGCGCGAGCGAGACGCCGGGAGCGACGGCGCGGCGCGCCATCGCGCGGTACTGCGGGAACGTGGGCAGAACCGCATCGACGACGATCCGCTCGTCGACGAAATACGTGTAGTCGCTGGCGACGACGAGCGGGCCGGGAGCCGCCGCCAGCGCTCGCCACTGTCGTTCCAGCCGCTCCCCGCGCCACATGTCGTCCGCATCGAGAAAGGCGATCCATGGCGTCACCGAAGCGCGAATGCCGACGTTTCGCGCGTGCGCCAACCCGCCGTTGGGACCGGAAATGACGCGTGCGCCGAAGCGGTGGGCGATCGCGGCGGTGTCGTCGGCCGAACCGTCGTCCACGACGATAATTTCCTGCGCGGCCGCGGTTTGAAGGCGTACGCTATCGATCGCGTCGGCAAGATAAGCTGCGGCGTTGTATGCTGGGATGACGACGGTGACGGGCAGGGGCTCCGGCATCGATTGTGCGTTCGCTACGGTAAATTCCCATCCCGTCGCATGGTATACTACCTGATGTGATCGTCAGCGCAGAGATGCCCGTGCGCAGGGCCGTCGTCCGAACCGTTATCGCTCTAGGAGCGTTCGCGTATCTCGCGCTGCTGGCAACGACGATCGTGGACGGCAACGTACGAAACGCCGTGTTCGGCATCGGTCTTGCGGTGTCACCGATCTTGATCTGGGCGTCCCTGCGCTACCCGGTATTGTTCCCATTCGGCCTCTACCTCGCGTTCGTGCCCTTCGATCCGCTGCTCCAAGTCAGCGGCGGCGGGGGCACCCTGACCAAGATCGCTGGGATCGCGGCGATCAGCGCATTCGCGATCCGCACGTTGCTGGTGCGGAAAACCGTCGTCCCGCCCCGCAGTTGGTTCGGCTGGCTTGCCGTCATTCTCTACGCGTCGTTTTCGCTAGCGTGGTCGCTGAATTTCGAACAGACGCGCTTCCTGCTCAATCAGATGGTATCGCTATTCGCGCTTTTCACCGTCCTCGCGATCTACCCGATCCAATATTTCGAGCTGCTATGGCTGCGACGGATTCTCATCGTCACGGGAATCGTAACGGCGCTGTACGGAATCTACACGTCTCGCACGGCCACGCATGCGACCATGGCCGCGCACCATAATCTCGATCGTCTAACGATCATGAGCGGCAAGTACGAGTTCGATCCCAACCATTACGCCGCATTTTTTATGATCCCGATCGCAATCGTGGTGGTGGGATTTTTTTACGATCCGCGTCCTTTGCGCAAAGCCGCCTATGCGGCCATCTTCGCATTGCTCGCCGGCAACGTGCTGTTGACGGGTTCGCGCGGGGGCCTCATCGGCGTCGCCCTGATCATCTTTTTCTTGGGCTGGCGCTCGCGAAAGTACGTCTCGATGGGTGCTATCGTCGCCGCCGGCCTAACGTTGAGCTCGTTCATTCCGAACGTTTGGAAGCGTTTCGCCGATCCGACGCAGGGCGACGGCAGCGGGCGCAACGAGATCTGGGCGACCGGGCTCCACGGCTTCCACGATTATTGGCTTGCGGGCGCCGGCTTCGGAACGTACGCCGACGTTTACGACAACAATCTCTTGCAGACGGCCCAACGCGCGTTCGTCGGCTGGCACCGTCCCAGCCACAGCCTGATCGTTGAATCGATCGTCGAATTCGGCTTGATCGGTTCGCTCGTGCTCCTGTTCGCACTGTGGTCGTCGCTGCGCCAAAATGCTTCCATTCCGCGTTCGCACCCGCTGCACACGTACCGCTTAGAGTGCGAAGGTATGCTCGTCGGCATTTTCTGGATGGCGTTGACGATCGACGTGCTGTGGTACAAGTACCTGTGGGTTGCGTTGATCTTCGCCGTAGTCGTAGCAAACGTGCATCGATCGAAAACGATCGTCGGCCTGGCGGGAATGGGCGCTATGCGGCGCCCGTCGAGCGCAACGATGCGTGGAGCGGTGCCGCAGGCAGTATCGAACGTACGGCTCTAACGATCGTATCGACGCCGGTCCCTTTGGAGAGCACGGCACTGGCCCCCGAGATGTAACACGCCGCTTCGAACGTCGCATCGTCGGCATTCGAAAATGCGATGACGGCCGCATGCTTGGCGACCTGCTTGATCCGGCAAATGGCGTTCGGCGCGCCACGGTCGAAAAAATCGACGTCGACAAAAATAGCGGCGGGATCGTGCGAGGCGATGTCTTTGCCGTCCACGTCGTCGCTGGTCGCGACGATATCGAGTCCCGCGTTGACGAGTAACCGCGAGAGATAGGGCACGAAGAGCAGCTGCGGCTCGATGAGGTAGGTTCGCACGGAGCCGCTCCTAGCTGACCAGTCCGTTGCGCACCGCGTACACGGCGACTCCAGACCTGGCATTGACTTTCAATTTCGCGAGTATATGGCTCACGTGATTCTTGACCGTTTTCTCCGACAGTGTGAGCCGCTTTCCGATTTCTCGATTCGAAAGACCCTCGGCGATGAGCCGCACGATCTCGAATTCGCGGCTCGAAAGGTCGCCGACGTCGGGCGTGCGGCCGGAACGACGACGCAGAATCGCGCCTGCAATGCGCGGATCGGCGTACGACTCGCCGGCAGCGATGGAATGCATGATCTCGACCAGCGCCGCGGGCGGCGTATCTTTAGCGATGTACGCATCGGCCTTCGCCGCCAGCGCACGTTGCATGACGCGCGGTCGATGTTGCGCCGAGAGCGCGCAGATCCGGCTCTGCGGCGAGGAACGTTCGCACGCGCCGATCGCCTCTTCGATCGATACCGACAACTCGTCGATATCGATGAGCACGATGTCCGGCCGAAGCTGGCCCAGGCGAACGTCGCTAGCTTCGGCGCAATCGCCAATGACGTCGATCGTACCGTCGTGTGCGAGCACGTGCCGCAGCGCCCTGACGACGAGCGGAAGCCGTTCGACGAGCACGACGCGAATGGTGCGATGCGGCCCCAGGGCCCAACGGGGCGAACTTACTCGGCCGGGTGCGCCGGAAGCGTAATCGATTGGCCAGCTCCTAAATAGTAGTCGTTGTGTTCACGTGCGTCGGGGCGCGTTCCATTGAGGACGACCCCGAGCAGATTGATGGAGCCGACGCTGCTCAAGCGTGCGAGCGCGGCTTTGACGGAACGCGCTTCCGAGCGCTGTGAAGAGACGACCAAAACCGTCCCGTCGACTTTGTTGCCGAGCACGATTCCGTCGACGATGGAACGCAGCGCCGGACCATCGACGACGACGTAGTCGAAACGTTCTGCCGCGCTTTTCAGTAGCCGGTCGAAGCCGTCACCTTGCAGTAGCGCGACGGGATTGGGTGCCGGGCGACCGCTCGTGATGACCGAAACGCCCGGATGATTCGTCGGTCGGATAACGTCCGCGAAGCGCGCGACGCCGACGAGAATATCGGAGAGGCCCTCGTCGTTGTTGATGTCGAGTTTGCGATGCACGCTCGGGCGCCGGAGGTCGGCGTCGATCACGAGCACGCGCGCTTTCATCAAGCCCATCGATAGCGCGGTGTTGACGGCGACCGTCGATTTTCCGTCGCCCTGATCGGGACTAGTAAAGGCGATCGTCCGCGGCGGCGCGTTCGAGGAATAGCGCAGGGCCGCGACGAGCTGATAGAACGCTTCGACCGAAAGCGGCTTCACCCACGCACTGTCGCGGGTAACCGTCGTCGTGAGCTGCGGAATCGTGGCCAGAACCGGCATGCCGAGCCGGTTTTTCACATCTTCTTCCGTCCGGAAGCGGTCGTCAAAGAACTCCGCCATGAACACCGCCGCGAGCGCGAGTGCGAGCCCGACGACGATGCCGAGCAGCAGGTTCAACGTCAGATTCGGCGTCTTGGACGCACTGCGTGGGTCGGCCACTTGCGTGATAGAAACGTCGCTGATTGCGGTCGTTTTGGAAAGCGTCGCGTCTTGATATTTACGCTGCAGCGCGTCGTATACGTCTTGGGTCGCCTTCGCGTTACGCTGCAGATCGGTGATGCGCCGGGCTTGCTCCGGCAATCGTGCCAGCGCCGGTCGCGAATCGGCCTGTTGGCGCGAAAGGGTCGACATCTGAGCTTGCGACGCATTCACGGTCGCTTGTAACTGCGCCGCTGTCTGCGACAACTGCTGGTACAGTGGATTCGGGACCGTGTTAGCGCCGGAGAAGACCTGTGCAGGCTGCGATTTGAGTTCGCGCTTCGCTTCCGCTAGCTGCGAACGTAGTTGAATGACCGTTGGAAAATCGTCCGTGTATTGCGCGCGAGCCGCGCTGAGCTGGGCTTGGAGTGTCGCGACTTGCGTCGCGATGGTGGCAGAGACGGGATTGGCCGCGATGCTCTCTTGACCGACGATCGTCCTCGGCGTCGCAGCGAGTTCGGCCTCGACGGTTTCTAAACTCGCGGCGGCCTGCTGTCCTTCGAGCTCGGCCGTCTGCGCCTTCGCATCGAGCGTCGCTTGACTCGTGATCAGGCTGGTCGTCTGCGTCGGTAGGTCGACGATCTTGGATCGCCCTTGGTACGCGGCGAGCGCGCTTTGTGCGGCCGTCATATGGGCTTCCGCTTCGGGCAACTGCAGTTGCAGAAAATGGATCGCGCCGTCAGCCTGTCGGGTCACGAGCTGCCGCTCTTGTTGCACGAAGACCGCTGCAAAACCGTTCGCGATGCGCGCCGACGTTTCCGGATCGCTCCAGGACGCGTTGATCGCCAAAATCGCCGTATCGGGAACCGGCTTCACTTTCACTTTGGAAAGCAGCGTTCCGGCGCCGACGTTCAGTTTGAGATCGCGTCCGACTCGGTTCGCAACGGGCAACTGCTGGATCAGTTCGGCGTACGTCTCCGACGTTTGCGCGGACGAATTGTTCAGCAAGAAATTTAGTACGGGCAACGACGAGGTCGAACTCGGTCCGGCATTAGATCCGTCGTAATTCGCGCTACCGACGATCATCTTGGTCTGCGTCGTGTACACGCGCGGCTGAAGCAGCGTAAAGACGACGACGAAGCCGACGAACGTCGCGAAGATCGAGAGCGCGAGAAAGCGCCGGCGAACGATCGCCCGCCACATATTACCGAAATCGACGTCGCGATTGGCTTCGGGCTGAAAATTACCGCCCAGCAGGGCCGACGGAGCGGCATTCGCGAGCGAGGACGAGCCGTTGACGCGGTTTATCACGGCAGACCGACCAACCGCCGGAGGGAGAACAGAATGCCCGTCAGCGGCGAGACGTTGTCGCGCTTCCCGCGACCCTGCGGAACGTAGACACTATCGCCTTTTGCCAATACGGGATCTTGCTTCGAGTCGCCGCTCTTGTAGACGTCGTACAGGTTGATCGTCTGCGTCGACACCGAACCGTCGGCCTGAGGCCGGCGCAGCACGATGTTATTGAGGTCCGAATTACTGTTGGCGCTATTGCCGGCGCGGGCGATCGCCATGACCAGCCGGTCCCCTTCGTGCATTACCACGTCGCCGGGCTTGTCGACGGCACCGAAGACCTGGACGGCAAACGTAATGGGAGATTGCACGTAGACCGTCATCTGGTTCTCGACCCGCCGGTTGAGCGTGACGTCGCCTTCGTGCAGCAAGCGCTGCAGCGAAACTTGGCTGACCGACGAGCCCTGCGAGATGCGCGCCGCGGGAAGGTCGCCGTCGACGGGCCCGAGGCCGCCGGCGGCGGCGAGCGCGTCCATCAGCCGGCTGTCAGGCTGCAACTGGTATTTGCCCGGCATCTTGACGTTGCCCAGGACGTACACGTCGAGCGGGCCGACCAGCGCCACCGCCACGGCCACCTTGGGATGGCGCAGATAGCGCGAAAGCGCGCGCTCGACCGCGGAGGAGGCTTGCGGGGGAGTGAGACCGGCGACTTTGACCTGACCCGCCAGGGGTTCGACGATCGTGCCGCTCGGCAGCACTTTGAGCGTCGGCTGGCTGAGCGTCGGCTCGCCGAATACCGTCAGCTCGAGGACGTCGCCCGGACGGATACGATAATCGACCGGTACGGACGCGGCGGAAGGCGCGCAAACCGAGACGCTCGCGGCGATCGCCGCGGCCAAAGAAAGTACGAGACGCAGACTGCTTCGCATGGACACTCGCTTTAAAGGTAAGGCGGAATCGTTCGTCCGATAAGTCCCGTTCATACCCAAATACTTGGGTCAAAGGTCATGTCTGGGAGCGCGAAACTCGGACGATCCGGCGGGCGCACTCCGGCGGTCCCACCTCTTTAGATACGTAAAGTGTCGGCCAAGTCTCCCCAGCGGCGGAGGAAGCGGGCAACTTTTGTGATGTGTTCTCGCGCACTGTATTGCGCCCGGCCCCGCGACGACAGTCCTAGAGTATGCAATCGCTCCCGTTCGCAGGGTCCGGAAAGCGGGCACTGCTCATCGAGCCGCACGCGCTCTTCGCGCCGTACTTCGTAGCGACGATCGAATCGTTCGGTCTCGCCGTCGTCGGCGTACGAGCGCGAGCGCGCCGCGACGACGTCCGCGCGCTCGCCCCCGACGTCGTGCTCGTCGATGCCGCGCATCTTCCCCAAGCGCCGTTTCGCACGATTCGGTCGCTGCGGCGAGCGGCGCCGGCCGCACACATCGTCGTCTTCGCGGTCGCCGTCGATCCGCTTTGGGCGACGCTGGCACGTTCGTTCGGCGCCGACGTCGTCATCGGTCCGCGCGCTCGAGAACGCGACCTCATCGCGGCTCTGGCGGCCTAGCGTTGAAGCGGGGGAAAACCCGCGGCGTCCGAAACGAAACCGGAATAGCGCGCGCCTTGTACGGTAGCGCGATTCGCGTTGTCTTGTCGGGCCGATTCCTTAGGCGAAAGAGGAAACTATAGTGCCTTCCGTTGGACTGCGGGTCGCGGTCGTCGAGACACAAGTCCTCTTCGCGAAAGCGCTGTGCGGGATATTTGCCGACGACGGTGCCTTCGAGGTCGTCGGCGACTTCCGCACCCCGGTTGCGGAGTCGCTTTCGGCGGCGCGCCCGGACCTCATCGTCGTCGATCTCGACGGTCAGCCCATCGACGTCGCGCAGACGATCGCGATGTGCACTGCCGCCGCACCTGCGGCGCGCGTCTGCGTGCTATCGATGCAGCTCTCGCCCGATATGATGCAGCGCTGTTTGGCCCACGGGGCCGAAGCCTATATCGTCAAAGATATCTCGCCGGCCGAACTGCTGCGGGCGATGAAGACGGTGGCGGAGGGCCAATCCTACGTCGACCCGCGCGTGGCGGGCGGCCTGCTGCGGCGCCGCAGCCAGAACGGCGGAAAGCCCGACATCATGGAACTTTCTGCGCGCGAAGCGGAAGTGCTCAAATTGATCGCCGAGGGCCTGGCGAACAAGCAGATCAGCGCCCGCTTGCAACTCTCGGAGAAAACGGTCAAGAACCATGTTTCGCGCATCTTCTCCAAGCTCAACATCTCCGCTCGAACGCAAGCGGCCGTTCACGCCATCCGTGCCGGTATCGTCTAAGCATTTCTCGCAATGGAGCCTGGCGCTCGTGGCGGCGGCAGTGCTCTTGCGCATCCTGCTGGTGCCGTTTTTTGGATTTAGAGACGACATCGCCGCCTACCAGACGTGGACGACGGCACTCGCAGCGCGCGGACCGGCCCACATTTACGATTCGAACGTCTGGCCCGCCGTGGACTATCCGCCGGGCTACCTATATGTACTGTGGGCGATCGGGGCGCTGCGCCGGGCGCTCGGAGCGAATGGGATCGTCGTCTTTCGCATCCTGCTCAAAGCACCCGACATCGCCGCGGACTTCGTTCTGGGCGCCCTCGCGTTCGTGCTCGCCCGCCGCTGGCTGGACCGGAGCCGGGCGCTCGCCGTGAGCGGTATCGTGCTGCTGGCCCCCGTCGCCTGGCTCGATTCGGCGCTGTGGGGTCAGTCCGACGTCATTCCGGCCGCGCTACTCCTGGGCGTCGTGCTGCTGGCGTTCGAGCGACGCTTTTTCTGGTCGTGGTTCTTGCTCGCCATCGCGCTGTTGATCAAACCGCAAGGCGTGCTGATCGTTCCGCTGCTCCTGATCTGGCACGCGGCGCGCGGCGGCCGCTTCGGAAGTTTGGCGGCGGCGGCCGTCGCCGGGACGACGGTCGCGTACGCGATCACGTTGCCGTTCACGAGCGCGCGTACGCCCGTCGCGGTCTTACGATTTCTCTTCGATCGCTATACGGTCGGCGTTGCGAAGATCCCGTATACGACCGAGGGGGCCTTCAACGTCTACACGATCACTCGCGGCATCTATCAAAGCGACGCCAGCCTGGCATTCGGCGTGCCGCTGCATACGTGGGCGCTGTTACTGGTCGGCAGCTCGCTTGGGGCCATCGCGGTCGCCTTTGGGCTCGCGCTCCGTAACGGCGTCGCCGATGCGCGCGCGGAACGGCTACTGGTCTATGCGATCGCGCTCTCGTTTGCGGCTTTCTTCGTGTTCGGGTCGCGCATGCACGAACGGTATCTGCTGCCGTCGCTCGCATTCGGCCCGCTGCTCGCATTCGATGGCGCGGTTCCCGCAGTCGCGGTCGGGACGCTCACCCTTTCCTTTGCCGTCAACTGCACGTTCATCTTGCACGGCTTCACGACGGGTGCCCATCATCCGCAAACGCTGCTGGTCGCACATGCGTTCTCGCTGCTGAACTTCATCGCGCTCGTGGTCTTGGCGCAAACGTATCGACGCCGTCTTTTCGTGCGCGCTTGAACGCGCTCAAGACCGGCCCGCGTGGTGGAGGCAAGGAGACTCGAACTCCTGACCCTCACGCTGCCAGCGTGATGCTCTACCAACTGAGCTATGCCCCCACGGCGGTCCGATGACCGCGCCAAACGATTCGCACGAGCGTCACGGGCACCTCTCGCCGGCTCGTATCGCGATCGTCGGCGGCGGGATGCTCGGCCTCACGCTCGCGCTTCGTCTCGCCGAGGCCGGCAGCGCCGTGACCGTCTTCGAAGCGGCCGAAGATTTCGGCGGGCTCGCTTCGGCCTGGACGCTCGGCGACATCACCTGGGACCGCCACTATCACGTCACGCTCTTCTCCGATACCCGCCTGCGCGCGCTGCTCGAGGATCTCGGGCTCGGGGACGACGTCTGCTGGACCAGCGTCGGCACCGGTTTCTATTCCGGCGGCCGCTTCCACCCTATGAACGGCGCACTCGATTTTCTGCGCTTTCCGCCGCTCGGCCTCATCGGCAAACTGCGCCTCGGATTGACGATCCTCGGCGGTTCGCGGATCAAGGACCCGATGCCGCTAGAACGCGTTTCGGTCGAAACGTGGTTGACGAAGTGGTCGGGCCGCAAGACGTTCGACAAAATTTGGCGGCCGTTGCTGCGCGCAAAGTTGGGCGAACGCTATCGCGACGCGTCGGCCGCCTTCATCTGGGCGATCATCGTCCGTCTCTACGCCGCACGGCGGGCGGGCCTCGGCGCGGAACGCTTCGGGTACGTGCGAGGCGGCTACGCGCGCGTGCTGGCGACCCTCGAGCGGCGTTTGCGCGAGCTCGGCGTCGAACTCGTCGCGAACGCTCGCGTCACCGAAATGCGCAGCCTGCCCGAAGACGAGGTCGAGCTCGCGTTCGCTCTCGGCGATTCACGGCGTTTCGCGCGTGCCGTCGTAACGGTCGCGGCACCGCTCGCGGCCGCACTGGTTCCGCAACTCAACGCCGACGAGCGCGAGCGGCTGGCATCGAAGGTCTACGGCGGTATCGTGTGCGCGTCGGTCGTCCTCGACGAACCCCTGGGGCCGTACTACGTCACGAATCTCACTGACGATTGGGTGCCCTTTTCGGCCGTCATCGATATGTCATGCGTCGTCGATCGGGCGGCTTGGAATGGTAAGGCGCTGGTCTATCTACCCAAGTACGTGCGCCCCGACGATCCGCTCTTCGAAGCCAGCGACGCGGCGATCGAAGCCACCTTCCTCGCCGCGCTCGAACGAATGTATCCGCGCTTTTCGCGCGGCGAGGTGCGAGCGTTTCGCGTCTCACGGGTGCGCGAGGTTTTTCCCATCGCGACGCTGGGATACTCGCAACGCATCCCGCCGATCGCAACGAGCGTACCCGGCATCTTCGTCCTCAATTCCACCCACATCGTCAACGGGACGCTCAACGTGAACGAAACGATTTCACTCGTCGAACGCGGACTCGCCGCCCTCGCCGCGACGCCGGGGCCACCCGCATCGTGAAGCCGCTCGCAAGCCTGTCGCTCGACCTCGATAACGAATGGGCGTACCTCAAGACCCACGGCGATCCCGGCTGGAACGTCTTTCCATCGTACCTCGACGTCGTCGTGCCGCGTTTCTTGCGCATCCTCGACCAACTCGATCAACGCATTACCGTCTTCATCGTCGGGCAGGACGCGGCTCTTGCGAAGAACCGCACGGCGCTGCGCTCGATCGCGGGCGCCGGGCACGAGATCGGCAACCACTCGTTCCATCACGAGCCGTGGCTGCAACACTACACCGCCGAAGCGATCGAAGACGAGATCGGCTCGGCGACCGATGCGATCGAAGAGGCCACGGGCGTCCGGCCCGTGGGCTTCCGCGGGCCGGGATTCACGCTCTCGCATCCGACCCTCGAGGCGCTCGCGCGCCGCGATTACCGCTACGATTGCTCCACGTTTCCGACGTACATCGGGCCGCTCGCGCGGGCGTATTACTTCATGACTTCCAAACTGAGTCCCGCAGAACGCGAGCAGCGTAAGGCGCTCTTCGGGAGCATGACCGAAGGCCGCCGGCCCCTGAAGCAATACCGCTGGGATCTCGGCAAAGGCGACCGCGATCTCATCGAGATCCCCGTTACGACGTATCCCATCGTGAAAATTCCGATTCACTTCAGCTACGTGCTCTATCTCGCGACGTTCGCGCCTGCCCTCGCGATCCCGTATTTTCGCAGCGCGCTACTCGCCTGCCGTGCGCTACGGATCTCGCCTTCGCTGTTGTTGCATCCGCTCGACTTCCTCGACGGCACCGACGTTTCCACGCTCGCGTTCTTTCCGGCGATGGCGTTGCCCAAAGAACGCAAGCTCGCGACGCTCGTGCGCGCGTTACGCGTGTATCGCGAACTCTTCGACGTCGTGGCGGTCGGCGCGCACGCGGAAGCGCTCGCGCGAACGGGCGCGTTGCAGCGCATCGAACCGCATTTCGCGTGATCGCAGGCGCGGACTACCGCGCGCGGACCGGCACCAGCGCCCACAGCGCGTTCTCCGGTACGAAGATCGGCGCATCGCCGCGAAACAATTCCGGCTTCGCCCGATCGAGCTTTTTGTGGAAATCGCGAATGATCGTCGTCGCATTCGGCGAGACGTTTTCCATCCGGTACCGACCGCGCGTGCGCGCGACGAGCGCCTCGCGGACGTCGCGCGACGGCGCAACGAGAAACGCATGGCGCCCGGGCGGTAGCGCGGGCGCGGTCTTATCGAAGGTGAGGAACTCGGCATCCGGGCGCAGGTAGCGCGCCATGACCAGCGGCACGTGCGGCCGAAATTGCGTGATGACCAGCGGCCGGTCGCTGCGATCGATCTCGCGCGCCATCGCTTGAAACGCGACTTGATCGTTGTTGTCCCACCAGTTCTCCGCGCCGCCGCGAATGAAGCCCGCAGCGGCCCCCGCCGCGACGGTCGCGAGCAGCGCGCCGAGCGCCAGCGCGCGCGTCCGAGCGCCCCCGCGCACGAGGCCGTGCGCGATCACGGCCGTCGCGGCAAAGAGCAGCCCGAGCCACAGCGGCGAGAGATAGCGAACGATCGTCGCGAAATGCGAGCCGAGCACGACATCGCGCCCTTCGAAGACGACGAACGTAATCGCCGCGAGCGGCGCGACGATCCGCACGGCCGAGCGTTCGCCGTGCCGCACGAAGACCGCCAATGCGACGAGTGCGCCGAGCGCGACGAGTACCGCGACGGGCGCCAGCGCGAGCGCTTTGAATTCGCCGTCGAAGGCGAGCGCGCCGACGTTGAACGTCCATTTCTGCACCAGATATTTCAGCGGATAGGCGGTGCGGCCCCAATCCAATTGATCGGAGATGTCGCCGCTGGAACGCAGCGCCCCGAGCGCCCAAGGAAGGAAGGCGAAGGCTCCCGCGAGCGAGGCTGCAAACCAGGCGCCCAGCCGCGGGAGACGCGCTCCCGGCTCCAGCAGCGCCGAAAGCCCGTGGCCCGCGACCACGAGCGCGAAGATCGGATCGACATAGAAGCCCAGCGCCACGGAGGCGGCGTAGGCGAACCAGCCGGGCGCACCGCCGCCGCGCATGGCGCGCACGAACGCGAGCGTCGCGAGCATGACGGCATCGGGAAAAAACGCGTACTCGCGCGCTTGGCGCGCGTAGAGCACGAAGATCGGAGAGAGCGCGAAGAACGCCGCCGCGACGGCGCCCGCTACGCGCGAGCGCCCCAGCGCCGCACCGAGCGCGAAGGCGAGCGCGATGCCGAGCGTACCGATCAGCGCCGAGCAGCCGCGAAAGCCCGCCGCCGTCGTGCCGAACGCCCCGATCCACAAGCGGTCCAAAATATAAAACAACGGAGGATGCTGCGGTTCTTCGAGGGCCAGTCCGCGGACGACCGACCCCACGCCTCGTCCGGGTTCGAGGGACTCGAAGCGCGCGATCGCGGCGACGGGACGGATACGTCCGTCGAAAATCGACAGATACTCGGCCTTCGTGTGGCCCGTAACGCGTAGCGCCGTAATGGCCTCGTCTTGCCAAAACAGCGGCGCATTGAGGTCAGAGAAGCGGAACGCGATCCCGAGCACGACGGCGAAAATCGCGATGGTGCCGACGGCGAATCGCATCGAGCCGCGGGGTTCGAGTCGGGCGTGGTATACTCCGCGTGCGAAGGCCGCCGGGCAGTCGCGCGTCGCAAGGCGTGAGGAAAGTCCGGGCTTCACAGGGCAGCGTGCAGGATAACGTCCTGTCGGGGCAACTCGAAGGAAAGTGCCACAGAAACGAAACCGCCGTGCAAATGTAGTTGGAAGTTCGCTTTATGCGGCTCCCGGCTGCATAAAGCGGGCAAGGGTGAAATCGTGAGGTAAGAGCTCACGGCGAGCCACGGCGACGTGGCCGCGGGTAAACCCCACGCGAAGCAAGATCGCTCGAATCGGTTCTTCGGAACCCGGACGCCCGTCCGCCCGAGCTACATCGCACCGAGATTCTCCGGCAACGGGGATCCCAGATAGATGGCTGCCGCCGCGCGAGCGGTACAGAATCCGGCTTATAGGCGACCTTCGCACTCGCGCGGCTGGTCCCACGCAACTCGGGAGGCCGCAGCACGGTCTCAGCCAGCAACGACTCGGGCGGCGCACGCGCGCGCCGGCGGAACTTGGGAGAAGACGGTTGAGCGCACTTTTCAATAAAGACATGACGGTCGCCGAGGCCTTCAAGACGCACGCCGGAGCACGGCGCGTGTTTGCAAAGTTCCATCTCGGCGGTTGTTCGAATTGCGCGATCAGCGAGACCGAGACGATCGAGCAAGTCAGCGAGGGATACGGCATCCCGCTTCCGATGCTGATGGAAGAACTCGGGAAGCTGTTCGATTCGGGCGCTCTAACGGTCGGCGATGCGGTACGTTTGCCGGACGAAATCCGCTCGAAGATTCCGCAGCTGGCGAACGTGCCGCAAGTCGGCGAAGTCAAAAGCGTCGAAGCCGGCGCTTATACCGTCGAATTCGGCGAGGTGCGACTGCAAGGACTCGCGGAAGACTTCATCAAGGTGGAGGCGGTCGGCGTCACTGCCTGATCGTTCCGAAACGGTCTCTGCGAGGCTCCGCGTTATGCGCGGGGCCTCGTTCGTTTATAGTTTGCGCCGGTTGGCGAACGATTCATCGGTCCCGTGCCAGTGAGTCACGCTCGCTTCGCCGGATTTCCAGCACAGAAATACGGTTCGGCCTTCGCGCAGCGAAGGAAAATCCAGGAGTCCGAGATCGATGTCTTTCACCAAAACGCCATACGCTTCGATGCGATTGATGATACGCACGACTTCGGCTTTGAGTTCGGTGCAGCGCCGCGATTCGCCGCGCCGCTCCGCGGTCGACGCGCCCGCGCGGCCGCCCGCTTTACGCAACGCCGGATCTTGCTCGAGCAGTTTGATCGCGAGTTCACGGCGCTTCTGCCACATCTCGTCGATGAGCGGCGCGAGCACGGGGATAAGGGCGCTGGCTTTTTCGGGCGAAAAGAAACTCATGCTCGTGCGCTCCGGCAATTTACGGTGACAGGTTCTCGCTTCGTTATCGTGACGGGGCTTTCCGGCGCCGGAAAGAGTCAGGCGATGAAGTCGTTCGAAGATTTGGGCTTCTATTGTCTCGATAATCTACCGCCCGTGCTCGCGCTCGATGTCGTCCGTCTCGCGCACGCCGCGGGAATCGACCGCATCGCTCTCTCGCTCGACGTTCGCGTGCACGGTCCCTTCGGCGAAGCGCTCGCCGCGCTCGCCGAATTTCGCGCGCAAGAGATCCGACACGACGTGCTCTTTCTCGACGCGAGCGACGATGCGATCGTACGCCGCTATAGCGAAACGCGCCGGCGTCATCCGCGCGAGGCGGTCGGCAGCCTACCGCTCGCGATCGCGAGCGAACGGGATGATCTCGCGCCGCTGCGCGCGCTCGCGACGCGGGTCTGGGATACGACACAGCTCACGCAGACGACGCTCAAAGGGCGCGTGCGCGCCGCTTTTGGAAGCGCGCGAAATGCGGAGCGCCTTGCCGTCGGGATCGTCGCGTTCGGTTTCAAGCATGGCGTGCCCGTCGATGCCGATCTTGTCTTCGACGTCCGCTTCTTAGTCAATCCCAACTACGTACCCGAACTCAAAGAGCTCTGCGGCGCCGATCGCGCCGTCGCCACGTTCATCGGTGCCTTGCCCGAGACGGAACCCTTCCTCGAGCATCTCTTCGCCATGGTCGATTTTCTCATCCCGCTCTACGTCGGTGAGAGCCGATCGCGCCTCACCATCGCGATCGGCTGCACCGGTGGCCGGCATCGCAGCGTCTACGTCGCGAACCGGCTGGCCGCGCACCTCGAAGCGCACGATGCGATTTCGATCGTTCGCAGCGACCGCGAACTGACGCCGGCATGAGGCCGCGGTCGCTGCGCTTCGTGCGCTGGTTCACGCCGGGGCTCGGCGTTAAACGCTGGCTGCTGCTGGCGGTCGTCGGGACGTTGCTCGTCTTCAACGGCGTCGAACGCTGGTTCGTGGCCGAAGGCGCGCATCTGCCGCTCAACGAGTACGTCGACGCGACGTTCGCCGATTTCGGCGTCCCGCTCTCGACGCTTTCGTACGCCTTCTTCTTCGTGGGGCTGCTGTGCGTGTATCTCGGGATCGGTTTTTTCATCCGCTCGATCGTCGTCGCGATCGCGCCGCGCGGCAAGAACACGATCGTCGACGCCTTACTCGATCGACGTTTGCGCGGCGGCTATAAGATCGTCGCGATCGGTGGTGGCACCGGCCTTTCGACGCTGCTGCGCGGGCTCAAGCGGTCGACGACCAATCTCACCGCAGTCGTGACCGTTAGCGACGACGGCGGTAGTTCCGGCCGTTTGCAAAAAGAACTCGGCATCTTGCCGCCAGGCGACATTCGCAACTGCCTGGTCGCGCTCGCCGACGATGAAGCGCTCGTCACCGACCTGTTTCAATATCGCTTCAGCGAAGGCGACGGATTGACGGGGCACTCGTTCGGCAACTTGTTTCTCGCGGCGATGACGGGCATTACCGGCAATTTCGATAAAGCCGTTAAGGAATCGAGCCGCGTTCTCAACATCAAGGGCCGCGTGATGCCGGCGACGCTGGAGACGGTGCGCTTGTGTGCGACGCTCGCCGACGGCACGGTCGTCCGCGGCGAGACGAATATTTCCAAGTCGCGCGAACCGATCGTGCGCCTGACGCTCGAACCCGCGGGGTCTCAGCCGTTGCGCGAAGTGCTCGATGCGATTCGCGATGCCGACGCAATCGTGCTCGGTCCCGGCAGCCTGTATACGTCCATCTTGCCGAACTTTCTCGTGGACGGCATCGCGGACGCCGTCGCGAACTCGAGTGCGGTCAAAGTCTATATCTGTAACGTCATGACGCAGCCGGGTGAGACCGATGCCTTTACCGCCTCCGAACACGTGCGCGTCCTTCTCGAACAGGCGAGCCAGCGCATCTGCGATACCGTCGTCATCAACGAACAGCCGCCGCGCAAGCTCCTGGACCGATACGCGGAGGAAGGCCAGATCCCCGTTGCGCCGGATCGCACGCAGATCGAAGCGATGGGATTACGCGTCGTGGGCGCGAGCGTCGTGAGCGAGACCTCGACGGTACGTCACGATTCCAATCGGCTTGCGGACGTCGTGCTCAAACTCATCGACGAACATGTCGCGCAGCGTTCGTCGTTCGTGCGGCTCGCGCCGCCGGCACCGCACGCTGCCCCGGTGGAAAGCGCGCGCTAAGGCGGCAGTGGAATCATCCCCGCCGGAGCTGGACATCCTCGCAGCTCGGGTCCCAGGGAACGGGTCCCGATAAGCCATCAGGAACGCGCCCAAAGCCGCGCCCGCGGCAGCGCCGTACCGGTCAGCGGTGAGCGAGCGTAACGTTGAGCGTGCGGGCTTCACCCGGCATCAGCGGGGCGGGGTTATCGACGGTCGAGACGCTCGCGTAGTTTGGCGGCGCCTGCACCGCGTATTCCCAAGAACCTGTCGGCACGCTGACCACGCGGTACGTGCCGTCGCTCGCGGTCGTGGCCGTGAGCACGACGTTGACGATCACGAGCGCGCCGGCGAGCCCCGATCCCGTCGCGGCATCGGTCACGCGGCCGTTCACGCTCGCGTAGTTTCCGGCCGGCGGAATCGCCGGTCCGCATCCGGCAAGCGACGTCGTTACGAGCCCGAGGATGAAGGCGAGACGCGCGACGATCATAAGCGGCGCGTTTTCAGTCAGGCGACGACGACGCCCTCTTCGGCGTCTTGCCGATCGAGATTCGCCGCCTTGTCGCGCTCGAGCCAACCGTTGGCCGCGTCGCGGTGCGTCGGGTCGACCCGCTCCCCAAGCCAGGCGACGATCTCGTCGTCGCTACGCCGCGTCGCAATCGCTTCGTCGAACTGGGCGGCCGAGATGCCCCAGCGTTGGAAGACGCCTTCATCCATCGGACACGGATAAATGTAGTCGTGCAGCGTGCCGTCCGCCGCCGCGCGCGCTTTATCGAAGGCGCGCAGAATCCAAAGATAGCCACGGGCCGGGTCGCGCCCCCGGCGTGGGAAAGCGGTGCCACTGCGTAAGTCGGTCGCCATGCCCCGTACGACACGCCGTCGGCGCGCCGGGATGCTGCGATATGACGGAGTGCGCGACGGCGGACCCGAACGTCGCTCACTATGACCGTCTCCGATGCCAAACGAACGAGCACGTACTTTCCGTCCGCGCTCGAGGCCGTCGGAGGAACGCCGCTCATCCGGCTCAACCGCGTGACCGACGGCGCCGCCTGTCTCGTCTTGGCAAAAGTCGAGTACGTCAATCCCGGCGGCAGCGTCAAGGACCGCCCCGCGGTCGCCATGCTTCTCGAAGCCGAAGCGCGCGGTGATCTGCGTCCGGGCGCGACCATCGTCGAAGCGACCAGCGGCAACACCGGGACGGGGCTCGCCATGGCCGCCGCGATTCGCGGGTACCGTTGCATCCTCGTGATGCCCGACAAGATGTCGAAAGAAAAGATCGATCTGTTGCGGGCGTACGGTGCCGAAGTGGTGGTGACGCCGACCAATCTGCCGTCGGATTCGCCCGAATCGTATTACGGCGTCGCCGCCCGGCTCGTCGGCGAAATCGCGGGCGCCTACATGCCTAATCAGTGGCACAATCACGCCAACCCCGACGCCCACTATCGCACCACCGGCCCCGAAATTTGGGAGCAGACCGGCGGCACGATCACGCATTTCGTTTCCGGCCTCGGCACGGGCGGCACGATCTCCGGCACGGCACGCTATCTCAAGGAAAAGAACCCGGCCATCCACGTCGTCGGCGCCGATCCCGAGGGCTCCATCTATAGCGGCGACACCCCGAAATCGTATGCCGTCGAAGGCATCGGCATGTCGTACCTGCCCGAGACGGTCGATCTCAAGGTGATCGACGTGATGGAGCGCGTCTCCGATCGTGAATCGTTTTTGATGACGCGCCGCATCACGCGCGAAGAGGGCCTGCTCGTCGGCGGCTCCTCCGGCACCGCGGCCGTCGCCGCGATCAAACTCGCGAAGACGCTGCCCGCGGACGCGGTGCTCGTCGTCATGTTTCCCGACTCCGGGCGCGGCTACATGTCGAAGATTTTCAACGACGAGTGGATGATCGCCAACGGCTTTCTCGCCGAAGGCCGGCGGACGGCGACGGTCGGCGACGTACTGCGCAGTAAAGAACCGCTGCCGCCGATGATCACCGTCAAGGAAAACGACGTCGTGCGCGACGCGCTCGATCTGTTGCGGCGTTATGAGATCTCGCAGTTGCCGGTCATGCGCGGGGCCCAAATCGTCGGCAGCGTCAACGACGTCGGCATCATGCGCGCGGTGTTCGATCGCTCGGACCTCTTGCAGCGATCGGTGCGCGACGTGATGGGCAGCCCGTTTCCCACCCTCGATACCGATGCCGAGATCGATCGCGCGTACAAGCTTTTGACGCTCGCAAACTCCGCGATTCTGGTGTACAACGGCGGCACGCCCGTCGGCGTCGTTACGCGGCAAGATATCATTTCGTATCTCTCCGCGAGCACCGCGCCGCCGCTCGCGTAAGCCGTTGCGATCTGCGCGACCGGAAAGCATCCCGTCGAGCGCGAATCCGTACTGATGAAGTTTAGTACGCGTGCCATTCATGCGGGCCAAGAAGCTGACCCGACGACGGGTGCGACGATCGTTCCGATCTACGCAACCTCGACGTACACGCAGAACGCGGTCGGCGAACACAAGGGCTACGATTATAGCCGATCGATCAATCCCACGCGGAGCGCCCTCGAAACACAACTCGCCGCCCTCGAACAGGCACGCTATTGCAGTGCTTTTGCGAGTGGCATGGCGGCGACATCCGCCGTGATGAACCTGTTATCAACGGGCGACCATGTCGTCGTCGGCAACGACCTCTACGGTGGTTCGTACCGGGTCTTCTCGAAAGTGTTTGCGCGCTACGGTATCGGCTTCAGCTACGTCGATCTTTCGGATCTCGCGGCAACGCGCGCGGCATTGCAACCGAATACCAAAATGATCTGGGCCGAAACGCCGACGAATCCGCTCTTGCGCCTAGTCGATATCGCGGCGCTGGCGGCATTGCGTCCCGCGGGCGTGCTGCTCGCGATCGATAATACCTTTGCGTCGCCCTATTTCCAATCGCCGCTCGAACTCGGGGCGGATATCGTCGTCCACTCCACGACCAAATACATCGGCGGCCATAGCGACGCGATCGGCGGTGCCGCGCTAGCCAACGATCCCGCGATCGCCGAAGGCATCAAGTTCCATCAGAACGCCGTGGGCGGCGTGCCCGGACCGTTCGATGCCTTCCTGTTGATGCGCGGCGCCAAGACGCTGGCGCTACGCATGCGCGAGCACGCGCGCAACGCCGCCTTCATCGTCGAGTTCTTGAGCGGCCGCGACGACGTCGAACGCGTCTACTATCCGGGCCTGCCATCACATCCGCAGCACGAACTCGCCAAGCGTCAGATGCGCGGTTTCGGCGGCATGGTCTCCTTCGTGCTGCGCGGCGATGCGGAGCGCGCCTTCGCTTTCGCGAAAGCGACGAAACTCTTCAGCCTGGCCGAAAGCTTGGGCGGCGTAGAATCGCTGCTCGGCATTCCGGCGCGCATGACGCATGGCTCGATTCCGCCGGCGGAGCGTGAAGCGCGTGGTATTTCGGATTCGCTCGTGCGGCTCTCCGTCGGCATCGAAGACCCAGGCGACCTCGTCGACGATCTCCGCTTCGCGCTCGAAACCACCAGCGCGCGCGTCTTACGTTAGCGGCGGCGCGGAAAGACGACGACCGAAAGAGAAGCGAGCGCCGCTTTCGCGTCCTTCTCGTCGAAGTCGCCGTAACGCCCCACATAGGCGACGTCGATGCTGCGTTGTAGATCGTAGACGAGGTAGTCGTAGCGCCGCAGTTGGTGCCCCGCGGCGCCGCCGGGTTGGCTGACCTGGACGAAGTACGCGGGCATGCCGTTGTCCAGCGCCGTCTTCGTCTTGCGATCGACGAACGTCCCGTCGGCTTCGCTATGGAGTTCGCTCTCGCGCGAGCGCTCGAAGCCGTCCAAGGTCCCATCGTAGGACTGAATATCCACCACGATCGTGCGTTGCTCGGCCCGGCCGGGATGGAGGACGTAGACGGCCGCGGGAGGCCGTTTACCGTCGTTGTTCGCGCTTTGCTCGGCGAGGGCAACGCGCGTCCAGCCGTCGGGCGGACGGAAGTGCATGCCGGGATCGTCGTAGGCGAGCGGATCGCGCGTCGGGGCCGCGGCGGGCGTCGGCGCCGCCGTTGCGGTGGTCGCTGCGGCAGCACTTGGTGCGGTACCGGGCAGGGCGGCCGCCGGCGCTGCCAGCAATCCGGCGAACGCGAGCGGAGCGAACGAATCGAAGAATATCACGCGGACTCCAGAACGTGGGCGAGGGCGGGTAGAGAAACGGCATAGCGGTAAGCGACGCTGCGATGATCGTCGTCGAACTCTTCGTGCCGCACGTCGAGCCCGAGCTCGCGCACGCGCCGCACGAACGAGCGCGCACCGATATCGAGACCGTATTCGTCGCGGCGGCCGCAATCGAGGTAACGCAGCCGCAACCGCGCGAGTTCGGCGCCTTTGGAAACGCACATCTCCGCTGGATCGAAAGCGAGCCAACGTGCGAAGACGTCTTCGCGAAATTCGCCGGTCGCGAGATCGAAGGGCATATCGATGGCGAACGCTTCGGCGGCCCGTGGCGAGTAGGCCGCACCTTGACCCAGCAGCATGATCGCGCTCATATCGACCCGCGAGCGCTTGTGCTTCGCTTCGAAAGCCCGAACGAACGCACCGATGTCGCCGCCGTGGGCTTCGAGCGCACGTTGCGTTTCGGCGAACGCCCCGATGTACGCGCCGCGAAAATTCGTATCGCCGCTATGCGACGCGAACGCGCCGAAGACTCCGGGATACGTCATCGCTAGATAGAGCGCGCCGAAGCCGCCCGACGATTTGCCGAGCACCGCCCGGCCGCCCTCGTGCGCGATCGTCGGATACGTCGCATCGACGTGCGCGACGACATCGCGAACCGTGTAGGTCGCGTAGTCGCCGTTATGGATCGAATCGACGTATTGCGAGCCGCCCAAGCGCGTGTTGCCGTCGACGACGACGAGCAGCACCGGCGGCATCGCACCGTCGCCGATGAGGCGGTCCGCCCATTGCACGACGTTGGTGGACCACGGTCCCGATGAGACGAGCGCCGCGACGTCGCCCGTGTACCCGTGCAACACGTACAACACCGGATAGCGCCGCGACCCCTGCGGATCGAAACCGGGCGGCAGATAGAGCGCGAGCGGCCGCACCGCCGGATCGCCGAGCGCGTTGCCGCGCAGGGCCGGCGCGTCGATGAAATCGATCCGTACGTCACCGCGCAGGTTCAGCAATCGTCCGAGTTCGCTCGTGGCCACACGAGCGCTTTAGGTCTGCAAGGACGCAGCTCCCGCGCCGCCATACTGTGGCAACGATGGTTCGCGGCATCGGTCTACGGGGCGCGGTGGCGGTGAACGTCATCACGATGGTCGGCATCGGCCCGCTCATCACGATCCCGCTGGTGCTCGCCAATTTGCACGGCAGCACGGCGCTGATCGCGTGGATCGTCGGCGGCCTCATCGCGCTGTGCGACGGCCTGGTTTACTGCGAGCTCGGCTCGCTCTATCGGGCTCGGGCAGCACGTACGTGTTCTTACGCGAATCGTTCGGCCGCGAACGGTGGGGCCGGCTGCTCGCGTTCTTATTCGCATGGCAGTTCGTCATCTCGGCGCCACTGACCATCGCCACGGGGTACATCGGCTTCGCGCACTACGCCGGATATTTGTGGACGCCGCTCGGGACCAACGTCGTGCTGCAAGGTGTCGTCGCGGCGTGCGTCGGCGTCGTAACGCTGATACTGCTGTACCGGCCGATCCACGTCGTCGGCGCGTTCGGCATCGTGCTCGCTGCAATCGCACTCGCGACGCTGGCAACGCTCGTCGCCGCCGCCGCGGCCCGTTTTGAGCTGGCGCGTTCCATGAGCGGCGACGCGCACGCCGGCACCGTCGCCGTCCTCGCCGCGGGCCTCGGGCCGTCGCTCGTCATCACCCTCTACGATTATGCCGGTTACGGCTCGTCGTGCGCGGTGGGCGACGAAGTCCGCGCGCCCGCTAAGACGCTGCCCGCATCGGTCCTCATCGCGATATTCGGGGTCGGCGCGCTCTACATTCTGCTGCAGGTCGGCGTACTCGGCGTCGTGCCGTGGCAAGAGCTAGTCCCACGTACCGCCGGCGGCGCGATTCCCGAAGCGGCGAATTACGTTGCGTCGACGGTCGTCGAACGAACGTGGGGAAGCGGCGCCGCGCGCGTCGTGACGATCGCCATCTTGATGACGGCTTTCGCATCGACGTTCGGCGGACTGCTCGGCGCGTCGCGCGTGCCCTATGCGGCCGCCGTCGACGGCGTGTTCTTGAAGCCGTTTGCGCGGCTCCATGCGCGCGGACGCTTTCCGACGGTATCGCTGCTCGTGCTCGGACTGCTCGCGATCCCGCCCTGCTTCTTCTCGCTGGGCGACGTCATCAACGCGTTGACTGCCGGGATCGTCCTCATTCAAGCGATCGCGCAGATCGTCGCGCTCGGCGTCTTGCTCGCGCGGCGAATTCGTGCACCGTACCGGATGTGGGCCTATCCGTTGCCGGCACTCGTCGCGCTATGCGGATGGATGTACATCTTTGCCTCATCGGGGGCAGTGGCGATCGCGTACGGACTGGCGACGCTCGGGCTCGGAACGGCCGTCTTCTTTTGGCGCGCGCGACGCGCGGCGGAATGGCCCTTTCTCGCCCGCGCCGCGACCATCGGCGCGCTGTTCGTCGCCGTCACGACCGCGATCCCGCAGGCCGCCACGCCGCCCGCAGCAAGCGCGACGGTACCGCGCTTCGGTCACGCGCGCATCGTGGAGCGCTTGGGCGGCGATCCCATCTTCGAAGTCGACGGAAAACCGTTTTTCGTGTACGGTGCCGCGTTTTTCTACGAACGTCTGCCGCGCGATACGTGGGCGCCCTCGCTGCGCGCGCTTTCCGACCTGGGCATCAACACGCTCGACCTATACGTGCCGTGGAACTGGCACGAACTCGCCGACGGCGACTTCGATTTTGACGGCCGCACGAGTCCGCGCCGCGACCTGCACGAAGTGCTGCGGCTCGCACGCGAATTCAATTTCGAGATCATTTTGCGGCCGGGACCCGTGATCCGCAACGAATGGCGCAACGGCGGCTATCCCGCGTGGCTCTTGGAGCGCCCCGAATACGGCATGCCACGCCACGACGTGCTCGAGGGCCGATACCCCGCGACGGCGACGTTACAGAACGCGCACTCCGACGATGCGGCGGCGCAGTGGATGCGCAACGCGACGCACGTTCGTTACGCCACGCGCTGGCTCGAACGCGTGCTGCACGAAAGCGCCTTCGTCGCGAACCGCATCGTCGCCGTCGCCCTCGACGACGATCAAGGCGCGTACATCGATAATCAGACGTATCCCGCACCGCACCTACAGGCGTATCTGGGCTATTTGCGCGACGTCGTCCACGGCGTGACGGGCCCGCGCGAATTCACGTTCATCAACACCTACCAAATGAAGGTTACCGCGTCGTCGCCCGTCTGGGCGATGGGAAACTGGTATCAGAGCGACGCATACGCGATCGGCGAACACGATCGCGCGCAGCTCGAATTTTCGACGGGTCTCCTGCACACGCGACCGCATCAGCCCATGATGGCGAGCGAGTTCCAAGCCGGTTGGCTCGAAGGCCCGGACGACGTCCGGCCGCGGCCGGCCGATCCGAGCAATACGGCGCTGGCGCTTGCGACGATGATTGGAGCGGGCGTACGCGGTATCGTGAACTTTCCGGCACAAGATACGCTATATCCGAGCGGCTGGGAAGCGCCGTTCGCAAACGGCTTTTACGCGTGGGATGCAGCATTATCGCTCGACGGACGCCGTAGCGCACGGGCTGAGCCAACCGCGCGGATCGGTGCGCTCGTCCGCGCCTTCGGACCGCAACTCGCCGCCGCACAGACGCAGTACGACGCCGCCATCGCGTATACCGGAGCGAGCTACGGCGCCACGCCGCTCGACAACGACGCGTACGCAAAGATTGCGGCGGCGACGATCGGCGCGCAGCAGGCCTGTCGCGCGGCCGGGCTCTCGTGCGCGCTGATCGATCCACACGCCGTCAGCGCGCGCGATCTCGCTCGTTACCCGCTGCTGATCGTGCCGGCGGCGGACGGCGTCGCGGGCCCCTTCGGCGCCGCCGTCGCGACGACGCTCGAGCGCTACCGGCACGCCGGCGGACGCCTGGGCACCGGTCCGACCAGCGCCGAGTCCGTGGCGGCGGCCTGGCACGCAATCGGAAGGCGGCCCGCCGTCACCGGGATCGCGGGCGCGGTTTTTGCAATCGATCGAACGCACGCCGTCGACGGTTTTCTTACGGTACCGAACTATTCCGACACACCGCTGACGATTGCGACGGGGACCATCGTGACGGCGCACGGTGTGGCGCGTCTGCAGACCTTCACCGTCGCGGCGCACGATGCGCTCGTCGCCCCCGTCGTCGACGGACGAATCTCGGTCATCCCAGCGCGCACGCGTACGCAGCGTCTACCGGAGGTGCCGAGCGAACTACCCAGTGAAGCACACGTCCCGGTCCGCAACGATGCGGCGCTGTCGTCGCCGCCTTGGTCGAAGCCGGCACCCGGGGAGGCGTTGGCTTACGCGAGCGATGTTTATCGCGACGGGGCTCGCGCCGTCGTCCTCGACAACGGCGCCGTACGTGTGGTCGTCGCGCCGAGCGCCGGCGCGCGCGCGTTCGTGTTCGAAGACGTCGCGACGGCGCGAAACGTCTTCACGACGGTCGGCGCCATGCGCGACGACGTTGCGATCGAACCGCCGCTTTCGACGACCGATCGCATCGCGAAATTCACGCATCAGTTTCCGGCCGGCACGTTCAATCGGCCTTACGCTGCCAGCGCTCTCGCGAGCGGTGCGAGCGCGCGCGCGACGTTCGCCTACGACGCGCCGGACGTCGAGCCGAGCGGCGCGCATTTCGAGCGCACCGTAACGCTCGCAGCCGGAGCGCGTGCGTTCGATGTCGACGAGAGCGTCACGTTCGCATCCGGGACGAAAAGCGAAGACGCTCAGGCGGCCGTCAGCGTCACGTCGCTTTCCGTCGGCGACGGCACCGCGATGACGACGCAGCGCATCCTCGCGCCGAGCGACAGCGCCTTCGCCGCCGATACGACGCTGCACGTGAGCGACGGCCACGCGCTGGGCTACTACGATAGCGCGACGCAGGAACTCGCGACCATCGCTTGGCGCTCGGGCGACGTCGTCGAAGCGACGATCCTCGAACGCCGCTATTCGATCGTCGCGCGCCTAAAGCTCGCACGAGCTCGTACGACGCACGTTCGCTACGGTTACGAGCGTGCGCCGTCGCTCGCCGCCGCGCGCGCGGCGCTGGCCCTCGCGGGCGAAGCAGCGCAACGGCCGACGCAGGGTGCGAAACCGGCTACCCGAATATCGCCGTAATCGCGCGGGGAAGTGGCGGAACGGTCTACGCGATCGCCTCAAAAGCGATTGAGCTTACGCTCTTGTGGGTTCGAATCCCACCTTCCCTACCAGCGCTGCAAGGGTAAAGAGACCGCCGTGACGTTCCAACGTGGCCCGCTGCGCGGCGACGTGCGCGTTGCGGGCGATAAATCGATTTCCCACCGCGCGCTGATCGTCGCCGCGGCCGCAAACGGCACGTCGACGGTCGCACGGCCCAACCGCGGCGCCGACGTCTTGGCGACGCGCGACGCGATCGCCGCACTGGGCGCCCACGTCGACGACCGCGGCGCGACGATGGTCGTGACGGGGGGTACCCTTCGTTCGCCCGCGACGACTATCGACGCACGCAACTCGGGCACGACGGCGCGGCTGCTGCTCGGACTCTGCGCCGGCCACGGCATCGTCGCGACCTTCGACGGGGACGAGTCGCTACGCCGACGACCGATGGAACGCGTCGCGCGGCCGCTACGCGCGATGGGTGCGCGCGTCGATACCGACGGCGGTCGCTTACCGGCGACCGTACGCGGGGTGATCGCGCCGCCCGGCGGTACGTTCGAACTCGACGTCGCTTCGGCTCAGGTCAAGTCGGCGATCTTACTCGCGCATCTCGACGCGCGCGCGCTCGTGCGCGTCTCGGGCGACGCGTTCTCGCGCGACCACACGGAAATCATGCTGCGGCGGTTCGGCCGCATCGTGCGCTTCGACGGTCGCTCGGTCGAACTCGAACCGGGTTCTCTGGTCGCCCAAACCGTGCGAATTCCCGGCGACCTCTCGGGCGCCGCTTTTTTTCTCGCCGCAGCCGCAATCACGCCCGGTAGCGACGTGATCCTGCGCGAAGTCGGGACGAACGCGACGCGGACCGGTATTCTCGATGCGTTGCGCGCCATGGGCGCGGACCTGACCGTAACGAACCAGCGCACGCTCGACGGCGAACCCGTCGCCGATATTTCGGTGCGCTACCGTCCGCTGTGCGCGACGACGCTGGCAGGCGAACTGGTCGTTCGCGCGATCGACGAAATAACGCTGCTTGCAGTCGTGGCGGCCCATGCCGACGGAACGACGCGCATCCGCGATGCGGCAGATCTGCGCGCCAAAGAGTCCGATCGGCTCGCCGTCATCGCGCAGACATTACGCGCGTGCGGCGTCGTGGTCGAAGAATTGGCAGACGGTCTGGACATTACCGGCGGCAGCGCACGCGTGCCCGATGCGGCGCTCCGCACGCGCGACGATCATCGCATCGCCATGGCTGCAGCGACGCTCGCAGCTCCGGTCGGGCCGCACGAGATCGACGACGCGGCGTGTATTGCGGTGAGCTTCCCCGACTTCATTCCGCTTTGGGAAGCGGCGCAGGCTACTTGCCGGTAACGATCAATGCGCCCAAACGCCACACGGCGCTCGGCGACCGAACGATCGCCGCAATCTTCACGCGCGCGTTCGCGATATCGCGCAGGGCGGCTTGCGTCCGATACACCAATGCGGGCACCATGTCGATCCGCGGCATCGTACGAGCGACTTTCCCTCGCGCGCCGTCGACGAACGCTCTGACGGGTAAACCCTTATAGGCAGCGGCGCGTTTTTTTAGCGCGATTCCCAGTTTCACCACGCGCAGAACACCGACGGCCGCAAGTGCGACTGCGACCACGATCGCGCCTACGCACGCGATCCAAGCGACATGAGACGCGATCATGCCGCCGCGTCGCTCTTCCCGCCGGGAGCCGCCTTCGAATCCGATTTGCCCGAGTCGGATTTCGTCTCCGGCTTGCCGGAATCGGCCTTCGTCTCCGACTTGCCGGAGTCGGCCTTCGTCTCCGTTTTCGCGGAATCGGTTTTCGTTTCCGACGTGCCGGCATCGGGCTTTCCATCGGCTTTTGCCGGCTCGCTCGACTTCCGCGAATCGGTTACGTAAAACCCAGATCCCTTGAAAACGATGCTCGCCGGATTAAAAATGCGCTTGAGATCGACGCCACCACATTTCGAGCACGGTTCGTTCGCCACTTCTTTAAAGCCGTGCTTGATGTCGGTAACGGCACCGCAGTCCACACATTGATACTCGTAGATCGGCACCTTGTCTCCTATTTGGGCGAAGCGAAGCCAGTACCGAGTATACGCGGGCTAGCACTGCACGTCAACGACTGCTAATTTCAGAAGTCGGCGATGAGCGCGTCTTTCTCGACATCCTTGAATTCAACGAGTCCCTTGAAGTGCAGAAGCGAATCGTCGAGCGCACCGACGAGGCGACGTCGTGCGGTCACGCGGTCCAGGAGTGCGCCGAGCGTTCCGCCGTACGACGGATAATCCATCCGGACGACCAGCTTCGCATGCGCCGATTTCCGTTCGATCCGAAAATCGATTCGGCGCCGAACCGAATAAGCGCCGACCAGCGAAACGATGTAGCCGGGCAGAAACTGATCGACCTCGTAGAGCTCCTCCGCGTCGCCCGGGATCGCCCCCCGCAGAGCGATTTCGGTTCCGAGTTGCAGCGGCGCACGCTCCTCGAGGCGTCGCGCGCTTTTGAGAAACGATAACCAAACCGGCCATTTCTCGACCTCGCAAACGAGCGAAAACGCGGCTTCGGGACTGCTTGCCAAATCTTGGCTGCTCTGCAATGCGCTCGGCGAAAGACGCTCGATAGGACCGAGAGAAGCGACCATGTCTTCGCGTTCGCCGCACCGAAATAGATACCTAGCCCCCGCTCGTAGCCGCAGTCGCGCTGCCTTCGGGTGGGGCGCCGCTTCCGAATACGTGTCCGGCTCCGACGCCGCGTGCGAATGCGACGAGCGTCTCGATGCCGTAGGTCAACGACGCTTCGTCGACGCGAAACTGCGGGCTATGGCCCGGGTGGATGGAGCCGGCCTCTTCGCTGCGGATTCCGTGCCGGATCAAAAGCCCCGGAACGCGCTGTGCGAAGTATGCGAAATCTTCGCCACCCATCGTGGCGGCGGGCGAGAGCACCGGTAGCGCGCTCGTTTCCGTCAAGTACGACCGAAAGGTTGCCGCCAGTTCCGCGTCGTTGACCACCGGCGGGTAGCCGTACACGACCGCGAGCGTCCCCGAGCAGTTATAAGCGGCCGCGACGCCCGACACGATGCGACGCGCCTTCTCTTCGAGCGCCGCACGGATGGCGGGATCTTGCGAACGGAACGTGCCCGTCATGCGCACGCGGTCGGCGATGATATTATTGCGGTAGCCGCCCTCGATCGTGCCGATCGTTACGACGGCGGAATTGAGCGGGTCGATTTCGCGCGCCGCAATGTTCTGCAGCGCGAGTACCACTGCGGCAGCACACGGGATGGCGTCGATCGCGGTGTGCGGAGCCGCCCCGTGGCCGCCGCGGCCTTCGATCGTCACGCGGAATTCGTCCGCCGCGGCGTTACACGGGCCGCCGATGAAGCCGACCGTTCCCGTCTCGAGCCGTGGATCGACGTGCAACATCGCGATCGCATCGATCGGCGGATCGTCCATAGCACCCGCCTCGATCATCGGCAGCGCGCCGCCGGGCCCCTCTTCTGCGGGCTGGAACAGGAGCACGGCCGTACCGGAAAAATTCGCGCGATCCCCTTGGAGTACGCGCGCCGCGCCGAGCAGCATCGCCGTATGGGCGTCGTGTCCGCACGCGTGCATTTTTCCGGAAACTTCAGAGCTAAAAGATTCCCCCGAGCGTTCCGTCAACGGCAGCGCATCCATGTCGGCGCGCAGCCCCGCGACTTTGCCGGAAAGCGCTCCGCGGACGACGCCGACGACGCCCGTCGTCGCGACGCGGCGATGCTCGATGCCGAGCGCCGCTAGTTCGCGCTCGACGATCGCGGCGGTTCGTTCTTCTTCGAAGCCGAGTTCGGGAAAGCGGTGGATTTCTCGGCGGATCGCGATCGCGCGTTCCGCTACGTCCCCCGCAATCGGGTTGATGGTCATGTCGCGAGGTTCGCGGCATGGGTCCAACTTTCTTCGCTTTAAACGGCGGTCCGTTCGCCCGTCGCTCCGCGCGCGCGAGCCACCCGTGCTTCGACGTAGATACGGTAGCGTACGACCGTGATGGCGGTGGCGAGCAAGACGACGAGCGCCGCATTGGCGATCGCCGTATTTCCTGCGTCGTGCGTTCCCACGTCGAAGCGTGCGACCATGCGCAACGCGAGCGCGGCGATCCAAATCGCGAGCGTCGCGAGCGAACCGCGCACGTACACGATGCCGGGTTCTCCGCCCGAGCGCACCGTCGTGAAGCGCGCGACGCCGAATCCGGCGGCAGCGCCGACGACGACGCCCGCGACCGTTGCGCCGGCCAGTGCACCGAGGCCGTGCGGCGCGAGCGCGCCTGCAGCGACGATCAACGTCAACGCCACAATACCGAACACGACCGGGACGATGAAGAGCCGTGCGAGGCGCACCCGGCGTTCGCGAAGCTCGCGGAACCCGAAGCGCGCCACCACGGCGATGGCGATCGCGATCCAGACCAAGCCCGAGATCGCCGCCGGATGGGTCGTAGCGCTCGTCACGCGGTCGCGACGTTCGAGCGGTTAACTACGATAGCGCAGGAACGCCGGCACTTCGATGTCGTCCATGTTGACCGGCGCGACTTTCTCGAATTTCGGTTCGAAGCTGAACGTAGCCGTAGCCGCGGGATCGTAGGCGCGACGCGCACCGAAGCCGGCGGCCAGGACCGTAATACGCACTTTTTCTTGCATCGCGGGATCGATCGACGCACCGAAGATGATCTGCGCATCGGAATCGACCGCGCGTGCGATCATTTCGGCCGCTTCGTTGACTTCGTACATCGCGAGATCGGGGCCGCCGGTGATGTTGAAAATGACGCCCCGCGCACCTTCGATCGTCGTCTCGAGCAGCGGCGATGCGATCGCCTTCTGTGCGGCGTCGGCGGCGCGGTGCTCGCCCGAACCCTCGCCGATCCCCATCATCGCCGAGCCCGCGTCCGTGAGGATCGTTTTGACGTCGGCGAAATCGAGGTTGATGAGGCCCGGCTGCGTGATCAAATCCGAAATGCCTTGGATGCCTTGGCGCAAAACGTCGTCGGCGTAGCTGAAAGCTTCTTGCAGCGGCGTTCGCTTCTCGATGATCTGGAGGATGCGTTCGTTGGGAATGGTAATGAGCGTGTCGACTTTTTGCTCGAGATCGGCGATGCCGCGCTCCGCAAGCAGCATCCGTTTGCGACCTTCGAACGAGAACGGCTTCGTTACGACGGCGACCGTGAGCGCTCCCGATTCCCGCGCGAGCTCGGCGATGATCGGCGCGGCGCCCGTGCCCGTGCCGCCGCCCATGCCGGCCGTAATAAAGACCAGGTCCGCTCCGTCGAGCACCATGGCGAGATCTTCGCGCGATTCCTCGGCCGCTTCCCGACCGGTCTCGGGGTTGGCGCCGGCACCGAGGCCGCGCGTCTTTCCAACGCCGATATGCACGGTATTCGAGGTGTGCACGTTACGCAGCGCTTGGACGTCCGTGTTGACGGCGTAGAAGTCGACGTTCGAGAGGCCGGCTTCGATCATGCGGTTGATGGCATTGCAGCCGCCGCCGCCGATGCCGACGACTTTGATCGTCGCCGTTTGTTCGGGATTGTAGCGTTTGGATTCGGCCATCGATGCCTCCGCAAGAATCAGAGAGAACAGTGTGTTTGCGCCGCCCGGCGCCGAGTCGTCTAGTTCCAAAGGTCGCCGAACCACGAGGCGACTTTCCCAAAGGGGCTGCGCGACGTTCCGTTATGCCAAACGGCACCGTCGCCTTTCGGTCCGAACAGCACGAGGCCGACCGCCGTCGCGTATTCGGGACGCTTGACGGCTTCGCTCAACCCGGCGATCGCGGTCGGCACGCCGACTCGCGCGGGCAGGCCGAAGAAATTAGACGCGGCCCGGTCGATACCGTGCAGGTGCGCGCCGCCGCCGGTCACGACTACTTCCGCGAGCATAACGTCGCGCGGCAGCGTGGCGAGTTGCGCCTTCGCCATGCGAAAAATCTCGTGCAGGCGCGGCGCGACGATCGCCCACAGCTGGGCGCGCGTTACGGTATGCGAGGTCCGTCCGTCGAGCGTTTTAACGGAAAACGCGTCGTCGGCTTGCCGCTCGTTTACCGCCGAAGCGATCGTCCGTTTGATGTGCTCCGCTTCGGCAAAAGTCGTCTTGAGGCCGAGGGCGATATCGCTAGTCAGAATGTTGCCGCCGACCGGAATCGTCGCTGTCAGCATCGCGCCTCCGCGGCTGTAGACGGCGACGTCGGTCGTGCCGCCGCCCATGTCCAGGAGCATGACGCCGACGTGTTTTTCCTCGGCACGGAGCGTAGCGGCCGACGAAGCCAGCGGTTCGAAGACGACGCCCGCCGGCTCGAGCCCCGCGCGGTGCACGCACTTGAGAACGTTGGTAATAAACGTATTCCCGCCCGTGACGATGTGCGATTCGACTTCGAGTCGCGCGCCGCTCATGCCGATCGGATCGGCGATGCCGTCGTGGCCATCGACCGTGTAGTGCCGTGGCAACGTGTGGATGATCTGCCGTTCCGCGCCGACGTCGATCAGCTTCGACGCTTCGACGACGCGCCGCACGTCGCCGCGCACGACTTCGCGCTCCTCGCCCGTTATCGCGACGACGCCGCGGTTATTCGTGCTCTGGACGTGCTCGCCCGTCAGGCCGACGTAGACGTGCGAAACGTGCACGCCCGCCATGCGCTCAGCTTTCTCCGTCGCCGCTTCGATGGAACGAACCGTCTCCTCGAGGTCGCTGATCACCCCGCGCCGCAAACCCGCACACGCCGCCTCGCCGACGCCGACGAGCTCGAGCCCCGCAGACGTCGCATGAGCGACGACCGCGCACGTTTTCGTCGTCCCGATATCGAGACCGACGATCGTCGCGCCCTTCGACGGCTTGCTCACATCGTCGAATCGAAAGAGCGCGGGGGCCGCGTCGCCGTACCGAATGGCATCCCCCAACATATTGTGGTGGATACGGTGAGTTCCTTGTGTATAGTGTGTGTACGGTCAGGGCGGGGCCGTCGGTAACGGCGCTTGGAATTCGACGACTGGCGTCGCCGGCGCGCGCAGATCGAGCGCGCGCACCGTCGCAACCCGACTGCCCAGCTGCGCCAGAATCGGGCCGACCAGCCGCTGCTTGCGCCCCAGATCGCGATCGTCGCCGAAACGTATGCGGATGCCGTCTTGCAAATCGCCCTCCAGTTGACCGTACGCATCGTGACGCAACATGCGGAAACGGTCGGTCGCAGCAGCGAGGCCGCGGGCGTCGCGCTGCAAAGCGGCGAGTTCGGGATCGCGCACGTAGCGGCCGGGTGGCACGTCGTCGCCCGCGCGGAGGTCGTAGGCCAGCGCCACGGACGCAGCGCAGCCACGTTCCAAGACGCGGTCGCTCCGATCGATGGTGAATTCCGCCGCGCCGTGCCACTGCACGCAACCGTCGGCGGTGCGTTCGACCACGTCGATCCAGAGGTTGCCGAGCGGCCGCCGGTGGACGTGCACCGTCGCAACGTACGGTAGCGCTTCGATCCGCCCTTCGATCGCGCCGGCGTCGAGCAGCCAAACGTTGGCGTGCCGATCGATGGCGGCCCGAGCGACAACGTCCCCGCGCGCAACGTGACTCAAGCCCGTCACCGTCAGTTCGTGCAGCCGAAACGCGGGTGCCGTGGCCAGCGCGAATGCGCCGGCTGCCACGAGCGCTAGGAGCGCGACGCCGAGAATCCAGAAGCGCCGCAAACGGGCAGCAAAGGTCGGACGCCAGCGCCGTTTGGGACGCGGGGTCGACATCATGCGAGCGAGCTTCCCGCCGCGGGCGCCGCCAGGACGTAACGATCGATGGCTTCGGCCACCCCATCGTGCCGGGCGTCGCCGACGACCGCATCGGCGAGCGCCTTGAGTTCGCTCGGCGCCGAACCCATCGCGATTGCAAAGCCGGCCGCTTCCAAAAACGGCAGATCGTTATACGAATCGCCGATCGCCACAACGCGGTCCATCGCGATGCCGTAGTGCGCCGCGACGAGTCGCACGGCCGCGCCCTTGTTACACGACGGGCTGAGCAGTTCGACGAATTCGGGATTCGAACGGGTCACGTATGCCTCGTCGCCGACCGCGCGCTGCATCGCCGCTAACGCGGCCGGAGCCAAGGCGGGCTCGGTTACGATGTTGACCTTCGTGCTGTCGTGCCCCGCAAACGCATCGAGCAACGACGCGACGACCACGGGCTCCGTGCCCGACGTGCGCGCGTACAGCCGGGCGTACGCGTTATCGTGCTCGACGTAGAACTTATCGTCGCGATAGAACTGCACGTGATAGCCCAGCGGCGTGGCCGCTTCGTAGATTTTACGTGCGACAGCATTCGGTAACGGCACTTCCCGCTCGAAACGGCCAGTCCGTGCGTCCGCGATGACGGCGCCCTGATAGCAGACGAGCGGACCGCGCAGGCCCAGAGCGAGCGCGAAGGGGCGCGCACCGGCGTACATGCGTCCCGTGACGATGGTCACGCGAATTCCCGCAGCCACGGCGCGAGCGACCGCATCGAGCACGGCGGGACGGACGGGTTCGCGCGGTTCGATGAGGGTGCCGTCGAGATCGAGTGCGAGCAAGAGCGGCGCTTCGCGTACGTTCGTCAGCGTTCTCTTTCCCGTATGAGCGCGGTGCGGGCGTGCGCCGGCAGGCCTTCGAATTCGGCCAGCGCCGCGAGCGTCTTCGCGTCGCCGCGCATTCGCGCGCGACTATTGGCGACCAGCGACATCGTCCGGTAAAAATCGGCGGTCCGCAGGCCCGACGCGAAACGGCCGGCGCCCGAGGTCGGCAGGACGTGATTGCTGCCGGCGATATAATCACCCGCGGCAACCGGCGTATCTTCGCCGATGAAGAGCGCGCCTGCCCGATCGATGTCCGGCACGAGATCCCAGGGGTCGCGCGTTTGTATCGAGAGATGCTCGGGGGCGAAGCGAGCGATGACGGCGAGGATCGCGGCGCGGTCGGGGGCGTGCACCAGATAGGCGCGGCCGGCGAGCACCTCACGCACGATCTCGCCGCGTCCGCATGTCGTCGCGAACGGTCCTTCGAGTACGTCCGCGACGCGTTCGAGCAGCGCGCGGTCGTCCGCAACCGCCGCGACCCGCGCGAGCGGATCGTGCTCGGCCTGTGCGATGAGCTCGCCCGCGACGAATTCCGGATTCGAGGACGCATCCGCTACGACGAGCACTTCGGAGGGCCCCGCGAGCCCGTCGATCCCGCACATCCCGAACACTTGCCGTTTGGCTTCGGTGACCCAGAGGTTCCCGGGTCCGACGATCTTATCGACTCTGGCAATGGTCGCGGTTCCGTAGGCCAGCGCGGCGACGGCTTGGGCGCCGCCGACCGCGTAGAGTTCGTCGACCTCACACAGCGCGCAGGCGTAGAGGATCGCCGGATCGAGCGATCCATCCCGACGCGGCGGCGTGGTTACGACGATCCGCGGCACCCCCGCAATCTTCGCCGGAACGACCGTCATGATGACCGAGGACGGCAACGTCGCCGTTCCGCCGGGAACGTAGCAGCCGACCGCGCGCAGCGGCCGTACGAGCAACGAACTCACCGTTCCGTCGGCATCGCGGTGCTCGCTATCGTGCGCGCGCTGACGCTCGTGAAAGGCGGCGACCCGCTTGCGCGCGAGTTGCAGACCCTGCGCGATCGTCGCCGGCACGAACGACGCCGCTTGCACGAGCGAAGGCACCGGCACGTGGAGCGCCGCGGCGTTCGCGCCGGAATAATCGAAGCGCCGCGTATAGGCGACGAGCGCCTCGTCGCCGTCGCGGCGCACGGCGGCGAGCATGCCCGCGACCGTCTCGCTCGTCGCGAGCGCGGGATCCCAGCCGCCGGCATAAAGTCCGGCGAGCGCGGCCTCGTCGCCCGCAGCCAACACGCGCAACCGTGCGATCACGCCGGCACGCGAACATCGAGGCGCGCGAGCAAAGCGGTGAGCCGGGCGTATTTAGCGCGAAAGCGCACGGGATTGACGACGAAGCGCGCGGTCGAGGCAGCGATGTCGTCGACGACGACCATATCGTGTTCGCGTAGCGTGTTGCCCGTGGCCACCAGATCCACGATCAGATCCGCGAGCCCGACGAGCGGGCCCAGTTCGACCGAGCCGTGGAGCTTGATGATCTGCACGGGCAGATCGCGCTCGGCAAAAAAGGCCTCCGCGCTCTTTTCGAATTTCGTGGCGACGCGCAAAAAAGTCGGCAGTTGGGCGCCTTCGTGATAGCGGTCTTCCCGCCGCGCCGCTACCACGAGCCGGCAGGCACCGAAGGCGAGATCGGCGAGTTCGCACACGCTGCGCTCGGTTTCCCACAGCACGTCGGCGCCGACGATGCCGCAATCCGCCGCGCCGAACTCGACGTAAGCCGGCACGTCGACCGGCCGCAAGAAAACGACGCGCGTACCGTCGCCCGTTAAAGCGGTGAGCTTACGACCCGGATCGAGCGGCACGTCGACGCCCGCTGCTCGCAGGCGCGACGCCGAATCGCCGTACAGCGCGCCTTTGGGAATCGCGACCGTCAAGCCGTCGCCCGAATCGAGCTTCATACCGCGACGTCGACTTGACGGACGTTGCCCCCGGCGACGATGAGAACGCGCGGAATATGATGCAGCCGCGCTTCTTCGAGCAAGCGCTCCTCGCCGAGGTTCTCGAAATCGATCCGCACGATGCGGCCGGCCGCACGTTCGCGCGCCGCCACGACGTCGGAACCGCTGACGAGCACGTCGACCGCCGGCGCCGCGCCGAACTGCGCGCTGTGGCGCCGTTCGAGCGCGATGAGGATGCGCTCGACCGCGAGCGACCAGCCGACCGCACCCGCCGAAAAACCGAAACTCGGCAGCAGCGCATCGTAGCGCCCACCGCCGCACAACGCGAACCCGACTTCATCGATGAAGCCTTCGAAGATGAAGCCCGTGTAGTATGAGATGTCGCGCAGCAGCGCAGGATCGACGTTGATCCGGGCCCCGAAACCGAGTTCGTCGGCACGCGCGAGGATGCGCCGTAAGCGCTCGATACCCGCAAGTCCGGCATCGGTGTGACAGAGCGCGCGCGCGCTGGCGAGCACGTCGTCGCGACCCCGGGTCAGGGCGAGCGATACGACCGCATCGACCGCGAACGCGCTTCCCGTTCCCGCGAGATGCTCGCGTAGCGCAACGATATTGCGTCCGGAGATCAGCGCTTTCGCGCGTGCGAAGGCGGGCGCGTCCAGTTCGAGTCCCGCCAGCACGCCATCGACGATCGCCGCATGGTTGATATCGAAGAGCGTATCGTTCAAGCCCAGCGCGTCGACCGCTTCGACCGCCGTAAAGAGGCTCTCCGCGTCGGCGGCGAGACTCTCTCGATCGATCAATTCGAGGCCGGCGGTCGTGAATTCGCGCATCCGTCCTTCCTGCACGTCTTCGTACCGGTACGCCGGCGCGACGTAGGATAACCGCAACGGTAACGGTGCTTCCCGCATGCGTGTCGCGACCAAGCGTGCGACGGGCGTCGTCATCTCGGGCCGCAGGGCGATCTGCGTGCCGCTCTTATCGGAAAAGAGAAAGGTCTTTTTTGCGACCGCTTCGCCGAGGCCGACTTCGAGCGCGTCGAAGCGTTCGAAGTTCGGCGTCTGCACCTCCGCATAGGCCCAGCGTTCGAAGACGCCGCGCAAGACGGCCTCGACCGCACGCTTGCGGCGTAACTCCGCCGGCAGCCAATCGCGCGTGCCTTGCGGTAAGCGCATCAGACCGGCGCCTCCCACACCCGCGTGCCGCCGAAGATCGATTCGAGTTCGTTCTTGATATAGACGCTATTGGAGATTCCGCGCGGCACGGTTTCTTCGGTGTCCCCGACGTGAAGGATCAGCGGTACGGTTCCCGGCGATTCGTCGAGCAAACGTGCGAGCGCGTCGATTTCGCGCATCGACGTCGCCGTTACGTGCCAGCCCTTGGGCGCCGGCGGTAGCTCGCGACGTTCGTACGGCTTGGCTTCGTTGACCGTGACCGACATTTCGACCGGCACGTCGTCACCGGGGACCGAACCGCGGCGTTCGCGAAAGCGCACTCGGCCTTTGAGCGTGACGATCGCATCGGGTACGAAGGTCGCCTGCAGCAGCGCGTACTGCTTCGGAAAAACGATGCACTCGACGCTACCGCTCATATCTTCGAGCGTCGCGACCAGCATCTGTTGCTGTGCTTTCGTCATCGTCCGCCGCACCGCCGTCAGCATCCCGGCTACCGTTACGAACGCGTCGTCCTCGCGAGTGCGTAAATCCTTGACCGCCACGGCGCCGCCGCGCGCGAGCGCTTCGGCGACATCGGCCAGCGGATGGCCGGAAACGAAAATGCCCAGCGTCTCTTTTTCCCACGCGAGCTGCTCGAGCACGGGCGGCGCCGGTAACGAGCGCAGTTGCGGGCGCAGCTGCTCGTGCGCGATTTCGACTTCGCCGAAAAGCGAGGATTGCCCGGACTCGCGATCGCGCGCTGCCCGTACCGACCCTTCGAGCGCTGCCTCAAGCGCGTCGAGCTTTTGCGCCCGATTACCGGGAACGGAATCGAGCGCGCCACATTTGACGAGCGCTTCAAATACTTTGCGATTGAGCAGCTTCGTATCGACGCGTTTGACGAACTCGAAGAGACCCGGGAACGGCCCGTCTCGTTCCCGCGCATCGATGATCGCCCGGACGGCGCCTTCGCCGACGCCCTTGATCGCGGCCAGACCGAACCGAATATCGCCGTCGACGACCGTGAAATCGACGCGCGACTCGTTGACGTCCGGCGGCAACACGAGGATGCCGACCTTTTTCGCTTCCTCGATGTACTCGACGAGCTTATCGGTTTTGTCCTTGACCGACGTCATCAACGCGGCGAGATATGCGCGCGGATGGTTCGCCTTGAGATAGGCGGTTTGGTAAGCGATCCAGCCGTACGCGACGGCATGGCTCTTGTTGAAGCCGTAGCCCGCGAAAGGCTCGACGAAGGCGAAAATATCCTCGGCGAGCTTCTCCGAAATACCGTTGGTCGCGATGGCACCCCTGACGAATTTCTCGCGATAGACGGGAATTTTATCCTTCTGCTTCTTGCCCATGACTTTACGAAGTTCGTCCGCTTGCCCGAGCGTGAAGCCGGCGATATCGCGCGCGAGCTGCATGACTTGTTCCTGATACGCGGCGATTCCGTGAGTGGGACCGAGAATCGCCTCGAGCTTCGGATGCAGATACGACGGGGTGGTGCGGCCGTGCTTGTTGCTGATGTACTGAGGAATCCACTCCATCGGTCCCGGCCGGTAGAGCGCGACCAGCGCGACGACATCGTTCAAGCAATTCGGCTTGAGATCGCCGACGACGCGGCGCATGCCGTCGGATTCGAGCTGGAAGACGCCGGTCGTTTCGCCGCGCGAGAGCATCTCGTACGTTTTCGTATCGTCGTCAGGAATGCGCGCGAGGTCGAACTCCGGCTTCTCGATCCGTTTGATCTCGTCTTCGGCGTGCTTCATCACCGTGAGATTGCGTAAACCCAAAAAGTCCATCTTGAGCAGGCCGATTTTTTCCACCCAGCCCATGTCGTACTGCGTGTTGACGTCATCGTCACCGAGCTTGATGAGCGGCGCGATGTCGACGAGCTTGTCCTTGGAAATGACGACGCCCGCGGCGTGCGTCGAGGCGTGCCGGGCGAGGCCTTCGATCGACTTTGCGGTATCGAGCAACTTGCGGATTTGCGGCGAGGCGTCGTATTGGAGACGCAGCTCCGGAATCTGTTTGAGTGCCTTTTCGATCGACAGGCCGGCGGGCCCCGAGGGGATCAGCTTCGCGACGCGATCGACATCGCCGAGCGGTACCGCGAGCGCCCTGCCCGCGTCGCGCACCGCCGCGCGCGCCGCCATCGTGCCGAAGGTGACGATCTGCGCGACGTGATCGGTCCCGTATTTTTCCGTGACGTAAGCGATCACTTCGTCGCGTCGCTCGACGCAGAAGTCCGTATCGATATCCGGCATCGAGATGCGGTCGGGATTGAGGAAACGCTCGAAAATCAGATCGAATTTGATCGGATCGAGGTCGGTAATGCGTAGCACGTACGAGACGAGCGAGCCGACGGCCGAGCCGCGGCCGGGGCCGACCGGGATATCGCGATCGCGCGCGTACTTGATGAAATCCCACACAATGAGAAAGTACGATGGAAACCCCATCGTGTTGATGACGTCGAGTTCGTAGTTCAGCCGCTCGCGCAGCGCGCCGTCGTCCCGCGCCCGCTCGACGCCGTAGCGCGCCACGAGTCCGAGCTCGCAGATCTCCCGCAAGTATTCTTCGGGCGAGCGTTCCTCGAGGGCGACGGGCGACATGCGTTCGCGGGCGGGCACGGGGTAGAGCGGAATGTTGAACTGCATCTCGGGGATGCGCATATCGATGCGCTTGGCGATGGCGAGCGTGTTGTCGCACGCCGCCGGAACGTCTTTGAAGAGCTCGCGCATCTCTTCGGCCGACTTCACGTAGAATTCGTCCGTCATGAATTTCATGCGGCTCGTATCTTGCACGGTCTTGCCGGTACCGATGCAGAGCAGGACGTCGTGAACCTGCGCATCGCTACGGTTGAGATAATGCGAATCGTTGGTGGCGACCAGCGGTACGTTCATCTCCGCCGCGAGCTCGATCAGCCCGGCGTTGACGATATCTTGCTCCGCGATGCCGTGGCGCATGATCTCGATGTAGAAGCGGTCGCCGAAGATATCGACGAAGGACTGGGCGGCTTTCTTCGCGCCCGCATAATCGTTCCTCAGCAGTGGTTGCGCGCACAGCGACGACAAGCATCCCGACAAAACGATCAAACCCTCGTGATGCTTGGCGAGTAAGTCCATGTCGATGCGCGGCTTGTAATAGTAGCCTTCGAGGAAACCTTTTGAGATGAGCGCCACGAGATTGCGGTAGCCGACGATATCCGCCGCGAGCAACGTGACGTGGGCCTCATCGCGGACCGTCCGATCGAAGCGACCGCGCGGGGCGATATACGCTTCGCAACCGACGATGGGCACGAGCGAATGTTCGCGTGCCGCGTAGTAAAATTCCATCGATCCGAACATAACGCCGTGATCCGTGAGCGCGACGCCCGGCGCGCCATTGTCGGCGGAGCGGCGGCACAACTCATCGACGCGACACGCGCCGTCCAAGAGCGAGTATTCGCTATGGACGTGCAAGTGAACGAAAGAACTCACGAGTTTAAATAGACCTCGGGTCAGTACGCGGCGGAACGAGGACGATTCGCCGCGGCCGCCGGAACGACTCCTATGCGTGCGAGTCCGCGCCCGCGCGCGTCCACCGAACGTTACGGCCGTGCAGCGAAGCGCGAGAGATCTCGATCTCTCGATCGCCCGGCCACAAACGCAGCAGAACCTCGGCGTTGCCGTTGCGAAGCGGCTCGAGAGATAGGTACGCGAGCGGCGCATCGAACGTCGCGCGGGCGCCGGCTTCGGCTAACGAGTTCGCGAGCGCGGCACGCTCGTCGACAGGCAGATATTGCAGGACGACCGTGTGAAAGACGACCGTGACGACGCCGTTGCGTCTCGTGGCGAGTCTTTTCGCGAGCCACGTTGCGGCGCCGCAACGCTCGATCGTTGCGGGAATCGCGCGAGCTACTTCGCACGCGGCTACCAGGCGCGCGATACGCTCCGTTTGATCGGCCCAAACGAACGACACGAGGCGCCGGCGGTCCGCCTCGTTCGACGGGTCGATCGGCGCGAGATCGCATCCTGCACGCTCGGCGATACGTACGCGTGTATCTGCAGTGAAGGGCGGGACGACGTCTTCGAAATGATCGGTCAGACGCACGCCCGCACGTACCGGTCCCCACGACCACGCTGCCGATCCGTAGCGAAAAGCATCCCAACGAAGCATGAGACCGGCGCTGGCTCCCAGTTCCAAAAGCCGCAACGGCAAGCCGAAGCGCTCGGCCACGTGCAAGAAACCGCCCAGGAGCGGCGCCGCCCAGCCGACTTCGTTCGTCTGTACGGGACGATCGAGGTCGGCGCGAATCGTCGCCTCGTGGCCCCGTAATGCCGACACGAAGCCAGACCACGCGGCTTCGTGATCGGTATCGCCACCGCACGAGGGGTAGTGCGCCGCGAGCGCGGGCGCACTGCCGGCGAGCGCGAGACGGTGCACCGCCGCCATCAGCCGCAAGACGATGCCGTTCGCCAGCAAATCTTCGCCGGCCGGTCGAGACGCCAGGAGCCGCAGCGCCACGCCGCCGTCGCTTCCGTCGGCGGCGCGAGTCAAAAGCGAACGATAAAGCGGCGAACCCATGGCGTCGCACGAGTTCGCTTGGCACAGGAGCGTTGCGCGTTCGCGTGACATCGTTTCCCTCCCAGCGGCGTCCTTCGCGCCGCGGCGCGCGAACTTGCTCGGCGACGGCAAAGCGGTGGGCCTTTCGGAGTCCTTTTAGAGTCGGCGCTTACGACGCGTCGAACGGCCGTGCGACGAAGGTACTTTCCGCCTTCTCGCGAGCGGGCTTAGAATGAAAAGAAGTAGTTTCATCGTTTCAACGGGGCGCAGAGCTTGATCAAACACGATGTCGTCGTCGTCGGTGGAGGACTTGCGGGAATGCGGGCCGCCGTCGAAGCGGCCGAAGCCGGAGCGGACGTTGCGATCGTATCGAAAATGCATCCGGTCCGTAGTCATTCCGGTGCGGCGCAAGGCGGCATCAACGCTGCGCTCGGCAATCGCGAGGACGATTCGCCCGAACAGCACGCGTTCGATTGCGTCAAAGGCTCGGATTATCTCGGCGATCAAGATTCGATCGAGGCCATGACCGAAGACGCGCCGCGCCAGATCGTTTGGCTCGAGCATCGCGGCTGCATCTTCTCGCGTCTGCCCGATGGCCGGATCGCGCAACGCCCGTTCGGGGGTGCCGGCTCGCCGCGTACGTGCTACTCGGCCGACGTCACGGGCCTCGTCATTCTGCATACGCTGTGGGAACAGCTCGAACGTTTCGGCGTCAAAGTGTACGAAGAGTTTTTTGCGACCGCGCTTTGCGTCGAGGACGGCGTCGGGACGGGCATCGTTGCGTACAACATGCGAAACGGCGAACTCGAACTCGTCAACGCAAAAGCGACGATCTTTGCCACCGGCGGCCTCGGCCGGGTCTTCGCGAAAACGACCAACGGCTACGCATCCACGGGCGACGGCATGTCGATCGCCTATCGGGCCGGCATCCCGCTGATGGATATGGAGTTCGTCCAGTTCCATCCGACCTCGTTGAAAGTCAACGGCGTCTTGCTTTCCGAAGCGGCTCGCGGCGAAGGCGCGTACCTGCTCAATAGCGAGGGCGAGCGCTTCATGTTCAAATACGCGCCCAACAAGGGCGAGCTCGCCTCGCGCGACGTCGTCTCCCGCGCCGAGTGGACCGAAATCATGGAAGGCCGCGGCATCGACGGGTGCGTGCTGCTGGACTTACGTCACCTCGGCCGCGAGAAGATTCTCGAACGCCTCCCCCAGATTCGGGAACTGGCGCTCGATGCCACCGGTATCGATGCGATCGATGCGCCGATTCCTATTCTTCCCGGCATGCACTACGCCATGGGCGGTATCGAGACCGATAAATTCGGCGCGACTCGAATTCCCGGCGTATACGCCGCAGGCGAAGTGGCCTGCGTCAGCGTTCACGGCGCCAATCGTCTGGGCGGCAATTCGCTGCTCGAAACGATCGTCTTCGGCGCCCGCTCCGCCAGGCACGCCGTGCAGTACATCAAGAGCTCGGGCGCTGTCCGCTCGTCGGAGCGGACGCTCGCGAGCGAAAACGACCGGATCGGCGGCATTCTCGCGCGCACGGGCGGCGAGCGCCACACGCAGGTCCGCAAGCAAATCAACTCCGCGATGAGCGATAACGTCTTCATCTTCCGTAACGATGCGGAGCTCAACATCGCCGTAAGCGCGCTGCGCCAGGCGCGCGAAGCGGCCAAGACGATGACGGTCTTGGATAAATCGAAGACTTTCAACACCGATCTGGTCGGCTTGCTCGAGACGGAATTTCTCATGGACGTCGCCGAACCGATCGCGCACGGCGCGCTCAACCGCACCGAGTCGCGCGGCGCGCAGTCGCGCACGGACTTTCCCAACCGCGACGACGAGAACTGGATGAAGCATACCCTCATGCACTACACGGGCGCCGACCCGCGCGCGGACTATTCGCGCGGCGTTACGTTCACGAAATATAAACCGGAAGTGAGATCGTACTAGGCGATGGGCAATATTACGCTCGACCTCTTTCGTTACGACGAAGCCGTCGATATCGAACCGCGCCGCGAGCGTTTCGAGATCGATTTTCCCGAAACGGCGACCGTACTCGACGCGCTCGAGTATGCCAAGGCCGAAGTCGACGGATCGATCTCGTTCCGGCGGTCGTGCCGTTCGGCCATCTGCGGCTCGTGCGCGATGAATATCAACGGCGTCTCGGGCCTGGCATGCAAGACGCCGATCAGCACGGTGTTGCGCGCGGATAATTCCGTGAAGATCGATCCGATGCCGAACTTCGAACCCATGAAGGACTTGGTTGTCCACATGGATCCGTTTTGGGACAAGTATTCGCGCCTCAAGCCGTATCTGCAACCCGCGGATAAGGACGAAGACCACGAGCGCGAACGCAGAGTCTCACCCGAAGATATGAAGAAACTCGTGGCCGTCGCAAACTGCGTCATGTGTGCCGTGTGCTATTCGCTGTGCCCCGTCGTCAGCGTCGATCCGTCCTTCGCGGGCCCCGCCGCGATTTCGTACGCGTACCGCTTCATCGAAGATACGCGCGACTCGCAAAAAGCCGAACGCGTCGCCCAGATCGACGCCGACTATCTTTGGCTCTGCGCGCACTGCTACGCGTGCTCGTATTGTCCCAAACACGTCGACCCACACGACCGCATCATCGATACGAAGCGGACGTCGGTCGCGATGGGGACGAAAGGCCCAGGTCCGCGACACGCGCTCGTCGTCGCCAAAACGATCAAGCAGACGGGCATGCTCGCCGAGAACGAAGTGATCGCAGGCACCGTCGGCCGGTTCAATATCAAAGGCCTGCTCAAGGTCATGCCGCTTGGCCTGCGGCTCGCGTCACGGGGAAAGATTCCGCCGCTGTTCATGCATCCCGTCGAAAAAGTGGCCGAGATCCGGACGATTTTCGATTCTATGGAGGTTCCAGTCGGATAATGGCAGTTGCAATAGCTCCCGCAACGGCGCTCAAGCGCCGTTCGAATTCCGCTCAGACGAAGCGCTACGGCTTCTTCCCCGGCTGCGTTGCGAAAGAGTCGTGTACGGAGCTGTTCAATTCGACGATGCTCTTAGCGGATAAGCTCGGCATCGAGCTCGTCGAATTGACCGCCGCGTCGTGTTGCGGGGCGTCCGTACTCAACGACGTCAATCGCGACGTCGCTCGCGTACTCAACGCGCGCACGTACGCTCAAGCGGAGGCGCTGGGCCTCGACGATGTGATCACGATCTGCTCGACGTGCACCGGGCACATGCGCGCGTCGAACAAAGAGTTGCTCGAAGAAGACGGCCGCCTCGAGCACGCCAACGCGATTCTCGGAAAATTCAACGCTTCGTATAAGGGTACCGTATCGGTCCGCCACCTGCTCTGGATGCTCGTCGACGACATTGGGCTCGACGAGCTTTCGAAGATGGTCGTCAATCCGCTGAACGGCCTCAAGGTCGCGCCGTTTTACGGCTGCCACATCATTCGGCCGGAATCGGTCAACGGCTGGGAGTCGGCGCGCAATCCGCACTCGCTCGAAGACCTCATCACGGCTCTGGGCGGCGAGCCGGTGGACTATGCCGGCAAGACGCGCTGCTGCGGCTTCCACATCCAGCTGGAAAAAGAGGGCACTGCCGCCAACATGGTCGGCCAAAACATGCGCATGGCCAAAGATCGAGGAGCCGAAGCCGTTCTGACCCCATGTCCCCTCTGTCACCTGGCGCTCGACGGCTATCAAGCCGACTCCGCCGCACGGTGGGGCCGCACGGATCTACCGACGTTTCATCTGCCGCAGCTCGTCGCGCTCGCTCTGGGCGTCGACCCGACAAAGCTCGGCCTCAAGCGTCACGTCGTGTCGCCGGGACAAGTGCTGCAAGCACACGACCTCGCGCCGATGCACGTCGCGTAACGCCGGAACGCTCGGGACGGCACCGTACTGCCGTCCCGCACATCCTTCAGCGCCGACATTTCGTGTCGAAGATGACACTATGGAGATCGCTACCCAGCCGGCCGTCGGCGGAACCTTGAGCCTGGGCGACGAGGACGAGCGCGTCGTCTTCGGCATCGACGACCTGTGCCGCCATACGATGATCTTCGGCTCGTCGGGATCGGGCAAGACGACGCGCGCGTACAACCCCATGCTTCAAGAGATCCTGGGCAAGATGCAGGCGGGCGCGTTCATCATCGCCGCCAAGCCGGAGGCCGTCGGCGAAGCGGTCGAGATCGCCCGCCGCGCCAATCGCGACGTGCTGGTCGTCGAACCGGGCAGTCCGATCGGGCTCGATCTCCTCAGCGGCAACCCCGACGTCGATGCGATGTATTTTCGCGACACCTACGGACGCGTCGGCGAAGAATCCAAACAGTGGGTCGATGCGGCCGTCGCCCGCATGAAGAACGCGCTGCGCATGCTCAAATCGGCGGGCGTGCAATACTATACCTTCGAGCATCTGACCGGTTACTGCTTCGACGATAAATTCGCCGCGATGGTCCGCATTCAAACGATGGAACGCTTACGCGGACTTTCGCACGAAACGGACGAGGCGTGGACGATTCGCGAAGCGATGAGCTACGAAGATACGCGCTACATGCAATTCACGCCGGAGACGCGCCGCGCGGTGCAGTTCGCCGTCTCTTCGCTGCTCGAACCGCTGCGCGACGTACAGATCTCCAAAACGTTTGCGCGCCGCCATAATCTCGTGCAGATGGACAGCGTCTTCGAGGGCAAGGTGCTCGTACTTCACGTTCCGCGCACGAAGTACGAGCGTGCCGCCCAAGCGATCTACACGCTCGCGAAGCGACGGTTCTTTACCGCGCTCGAAAACCGGCGCGCGGATCCGTCGCTCGACCAGACGCGCCCGATCGTCTTCGGCATCGACGAATATCAATTGTGTATCTCGGAATCCGACGTGATGTCGCTCGGAATCATTCGTTCCGCGGGCTGCATGGTGCTCGCCACGACCCAAGGCGTATCGTCGCTCTATTCGGTGCTCGCGAAGACGCAAGTCGATGCAGCACTGCAGAATTTCACGCAGAAGATTTTTTTCAAAACCGACGACGACGACACGCTCGCCGTGCTGGAACGCGCGACCAAGCACAACACCAATAAGATCGATACGAGCGAACTGTTTTCGATGAATCGCAATCAGGCGCTATGTCACGTCACGGTCGGCGACGACTCCGTCGATGCGATCATAACGATGAAGCCGCTTTTCGTCACAGCGGATCGTCACCGGCTCGCGGGCGTCCCGGCCGGCACGTTCTGAGGCCGCGAACACAACGAGGAGCCCCGCTCGCGCGACGCCCCTCGTTGCCCCCTTGCCTCTTGCGGACAAGCCTTCAAGCTGCGCGCCGCCTTGGGAACGCGTTTGCCTCGCCTACTTAGTACGGCACGCAACGCTCGAGCTCATGGTTTGGATGGTAAGGAAATCTTTGCATTCGCGATGAGGCGCCGGACCCGGTCCAGGGGCATCGCATAAAAGACGAGGCCGCGCGCGCCCGCGAGGGTTTTCGCTGACGCGAGCGCATCCACGACCGCCGCTTCGGCCGCCTCGGCCGTCGCGGCGAAGAGGGCATCGAGCGTCTCGTCATCGTTGACGAGCGCCACGGGCAGCGGCGCGCTTGGATCGCGCGGATAGCGGTGGGTCGTGCTGAAGGCCACGAGGAGGTCGCCGCTCGACGTATGCGACGTCATGCCGGTGCGCGCCAGGCCGAGCGTCGCGCGCTTGGCGAGTTCGCGCAGTTGCCGCGCGTCGAGCGGAGCGTCGGTTGCGATCGTCACGACGATGCTGCCGTCGGCGGCGCGGCCATGCGGCCGATATGCGGCCGGCTTCGGAAGAGACGGTAGCGCCACGTTCTCGAGCGCCCGGCCGACGGGAACGCCGTCGATTCGCAACTCTTCACGGGAGCCGGTATTCGCGTTGACCAGTACGCCGACCGTGAAGCCGCCCGCGGCCGTGCGCCGGGAAGCCGTTCCGATGCCGGCCTTGAAGGCGAACGCGCGCATTCCGGTGCCGGCGCCCACGTCGCCCCGTTCCACGTCGCCCGTGGTCGCGTGCTCGAGCGCCGTGACGACGTCTTGCGGCGAGACGTGCCGCCCCACGATGTCGTTGAGACCTTGATCGTCGCACTCCGCTACGACGGGCAGCGGGACGTCTTCACTCACGCCGATCTTCGGGTGTTTGGCGACGAGCCAATCGATCACGCCATCGTCGACGCGTCCGACGTTGAGCGTATTGGTCAGGGCGATGGGCACCTCGAGAAAGCCCGATTCGTCGATCCAATGGGCGCCCGTCAGCTCCCCGTTGCCGTTGAGATCGTACGTGGCCGCCGCGACGCGCTGCAGCCACGGATCGTCGTTGGGCAAGACTACGGTGACGCCGGTCCGCACGGGACCGCGTCCCGGTACGAGGGGACCGGACGCACCTTCGATCTTCGTCACCTGGCCGACGCGGACGCCGGCGACGTCCGTGATCGCATCGTACGTGCCCGGGTCGAGCGTCCCGATGCGAATCCCCGGCGTGCGCGCAGCCGCAAAGCCGGTCGTAGCGGCGAAGATCAACGCGACCGCTGCGAGCAAACGCCGAACCATCGTCGCTGTCATACTTTAGGGGGCGACCGGCCGAATTCGATAGATGTTTCCGGAAAGGTCGTCGGCAACGAACAGACTGCCCTGCGGGCCGACGGCGATGCCGGTGGGTCGTCCGATCCGGGCGTCGCCGTTCGCATCGTTCTGGAAGCCGCTCATGAAGTCGGTCCACTGCTTCGTCGGATCGTTCCAATCGACGGCGACGGTCGGCGCGTCACCGGACATCGCCACGTAGGCGACGCGAGGCGGCACGTGATGACCGCCCGGCGTATGCCAGCTGCCGTGTGCGCTCACGAATGCGCCGCCGCGAAATGCCGCCGGAAAGGCGTAAGGGCCGCCCTGAGCCACGGGATAGAACGCGGCGCCGATGAGGGTCGCATACGCCGGCAGTTCGACGCTCGGTACGACGGTATTCGTGCAGTCGGCGTTTGCGGCGTATGCGTGGCGGTTCTCTTCACACAGCGGCCAGCCGTAATCGGCGCCGGCTGCGTGCGTCGTTACGGCGTCGAAGTATTCGTAGGGGTGGGCGCCCGGTAAACCGTCCTGACCCGCACCGCCACCCCACAGCGTCCCCGTTGCCGGGTTCACCGCGAGCGCGATCGCGTTGCGAACGTGCGTCGCGTACGTCGACATGCCCGAACCGTCGAGAGCGGCTCGTTGAATCGTCGCACGCGTCGGATCGACTTCCGTACAGGCGTTGCACGACGATCCGATGCCGATGAAGACGTTGCCCGCGGTCAGCGCGACCGACGCCGAGACGTGCACGTCGCCGTCGCTGCCCGGCGCGACGGGGCCCTGCCGGAAGCTCGCGATCGAGCGCTGTTGCGAGGCCGTCACATCGCCGGCAGCGTACGGGATCGACCACAGGTGATGCTGCGTCGCGACGTAGATCGCGCCTGCGCCATAGGCGACGCCCTGGGCCGGCGCATCGCCCAAGGTTGCGAAGCCGTGCGGTTCGCCGGCGAGACCGGCCGCATCCGCGTGCGGTACGAGCACGATCGCCGTTCCGCCCGTGCCGACCAACAGATCGCCGCCGGGCAGAAAAACGAGCTCCCGCGCGCCGACGACGTTGGCTACGACGGCAGCCAGGAAACCGTGCGGGAGCGTAAGCGCGGGACTCGCCGCCGGCGGCGTGGCGATGGGGGCGGCCGGCGTGGCCGACGAGGCAGTCGCGTTCGGCGTCGCGGAGCCGGCGGCAGATGGAGCGTTCGTGGAGCCGCTGCTGCACGCGCAGAACGAGGCGAACGCCACAACGGCGAGGCAAAACCGGCGCTTCATAACGCCTAATCCGTTCGCAGCCGTGTCGACTTCCTGCGCCTCGCGGAGCGAGCGAAGGGCAGGCGCGCAGAGCGCTCGTGATAAATCGACAACCTTTCCCGTTTGGAGGCTCGAACGCCATTCTTACGTTGTCCGATACCGACAGCCGTATAACGGCGCAACTCGAGCAGTTGGGATTTGCCCGGGCGCAAGCCGTACATCGCAATCTTTCCGTCGGCGCGCTCTACGAACACGCGCTGCGGCGCGGCGAAGGCGAACTCGGCGCACAGGGACAGTTCGTTGCGGAAACGGGCGAGCACACCGGGCGCTCGCCGAAAGATAAGTTTTTCGTGCGCGAGCCCGGTAGCGAGCATACAATCGATTGGGGCGACACCAATAAGGCAATCGACGAAAAGACGTTCGACGCGCTGTTCGCGCGCGTAGCGGCCTATCTATCCGAGCGCGAAATCTTCGTGCTCGACACGTTCGTTGGTGCGGACGAACGTTATCGCCTGCCCGTCCGGATCGTCACCCAATACGCGTGGCACTCGCTCTTCGCGCACCACCTCTTCATCACACCCGCCGTAGCGCCGCCGAATTTCTCGCCCGAGTTTACCGTCATCGACGCCGCGGAATTCGTGGCCGATCCCGTGCGGGACGGCACGCGCAGCGGCACCTTCGTATTCGTCAACATGGCGCGAAAGATCGTCTTGATCGGCGGCACGCGCTACGCGGGCGAGATCAAGAAATCGGTGTTCACGATCATGAACTACCTGATGCCGTTGCGCGACGTCATGCCGATGCACTGCTCGGCGAACGTCGGTGAAGACGGGCACAGCGCCATTTTCTTCGGTCTCTCCGGCACCGGCAAAACGACGCTCTCCGCTGATGCCAAGCGCCCGCTCGTTGGCGATGACGAACACGGCTGGTCGGCCGACGGCGTCTTCAACTTCGAAGGCGGCTGCTATGCTAAAGTCATCAACCTATCGCAAAAAGCGGAGCCGGAAATCTGGGCCGCTTCCCATCGTTTCGGCGCGGTTTTAGAGAACGTCGTCCTGGACGAATCGTCGCGAGCGCTCGACTTGGAGAGCCAAGCCAAGACCGAAAATACGCGAGCCGCTTATCCGGTGGAGTTCATTGCAAACATCGTGCCGGCTCTGCGCGCCGGTCATCCTTCGACCATCGTCATGCTTACGGCAGACGCGTTTGGCGTACTGCCGCCGATCTCGCGCTTGACGCCGGAGCAGGCGATGTATCACTTCCTTTCCGGCTACACTGCGAAGGTCGCCGGTACGGAAAAAGGCCTCACCGAACCGACGGCAACGTTTTCGACCTGCTTCGGTGCGCCGTTCATGGTCCACCATCCGACCGTCTACGCGAAACTCCTCGGCGAGCGAATCGCCGAACACGACGTAACGTGCTGGCTCGTCAATACCGGCTGGACCGGCGGCGCCTACCGAGTCGGGAAGCGAATGTCGCTCGCGCACACGCGCGCAATGATCGACGCCGCGCTCGACGGTACCCTGCGCGACGCCAGTTTTAGCAAAGAGCCGTTCTTCGGGCTCGCGATTCCGAGCGCGGTCGCGAACGTACCGAACGGAGTTCTCGACCCGCGTAACGCCTGGGTCGACAAAGCAGCCTACGACGCACAAGCCAAGAGCCTCGCCACGTTATTTTCCGAGAATTTTAAAAAGTTCCAGGCGCACGCCAGCGACGGCGTTCGCGCGATCGCCATCGTGCCGTAGTGCTTAGCCCGTCCCCATGACCTTGACGACGATGCGCTTGGGGCGCATGCCGTCGAACTCGCCATAGTGGACGCGTTCCCACGGCCCGACATCGAGCGCTCCGCCCGTAATGGGAACGATCACTTGATGACCCAGTAGCGTTCGCTTGAGGTGTGCGTCGGCGTTATCTTCGCCCGTGAGGTGGTGCCGGTAATCGGGCTTGTTCGGTGCCAGTTCTTCGAGCCAAGCGAGCATGTCCGACCACAAACCCGGCTCCCGGTCGTTGACGAAGACGCTCGACGTAATATGCATCGTACTTACCAGCACCATGCCGTCGTCGACCTTCGCCTGCGCGACGATGCGCGCGACATCGTCCGTGATATCGCGGATCTCGTATCGCGCCGGGGTTTGAATCGTGAGGTAGGCGGTGTGTATCTTCACGCGTTCAACCGCTCCGCCGGCGCGACGCCGAGTTTCTCCGCGACGCGCTCGAGGCTAGCGACGACGACGGGGTCGAGGCCGATCCCCTCACGCAGCGCGACGGCGGTCCGCGCCGCTTCGGGATCGCCCGCGACGAGCACGCCGTCGCTTGGCCCCGCGGGCGCGCTCGCGCGGAACGCAGCGATGAGGGCGGAGAGATCTCGCTTGAAATCCGCGACCTCGCGGAACGTGTCGATGCGGATCGCCGCAAAGAAATGACTCGTGATCCCCCCTTTGAGCATATGCGTCGAGGGCGGCATATCGGGCACGCCGATACCGCCGCCCAGGACCGCGCACAAGATGTCGGCGAGCAGGCCCAAACCGTAACCTTTGTGACCACCGTGGTCGCTTCCGTATCCGCCGAGCGGTAAGAGGGCGCCGCGCATACCGGCGTCCGGGTCGACCGTCGGCTCGCCCGCAGCGTCGATGGCCCAACCGGGGCGTAGCGGCTTATCCAGCCGCTTCGCGATCTCGAGCTTGCCGAGCGCCACCGTCGTCGTCGCCATGTCGAGCACGAACGCTTCTCCGTTCTCACCCGGGAGCGCGTAGGCGAACGGATTGGTTCCGAGCATGACGTCGCGACCGCCCGTCGGCGCTGCGAGCCGTCCCGCATTGGTCGAGGCGATGCCGATACAGTCGGCTTCGAGGGCCTGCATCGCGTAGTATCCCGCGATACCGAAATGATTCGAATGGCGCACCGTCGTGACCGCGGCGCCGCTCGCCGCGGCTTTCGCAACCGTCGAACGCATCGCGCGCACGGACACGGGGTGACCGAGCGCGTTACCGCAGTCGATTGCGAGGGTCGTCGGGGATTCGCGTAAAACGGTCGCAGTGCCGCGCGGATCGATCGAGCCGTCGGCAATTCGATCGACGTAAAAGCGTTCGAGACGCGCAACTCCGTGCGATTCGATGCCGCGCACGTCCGAGGTGACCAGAACGCTCGCGACTAGCGCTGCGTCTTCGTCGCACACGTTCGAAGCGGCGAGCGAACGGCGCACGAACGCGCGTAGGGCCTCAGCGGCAAATCGGGTTCGTTCGATGGTTGTCCGCCTCTACGACTGGGCGCCGGTTACGACGGGAGGCTTCGTTGTGCGTCCCGCAGCTCGGCACCTCGTGCGCGGCATCGCGAACCGCCCGTGCGTACGCCGCCCCTCCCACGTACGCCGCCCTCCAATGTAATTAACTACCATACTGCTCCGACGCTTCGCTCTCGGAGCTGAAACTGGGTTCGGCGTCAAGCGATTACAGCACGGTATGGCACATCTTTTCGACCCCTTCACGCTGCGCGGGCTGACGTTGCGCAACCGGATCGTCGTATCGCCCATGTGCGAGTATTCGAGCATCGACGGCTTTGCCACCGATTGGCATCTCGTTCACCTCGGCAGCCGCGCCGTCGGCGGCGCCGCGCTCGTCTTCACCGAGGCGGCGGCCGTCTCACCCGAAGGCCGCATCACGCCGAACGATCTGGGCATCTATCGCGACGAGCATATCGCTGCGCTGCGCCGGATCGTCGACTTCATCCATGCGAGCGGCGCGAAAGCCGGAACGCAGCTCGCGCACGCCGGTCGCAAAGCGAGTTCTGCGCGGCCGTGGGACGATGCTGCGTCGGTCTCTCCGAGCAAGGGCGGCTGGGAGCCGCTCGGGCCGAGCGCGATCCCGTACACGCCCGGCGACCGGGCACCGTCGGCTATGAGCGAAACCGATATCGAGCAGGTGCTCCAAAATTTTGCGGCGGCGGCGCGCCGTGCGGTCGAGTGCGGCTTCGACACGGTCGAAATCCACGCGGCACACGGATATCTGCTGCACGCCTTCTTTTCGCCGCTGTCGAATCGCCGCAACGACCGCTACGGCGGCTCGTTCGAAAACCGCACGCGCCTGATACGCGAGGTGACGGGCGGCGTCCGCGCGGTCTTACCGCCGGATATGCCCCTGCTCGTGCGCATCTCCGCAACGGATTGGGCGGAAGGCGGCTGGACGGCCGACGAATCCGTTCGACTCGCGCGGGATCTAGCGGCACTGGGCTGCGATCTCATCGATGCCTCCTCGGGCGGTCTCGTGCCGCATCAGCAGATCGCCGTCGGGCCGCACTATCAAGTGCCGTTCGCCGAACAGATTCGCAACGAAAGCGGCGTCCCGACCGGAGCCGTCGGAATGATCACCGATCCCGCGCGTGCCGACGAAATCGTTCGCAGCGGCCAAGCCGATCTGGTTTTCCTCGCGCGCGAATTGCTGCGCGATCCGTACTGGCCGCTCCACGCGGCGACGGCGCTCGGCGTCGATGTCGCCTGGCCCGTGCAGTACGAGCGCGCGCGGCCACGTCAAGCGAAGGCGGCGTGTCCCGTAATCGCCTGACCTAAAATAAGCGTATGGATTTCGCTCGTGCCTTCGTACGTCAGCACCGATTCCAAATTGTTCATGTGGCGGATCACGGGATATTCGAGCGTGATACCGCTGGCGCCCAGAATCGTGCGAGCCTCGCGACAGATGGCGAGCGCTTCGCGCACGTTGTTGAGTTTCCCGATACTCACGTGTTGCGGTAAGAGCTCGCCCGCGTCTTTGAGCCGGCCGAGCCGTGAAGCCAACAGCTGACCCTTTTGCAGTTCCAACGCCATATTGACCAACTTCTCTTGCGTGAGTTGAAAGGCAGCGATCGGTTTGCCCCACTGCACGCGCGTTTTCGCATATTCCAGCGCCGCTTCGTAGCAGGTTCGCGCGGCCCCGAGCGCGCCCCACACGATGCCGTAACGGGCTTCGCTCAAACACGAAAGCGGGCCGCGCATCCCGGCGACGCCGGGCAGCAACGCACTCGCCGGGAGGCGGCAATCTTCCATGATGAGTTCCGAGGTAACCGAGGCGCGCAGCGACATTTTGCGCTCGATATTCTGCGTGCGAAAACCGCGCGTCGTGGTCGGGACGACAAACCCACGCACGTCGCTTCCACTTGCAGCGGAGCCGCAGGTCGGGTCGACGTGCGCCCAAACGACGGCCACATCGGCGATACCGCCGTTCGTAATCCACGCTTTCGAACCGTTGAGCACGTAGTCGCCGCCGTCGCTGCGCGCCGTCGTGCGCATGCCGGCGGGCTCGCTGCCGAAATCCCATTCCGTTAGGCCGAAACAGCCGATCGCTTCGCCGCGCGCCATCCGGGGCAGCCATGCTCGTCGCTGTTCCTCCGAGCCGTAGGCGCGAATCGGAAACATCGCGAGCGATCCTTGCACCGAAACGAAACTGCGCAAGCCCGAATCGGCCGCTTCGAGTTCGCGGCACGCAACGCCGTACGCGGTCGCACTCGCACCGCTACACCCGTAGCCCTCCAAATGCATGCCCAGGAGTCCGAGCTCGCCGAGTTCCCGCGCCATTGCTTTGGGAAACGTTCCGTCCTCGAACCAGGCCGCAATTTCGGGCAGCACGCGATCGCGGGCGAAATCGCGCACGGTATCGCGGATGAGGCGTTCGTCGCTCGTGAGGTCGTCGTCGAGCCCCAGCAAATCTCGTGGATCGATGGTACGGGACTGCGCTACCGTCGTGTTCATACGGGCGTGTTTCGGGTCGCCGCCTAGCGTTCCATCGTTGCGAGCTGCCGGGAAGGGTGCCGATCGCGAGGGCGGCGAGCCCGGTGGGCTCCCTAAGCGATCGTGCGCTCGACCGCGAGCGGCGCGAAGGCTTGCATGACCGGCATCATCTGCACCGCGTTGATATTGACGTGCGCCGGACGCGTCGCGACCCAATGCACCGCGTCGGCGACGTCGTCCGCGCTCAGCGGCGTCGTATTCGCGTAGAGCGCTTCGGCTTTCGCGTCGTCGCCTCGGAAACGAACGTTCGAGAACTCCGTGCCGCCGCAGAGGCCGGGCTGGATGTCGCTGACGCGGACGTTCGTGCCGAGCAAATCCGCGCGAAGGTTCAACGAAAATTGATGCACGAACGCTTTCGTCGCGCCGTACACGTTGCCGCCGGGATACGGGACTTGGGCCGCGATCGAGCCGAGGTTCACGACGTGTCCGCGATTACGGCTCACCATACCCGCCAAAACCGTACGAGTCATATACAACAGCCCTTTAACATTCGTATCCACCACCGTTTCCCAATCGTCGAGATCGGCGCTCTGAGCGGGCTCGAGACCAATCGAAAGCCCGGCGTTGTTGACCAGCACGTCGATGTCGGCGAACCCGGGCGGAAGCGTCGCGACCGCCGCTTCAACGGCAGCGCGGTTACGAACATCGAGAACGACCGTATGCAAGCGCTCGCCGAGTTCGTTCGCAAGCGCGCCGAGCTTTTCGGCACGCCGGCCCGCGGCGACGACGCGCGCGCCGTCCGCGACGAAACGTTGCGCGATGGCGCGGCCAAAACCGGCCGTCGCACCCGTCACCAGCACGATGCGCGGCACGAACGATGCGACGCTCACAGCAGTTCGAGCTTGCGAGCGGTCTCGCGAACCGCCGCGTCTTCACCATCCCACATGTCCGCGAGCGGCTGTTTCTCACAATAGAAAGCGGCAGTCGTCGCGACGGCGCCCGCAACGAAACTTTGGCGAGAGAAAGACAACCGGGGCTCCTTTGCAACCTGTGGTTCGCTACCCAAGGACGCTCGTGCGCGCCGTGAAGTTTCGCGCGAACCGTCGTCATTTCGAACGATGTCGCTCGGGATTGCAGCGTTCTGGCCCGGAGCGGCGGAGCGCGTGCAGCGGCTCCTCCGGCGAAAGTTTGCGGACGCGGCCGTTGAAGAGCACGCCCGTGTCCCGGCCGGTCGATCAACGCTTGCGCGCCGAGTTGCTCGCGGCCACCGTCACGTACGTGTTGGAGCACGGTCTCGCCGATTTGTCGCTACGGCCGCTGGCAACGGCAGTCGCCGCCAGCCCACGCACGTTACTCTATCACTTCGGGTCCAAGGAGGAACTGGTGACCGCGGTGCTCGGTGAAGTCGCACGGCGGCAAGCCCGGCTCATCGACGCTTGGTACGAGCGCAGCGCGGAGCACGACGCGCCGACGCTCCTGTTGCGCGCGTGGCAATGGCTCACCGCTCCCTGCCACGAGCGGCTGCTGCGACTCCTCTTCGAAACCTACGGCCTAGCACTGCAAGACCGTAAACGGTACGGCTCTTTCCTGAGAACGACGTCGAGCGACTGGATCGCCCCATTCGCTCGGGCCCTCGAACGACGCGGATTCTCGCGCGAACGCGCGACGGCGCTCGCGACGTTGCTGGTCGCGGTCACGCGCGGCTTGCTCTTGGATCTGCTCGCGACGGGCGACCGGACGCGCGTGGATCGCGCGTTCCACTCGTTCATCAATGCAATCGAATTCTAAACATTTAGCGCTTCAATACTCGCTCGAGTTTATCGAAGAGCGCTTCCATCGTACGCGCGTTGACATCTTCGAGCCGGCGCCAGAATAAGCGCCCGTCGGTCTCGTCGAGCAGAACGTCGACGCGATGCGATACCCGCGTCTTCTTCGCGTCGGCCTCGAGATAGAAGCCGTGCGTGCCGTCGAAGCCGTCGTTCTTGAAGCGCCAAACGATGCGCTCTTCGTGTACGACGTCGTCGAGAACGGCGTGCACGCCGCTATGCCACTCTTCGGTTCTTCCCGGTTCGAGCGGCCCGGCGCTCCGCATGAACGGCTGCGACGCGAACGGCCAGATCGCATCGCCCGACGTTCCCATCTCGGATAGCAACTGGAAAATACGCCGGCGCGTTCCGCCGAAGCTTCGCTCGTGAACGACCTTTATCGCGGTTGGCATCTCGAGTGGTTTCTCTGGACTTGACGAATTCCATCGTTTGTCGAGCGTGGGCGCGCCGTACGCTCCTTCGGAAAACGCAGTTGTTTGTTTGGAGTAAGCGTGTGCGCCGGTTAGCGTTTTCCGAAGGAGCGTACGACGCGCCCATCGGAGCGCTGCATGGGCGACGAATGCCCAGCGCAAGTATGGCGAGGTCGGGACGCGACGCGGGTTCCAAAAACGCTAACCGGCGCGAACGCGCACTCGAAAATAAAATCCGCGTTTTTGGAACCCGTGTCGCGTCCCGGCCCACAAAAACGCCGGCGTCGACTCGGCAATTCAAAGCGGCTCGGAGGCGAGCCCTCAGGCTTTGAGTTCGATATCGACGCCGGCCGGCAGATCGAGGTGCATGAGCGCGTCCATCGTCTTCGGCGAGGCCTGTAAGATATCGATCAGCCGTTTGTGCGTCCGCATCTCGAAGTGCTCGCGCGATTTCTTATCGACGTGCGGCGAACGATTGACGCAAAAGCGATTGATTTCGGTCGGCAGCGGTACGGGACCGCTTACGAACGCGCCCGTGCGTTTTGCGGTATCGACGATTCGCTCCGCCGACTGATCCAGGACCTTATGATCGTACGCCTTGAGGCGGATGCGAATCTTCTGTTTTGCCATGCTGAACGTTTGCCGTTATTTCTTAGCGGGAGCGGGGGCGTCGGAAATCGCGGTCACGACGCCCGCGCCGACGGTGCGGCCGCCCTCGCGGATGGCGAAACGGAGACCTTCTTCGCAAGCGATCGGGGTGATGAGTTCCACATCCATCGTGATGTTGTCGCCGGGCATGACCATCTCGACGCCTTCGGGCAGCTTGATCGTGCCCGTCACGTCGGTCGTGCGAAAGTAGAACTGTGGACGATAATTGGCGAAAAATGGCGTGTGACGGCCGCCTTCTTCTTTTGAGAGGACGTAGACTTCGGCTTTGAAGTTCGTGTGCGGTTTGATGGAGCCCGGCTTCGCGAGCACTTGGCCGCGCTCGATGTCGTTACGCTCGATGCCGCGTAGCAGCACCCCGATATTATCGCCGGCGATGCCCATGTCGAGCAGCTTGCGGAACATTTCGATACCCGTGACGGTCGTCTTACGAGCCTTTTCTTGCAGGCCGACGATCTCCACTTCCTCGCCGACTTTGACTTGGCCGCGCTCGACGCGACCCGTGCCGACGGTACCGCGGCCCGTGATCGTGAAAACGTCTTCGACCGGCATCAGGAACGGCTTATCGACCGCACGGGCCGGCGTTGGGATGTACGAATCGACGGCGTCCATGAGTGCGAAAATCGGATCGGCGTCGGCGTCGCCGCGCTTGTTGGACGAGTTAAGAGCCTTCGTGGCCGAACCCTTAACGACGGGAACGTCGTCCCCGGGATATTCGTATTTGCCAAGCAGTTCGCGGACTTCCATTTCGACGAGCTCCAGGAGCTCTTCGTCATCGACGAGATCGACTTTGTTGAGGAACACGACGATATACGGTACGCCGACTTGCTTCATGAGCAGGATGTGCTCGCGGGTCTGCGGCATCGGGCCATCCGTCGCCGAGACGACCAGAATTGCGCCGTCCATCTGCGCCGCACCGGTGATCATGTTTTTGATGTAGTCGGCGTGACCGGGACAATCGACGTGCGCGTAGTGGCGCGATGCCGTCTCGTACTCCTGATGCGAGATCGCGATCGTAATCCCGCGCTCTTTTTCTTCCGGCGCGTTATCGATATCGTCGACATTACGTTTCTGGATGTTCGAATTTTCGGTGGCTAGGCAATTGATGATCGCCGCGGTAAGCGTCGTCTTGCCGTGGTCGACGTGACCGGTCGTGCCGATGTTAACGTGCGGTTTGCTTCGATCGAATTTTGCCTTCGCCATGCTCTTTGATTACTTCCTTATGCCGGTGTGTGAGAGGTGCGCGCGCGCTACTTGGTGCCCTTGTTTTTGGCGATGATCTCTTCTTCGACGGACTTCGGCGCCTTCTCGTAATGCGAGAACTCCATCGTATACGTCGCGCGGCCTTGGGTGGCCGAGCGCATGTCGGTCGCGTAGCCGAACATTTCGGAAAGCGGAACGTTCGCCGTAATCGTCGAGGCGTTGCCCGCGACATCTTCGCTCGACTGAATCAAGCCGCGACGCTTATTGAGGTCGCCGTTGATGGCCCCGAGATAGTCCTTAGGGGTCGTAACTTCGACCTTCATGATCGGCTCGAGCAGGATCGGGCCGGCAGCGCCGTTGGCAGCCTTGAACGCCATGGAGCCGGCGATCTTGAACGCCATTTCGGATGAATCGACGTCGTGATAGCTGCCGTCGAAAATCGTCGCTTTGAAGTCGAGCACGGGATAACCGGCGAGCACGCCGTTTTCGGATGCCTCGCGAACGCCCTCTTGAATCGCCTTCGCATATTCCTTGGGGATCGTACCGCCGACGACCGCCCACGTGAAAACCATGCCGCTGTTCGCTTCGCCCGGTTCGAGACGGAGCCAAACGTCGCCATACTGACCCTTGCCGCCCGTTTGCCGGATGAATTTCCCTTGCTTTTCGACGGTCTTCGTGATCGCTTCTTTGTATGCGACCTGCGGCTTACCGACGTTGGCCTCGACCTTGAACTCGCGCTTGAGGCGATCCAAGATTATTTCGAGGTGAAGTTCGCCCATGCCGGCGATGATCGTCTGCTGCGTCTCCTCATCGGTCCGCATGCGGAAGGTCGGGTCTTCTTGCGCGAGACGCGTAAGTGCGATACCCAGTTTGTCCTGGTCCGCCTTGGTCTTCGGTTCGATCGCCTGCGAAATAACGGGTTCGGGGAACACGATGTTCTCCAGAACGATCGGCTGCTTTTCATCGCACAGGGTATCACCCGTGCGCGTGTCGCCGAGACCAACGGCAGCCGCGATGTCGCCCGCTCCGATGGAGTTGATATCTTCGCGCGAATTCGCATGCATGCGCAGGATGCGCCCGATGCGCTCCTTGCGACCCGAACGTGCGTTGTACACGTACGAGCCCTTTTCGAGCGTGCCCGAATAGACGCGGAAGTACGTGAGATTACCGTACGGATCGGTCGCGATTTTAAACGCGAGCGCCGCAAAGGGTTGGTTGTCATCGGCTTTGCGCTGGATCGGCAAGTCGCTTTTCGGATCGATACCGGTGATCGTTTTTGCTTCGAGCGGAGACGGCAAGAACTCGACGACCGCATCGAGCAACGGCTGCACGCCTTTGTTTTTGAAGGCCGACCCGCAGAGCATCGGCAGGACGTCGCCCGCGATCGTCGCTTTGCGCAGGGCCGTCTTGAGCCGCTCCACCGGAATCTCTTCGCCCGCGAAATACAGCTCGAGCAGCGCGTCGTCTTGTTCGGCGATCGCTTCGATCAACTCGCCGCGCCATTTTTTCGCCACTTCGAGCAAGTCGCCGTCGAGTTGCTGTTCCGAATCCATCACGGAGCCGAGGTCGTCGGTATAGATGACCTTCTTCAAAGTGAAGAGGTCGACGACGCCCAAGAATTCGGCTTCCGCGCCGATGGGCACCTGAATCGGGACGGCCCGCGCGCCCAAGCGTTCGCGGATCTTTTCGACGCAATTGAAAAAGTTGGCGCCCATGCGGTCCATCTTGTTGACGAAGATGATCCGCGGGACTTTATATTTGTTCGCTTGACGCCAGACGGTCTCCGATTGCGGCTGCACCGCGGCGACGGAGTCGAAGAGCGCGACCAAGCCGTCGAGAACGCGTAAACTGCGCTCGACTTCGACCGTGAAGTCCACGTGGCCAGGCGTATCGATAATGTTGATGCGGGTCTCGCGCCACGTGCACGCCGTTGCGGCGGACGTGATGGTGATGCCGCGCTCCTGCTCCTGAACCATCCAGTCCATGGTGGCCGCGCCATCGTGAACTTCGCCGATCTTATGCGTGCGGCCGGTATAGTACAGGATGCGTTCGGTCGCGGTCGTCTTACCGGCATCGATGTGCGCGGCGATGCCGATGTTGCGCGTCCGCTCGAGCGGATACTCTCTTGCGACTAATGCCATCTCAAATTACCAGCGATAGTGGGCGAACGCTTTGTTGGCTTCGGCCATCTTGTGGGTATCTTCGCGCTTCTTGACCGAATTGCCGACGTTGTTGGCGGCATCCATGATTTCGTTGGCCAGACGCTCTTCCATCGAGTGGCCGGGGCGCTTACGCGCGTACTGAATCAGCCAGCGCATCGCCATCGCTTGGCGCCGATCGGGACGAACTTCCATGGGGACTTGATAGGTCGCGCCGCCGACGCGGCGCGGACGCACTTCGACCAGCGGCATCGCGTTGCCTAAAGCCTGCGTAAAGACGTCCATCGGATCGCGGCCGAGTTTCTCGCCAACCATCTCGAGCGCGGCATACGTAATTTTCTCGGCGGTCGATTTCTTCCCGGCGAGCATGACCTTGTTGATGAAACGCGAGAGCACTTTCGAACTGAAGCGCGGGTCGGGCAGAATCTGCCGTTTTGGAACGGCTCCCTTACGTGGCATGCGGCCTTACCTTATTTCTTGCCGGAGCGCTTGGCTCCATATTTCGAGCGTGCTTGCTTGCGATTAGCGACGCCCGACGTATCGAGCGTGCCGCGAATGATGTGGTAGCGAATGCCGGGGAGATCTTTGACGCGGCCGCCGCGAATGAGTACGACCGAATGCTCCTGGAGGTTGTGCCCGACCCCGGGAATATAGGCGGTGACTTCCTCACCGTTAGTGAGCCGGACGCGGGCGACTTTACGGAGCGCGGAATTCGGCTTTTTCGGGGTGATCGTTTTGACTTGCGTGCAGACGCCGCGGCGGAACGGATTACCGCGAACTTCGAAGGTTCGTAACGGCAAGTCGGGATGGCCGGGCTTCGGACCGGTCTGGGCGACGCGTAAAGCCGGCGCTTTGACCTTCTTCTCGATCTTCGCGCGCCCCGAACGGACGAGTTGACTGATAGTCGGCACGGACTCTCCCAGCGACGGGCGCCCCAATACCGGAACGCACACAAATTCCGCCCCACCACGGTGGGCCGGAACCACCGGAGTCTATCACGTCCGGAAGTGCGGAGTCAACGCCGCGAGTCGCGCCACTTAAAATCTTACCATGGACGGTATCGTCGCGCCAAAAATGACCTTACCGGCGGGAGCCGGCGAACGGCGCCCCATGGGACCACAAGCGACCCGCGAGTATGCGGCCAAGAT
>JAABUZ0100000156.1_pt1 | contig 174333 bp, 158 predicted proteins | sample 5562091 | NCBI WGS metagenome assembly JAABUZ01 (sample SAMN12813069, study PRJNA571459) | rock metagenome | isolation source: Antarctica rocks | place: Antarctica: Victoria Land, Linnaeus Terrace sud | collected 2015-12-21 | reverse complement strand
TCGAGCCGGCCAAACCCCCCATATTCCCGAACGCATTTGCTGCATCAAACCTGCATATTTTCCGGGGATTTTTGAAGCGTTGAAGTCGCCTCGGCCGGCTCTACGATTCATGTCATAGAAAGTACCGGGCTCGAGGGCGTCTAGTAGAAGTTCGGCCTATATGACGGATTGACCGGGGGGCATATGACGGATCGCCGCGCCAAGGCGGATCGCCGCCGGGGGGGTTGGGAGCGTCATATGCCCATATGACGGTCGGGAATAAGAGGTAGCGTTGAAGTCGCCTCGACCGGCTCGACAATTCCTGTCATAGAAAGTTCCGAGCCTGAGGGGGCCTAGAGGGCGTTCGAAGCGGGTGACGGATTGATCGAGGGGTCGATGATGAATCGACGTGCCAAGGCGATCGCCGTCGAGATGGTTGAGAGCGTCATCGACCTCGATGACGGTCGGGAATAAGAGGTATACAAGTCGAATACATGCAAAGTCTGAAGACGCATTGACTACTTTGAACACGTTTGGAATATGGAACACGAGGATTGAAAGAATGATGAAGAGGTAAAGAATATTCACATTCGCTAAAAATGGCTAGTCAATTACTTGCGCAAGTGAACGCGTTGATTCATTTTTTCTACAAAAAGAAGATAACTTTTGCAGTGCTCAATAGCTCTGCAGGTTTGGGACAAGCTTATGATGAACATCAGCTGTTCGCGAACATTATGAAACTCAAGCATATTATTCTGGAAATTTTTATGCCGCAATTTCATTGTTTTGTGCGTTGAAAAGCGATGTGAGAATGAGCTTCAATCTGTTTTCAGCTTAGCAAACCTTCTCGTTGGTGCAGTGCGTCATCTGATTCAATATATACGATTATTAACGAACGTTAGTGATTTCGATGGTCATCGGGAGCTTATGACCTCGATCAAAATGGTTTATGCTCAAGACATAGCACCCCTCGGGCCGCAGAATATCACATCTCAGTCATATCTAGAACGGCTTGGGATGCAAAGGAACCTGCGGCCGTAATGACTCTGGGAAAGCGCAGATCACGCTCGAGTCAGACCTCTAAAACTACCTTAGTAATGGGAATTGGCTACCTTATGTGAAGAAGTTTTTTCATGTCAGCCACTAGTGATATAACCTACATCAGAGAATATCCTACCAAGTGCATGCTACAGCGATGTTTCACTGCGACATGACGTCTATCAGTGCTTCACTTCATATTCTTTGACAACACGATTGCAACTCTAGTAGCACGTGTAATGTGCTGACGATCCGAATGGCCAGTCTTTTGTCATCAAAAGTTCTTGGGTCGTCTGTCATTAAAGGTGCTTCAAGTCTATAAGAATCGTCGAAACCCTTTCAACTCTGGTCTTGAATTCAACACATTCGATCGCAACAACGGAATTTGTTTCATTTCCTAACTCTCAACAATGTCTCACGTTGTAGAGCCGGCAGCTGGTATGAATGCGAAGATCAACACACAGACGCTAAAGGAAATGACGAAGTTTCCTTCTGCTTCAGGCGTCAAGAATATCATGATCACTGGAGGAAATGAATTTATGTAAGACTCACGCCTTTCTTTCCCTCTGTCGTTGCCATACTTGCAGCTTTCGATCTTCTGTCTCAGCAAGGCAAGCCTATCTAACTCAGCACTTGCAGTGGTTCATGACTCGTTCGGGCCCTTGCAATCATCTATTCCGATTGTTACAATATCATTTCCTTTGACAAGCTTGACTATGACGCTTCTCTGAAAAACACGAAGATGCTTCATAATTACTCCAATTTCACCTTCGTTGGGGGCGACATTACCTCCCCTCAAGACATTGGCAGCTGTATTCGTAAGCACGAGATTGACACCGTGATTCATCTTGCTGCACTGTCAAGCGTCGAAAACAGTCTTAAGAATTCGTTCGGATTCATCGAGACCAACATTCATGACACCCAGATTGTTCTTGAGGTTGTCAACTTCAACAACGTCAAGAAGTTCTTTCGGATGTCATTCTTTGAGACTTACGACGCAACGAAGCCAGAAGCTGACGGCCACAAAGAAGATGAACCCTTGTCACCAAACAATTCGTACGGTGTCGGTAAGGCCGCAGCTGAAATGATTGTGAACGCCTTCAACAACTCGACTTCGCTTCACACCATTATCGTACGGGCGAACAACATCTACGAATCAAACCAATTCCCTGATAGTAAGAATGCTGAATCTTTCGGTGGTGACGTCACGCTAACAATACTACCGGCAGAAATTATTCTCAAGTTCATCATGCTTCTTCGTCATGATCACAAGCTCACTCTGCAAGGTGCCGGGGACGGAAAGCGTCGCTATCTGTACGTCGAAGACGTCGTCAATGCCTTCAATCTCCTGCTTCACAAGGGTGTTCATGGCGAGACGTACAATCTCGGGTCGTACGACGAAGTCAGCCATCGTCAATTATGTGAGACTCTTCTTGAGACTGTCAAGCCGTCGAGCTACGACGGCTCCGATGTAGAAGCCTGGATCGACAGGAGGCCGGCTCGACCGTACAATGATTTTGGAAGCACGATGAATGTGTCGAAGCTCAGAGCGCTGGGATGAAACAAGAATGTCTCGTTTGAAGAAGGTTTGAAGCGCACGGTCGAATGGTATACCGCTCATGGTGATACATGGTGGGGTGGGGCGGAGAAGATCATTTACCCTGATGTCAAGGCGAATGGAATAACCGCTTGATAATGGGTGTGCTATCCTGATAGGCAGTTCAGATTCAAGGAAAAGTGCTCTGTGAAGCGGCCTCCTCGCACATTGCCATCTATCAACCAAGCAATGCGTTTCCCTTGCAGAATACTTTCCACAGGTCGCTGTGTGCATGTCATGCTGTGTCTATCTCATTACCATGTACCCCAAATGAAATTTGAGCATATCCCATCACATTAACATCTGCATCAACGCCTCTTGCGTCGCACCGGATTCATTATAAATACTTTGATACATGCACAACCCTACCATCGTGTGATCTAATCTAATCTTAGGCTCATCTGATATCTCATCGAACTAGTGATAAGATGATCTTCGTCCGTCACCCGAGGCATGAACTCGTGAGCTACAGTACGAGTATTAACACGACTTCTCACACCTCACACCCCACACCTCACACATTCTTTCATGTCAAGTCTGACGTGGCAACATCACTCTCGGACGTTTCTATACATTACTCACCGTCATTCTGTCAGAGTATATGTAGCGCTAGCGTAATGCTGAGGCTTCCGGTCAGATTGGTGACGATCGAAGAATGATCTTGGGGAGCATCACGAAACGGAATCTCTGAAGGAGCATCACAAGAAATTGAAGGAGGAGGAACTTTTAGATGGCGAAGAGAAGATCAGGGCTGTGGATGAAGTGTGCAGGTTTGGTCAAGCGTGAGGGATAGGCACCAAGTGGTTGAAGCTACACGGACTCGTAAATCGTTCATTCATCATCTGCTAAGATACAGAAGCTCATGTTGGGACTTTCTGTTCTAGGCCCCTCCCCGTTCGTCTCAGTCACCACTCTTGTTACCGGCCCTGAGTTCTTGGCTTTCTTCCCTCAGCTCATGACAACATGACCCCCCTGTTCATTGACTCTCTTCCAAAGGAAATCCTTCGCAACACTATTCCCAGCAACCTCTTCACCATCAACACTTTCCTTTACGAAAACACCATCATGAATCTTCGCACTCGTGACGCCATTGAGAAAGCGCCGAACATGCGTAATAACAACATTCTGCTCGCTGTCACTCAAGCCAAAGAAAAGCGGCAGCCGCAGCATAACATCACTCTCAGCTGTAGTGAAAACGTTCTTCCCCACAAAGCGCTCAAGCTTGTCAAAGATATTCCTCGGGTGAAGGGGAACATAATGCGGCGAAGTCGTAATTCCCTTCTCCTTCAAGTGTTTTTGAAGATCATTCCGTAGCTCCGTGCTCTGTAACTTGATGAAGAAGACATGGTCATTATGCTCGCGACCGGGAAGATGGTCAAACAGCCGAATCTGGCCCGACTCTGCCAAGGGTCGAAGGGCTGCATCGTAGGCATCGCACAACTGTCTCCTCCGAGCGATGATCTGATCCGCCACCTCCAGCTGCGCCCACAAGTACGCAGCCTGAATCTCGCTCATGACAAAATTGGAGTCAATGTTCACCCACTCGTAGCTGCGGATCTCGCCACGAAAAAACTGCCGGCGGTTAGTACCATTGTCGTAGACGATTTCGGCGCGGGCAAGGAATTTCGGGTCGTTGATGACGATGACGCCGCCTTGACCTTCGGCGATGAAGTTCTTGGTTTCGTGGAAGCTGAAGCAGCTCATGTGGTCGATGAAGCCGAGGGCTTTGTTTTTGTAGGTCGCTGCCAGGGAAGGCGCGGCGTTCTCCACGACGATAAGGTTGTGTTTTTCTGCTATCGCCATGATGGCGTTCATGTTGCATGCTACGCCTCCGTAGTGAACAGGGACGATGACGCGCGTTTTGGGAGTGATGGCCGCTTCGATCTTGGTGTGGTTCATGTTCATGTGGTTCGATTCGATGTCCATCATGACGGGGATTGCTTCGCGGAGAACGAAGGCATTGACGCTCGAGACAAAGGTGAAGCTGGGCAAGATCACCTCCTCCCCAGGCTGTATGTTGGTCAGGATTGCGGCAAGCTTCAAGGAGGAAGTGCAAGAGGTGGTCATGAAGACTGAGCTTTCACTCATCAGATTTTGAATGTATTTCTGGCAACGTTGGGTGAAGGCCTCATTTTCGCAGAGGTTGAAGGCTTTTGCCGCTACTGCGATGTAGCTCTCTTCCGTGCCGATGAGCGAAGCTCTGTTGAATGGTATCATGTTGAACTGAGTGAGGTACAGTGCGAAAGCAATTCGGATGCTGATAGAAATCTGTAAGAGAATGGCGCAGAATTGCTTGGTAGAGGTAGGCTTATTCTGTAAATCGCGACAATGAGAGAACCACCATCGGAAATATATTCAGTCATCAGGAGCTTCTTCGGCGTTCGTCTTGCTGCACCCATAACATGACAAACGTTAGATAAGTCTTCTTCAAGGGAAGGTCAAGACTCGTCACTGCAGCTGCATTCGATTTCAGAGATTTTTAGACTTGTGATGCTCATCACGCGATTGCTGATGAGATTAGACTCTTCCTGGCTTCACAGCTATTGGCTCATAATCTCATCACAACCGCGCGTCTTGGCAATCTAGATCTAGTCACATCTTTTCACATATCACCAAACGGAAGAAATGCACTCATTGATCGCCGACCTTGCAGACAACATCACTAGTGTTTTGCTGAGCCATCCGTCACCTTGCACTCTCTCGCGAGCAACCGTTAATACCATGTAACTTACTTCGTACAAGTATCATATACTCAGCTCGCTAGTAGCCTGTTTCATACAGTACCAAGTTTCATATATACAGTATCACTAGCGTGAAGATGATCAACAACGAAGATCACAACCGTCACTAGTCAGTTCCCAATCTGTGATGCGTTCATCGTCCAAAATCTTTCGCGTTTGGTAGGTCGTTACAATGCAATCAACCTATTTATGGGCAGATAATACCATTGCTGAGATTGTGAATTTGAGCATCAGTACAGCACCACCTAAGCAGTCTGCATATGATTCCTGTTGAGTGGATAATCATGGTGGAAAATGTCAAACCAGACTCGTCCATCGAGGAAGAATTCAAACTCTTCAATTTGACTGACGTCGACCGCGCGACTCTTCGGCAGACCGATGAACAATTTGTTCCGCACGACTGGGAAGAGTTGAAAACAATTGTCGGTAAAGCACCCAACCCACTCTCTCCGTAATGAACCCTATGCCTCTTCCCAAGCCATACTTCGTCGAACATAAACTTCTTTTAGGAGGTCATTAACGTCCCATCAGCGAACAACGATCTCGATCTTTTCAAACGCTATCCCACCCAACTCCGTCGCTATCTCCATTGGTCCCGCGACGTCAAGTTCAAATACGGCGGCATCGTCAACTTCGTCTGCCGCGAGCGCCTCCGCTGGGCCTCGTCGTCCACAGAACCAATCACTTCTGTGAGCTTCACTCCTTTCGCCAATGCTTCCGATTACAAAATCCTTCGCAACGACTGGCCTTATGCGGTGGCGTCGGACATTGCGCACATAGTCGTGTGGTTGAAGCCCCGCTTTCAGACCGATTCGGAAGGTCGCGTGCTGCCTGAATCGAGGGGGCTGATCGGGGAATTCGTGGGCAATATCTTCGTAGGGAGGTTAAGGGAGAAGCATGCAGATGCGGCAGATCGGGTGTTGTGGTTCAAAAATTGGTCTGTGCTGCAGAGTGTGGGTGCTTTGGAGCACTTTCATGTTCTTGTCAGAGGGGCGGGAGAGGACTTGTTGTGGGAGTGGACGGCCGAGGGACCCAGAACAACGATGTAGATGTTGGAATACGAGGTCGTATGGGGCATTTAGTATATGGGGTTGAAGCCGGATTGGAGTCTATCTTAAAGGTAGAAGGTGAAATCTCTACTAGTGGCCCCCAGCCCTATAGGGCGGAGATTACCAACCAAATCACACCTGAAATTCCAAAAGTAGATGGTAGAGGATGTTATAAATGAGGGGAAAAGGCCGACAAGAAAAAGGGAAAGGACTATATAATCAAACACAGATAGATGTAGCGATAACCAAGCAGAGTCGATGCTTCCTTAAGTCTACCATTTAGCCTCTTTATCGGTTTTAGTAGCGTTTACATATCCAAAGCATCAAATGTCGTGCGAATGCTTCGGCGCTCGGGGCAGCAAAAGCCAAGCGATAAAGCAAGCAGCGAGCAGCGCGAGCACAAAAGGTTGAAGCGTCGTGACTCCTTTTGCTCCAACGATAGCACCAGCCACGAAGGGTAGCCTGTCCAAAGATGACAAAGTGTTAAGCAACCACTGATTAAAGTAAGAATCACGCCGGAGAGGCGACTTACACCGCAGCGCCTCCACCTCCTAACGCAGATGATAGACCCACTGAAGAGGTATGCAGATGTTTAGGTAGAAGTTGGGTTGAGGCCGCGATTGCCGACGGAAACAAAGGGCCAGCAAAGTAGCCCAAAAAGGCGACTGCAATTGCAGAGACGACGAAGTTGGGAACAAGCCAGAAGACCAGCTCGAGCCCAATTGTGATGGCTAGGTAGAGGGAGGTGGCAAGGCGCACGCCCAAGCGAGCAGTCAAAAAGCCTAAAGTGATGCGCCCGAGGGTGATGCCCAGCCAAAACCCGGTGGGAACGACGCCGGACTCGAAAGGCTTGCCATGACGTGCTTCAATCATGAAGACGACGACCCAGCCGCCGAGAGTGACTGCACGAACGGTTACTATCGAAAAACATGGTGCAACACTACGCCATGATACCTACCTTCGACGCCATTGTACATGAACAGGAAGGCGGCACAGACCCAAGTCACTTTGTTCTGCAATGACTCCTTCATTGGCCCACCCTCCTTGTTAGTTGACCTGGGGTTGTTTTCCCGAAAAGACTTTGCATCGTCGTTCCAAAAACCCCAAGCAGTGGTGACAAGTTCAAGGACAGCGGCTCCCAGCATAACGTAGTAGAAATTCCACCATCCCACGCTGGCCTTAGTGATCATGGCTGTTGCGATGAGCGGGCTGATAGTCGCGCCCAACCCATAGAAACCATGCAGAAAGCCAAGGATTTCATTTGAGTGCGCCATGTCTCCGATCCAAGCATTCCAAGCCGAATCGATCAAACCGTTGCCGAAACCGACAACGCCGTAAAATATGACCACCACTGGATATGGTGGATGTATGGCAATAACCATGAACGGTATGATGTGACACAACGGCGCAATGACTGCTATTCCACGCTGCCCAAGCGTCATCTGGATTTGATTGTTGACTGCTGCAGCCAGCATGTAGCCGACGAAAGGCGAGAGGAAAATGAGCGAGACAACAGTAGCTGTTAGATGGTAGTTATCTCGAATCTAGTCATTTTGCAGTCAGCCATGCTAGATTGTTGTCTGTGGCCAGGTTTGATACAGGCCGTGGAAAACAACAAGGCATAAAACCTTATCAGGTGTTTTCTCACATAAGGTACTAATGGCTGGACCACACAATCAGCATATGTAATAAACATACAATAGCCGTCATGCGTAACCGCAGCTCACCCCGTAGGCACCATCATTTGCCCCTACGATCGAGAAACAAATGAAGGCGGCAAAGACTTTCCACATGTTTCTCCGTGGATGATTCCATTGTTGCTTTGTCAGAGTGACAATATTTGCTCCGTGTCTAGTCGTCCCATTAATGTCAGAAGGGCGTGGAGACGTGCCAACGTGCGTAGTCTCTGAACCGCGCCCGTTCTCCAAGGCTTGCAATTCAACAGCAGAATGGATAGATTGAGAGGAAGCCATGGTGATGGGCAAAAGATTCTATTTCGTAGGAAAAGATGGTCACAAACCAGATAGGAAAGCCGACTGGTAATAGAGAGAGATCATTATTATATGCTGGAAACGGAGAGGGTATGGACCTGTTATACTGAAATATACTAGATACTTCGTGAGTCACGCAGCCGCATGAGCCTTGTCAGTTGTACAGCGGTTAATTACAAAATTACAGAGAGGAGAAAACGATGTTTCAGTTTCACAGACACTAAGAAAGTTTCGCAGCCTGTGGTAATATCATCTGCGAGATATGTGATATGTTGAATCACACTGAATGTTTAATCATGCTAAATACACATGAATGGAATTATCTTCTAGATATTATGTACTGAAGTTACTAGTCATTTCCTTTTGGAACAGTTACCCGTAATCCCCCCTAGCCTCGATTTACACCCCCGCAAGAGCGTTCAATAGGCCCGTTAATCGAAGCATTACGAAGTAATGGAGCTGGCCATCCAGTAAATGAATCAGAAGAAAGGCTCTTTCTGTACGGAGAAGACTGAGAAAGACGTGAAGAAGAAGAATCGTGATGCTCTACCTCTTCGAATTGTAGCATCAGGCAGGATGAAAGCCGGCAACATGAATTTGAAGGCGAACGGATCTTCCCAGTATGTTTCATCAATCCTGATGTGGTCATATCATTAGATCACGTTTGTATGTGGATGTGACAGAGTGGTTCTGATGCCTATCGCAACCAATGCCCCAATGTCCCCTTTTCCGCGGCGCTGCAATTTGCATTGCACTTCTCAGCAGCAGAAGAGGTGCTCTATCGATCGAGCCCCCGATTCAGTAGCCAGCGGGCTCCGCCTTCTCTGGGAATGCAGATTTGCCTAGATTCTTCGCGCAAGCCTTCTTCCAATCCGCCGGCGTGAATTTATCAACAATGGCTTTGAATGCAACCTAGAGTCGGATATCTCAGCATCCAATTCAAAGGACAGATGGGAGATGTTCGGGAAGGGAGGACTGAAGGCGTACGAAAGTGCAGAAGCTCGGTTCTTCAGGTAAGTGGTTGCCCTGGACCTTACAGCCTGGGATAGTGATGGGACGGTCGTTGTAGCGGATACGGACATAAAACGTAGATTGATCTGGAGAGTCCTGCTCGGGATCCTGGTTTTTGATGGTTGCTGAAGACGGTGCTGGAAAGTTTAGCGTGAATTGACGCAGCGCTGTGTTTGGACTTGCGCCCTTACCTTTCCCTTCATTTTCCTCGATCCTCGCGGAATCAATAACATCGCTAGAAAACAGTTCCACTGCTAGGGAGGACGTGTATTGTGGCCATTTATTGTTCTCACCTTTCATGGCACCCATAGACGCTAGAATCGCCGCAAGAGTCGAGTCATGGCATCCAGCGAGGGCGAAATTGGGACCCTTTCTCTCTTCTCCGTGTGTCAATATTTGGGCTTCAACTATCGCAAGGATTTCCAAAGATGTACGTATCTGGGGACACTCACGCTGAATCCAGTACTGCATGCGCTGCACGACTTCCCCAAGTAGCGCTCCAATCCCGACCGTACGATACTCTTCACTTTCTTTATAGCCAGCATACTCCTCTTCTACTACGATGGACTCGATGATCTTATGGGCTTTTCGATCATAGAATTCGGGAGGAAGGCGAGTGATTGATCCTGGCGGAGTCGCCAGCGTCGTGTTGATGGTGTCCCAGATGCCGTGAAGACTGGGCGAAGAATCTACGGCCACGCGCTGCTGAAGGGGCATCCACTTCTGCAGCAGATAGTTGAGGTAATCCATTCCGGTCGTTGCGTTCCCTGCAGAGGACTGAGAACTACACTCTGCCACCGCTTGCTCTAGCTGGATTGCACTCACATTTCTGTGCACTTCTCCGACTGTAAGCTTTGCTCAATTCAATAAAACGCTGGCAGTAGATTTCATTCGGCAGTAAAGTCTCCTCGAGTAATGGGCGGGTCACGATTGTCAAAGGAGGTAAAGACCTTGCTCTTCTATCGTAGGGATACAGACCGTTGAAAACTTGTTGTAGAGAATGTAAAGCTCGTGGATAGGGCGAAGAACGCAGATGGATTTGATCAGTCCTGGTGAGAATCCTTGGAGTTAAAGACAGTTGCTGCACATACAAGTAGCGGAGACGCTGTCCAAGACACAAGGTCGTCTGACGGCCTTTGTCTGTGAGCTCAGCAGTGTCGCTTTCGCTTTTTGTCAGCCTGCAAGCGACATAATACGCGGACCAAAAGCTCGTTACCATGTTGACAAGGACGTGTTTCCGTTTTCCAATTTCTCAAGGCGTCGCTGCCATTCAAGGCTTGTCCAGCCTGCTGGATCACCAGAGTTCTTCACGGAATTGACTAGGTAGCTCGCAGTGCTACATAATGGCCAGACTGATTGTGTTTGAGATCCCCGAGTCAGGACGGCGAGGCAACATTTCAAGAAATACCCTGGATTCGGACATACGAGCAGGAAGACCTGTCTTAAACGAGTCAGCTCGTCTTGTATATATCTTGTGATGGACTTTGGTCTACATTTTGAAAGCGTGCATGTTCGGGCGTTCTTTCGCCTATAGTACATAAGCGTAATTAAGAGAAAGACACGACGTCTGGATCCACTACCGTGCCTAAAGAACTTCAGTCAAGTCAGTCCTCGATGAGAGAGTACGTGAAGAGACGTGGAGTTTTCAGGATCATCTTACGATCATTGCAAGCTGAAGCTTCACATTGGGAGGATAGAGCCTCCGTAAATCTTGCGCACTGTATAGAGGATGAGGTTGGAGCGAAGACATTACGTGTCTCTGGAATGAATGTATGTCAACTGGTGATAAGATTCTGAAAAGGTACCAGGAGAAAGACTACTGAACGAGCTTAGGTGGATAGAAACAGGATGTGTGAGGCAGGACCCGGGCACCTAAAGTACTGTTGGGCCTGACTAAGCTATGCGAGTAGGAAGCACTGTCCAAGTCAAGGGAAAGTCGGCCGCTTTTGTGCTTTTGATATAAATTACCGGTCGCTTACCTAGACTCTCAAGGAATTGGTAATGTTACTTTAGTCTGACGTGAATAATACAGCATCCATAGATCGCTCGTCTCACTGTACCCCTCGATGCATTTGCGACTGATGATGGCGTTTCCTCTATCCCTTTTCGCTCCTTTGAATGCATATAAGTATCCACTAATGCTGAGCCACAGTTGGCGTAAATCTCGCCCAGGGAAGCAAGCCTATCAACGACCTGGCTTGACTTCTGCCTCCATAACGAAGCTCCCTGTATGCCGCTCTTTTAGTCATAGATTGAGGGAACTCGAGCCATCAGTCCTAAGGCTTTGGACTCGATCTTGCAAATGCGACAGGCATATCATGTCGCAAGTCGTCAGCTTGTCTGAATTCGCCAAGTGCTGAGACAAGATATTCAAAGCTTGGTTGACATCCACTTGAGTGCTTTTCTCCTCAGTGCTGGGCATGTTGTGCTGTAGATTGTTCGCTTCCACCATGGACCAAGTCGGGTCAGTCGGACTTCCCATGAAGTTGTTGGTAGTGCTTGTCCCGCTTGATTGTAGAAGCTAATCAGTAATATCTTCGAATTCTCCTGGTGAAATTCTGGTATCGTGGCAAGCGAGCTGATCTCGGATCCACTTTTCACACTCATCAAGTTGGAAGGATCCAAAAAACGCATTCGAAAACGAGCCTGGGGAAGCTGAAAGATAGTAAGCGACGATACGCTATAGCATGCGATGCTTTCTCCTGTACAAAACCATGGGAACGCCACTTCTGTGCCAAGAGTCGTACCTTCAGATTCGCTTGAGCTCGAAGTATCCGCGTGAGCACACGGACTGCCTCGAACCATGTTACGAGCTGTGTGATATTGGCTCCTCTCCATCCACGTCTTAGCTGCAACAATAGCTGCTTTCTTGCGTAACATGGGCTTCGTCACTGAAAACCCTCGGCGCTCACTCTCTTGTAAATAGTCGTCAAGAGCAGTTTGGGCCTCAAGAGATGGTGGTGGATCGCGGGTGATGGCCACTTGTGGAGTAGTAGACTGTTCGTTGTTGGTCAAGGAATTTCGGTATGGATCTTGATGTACGATTTTGGAAACGGTGCTGCAGCATCAATGATTATTTAACCATGCAAGAAATTCGGTCGCTGATCTAGCCTCACCTCCGCTCAACGCCAAAGAACTCTGAGGGAGAACAGATATGTTAGCACTGCAAGTCTCAATTTTCTCCTTGATTCTTCTGAACCAAAAACAGGGCCTGCGCACACATGAAGCTTTGCTTACTTGCTACGTCTGTATGCGTCACGAGAGGATGTTCCTTGTGAAAACGCCATATGTCATCTTTCTCAGCATCTGTCAACTGCCGTTTTCAAGGCATGGTTCAGAACGTTGCGGTCAAAAGAGGAATCCCCGTGCCATATGTGGAGGACCCCATCTGCCGTACTACCTGATCTCCCTTCTCCGGCCGTGCAGGACAGTCCTGCTGGAAACGCTCTCCGTCTTGCAGTCAATAATGTCAAAGAGCTGGTGTAACCTTGAACGGAACGCTGAGCAAGCATAGAGCGCAACATATGTACACCGCTGAGGGGTAGAGGTAATCGTGCCATGCAATCACCCACTATACGGAGTAGGTGATTACGTGGCACGATTGTACCTAAATGCCGGCCAACTAGAAGTACCCTCTCCGATGTATCCCCACGAGTAAGCATATCCTACTGACTTACACCGAACCAAGATGCACGTGTTGTACAAGCCCGACTTGAGGTAGGGGTCTTCGTGTATACAGTAATACGTTTTCGACCCCTAGTTGAGCAGTGATTATAAGTCACGCCACGTCTTTGCATATTGAGCTCGGGCTTCGGAAAACATCTCCCTCACCGTCTTGACAGATGATCCGATGGGTACTGACTGTATAACGACGGGATGTTCGAACCAAGAGCTTCTGCAAGGCCGGTTCGTGCGCCGGGAGCGGTGTGGGGAACCCCAACGATCGTCAGCCCACTACCACCATTATTATCGTTGACTGTGCATATGCGCAGCATCAACTGAGCATAAAGAAACATCGATGAACGACGAAAGCATCGACGCTGAAAATTGAGCGAATGAGATAACAGATTGACTAAATGATTGAAAGATGAGAGTTGCAATTCACATATGTCACGCATATACTAAAAAGAAACTCAGCTCGTTCAATGTTGAAGACGATGAGAAGAACGTGAGCGATAGCTTGTTGATGAGCATGTCACAAGTTGAGTTCATGATTTTGCATGTTTTGTGCATATGCTAAGCATATGTAGAAGAATCTTCGCTCGTCTTGCTATTCATGATATATGCGTGACCTGTGATTGTGCTGTTTTCTCGATGTTTCGCTCAAGCTGTGCATATGCATCGCTTCAATACTTCGCTCTTGCTGTTTGTCTTCTAGCTACTTTAGCTAAATAATATCAATTCTTGAGCTCATGATTAGCATATGCAGAAAGCTGAGTCGGGGTTGGAATAATTTTGAACTCATGATTAGCATATGCAGAAAGTTGAGCCGGGGCCGAAATCAAAAAAAAAAGTTCCGGCCCTGGCTCAACTTTTCCAACCCCCCATCAACTGTAACCCCCCCTAAGATGACACCCCGGTGACGCTCCCAACCCCCCCCGGCGCCGATCGGCTTGGCACGTCACCGACCTCCGGTCCCTCGCCTGCCATCACTTTCCCCCGCCAGGATCAGTTCCTGCGCGCCTACTACCTCACATACTTTGGAAGGCATAATTGTAGCTCTGAGTCAGCTGAGTTTAATGTTTCAGAAACAATTGAAAAATATGAAGATTTGATGTAGTAAATAGGGTTGGGGATATTGATACCTCGAGGGGCCTACCGGTCCCTCATCCGCCCATATTCAGCCCTAGCAGCAGTGATCAGCCCTTAGCAGCAGTGTTCAGCCTTAGCAGCAGTGTTCTGCCCTACCGGCGGGGCGAATGGGTGGATCTTACCTGCTATCGAATTCTCCGGCCCGGCGATGCGCTGACGAGCTGACATACTTTCAGAGACATAGTAAGAGGCACTGGATAGGCCACATATGAAGCATTGGATATACTACATATGAAGCACGGGGTATACTACGGAATACATATGAAGCATTGATTCTAAAAAACGGCACAGGTTTCGCAATCGAGACTTTTTTGATCAGATGTCAATTTTTTTGTGATCTCGCTTAATGCTCTTGACATATGCTTCGCATAGACTTCGAAGCTTTTTCAACCCGACGTCAAGTCTTGAATGTGCGGGGCATATGCAATTTTTAAAGTTCAACCCGACGCCAAGAATCTTTTCCAACCCCGGCTCAACTTTTCTAACCCCCCGACTAGCTGCACCCCCATCTTAGGGCTTTCTGGGCCCGCTGGGTCAAAGTACTTTTTCCGAACCGCTTAAGAAATCGTCGATGACGTATGTCTGTCAGCAGCAATTACATCACCGCTTCACAATGAAGTTCTGAGATGAGTTTGAGTTCGAAATCATTATATCAACTTTACTCAACAGTCACACAATCGATAAGCATAGAATTAACATCACAGGTTTTAATTGCTACATGCGTCGTTATGAATTCTTCTCGTTTAGCTCTTACTCTTTCATCGCTTCTCTAAGCCCCTCTGTATTCCCTTTCCGACGACGGCAGAACTTCATTTGTCTTCTCAAACAACATCTCAATCTCCTCAAGACTTCGTCCCTTAGTCTCAGGTATGAATATGCATAATCCCACAGCGAAGATGGTCGCAAGTCCATAAAGAAAGTAAGGACCACTGGGCGATGAGCGCAGAAACAGAGGCGCTGTAAGAGCAATGATAAAGTTGACCATCCAATTGGCGAGTTGCTCGATTGCACAAACCCTGGCACGAATTCGGGTTGGGATAATCTCGCAGGCGTATATTTTGCCGACCTGAGAGTTGTACGAATGTAGGGGTTAGGAACGACATTGAGTGGGGAAGGAAGGCAAAGTCGACTCACAACTGCCCACGACCACGAGAAATTAGCCGTGAAGAGGTAGATCAGCACAACCACAACCCATTGACCTGCGCTTGAGCGCAGCTCCACCGCGTTGTTCCTAATGACTCCGTATCTAGCGTACAAAGCCCCAACGAGGAGCAAGCAAGCGGCCATGGCTGAGCCGCCAATGATGAGCGGTTTGCGCCGGCCCCAACGATCAATCCAGATCTGGGCTGGGATTGTGCAGGCGATCATCACGAGTCCTGTGACGCCGGATGCGAGGAAGGAGGCGCGCTCGGTTGTAAAGCCAGCTTGTTGGAAAAGAATGGGAGCGTAGTAAAGAACGGCGTCGATCTATTGAGAATATGCTTTATTTCAGCAGATTTGAAAGAGAAGATGGGTTTGAGTGATTCTCACCCCAGTCATCTGTTGCAAAGACATCAAAAGAATGCCAAGCAAAGTCCGCCGCAAGTATCGTTGTATCCGAAAGTCTAGTTCAGTTTTCGGGTTTTAGCGAATTTGGCGGGGAAAACCCACAAATCAGCCTCAAATTTGGTGCAAATAGAGCAAATACCTAGATATCATTCCCACACCCCCAAAATACCCCAAAGCTTCATTTTTGAAGCTATACAAATCTCAGCCTTACACGGGGGCAATCCTAGATAGTCAGAATGCCCCCCAGGCGTATCGGACGCAAAAGAGCTCCCTTCAAGGCTCTGCTTCACCTAGATGCACTCAAGACTTCTAAGGCACGCAAAATCGTTCTCGTATCTAAGAATTCTATCGTACTTTCTTCAGAGACAGAGATCTTCTCATTCCCGACGCTTTCAGATGTAGAAGATCTTTCTTTGCTCAGGCTTAATTCTCTCAAGATCTCTCAGATCTCTCAAGCTGTCAATGTAAACGCACTCATCTCAAGCGAGCTTGTGATCTTTGTCGCTAAGACTGCTGCTACTCTTGTCATTTGAAAAGCATGTGTGTCATCATCAATGTCATCGTCAGCGAAGCTTGACTGATTTGAAGATGAGAATGAGAATGAGAAGAATCTAGATGATAATCAGTCTAAGACTCAAGCAGCTTCAAAGCAATTCACGAAGCTCACTGCATTGATGAAAAGATGAGAATCGACGAAGTCAAAGTCATCGCTATCGCTAGAATCGCTCAGATCGTTTATGAACATGATAGTCAAGTATGAAGTCACTTTCATCATCAGTAACATCTTGCAAATTACTATAAATGATAAAAACGACGTCAATCTTCAAGATCTGCATCAAGAGCAGATGCATAAATGCTCTGAGCATGTTGATTTCATCGATTTAGAGTGTATGCTAGTATTTATAAAAGTCATCATCATCTGATATTTAATAAAGAAGAATGAGCAAATGATTCTGACACTGCACGATTTTTGAAAGAGAGTAGCTTCGAACATTCGACAGAAGTACTCAGCAGACAAAAAGAATGTAAACATTAATCTAGAACTCATCTTTGATCGCGATAAGACTGATATCACATCTTCAGCGCTCATAACTGAGCTTTCAGCGACGAAGATATCACTCACTCAAACAGCAAAGCTGAAGAAGAAAGTCGATGAGCATGATCGACTTCGTGCAGACATTGTAGAACAGATGAAAGTTTTTCAGATGAGTTGAATTTGCAAAGAAAACTATCACAATAAGAGAAAGTACTGTTGAATCAACGAGTCAGACGTTCATCATTGACTGACTGCTGATCATATAATATACTAATCAGAAACAATCAGTAGAGACGATGAGTCTGCGTCACTTACTAGATCTTCAAGAACGCTGATCGAAGTTCTGATGACAGTGAAATTTCAAGTCAAGTGTGTCAATTCTTTCTCAGCATCTTCTTCAGTCGTTACATCATCATCTACTTTTATACAGTCATCGCAGATCACAAGTGAATCAATCAGCATAGCAGACGTATTGACGTTGCAAATGATACAAAGAGCAACAGCTGAAGAAGAAAGAAAGATTGAAGAGCGAAGAATTAAACAAAAGAGAAAGAATCAACAAAAGCAGATAAATAGTCGCAATAAGCTGAAAATGCTCAAGAAGATTGAGACTTCTTTTATGCTCGATTGACATCAACATACATTGTCTGTTCATTCTAGCAGTTCTGTTCAAAACGATGATCTTCATGATTATATCTTCTGACATGTCTTCAGAGTTAATAACACTTGAACACGTTCTTTTTGACACGTCTTCAATGAGCTGAATGCTCAATATTACGATCTACAAACAATACAAAGTTGAAAAAAGTGTAATGAGAGTCATTGAAAAAGCTTAAACATATCTGCTGACATTGACATACAGCTGACTTGTGATGTCAGCAAGTATGCTCGCTCTAGAGATTCTGATTCAGATGACAAATTGTCATTTGAATCAACGACTAAAGATACATCGACAGTACGCTCTACATCTTCTACATCAGCTCAGCAAGCTCATACTTCGACAGTGCAAACATGAAGTCATTTATATAATTCTCAAGCTCGAAGATCTGCTTTAGAGTCTCAAGTCAAGATCTCAGTCTTGCAAATATTGATTGAAGATGAGAGTTTAAAAAAAATGAAGAAAATGAAGAAGATGAAGAAGACTTTAGATGATTATTCAGAGATAGCAAAGAAGCATGATGAGCTTGACTATGATGAGTCTATCTATATCTAGATATCATTTGAATATATGAACTATGTCAGTCAGATGAAAAAGTGCTTCAGAATCATTAACTCGCTCTCTTTGTGATCTGATTGCTACTCTTAAAAATTCATCAAATTTCTTGTTAGATTCGTCATATTATTGAACAAGCTGATCATTTCTTTTAATTCAAGCTTTCAATGTTGAAAATGAGCTTTCTATGAAATTATAGTTAGACGAGTAGAGTGACAATTTGACAAGATGCACTTCAAAGCTTTCACATAACTCATCGAGTTCTGCTGATTGATGAATTCTAGCATTATTCATGATCATCACTGAACGTGATTCTATCTCTTCAGAATTGCATATAGAAAGCATCTGTGATTGCATGAAGTTCAGAAAGATCTTTTTTGTTATGAAGTCGTGATGCATCTTTCATGCAATGTATTCATCAATGAAAAATGCTGACAAAATGCTTCATCTCTTCGATCGTTTTAGACTTTGAATGACGTGCAGAGATAGATCAATCAAGACTCAATCATACTTTTGATCAGCTAACGAGCAAGCATTAGCATGACTAGAAAGAGTAGAGAAGAGAAGAAAGTTGAGTCTATCTGTTCGCTCACAAGCAGCGCTTTCATCGAGAAAGACTAGCTGATCAGATGTTCAGCTTATAAGTCGTCGTTCTCATTCGCTGCGAAGCTTCTCATCGCGCTTAGCAGCGACTCTTTGAGCAATCTTTCTGCTGTATCTAGCTTCTTTGAGCAGTCTGCTGATCGTGCTTTGACTGACGACAATGTCAAACTCGTCGTACAGAAATCAGATCATGTCATTCTGATAGACGATGAATCGTTGACTGAGAAAGTCAAGAAGCTTCTGAGCATGATACTCACTCAAAAGTCTCGATCTATCAATCGTATCAAACGCAGACGTCACATCGCTGAAATGAAGATGTTTTTTACGCATACGATTGATCTGCTGCCTGGTAACATGAGTGGCTTTGTGTATGAACGTTGTGCTATCGCCACGGGCTAGGTGAAACTGAATCTCGTCTCTAAGATCCTGGGTAAGAGCTTGGGGCATGGTAGGTAGGACAGAATTGCCCCCGTGTGAGGCTGAGGTTTGTATAGCTTCAAAAATGAAGCTTTGGGGTGTTTTGGGGGTGTGAGGATGATATCTAGGTATTTGCTCTATTTGCACCAAATTTGAGGCTGATTTGTGGGTTTTCCCCGCCAAATTCGCTAAAACCCGAAAACTGAACTAGACTTTCGGATACAACGATAGCGCCTTGCAAAAACCTCTTTGAAACTGGCACTTGATTGCCGCAAGTCGAGCACCAAACTGCTTTCGATTTCACGGAGCTCAACCTCAGCCCGAATCGGTCCGCGCAGTTTCCCGAGAACCCTCTTAGCATCTTGGCTGCGACCAGCCTGAACTAGCCATCGAGGTGAGAAAGGCAAGAAGACCATGCCAATGCACAGTACGAGCGCGGCCCCCGCCTGCACAATAAATGGCAGCCGCCATGCCATGCTACCTCTCAAGCTATGTGCACCGTAGGCAATAAAATATCCCGCTGCGATGCCTATGACGATGTAGGATTGTAACAAGCATGCCGAAACCCCGCGAGATTCTAGTGGAGCTATTTCGACCAGATAGACGGTGGTCACCGCAATAGCTTGCCCTGCGCCCATGCCTGTGATGATGCGGGCGACGATCAAGGAAGCAAGATTGGGCGATGCAGCAGATATGGTGGTGCCGACCAGAGTCAAAGCTGCGCCCGTGAGAATACCGTATTTGCGCGATATTCGATCCGAGACATGTCCGCTCGCTAAGGAAGAAATGGCGGCGGAGAGTAAAATGCAGGCAACGTAAATGCCTTGCTGTGTTGGGCTTAATGTGCCTATCGAGTCGCGAAACTGAGCCATTGAGGTGATAGGGCCAATTGAGCCTAGAGAAGGGCAACAGTGTAAGTATTAGAAGCAACATTCATTCTTCCTGCGGCTTTCTCTTTGCGAACCTGTATCAAGACCATATAAGAGGCCTGCCAAGGAGACATGACATGCGATTAAGACGACTTCCTTCTGGTGGGACCTCATACTCAAGGCTTGCGCAATTCTTAGTTGAGCTTCATGTGTCTGTATTGGACGAAGAAGTCTAATTCACTCTGTTCCCACTTATTAGGTGCTGGAAGGATGAATACAATTTCTGAATCCTACTACTTCCGTACGCCTTTCCTGCCTCATGAATTACCAAGCAATCATTGTTCAACAGGCGTTGCTGCGGAAGGGAGAGCGGTAGGACTGAACAACGTGGGACAGAACAGCAAGGTAACTTGACGGCTTCGAAACGACAGTTCTTGACCGCTCCACTTGCAAGATTTAACAACCACGTCAGCACGTCGTTGCTTCGATGCATGGGTCAGGTATGACAGACCAGTAGGCTCATAGAATACTCTGTGACGCTGATGTTGGTCAACTTGGTCCATTTCGATCCGCACCAACATCGCCCTTCTCGAGCTGGTCCGTTGTGATGCAACAGCAATCCTCAGCAGTCAGTCCGTTGTAGCCGACAACAATTACCAATCAAAAACCGCTCGTCAGGCTCGTGCCGTTCCGCCGACTTCCGGGAAACTCCTTTCGGGGAGGTTGAGGCGTCTCTACCACACCAAGCAAAATATCACTAAGCTGCTTGCATGCATATTGAACCACGATCATGACTCCGAATCAACGGCCCTACTTGAGTATCATCGAATCTGGCTAGCATTCCGTGAGATATTGTAGCCCTAGTAGTATCATGATTTTATCCTGACTCTAAAGCACTGAAGGCTGACTACCACCATGAAAGCGCAAGTGACTGGTGTATCCCATGCATCTTCGTTCGACTAAGGCAACTAATATCTATATTCATCTCACACCGTTACCAACAACCTCGCTTCGCTGAGCCTGCAACCAGACTCGAAATTAGCTGCTCGTACCCCTCGTAATAGTGTTGGCATTGATAAGAATAGAGCAGATGAGAGGCATGGATACTGGGTTAGCATGTTCGGAAATGCAGGCTACGGCTTTACCACTCTCGTAGCACCTTGGTGGAGCCTCAAGTCCTGTTACCAAAGCGCAGTGGTATGAAACAGATGACGCCCTCTACTGGGTTTAGACCATTTCACGCTCGGGCATGGACTGTGTGCTGACTTCGCTGGTATCACAATACTCTACCAACCGCTATCAACCAACAGCAGTACCTGTGGATGTCGGTCAGTTGTTTTTAATTTCGTTGACTCCTTTCATTGTCGTCTCAGAATGGCAAGGAGCCCTGGTAGTCATGACTGAGCTTTCCGTGTCTGTATGCTGCCCGATCTTCCGCGAAATTACTTGCTGCCTGGATTGGAGACGGTCTGAAGCTACCTCATAGATCTATAAAGGTGACCCTGCCAAACATAATGTCTCTTGAGAGAAACCTTTCTCAGTAACGATTTTTCTTGAAAACTTGAGGGAGGACCCAGCTCAGTCATGAACGCCAAAGACTGTAAGAATGTTCATTATGGTGCGTTCTTCCACAGTAGGAACTCGAGTAGTGTTATTAAAGACTGATGTCCTGCTAGCCCCTCAGTTCCATCACATCAAGGATGTTGACTCCATTCGTGAGACATATGCTGAACAAGGCGCCGTCTTCATCCATGGATGTGACGAGCAAAGCCTGATCATACTAGCCGAGCAACTGGGCCGAGTTGCAAAACCTCGAAATGAGGTCGGTACCGGGACAGGCGTGAGTAATATTCGATGCGCTCCGGGACTGAAGGGAAAAGGATACAGTTCAGAAGGTTAGTGCTTGCTGGTCAAGTAGATGAGAGAATCGAAGGAGAGTGGATCAGCTTACCAAGACTTCAGAGCTTTTCTTCCATACCGACCGCAGTGGCTGGGAGTCGCCCCCAGACCTGCTCATTACTATGCTCAAAATCAAGTCAGAGACTGGCGGAGAAACAATACTGGTGGATGGTCAGCAAGTCATCGAATTCATCAAGACCCACCACGCAGACATGTACGACCTCGTTACCCATCCAAAATACTCCAGCTTCCGTGCCGATGACGGGTCATTTCATCCACGCCCGCTGTACAGCGAATGTTCCGACCTTCTACGCTTTCGCTTTGACGACGGCATCCAGCTCTCGGCCTCGCTCATCGACCGGTTTACTGAGCTACGATCGATCCTCTTCGAACATGCTTACGCCATCTCGCTCGAGCCAGGCCAGTCTTACGTCGTCAATAACCATCGTTTCTTACATGGGCGTACCTCCTTTACAGGATCTCGGGAATTGCTCCGCGTCCTCGCCTACTCTCATACGTCTAATGAAATCAAGCCCATTCTCTTTGATGTAGATGGAACGTTGTGTCGATCAGAAGCGCTCAGCATCGATGCTTACTATCGCTGTGTCAGTGATGTCGTCGGCCATCAGATTACATGTGACAATACCAAAGTCAATTTACACGGCCAGACGGATTTATCTCTACTTCAGGATATTCTGCGATACCACGACCTTGATGAATCGAAGATCTCCTCGGCAGTCCAGGGATTTTTCAAACTGCATCCACGCTATCTCGAGACCTCTTTAGCCAGGGGCTTTCGTTCTGAACCCTGCCCGGAGGTAAATGAGATACTAGACTGGCTTGCCGCGCAGCAGCGAGAACATGCTCATTCCCATTCAGTTGTGCCCCTTGGACTCTTAACGGGCAATTCACAAGCCAATGCGCTGCTTAAAATTCGCGCCGCCGGCATCAATCCCAACCTCTTTGACCTAAGCATCTCGTCTTTTGGCGACAAGCATTCGTCTCGGCTGAGTCTTGTGCAGAGTTCAATCAGCAAGCTCGAGACACACTATGGGACCCCTGTGCCCGTGGCGAACGTCACTCTTATCGGAGACACGCCGCTGGACATCGAGTGTGCCAAAAAGGCCGGTTGCGCCATTGTCGCCGTTACGACTGGAAACTATACGCGGGAGCAGCTTGCGCCACTGCAGCCTGATGTTGTGTGTGAGCGTTTGACAGAGGCCAAAGGGTTTTTCTCCACGATCATGTGTTGTGCATAAATTATTGTAGTGCCCCCTTTTCAACCCAACTAAGGGCTACACTAAAACCAATCCAATATAAAAGTGACAAAGCTTCAATGATGTCACGGAAGAAGAACATGATGTGGAATGCTATGCGTTTCCGTGTCGCCACTGTTTGATCATTATGTTAGCTGTAATGCATCACTGCAGGGGTGAAATCTTCAAAGCTGTGCCCAACTAAGCATGCTGTTGCTAGTAATCGGATAGCGAGGGGACCAACATTGCCGATATCTATCCTAGCATTCATTCTCCCTACTTGAGCCTTGCACGGAGAAACCTGGTGCTATGAGCGGTATTTGATACCGCCGGATGACGTAATTTATAAGAACGTCTACTTCAAAGCTGTTGATGACTTTTTCCTTGCCCAGGTTTGTAAGTATGATGTATCGAAACAGGTCTAGCTGTGAGATATAGTCTTGTAAGACCACATGCAAGAGCTGTTTTGACTGGCTTCTGTTGAATGTCGCACTTTATACTGGCGTTGACGAAACACAAACATTGAGTAGCCAAGGCTTTGAAAGTTAATCTCAAACCATCTGCGTTATCCGTTTTATTGTAGTACTCGGCGACGTTTGGCTAAGAATTCCTTGCATTTCCATGCTGGCTTTACTCCCATGACAAAAAATTCAGAGTACATCGAGCTAAGAAAACCTCTCATCTCTGTTTGACGAAAGTATGACTTATCTTAACATAATTTAAATCGCACCAGAAACAGCAACTGCGTCGCTCGACGCATTTTCGCAATGATAGATGTCGATCCTACTAAAGGCCTCATGATAAAGGTCATCGCCGACAGGCAACGGCCATGAAGCCACACTGTCTTCAAGCCAACCATGTAGGATTCAAGATTCTGAGCAGTCGAGATGCACGACAGACGTTACGAAGCCTGGTAATACCAAGCGCCAGCATTTCTGCGATATTCACGCCAGAGACGTAGGTAGAAGGACTCTGGGTTCTAGGCGATAGCATTTATCGATAGCGTCGCTGACAAGCTGGAAATTTTAATATACGCCAGCTATACTCGATGGTAAAATTGAGCGAAGAGTACTTACACTCAACTGTGGTAACAGCACACCAAATGTCCTTCTTTGCATTTATGGCTTGAGCTACGATGACGGGGGCTTGCATCGCCATTCCAATGCCTATTCCAGCTATCTCTGAAGTCAATCTGGCATATCAAAGTGAGCTGAAAAATTTGAAGGTTGGACAGCTGCACCTTGCTGATAAATCCCATGTTTCTCGCTAATACCTGCTCGGAAAGGATTGGATGGGGCTGCATCGTGTACTTCATGCCCTACTCGGGTCCCGACCCGTGCCATTCTAACCGAAGGCTGTAGCGCATTCTTTCCACCTTAATCCCACTACAGTGTCTCCTGGCTACCTGTCCATGGCAAGCCACTCCCGGTGGATCTCGTTATTTCAATTATGGCCTCAGCCTTGAGCATGGAAATGGCTTAGCCGCCACGACTGGGGAGGCTTGGTTTTATCGGCTCAAATTACTCGGTGCCGATACTTCACTGCATCACTCCTCTTCTCTAGCTCGGCTAATCGACCTTGTGGCTGGCCAAAAGATTGGTATCAAGTATAGGTAATCCTAGGAATCGAAGATGCATGCAAGCTGTCGGGTTAGCAACTACCGTGGCGGTTAGGGGGGAGTAGTAGTCACTGGGCTAAAGCGACATGTCCTAGGCGAGATAATCAGCTGTCTTTCTATTTCTACTAAGACTAATCCTTGACGTAGGTAAAGAAGGTAGACTAGAAACACCCGCAACGTCGAATTACAACCCGTGGCTCAACTAACAACAATCCCTCCAATTCTCCCAACCTGTTGTTGCTGTGTATCTCAGGATCTTCCCGGCCAAGACTGAGATCGGTTAGCTCTGAATGGAGTAGGGGCCAATTTCGATCTCATGCAATTTATTCTCCCCTTGCAGCGTTGACGTGACATTTCTGATGATGTTCTCATGAAACGTAGTAAATGCTTCACCAAAAGGATTTCCAGTGATGCAATAATACACATTCCAGACGATCAGTGATTCATACTCGAAGACGGTTTGTGAGACATCGAGGGTCACCCAGTAACCGTAAAAGCCCCCGCCACCTTGAGTTTCGGGGACCAGGACTGGCACTATTGATATTGTGTTAGCTATTATTCATCGTTCGCCAGGAGAGCCTTCGAAACCCACCATGGGTTTGTTCAAACTGCTGCTTGAACGATCCACCATAGCCACGTGTCGCAGACGTCAACTATTAGCGTTCTGCATCAGTGCCAAGTCCATAGGCGAAAAGGATAAGCGCTTACTGTCTCTACCAACTGATAGGTGCTACCATTTGAGGTTATGTTGAGCGTTCGCTTGGATCCAACGGTGTTGTCTGGTCCATCACCCGCAACAGTGGGAAGTCCAAGAAAGTCAGTTTTATAGACTTGCAACGACGATCAGCCTTCGAACCAATGCAAACGACAAAAAAACGTTGCGCCACTTACAGTCTCCCATGATGGAGTAGGCATCATCTGCAAGTGCGCCGATAAGTGCATATGTGGTAGCGTTGCCAAATGTCGATCCCGTGGGGCAGACGCATGGCACTGGATTTGTACTGCAGGGAGGTAGAGGTTTCGAAAGTGGACTTCCAACAACGATCACAGGCAGTAGGACCGCTACAGCAGAGATGGCTTGGCTTAACATTGTGCTAAATGTGAAGTGGAAGGAAGCGCTGGCGTTGCTGATGGTAGTGGAGGTGGAGTACGGAAGGAATGTGTGGGCATATACCTGGACGAGAGGCCTCTTATATACGCCTTTGAGCTTTGGCTTTGTCACTAAAAAGCGAACCTTTGCGATGTGGCAGACTGACGAGCACCACATCCCACGTCCTCAGCAGTCTACACCGCAGTCGGGAGTTCTGGCTGAACCGAGCGGAACCTTTCTCAGCCGTCGGTGGCAGCTCGACAGGGTTTGAGGAACTTGTCACATTTGCCATCGAGTCGTCAGGCGATTGTCGATGGATGTAGGGTTACGTTGTCGCTGGCTTGGCAATCGAGTTGAGGAAGGATGGCAACATCAGACGGCAGACTGCAGCCTTTTGACAACTTCTGAATTTTGGGGGCGCAATTGGGGACCGCATCGCTGATATTAACCGATTTACGAAGCTGACCCGAAACGCTCTGACGAGCCAAGTTGACACAGGCTGGTTGGTGGCGTGATTGACGTTGATTAAGAAATTTGAATGAATACTATGATTTGACCTGTCCTGCAAGATTAGCGAAACAAGTCTGATAGCGGAAACCCTACGAAAGAGCTATATACCTCACAAGTCCCTGTGCCAGGTTCTTGGAGACTCTTGTTGGGATCAGTTGAGAGGATACGAGACAATTATGCGCATACGCAGGTACAGTTCTAGATCCAGACCAGGAAGCTACTCGCTCGGAGCGTCGACGCAGGCTCAGCTGCTAGCTAGGACTACGCTGTCCGCTCACGACCGGTCCATTCTGTGCGTATGCAGCAAAGCGAGGATTGCTGAATATCAGTCATCAATTGACAGGGAGTAAAGATGTTCAGAAACGTGTAATGAAAAGAAAGTATAGATCTTCAACTAAAGAAGAAGGCTTGTGTTCATAGTTTGATGTTATCTTTATTGGTACCAATCACAACGTAACTGAGGAGTAGGGCTGTGCTTCTTACCACTCGACCAGACCAGCTGCTGGCAAAAGGCCAACCCTGCGAGTTCTGCCCTACAACAATACCCCTATCTTCCCACATTTGACATCGCAGCGGTATCAAAAACACAAGGATCAATATCTGTGGTTGGGTTCGAACTCGGGACAAGGAAGGTGTAGACTGCCTGGTTAAGCCCCCAAATGTAACCCAAGACTAGGGTGGTGCTTCTGGTCGCTCGACCACACGAGCCACTGGCGAAAACTCATCCCGAGGAACACTACGAGTTCTGGCCTATAACGAAAGCTTTAGCGAAGAAATGCAAAGTATTTGTATTCCTTCCGAGGTAGTCGCACACCAAGTGGTTGCCTTCCCAGAGAATATAGAACACGCCTGGCTCTGCTCACCAAGGCCAGAGGGGGCATCCAATTAGACTTCGAACACCCACCGACCCGAAATCAGGGACCTTCCGGCCATGTAGAAGTGGTGTCAATGGCTTTCCAAAATGGGATAATCTGTATTGCATTCCGATGATGACTGCATAGCCCTCGACTTTCGGTTCGCCGTTGACTCGCAGCCTTGAATACTAGCCGCTGATTGATGGGTTATCACCTCCAGCTATAGAATAGCTAGGAAACTAAAGTCGGTAAGATCGGCTCAGCCAGCCATGAATGTCTGGTGATACTCTGTAGATAACAAGGTAACCGAACTGTGCGCAGCTATCCTCGTAAATGGCCTCGCAAGTTGCTGTATGAAGCTACTGCATAGACGCTTGCTCGCAGTTGAGTAAGACAGAAGTAAGAAGGTTCATTTGAACGAGAAGGCCCCTGTGATTGCCAGAAATATGCTCCATAAAACAACTGACGACGAAACAGCTAAACTGGATTCACGATTCATCGTCACTGAAACTCACTAGAATACGGTTCTAAGACATCATCTGCACAAAAACCTTGAAGTCCTTCTACAGACAGAACTAGGGTTCAGGATCGATCATTAGGTTACCTTCAATTCCCTTGGGAAGGGAGTCGTACCAGTCAATGCGCGATCGGGAATGACACAAGATCCCCTCCTCTTCTTCGAGCATCTCGAGGGTGAATGTATGCTTTATTCTAACGCACTATTGTTGCATGTACCCCGCAAAGTCAAAGCACGGTATTCCGCGGTCATGTTCGGCCAAGGGATTTAAAGCTGCAGAACCTTATATGACCAAAGTGATTTCTGCGTATCGGAAGACAAGGTGCTTTTCGTTTCGCTCCAAGCCTACGTAGGTGTTCTCTAGCAGTTACAGAAAACTCATGCAGCAGATACACCAACGCTGAGGAAGGACGGAAGAACTTGCGTTATCGGCGGATTGTCGAAGCTATCGGAGTCAAATACAGAAGCCGTACCTCTTCGAAAGGGTCATTTCGACAGGGCCATCACCCCACTAGTGGCGGACTCGATCTTTGCTCCACTGGTATAGTCCCTCCTCAGGTGGCCTGGCCAATTCGCCAGCGTCTGGACCTCTTGAATTAAAACGTTCCTTTAAGTCCATCTCTCAACATGTTTTACCTCCTACTGATCGGCACCCTTCCTTGGTCGTTTTCAATTGATTATACAAACCTTCCAGATTCCAGCCGGATGCTTTCAAAAATGCTTGAAACAAGGACTAATGGTCTTTAGCGGAGGATCTATTCAGAAATGCTTACGACCAAGACTGACTCTGACTTGGGTGGAGAATAGGTCCTGGCCATCCTTGTCGATTCCCCAAGGTCTCTTTGAGAGACTCTTCTTCGCGTTCGCCGTTCACACTTTAAAGAACGATGAGCCATTCTGGGGCAGGACTTTCGGTTTAGTAACGGAGATGTGGAGGTAGGGTAGATACAGGTGCCGATTAGTGTGTTCATTGGCCAAATCCTCGGTGGTCAGGCTTAGCAAGGCTTTCTGTGGAATGTACTTCAAGATCTGCATGCCCTAAGAAGGGTTGCGAGGAGCCACGCTTGAGATGTCAATATGCAAGCGGCCTGCCAATCCCAGTCATTGATAATTGTTACTAGATGCGTGAGTCAGTTGCGCCAACCGCTCTCCAGCACATATTCAACATGCTGTAGCATGAGCCTTTTAGGAGTCTTCATCTGAGGAAATATCGACAGTCTCGTTCTGGAGCATGATACGTATAAAACATGCAGTGAAGCTCTCCACATCACGTACTGTTGTTTTAGCGGACGGCGTTGGCTCTGCTCTATTAGCGGCAGAATTCTTGTTGGATCAGCATTGGCCATATACATTGCAGTAGCAAGTCTTTTCATCTGGGCAACTTCACAAATGTCAGTAAGCCCACTCTGCCCATATTACAAGACATCCTCACTATACGGCATCTTTGCCAAAGATGACCTGCCACGTATATTCAAAGACCCTACCGCTCTTTCTGTCGGTCATCTCGGTATCGAGTAGCCATTGCCTGTATTTTTCATATTCCTGTTGCGGTCTCCGCAAAACCTGTGCTTTCGATACTGCGAATTGCGCGCAGCAACCTGCTCCCACTTCACCGGGAAAAGGAGTACCCTCGAAGAGCTGCTCCCAGATTTCGGGTGTAACGTGGGTATTTTGTCTATCCTTGAAGTCACAGCCGGGACTCCAGTTGCACCGCAAATTGACATAACCATTTTGGCGTACGTAGTCGAGTTGAAGCTTGCGCATAGAGTCAACGTTGTCGTGTAGGCGACTGTCAGTATGCCAGGCGCCCCAGAAACCCTTGCGGTGAGAATGCAAGAAAGCAATAACTGCTGGAAGGGAGTCGTAGTGGTCTATGGCATAGGTGAGGTAGGCCATTGCTTCGTGACCTTTGTTTGCAGAGGTGTGCAGCGAGGCATTGGCGTTGTCAACTGAATATATAGCATTCTGCCAACTAAGGTCTGTCAGAAACTTCGCGCACGAGAAGTCGAACTAGAGGTTCTACTCGGGAAGATGCTGGCCAACCCAATTGGTATCCTCCTTCTCCATCTTAGCCATCACGATGACCTTATCGCCTGCTTCGCCTACAAGAGGGACGGCCTCATAGGCTTCATTTCCAACGCCCAAAGAGCCGGCAACGTAGGCTGGTACATCGTACTGGTCCCAGATCTCATAGAGGCGTACCTTGACCGCGATTAAGAACGCGACGATCAGAGTGGCAGCAATGAGCAGTCGGTAACCCAGCCTCATAATTGCGGTCTGGCCACAAGCGATTCTTGCTCTCCCCTTCGCCGGTGTATTATCGGCCGGTCCAGCGTTGGTCTCGATGAAGAGCAAACCCTATCGCCTCATGATATTAGATAGATTTACAATCTCTGGGTTTCTGGTGAGCAACCGTGGCAGATTGAACGGCTCGGCCTAACCACCTGTAAGGCTAGCCCTACGTACCCAGGCGCTTGGAGTTAGCGCTAGCAAAACTTTTGATCCACAGTCGTCCAGGCATCGTATACATACAGTACCTTCGGTAGTCCTCAGTCGTGATGATATGTTTCTATATCGGTCTTAAGCCAGACCAAGTATAGTGGTATCTTGTCTTATCGACTCTATTGCTAGATGCCTCAATCTCAAGACGAATCAAGTCTCAACAATCTTCTCACGGTCGCTTCAAGTTGTCAACTCTGTCACTGAATACTTCATTCTAAGAGTGGGGAAAATTCAAGATTATCGCCTTCGTGCCAGTTTGAATGAGCTACAATCGACTTTGCGATTTTGCTGGAAGCGCTGCCAGATCACCAGGAGCATCACACAGCTTGAGCGCGGCCAGATCACAGAGTGTTCGATGAGCCTCTGTTCCTCATGTAAGCGCTGCATTATGTCCTGTGAGACGCAGTCACTTGAGTAAGTGGCTTGATTCGTCCAAGGGATCTTGTTACTTGAGCTTACAGCCTGAACTATTGTTGAAGCAAATCTGACATCGGCATGTTTTGCAGACTGACTAATTTGGCATTTCTCCAGCTTGTTGCCTCAGTTCACAGTCTCTTTGACCATTCCTATGGTTGCTGTATAATATTTTGTTGTCTTCTCTGCCAACGTCTTCGTTCTTGCGCAGGTCACTTGTAGTGCTACCCTTCGTCCATTCTTTTGTTCGATGGTTCATGTTGACTGCAGCATAAGCAGCACCGATCAATTGTTTACCGAAGACTGAGGTAAAAAATAGTTTTACATGATATCTAAGGCTTTAGGCTTTCAACTCTCACACCAAAGCCCGATATTTACATCTACCCGCCTTATCGGCACTAACTTGATTTTCAATTTATTTATTTTTAATTTATTTCTTCATTTTAACGTGCTTATGCAGCCAAAGACTATGAAGCACAGCATACTATCTATGTAGATAGACATACATAGAGTCGTTCTGACGATGTGTGTAGTATGAAAAAGCTCTCTGCGTGAAATAGGCTCGTAGAGCTAAAAAACCACACTGTTGTTTATTCTAGTAGTCGCCGTAACCTGAATCCACTTTCCATACCCAGTCAGATGAGCTCATGGAAATCCTGCTGCAAGCAGCCGACTCAAAATCCTAGACAGTATATTCCGTAGACCAGTAGTACATTGTGCAATCACATCGATAAAATGGGCGACGAAGAGCTATGCCCGAGGTTGCGAGCTGGCCGTGCGAGTAACAGATCACGAGCTTCGCGTTATTGTGAACTGTCTATATGACCAAGTGGTCACATAGACAACTCGAAATTGTGAAAGCTGATCACTTCGACGTGAGCTTTTGAATTGACCGTATGACCATCAAGCTGAGCGAGCTAGGTGAACTTCGATCTATGTATGTGAAAGCTGATCACTTCGACGTGAGCTTTCAACTTCGCTGCATGATCATCTAGCTGAACGAGCTAGATGAGCTTTGATCTATGTATGTGAAAGCTGACTACTTCGACATGAGCTTTCGTTCGCTGTTTGGCCACATGGTCATCCAGCCACGTGGACTTTTCGACTGGGTATGAGCTCAACGCGTGGGTAAAGCGCTGTTACTGCTCTGTCGATAAGATTGTTCAGCTCTTCTGACAAGCATAGATTTCGTAGCCAGCACCTGGTACAGGTAAATCTCGTTGCCGGTCGCACTAACTTGATGTATCGTTGATTGCGAAACCTGTGCCGTTTAATTTTAGAAAACGGCACAGGTTTCGGGGCACAATTAACAAAAGCCGAAATCTATTTAACCTGAATGCTTCAGCTGCCATAATCTTTCAGCAAACCTCTTCTACTACTCGTACCATGGCCGCTACTTCTACAGCGGCAATAGAGAGAAGCAAGCTCTTTGATGTTATAACAGCCTCCTACAAAGCCATCGACAATCAACCCATTAGCGTTGATGTGCAGATACCGAAGATTGTCAAACCTGGGAAACACCCGCTACTGGTTAGATTCCATGGCGGAGGTTTGGTTCGTCACCTTCCGCCTCTCTCCGACTCCAGACGCACAATATTGACGGTGCGAAGATTACAGGGGCAAGCATGTATATGGGATTCTATGCTCCCTGGATAATGGACTATGCCATTGCACATGAAGCTATCGTTGTCTCGCCAAATTACCGCCTTCTTCCAGAATCAACAGGCCTGGAAATCATGGACGACCTCTCAGACTTTTGGAAGTGGACCAAAGGCGGCCTTCAACCTTTAGTGTCAAGCAACACGGAAGGACAGGTCGAAGTAGATCTTTCGAAGATCCTCGTACAAGGGGAGAGTGCAGGTTAGTCACTTCCGCACAAGCAAATCCCAAATATTAAGATGTGAATGTGTTAGGGGGCTATCTTGCTCTTCAAACAGGTCTAATGTATTCGTCTCCGAGAATCAAAGCCGTGGTTGCTTCATATCCAATGATTGACATGAAATCACCCTGGTTCAACCAATTTAAGGAGAAGCTGATGTTCAATATACCCAAGCTTCCTGAAGCCTTTCTCAATGATCACCTCGCCACGATCCATGCTGGCGGGATCGTCACTTCTGCCGACCCCCCAGACCGCCTAAATCTGATGTTTGCAATAATTCAGCAAGGGCGAATCCTAGAATTTTTAGGCAAAGATCCATCTTTATTCCCATTAGAAACCATCGAGTCAGTAAAGATGTTTCCTCCACTTTTCATTTACCACGGCCGCGACGACTCAGTTGTTCCAGCAGAAGGGACGGAAAAGTTTGTGGAAAAATTTACACAAAACTTGCCAGAGGCAAAATTGGTTTTTAAGCTCGAGCCTGGGGAACATGGTATGGACCACGAGACCGATATCAAGGAGCCGTGGTTACAGCAAGGTCTAGAGCTCGTCACCGTTGAGTGGCTTTTATGAGCTATAGCTACAAGGCAACTTGACATAAGAATAGAGATTCAATCACGGTAGTGGCATTGATTTCTGTGAATGACATTGGTGAAAGTATCGCCCTACCATTTAGCTGATAGCTGGCTGTTTTCCCCGGCACCCATCAGCACCTATCACCGTACTCAAAGCTCATCGCCCTGCGCCATTAGGCAATCTCAGCGGGCCGTCAATCATCTCGACTACTGTACGCACAAGAGATCAGAGCAGTCCTTACATTAAAAAACCAAATGTCTGTTTCACATCGCACACCAGCCCACTTCCTGCGGAGACAGACAGGTAAAATTGACAATTCAATGATTACTCCGATTTCTACCAGTGCATCGCCGGAGTTCGCAGAACCTAACCCTATCGACTCTGTAAGCTCTTCGCTCATTTCACACCATTCCATGTCCCACAACATTCTCGAACTTACCATAGTAGACCCGGATCTCGCTGTTAATAATCAACAGTACGCGCTACTTAAGCTTAGTACCTGTAAACTGCTACGGGGTGTCCCAGAAACTGCTTATTTCATAGAAACGATGCAGAAGACCCGAACGGTATGATTCCTTACGCAAAGAACACCCGGCTTTTATAACGTTTCATACTGTTCGAGGACATGACATAGTCTAAGGACATTGCAAGGATGGCTATTGAACAGCTCCGCAGTCCTTTCTCTCGTTCACTGATAATTATCAACCAACTATGGCTGCACGAATTCAATCTACGACATGGAAGGTAAAGGAGGCGTTGGTCCCTCGATTTTTTCCATCGTTGGCGACGCCCGTCCTGCTACACCATTGGCTGAACGTGGCAAACGGTTTAAAAAGAAGACGGGAGGTATAACACGTGAGTCATATTTTTCAGATGGCAAGCTGAAAACATTTCAATTGTCGCCAGCCCGGAGATAAATTCACCAAGATGATACATGATGGATGATAGGATTATTTAACTCTCTTTCGTTCAACAACGAGCAGTTCATACTAAGTGCTCTCAGAACTGCCTGCTAATAGAATGCTACGACATTAACATTCCTCTTAAGCTCCAAGGAAAGCTTTCGAAGGCCCAGCTAACTATACGGCAATGTCCAACTTTTTATTTGAAAGGCATCACCAACAAGACCGACGTTATTGAGCAGTTGATCATAAGCTCAGCAAACGTCACAGCTCCTTTTACTTCTTCACATTTCTGGTTCTTGGAGTTTTTCTCTTACCAGGTGCTTCGAATTCTCTTTGACGAGGCTCAACTTGAGGTAGTCACAAGATAAGAAACTCGGTTATACGGATGGGAGTTCTATCATGTCTGCACGCTGCTCCTTGCCTAACCATGGCCCACCTTCAAACAACGGGGACTAGAATGCACGTTTAAGTCAAGCCGTCCACCCCTTAGCGTTAGCTTCAGGGTATTTTGGGTACTTTAGAATACTTTATGGGGCTCTCATCGAGGAACCTTCAAGCCGTTGGCTGGTAACCTCCTTCCTAAAGTACACAAGCTCTATCAAATGCACGACACAAGCCTGGTTGCTGGGTTTCTATGACCATTTCTTCGGGCTGGACCTGCAACGCGATAAGATAAGCCACGCAACTAGAGGTATTCTAGCGATAAGGGCTCAGATAAGCGACCAACGTCACCTCATATTCGATCGACTAAAGTATGTAAAACAGCGAGTACTTGCCTTTCGATCTCTCGTCAGTACAAACATGACCAGCAGATTCCATGTTCTCCGTCCGAAACGTCCCCATCTCCGCGTGGAGCAAGAAGAGTCTGCCTTCTCTGGCCCCACAGGAACGTCTCGATGGAGCAATAAAGGTTCGAGCTGATCAATCTTGATGCCAAAACCCCGCTGAATTATCCCCATTACCCAGATCTCGACCCCATAAGGAGGGAGAACCGCAAATGGACAATATTCAGTCGTATCGCTTACTGGCTGAGCGATGCCTTCAACGCAGCAACTTGGGAATTTGCGTCCTCAATGCTTGCCATCGGGCTCAGCTATAAAGATGCCATTGCCATTGTCGCAGTGGCCTTCTTCACCGTCAGCATCGTCATCTCTCTGAATGGTGCAATCGGGGTACTATACCATGCTCCGTTCCCGGTCCTAGCACGAGCAAGCTGGGGCTTCTGGGGTTCTTACGGTACGGCCTCCCAGTCTGATGCCAGGAACTAGGTCTAATTATTCAGTGGCCATAATATCCAGAGTCATTCTCGCAATGTTCTGGTTTGCGATCCAGACAGCAAACGGGGGTGATGTGGTCCAAGTCATGATAACCGCAATATGGCCCAGCTTTGCAAATATGCCAAATCACATCCCAGAGTCCCAAGGGATCACAACCGCGCAAATGGTTTCTTTCTTTCTTTGTAAGCCTCCTTTCGTCGCAACTTTTCAATGTGGCTGACAAGGTGATTGTCCTCAGTCTGGTTGATGCAAGTCCCGTTCCTCTACATGCACCCCAACAATCTTCGCTACCTCTTCATCACCAAATCAATCATCGTCCCTATATGCTTTATCGCCATCCTTATCTGGTCTTTCCGCTCCACTCATGGCACCGGCGGAGCGCTCCTCGCTTCCACCGCCAAAAGCTCAATTGGGGGCTCCGCATATTCTTATGCTTGGCTGTCCTCGCTCACCTCTGTCATTGGGAATTATGCGACATTGTCTGTAAATATGCCCGATTTTTCGCGTTACAGCCGCGCTAGTGTGAAGTGGCAATGGCTTTACGTGCCGATGCTGCCTATTGTGTTCACTTTCATCGCATTCTGTGGGATTGCGGCTACCTCCGCTGGATTGAGCCTTTACGGCACTCTCGAGTGGAATCCTGCCGCCCTTATTCAGTTGTGGCCAAATCGCGCATGCCGCTTCTTTGCGGGTGCGGCATTCGCTCTCGCGGCGCTTGGTGTCAATATTTCAGCCAACAGTCTGTCGGCAGCTAACGATCTGGCTGCCTTATTTCCCTCTTACATCAACATCCGCCGCGGTCAGCTTCTCTGTGCAGTCATAGCTTGGGTAATGGTGCCCTGGAAAATTCTAGCGAGCGCAGGTAGTTTTCTTAATTTCATGTCCGCGTATAGTGTGTTCCTGGGCCCCATAGCTGCAATCCTTGTTTGGGATTTTTGGTGGATCCACGGGGCAAAGTACGACGTTGTGGCTTTGTATCATCCTGACAGGTAAGAAATCGCTTGAGTATCCCAAGGTTTTGCGGCTGATTCGAGAAGCATCTACCGCTACACTTACGGCTGCAACTGGCGCGCCATCACCGCCTTTATCATCGGCGTTGCTCCTAACATGCCCGGATTTATCCACAGCGTTAACCCCAAGATCAATGCGGGCGTCGGCGTGAGGCCGTATACCTTTGCATGGCTTTTAGGCTTCGCAATCACATCCTTGATATACGTTGTTCTGTCGATGGTGTTCTCGCCAAAGGAGACGATGATTGAGAGGGCGATTTTGCCGGATGAGGTGTATGAGGGTATCGGCCATGGCAGGGTCACGATTGAGGGCAAGGCGTTTGGAGATGATGTGGAGAAGTCGAGTGGTCAGGCTTCCTGGAAGAAAGAGGAGGATGAGCTGAGGGTTGTGTAAGGTGATGATTAGTTTTTCTAAAAATTTATATGTCCTCTCTGGTAGTGTAATAGTTGAAGTCTATAACAAGAAACTCGTCAACACCACCAGTAATGCTCGACATTCTTAAACTTCGTGCTTCTGGGTGACGCTGGCTATTCGTTGAAGCATCGTCTACTGGTAGTTAACAGGCTATTAAATATACAGAGAACTAAGGATCAGGTTTGCGAAGACCAGAGTACCACGAGTCCTATCCCTGCACCTCGTTGGTATTGGTCATTGGTCCGAAAAGCTTAGCCCCTAGTCGATGGATTAATTTTCTCTAGCAAGCTAGTTTAAGGATCGGTAGGTGCAACGTCAGTCTATGAAAATCGCGGTAGGATCGAGATAGAAACTTTTGTCGGCGTCGTTGTGGAAGACGAAGTATGTGAGGTCTAGGAAGGAGGACGGGCCGAAAGAGAGATGGTAAGGGAAACTTGAGGCATTGAAGAAGCTGTGACCGTCATGTCATTGTCCCGGGAAGAGGGTTTATCTACAATATAAGACACTAATTCGAGCTGAAGCCGTGATTCGTTAGTCTCTATTGTACCAGATCTGGTACGTAGGTGGATATCAGTGTTTATACTAACCCATCGAGCGATATGAAGTGTTCATCGCCGCCAGAATATGTAGTAACGCGTTCCACATCAAGCAGTAGCCGTTTCCCCAGAAAGCGTATGGTTGGCCGCTGCAACACTTGGCACCAGATACCCAAGCGCCATATCGACAGCACTATCCGTCCCAAATACAAACAGCCCAAGATCTCCATAGTTTCCAGCCCTCACCCATCCCGCCGGCAAAGCAGTCTCGTCACAGAACGTAATCACCCGCTCCAAGTCCGAAGAAAAGCTGCGATAATCGCCTGGAACGTTTTTCGGCCACGAACCCCCTGGTGTCCATGGTATGGGTGTGGGTAGATATGAACGCGGGAAGCTCTTGATGAGGGCGATTGCAATGGTACAATCCCCAAATGTATAGCGGCGGGGAGTTCGACGTCGACGATATCGTCCAGTGCCGGGGGTTCCGTAGTCACCGAATTCAAAGGTTATGGTGCGGTAGCGGTCCACGTCCACAAGAAACTTGGAGTAAGCTTCCCCACAGTCATTGGCTGAAACAGGGACGAACCAAGCCATGGAGGTGGTGCATTGGATCTGAAAGGGTTCAATTGCGGTTTCGCGCGATGTGTTCGGCGACGATAGAGATGAAAGGCCTTGGGGCTGGGGAGAGGTAGCGCCATGCGCGAGAGGAGAAACGAGGGACATGATAACGAAGATTGTAGTGAGTGGAATCAGCAAGAGCGACAGATGAGACGACGCCATTTTCGTGAGACCAATGGTTCAACTAGAATTACACAAATAGGTAGGTAGCACTGCGAAGTCAAACATATAATGGGAATAACCCTTCGCGTACCTACCTTACCGGGAAATTGAGGACGGCTATATTGGCGCTAGAATCTCCTTTGATCGACTGCTGTATTTGGCGCCTTGCGACAGCACCAGGAGCAAAGTAGAGCCGCACAGATTGGTGAATTATAACCCGTCTACTCACGAAACTTCCTGCTTTCGGATTAGGGTAGGACTGTTGATGCAAAGAGAGCAGAAAGTATAAATCATGAACATGAGAGTGAAACAAAACAAGGCTTGCGGCTTCGTGGTGAACGATGATTTCATGTGGGAGAGAGAACATGCTGAAGACCGCTCATACGAGTAGTACATTGCGTCAAGGGTTCAGCAGAAATAGTCTCGTAGGTGCTCAAGACATAACAACAGGGCCAAAATATTCATTTAAACATTGTTGCTTTCGACCTTGATGAGCATGCTCTATATTAGATCCGGTGCTTGCGATGCGGCAATGCCTGAGGTAGCTTGCCACGTGACACCTCTGGTCACGTGATGGTACCTATCCTTCCAAGTTTAAACTTTCAATATCATCTGCCAACCGATGTTGTTGTAATTCCCTAGCCAGCTTATGAGGGAGACTCAACGAGCAGGACTGTATAATGCTCAACTCATCTGTCTGGGTCATCGTGGCGATTTTGGCATGCCTGGTTCACGCATCAGGCTGAGGTATATACAACCGTACTACGTAGCCTTGCTGCCATGCACGACCCATTCGCTGAACGCGGGGTATGTTCATTTGTTCTACTCATTGTATTTCTAGATTCTCTATTGAGAGTGTCAACAACTGCAACTTAGAGCCGCTGCGCGGAGTCGAGTCATATCTAAGATGGATCAGACAGCGTAACATCATCAATGCCATCAAAGTTTGACCAAACAAGGCTAAAATCAACAGGACCGATCCACTGGTTGCAGCCTTGAGCGACTTCCAAAAGGCATTATCCGTGGAGCAGAAAGCGAAGCTTTTGGCTATCAACACCGCTCCTGATGCTTTCGCTGTCCTTCAGTTTACCTCAGATCTTGATAGGAGCAATGCCAGGCGGAGGAGTCGGTGTGTGGCCGGTCGGCTGCAGAATACTCTTCAAAGTGTACAGCAATTCACGACCATTGTTGATACCTTTGTTTCCTCGAGTCCGACCATCGCAGCTTTAGTGTGGGGGAGTCTGAAAGTTACCATACTCGTAAGTTTGCAGTGCTATGCTTGCTCATCACACGGCTAGTCTTCCTTTACTTGTCCGTTTTCAATATTCTCATGCATGCATTTCGCTTGCAATTGTTCCGTACCCTAATGCTCAAATCAATGCGCTTCCTCTTCTCAACCGCGTCTACTTGATCTTTTAAATGCAGATAACGGTTTAAACTCAGACTCATTTCTATCTGTACATTCCATCGATCGTGAATAAAGCGCTGTACTTGAAGCTATTGTTGTTGCTCTGTCCGAATTAAGCTCAGTACCTGAAATTTGCTTACAACACATAGGCCGCAAGCAATTTTACAACATTTTTTGAAAAGCTATCTGAATGCTTCATGAGGCTGCAGGTCGACTGCCCAAGACTTCTGGAATACCAGGAGCTCTTCGGGGACTCAGTCCGACTTCGAAAGGCATTACGTTCATTATACGCAACCATGATTCGTTTTTGCACAAATGCCTTAGAAGCTTTAGAAAGACCAGGTATGTCGTCCATGTGGTTGGAAAAGCGACTTCACGGTATCCTCGCCTTATAACCCGAGAGACAAAGGGCTTCGCAGCTCTTTCGCCATGCTTGTCAACCATCCCCTCAGATTCTTCTCTTTAATGAAAAACTTGCGGTATCGAAGCTGAAGTATATCGAATTAGGAATCTCACAACTTGCAAGGAGTTTCTGGAATCCTTTCGAAGCGGACTTCAAATCCTGTGCCCATGAACTTCATCGGCTTAACGAGGAGGTGAGAGAGGAGATACGTCTTGCATCATACCAAGCGGTAGAACGAGACCGGCGTCTACAAGTGGCCGAATATCGAACTGCAGCTAAACACAGATTACTTGAAACACTAGTCCATGAAAAGGTGGATAAGTTCGGTAAGGAGGATCGAGACTGGAGAATAGGGGCTCTTAAAAGAAGGTCGAGTAAGCTAATATATCTTGAATACAGTTGCGAATTCTAATCTGAGGCGGTTAGTGGCCCATAAACAGCATCTTCTTGACAAACTTTCGACGTATGACTATAACGCCACTCTAAAAAGAGAGCGAAAGAAACGATATGGATCCACAAGTGAATGGTTGAGCAAGACCTCTGAATACAATTCTTGGCTTGAAGGCAACTCCTCTTGTTTTTGGTTGTCCGGGATTGTTGGATCCGGCAAAACCGTCCTTACAGCGGCCATCTTAGACGAGTTGTTCTATTTCCAGAGTCCCAAAGGCAAACCAATATCCTTTTTCTTTATCCAACATGATGATGCCAAATCCCTCCAAGCTACCACAATTCTAAGGTCTTTGATAAGGCAATGTCTTGGAGTGGACACCCTGCCGGAGGATATCGAAGATCAGCTGCAACACTGTTTCGAGAACGGCTCGCCGGACATGGATCACCTGCTCTCCATAATGAAAAGCCTTTCCGACAAATCCTTGATCGATATTGTTGTTGTTGATGGTTTCGATGAATGCCCTAAGTCTGAACGGGACCTAGTTCTTTCAGCTTTCAAGGTATTGTTGGCCTCTACCGCATCAAGCATCAAACTGTTCGTTTCCAGCCGTCCAGAGATAGGCAGAGAGATGGACAAGAATTTTGTTGCATACCATCACAGGACAATGTCATGTAGGGAAGTCCATGTAGACATTGCGAATTACATCAAATTTTCGATTCGGGAAAAGTTGGTAAAAGAAGATCTTCATGTCGGCGATAAAAATATACTCTCCGAAATAATACAGGCCTTAACTAAAGGAGCTCATGGAATGTAAGTAAGCGAGACACATCCTTTCAGACCACTCGGTTTCTTACCAGCAATACTTTTCTCATGCGTATATCATTATTATGTCTAAATTCTCTATGGTTACCTATCGTCAAATGCGCACTAATCCGCATAGTCTAGGTTTCTATGGTGTTTTTTCCAGATAGAGGACATCTCTAGTCAAACATGCGACAAGGATATCAGAGAAACAATTCAATCCCTACCTAAAGACCTTCCAGAAACCTATGAACGTGCGCTTCATCGCATCCCAAAAGGTGGAAAGGTCGACATCGCGACACGTGTTTTCCGTTTGGTTGCGTGTGCCAAACGTCCTCTGAGCGTTGAAGAACTTCGCGAAGCCATGGCGGTGGAACCTTTCTCTTCAGAAATCAACGAAAGTCGCCTTGTAAACAATATTAACCAGCTGATTCCATGGTGTGCAAGCTTGGTTGTACAGGATGAAGAGGAGCATCTCGTGCAATTCGCTCATCATTCAGTAAGAGATTTCCTTCTTTCTACACCAAACAAGGCTATCCTTTTACCATTCCATTTCCAGCTTCGAAAAGCCAACTGTGAACTGGCCGAAATTTGCGTGACCTACCTCAGCTTCGACGTCTTCAAGAAACAAGTAGCCACAGTCCCTCAAACTCGAGTACCTGTTGCGCCTTTCAAGCCCAAGTCTATCATCAAGACTTCAGTTTTCGCGTCCAAAAGCTCGATCATATACCAATCATGGCTAAAACTCGAAAAGTTTCTTGGGGATCGATCCGTTCATAACGCTGACGCTTGGCGGGAACTCTACTCCCCGAAGGGAGATTCGGGTTCTGGATTAGTTCAGGATCTACAATGCTATCATGTATTCCTTGCTTATGCTAGTGAGTATTGGCTTGCCCATACGACTAGCCTCACGCATGAAGATGGGGTTTTATGGTTCATGTGGAAACGTCTTGTACTTGCTGGGGAGAGCGTCGCTGCAAGGCCTTGGACACCTAACCAATGGTCGTCCAGCAACGATATCGTGAAACAGTACATCGTCGAACAAGATCACTGGGCATTGGCAATATTATTGCAGGATTGTGGTTGCTCATTGACAGCAACGCAAAGAGGAAGTCTCATACTTTCAGCAGCCTGCGACGGATCTGATCAACTCATTGCTACTCTTATCACCGGCTCGGACCGCCTTGCTCTGCTTGCTTTGGATGAAGCAATACGGACCGCAGAACAATATAAACTTACCAGGGTGGTCGAACGACTTTTGCTAGTCAGAGTTCAGATTAAATACGTTGTTACTGGCACGCTTCAAACGCGGAAAAAACGCACCCAACAATACACAGTCAATGCTCATGGCCAAGATGTCGATGTGAACCAAAATACCTCCCTTGGCATAAATGTGGAAAAGTCAATTGCGGTCGAAAGGCTTACTGATGATTTTGAACAAGCTCTTCGTGGGTCCGCAGCAAGCGGAGACTTGGCAACGGTGGTAGGCCTGCTTAATCACGACCTTCGCTTAGACAACGTCTATGTCAATGCTGCACTACATGCCGCAGCGCAAAATGGACAACTAAGGATAGTGGAGAAGTTGCTGAACCCGGAGGCTGGTACTAATGGCATAAGTTCATTTGGCCAGATTGCGCTATACATTGCAGCACAATACGAACATCTAGATGCGGTCCAGACATTCATCAAAGCTGGCATCAAGGTAGCCCCCATTGGTCCCTACGGCGAGAACGCCCTCCACGCTGCAGCAAGGAATGGGAATTTGGAAATCGTATACGAGTTACTAAAATCCAACATCGATGTAAACCAAATAACGAAGAATGGCTTCCAGGTTTCTGACACCATGTCAATGCGAGCCTTGGTACGGGCTACAATCGCAGATACTGTGAAGAGCTCGACTTTCGTTGATGGTTGTACTGCACTACACCTCGCCGCTGAACATGGACATCTGGAGATATTGAAGTGTCTTCTTGAGGCTGGGGCGGACTGTGAGATACTAGCATACAATGGCGACGGATTCTTTCTGGCGGAGGGTCTAGCGCTACGTCAAGGACACAAGGAGGCAGCGACCTTGCTTAAGTACTGCAGGGCTAAATTATAAGTTACAGTTGAGAAGGTTAATGTCCCTGTGACATTGAAGTCTGGAAGAAATCTTAGCCGCCAACGGAATACTCGCCCATATGCGCCGTCTCCTGGCCTCATCGTCTTCCACTGAACCCTCTGATTTTCCGCTCCCAACCACATCCTCAAAATACACCGTCAATAGGTCTTCTACTTCCTTGAACGCCACCGCTTTGAGTGCCTTGTGCGTTGCACAATCCTCGTCATGGTACTACATATCCTTTAGGTTTCAACGAATTCTGTCTTAGCAGTCACGGTATAGCCTTGAGCACGAACGTCTGGGACTATCGCACCAGCTTCTACGGAGATACTGGTAGGGCTTTTCAAGTACTAGGAGTGCAGAAACGGAGCAAAAACAGTCCGCTACTTGGGTTCTTTCTACTTAGAGCAAAGGAAAATGATCTGCTGCTACTAAGAGTCTAGGTGGATTTCGTTTGAAGCGACAAGACTATTCTCAGAGCTGTATTCTGCAAACTCTGATACTCTGCAAGGACTGGGGGAGTATCTTCAAATTTTAGGGATCTTCAAGGGAGTAATGCGCTGGATAGTCATCTTGTGAGTGAAGAATAGACCCTTGTTGACTAGTTGCAGATTTTATCGCTGTATTGAAAACAACATGATTGGTGGTGAGATTCTGGGATCGAGGAATAGATAGAAGGGATGATGAAATTTGCACAGGATGAATAACCTTGCAAGAGAATTCTCCATATCGTGAAGTTCAGTCACAACCGCGTCTTTGCTTCATTCATTCACTTCATGTACTCAGTCGCCTAGATGGAAAAAAGTACTTGACATCTTCGAGCGACTTCTGAGACAAGTTTGATCCTGAAGATCGTCAGGAATTACCGGGTTTGGTCGAGCAAATATATGTATTTATAATTCAAAACGAAGACGATGCCCGCTAGTGGTCCAGATTTCTCAGAGGTGTTTGTGCCGAACGATGACTTTCTCTATGTAAGCGAATAAGTACCTATTGAATTGATTGAGATATAAGACAGCAGTTTTATACGATTTCTGCTGAATTAGACCTGTGTAGAATCATCTCTTATACGCAAACACCCCTTATACTAGAGCCACATCTTATATCTCAATTAACTCGGTATGGGATTAAAGAAAGAGTCGGTCAGTGGAAAAAGCAGTACTTGCCGAAACCCAAAAGGGATGAGGGTTGAAACAGGCGGGTGTCCCACCTATATAGCTCATACTCGTAGTTCTTTCAACAGGGGACTTGCTGGGTGGCTGCGCCTCCACGCGGGTAGCAAGCGCACGCCGCGGAAATAGATCCCCCCTCAATCTTTACATCGTCTTAACTTCAGATATTTTTCATTGCGATGATGAGCATAACAGATAGGATCAAACTATCAAATCATCCAACAACGCTGTCAACCTCTCCTTGGGATAAACAACAAACTTGACATGATTTGGCAAAAGCCGAGCTTCGCGGTGCCGCTTCTTCTCGTACCCGCGTGGTGCCCCCATGCTCCCTGCTAGAGATTGCTTAGCCAAATACTACAGTACGTTAAACCTCCTATTCGAGTTTAACATTTCCCGAGCTCGTCGATAGCCCCCATTCTAACTGGCGCGACAATCGAAGAGATCTAGATCTGTAGATCTACTTGTTTCGAATTACTCATTCTAGATGCGGATGTTTAGTTGAAGAATCTTGATCCACATGAGTCAACTTCCGTCGAGGAATGTGGTTGATGCCTTCTCAGCCTCTGTCTCGAAAATTTGGAGATGATCTTGCTCTGTTGCACAGACGGCGGAATCAAGCCTTGTACGCTGCCTTGAACAGGGCTCACATACATATGAGCCTCCCTGTTCACATGCGTTTTTACTGTACGGAATGCGCTATGCCACTTTGAATCTATTCTTTATCCGACGGTGTGCCGTTTCTGTCTCTTTCGCGGCCTTGCACTGCTGAGAGATTTGTACGCTCTAGCACACTGGCCTGACAGGAAAGCCAGTTGCCTTGTTTGACCCAAACTTACCATATAGTACGTCTTAGCCACATTCAACCGCCATAGCGGCAGCACGCTTCTGCTCCACATATATATAATGGCGTTCTGTTCCTGCTTTCATTCGTCCCTCGGTTTCGTATCGCTAAACTCCAGTGAATTTGACGCTCAAGATGCTTTGCCTGTCAAAGTCGAGCTTCTTGCTTACCTTACTATTGTACATTAACCCGGGTTATACCAGATCCACCGCACCAATACCGGCCGCAAATGCAGAGCCTGTATACGTCCCCGGTACCGAACTATTATATCCACAACCATCAGTAGCAGGGCCGGTCAGCGAAACCTACAACACGAAACAGTGGCTCACCAAAGTCACGATCGGGACGCAAACGTTCAATTTGATCTTAGATACCGGGTCTTCAGACTTGTAAGCGTGTAATCTCTAAGCTTCGGAGGAAGGCTTGGCTGACCGGATCCACCGAGGTAGATGGGTATACGGACCAAATGTTCAGTACGCTGAGGGCGTAAATGTCCCTACCATCGCCCCCCATGACACCTACACTTGTGTCCCTGATGGTTTCGCAGGCACCGATTGCTCAAATGCAGGCACCTTCGACATCTCATACTCAGGACCCGGATTTGGAGCCTCCGGATATTTTGTCCACGACCACGTCAATGTTGCTGGTGCGGTTGTGCGAGGCATGCCGATCGACGTCGCGACGAGAGTTGGGAATATATCGCAGTTCCAGATCGACGGCATACTTGGCATGGGGTTCAAGGGCATCAGTAAAGGTGCTCAACCTTCCCAGAGTCATAGATGACCTGCGTTTAACGTCTCTGTTATAGCAAACCCGCCACAGTCCTCGTTTATGGAAATTCTGATGCCCCAATTAACTGAAAAATTGTTCACTGTCGACCTTGTGCCCACCGTCGGCGGAAACGTGGCCAATATTGAATTCGGCTATATCAATCGCACAAAGGCCAACGGTGGCTTGTCCACAACTCCTGTCAATAACAAAGACGGTAGCTGGAAGGTCGACAACATCAGCTTCATCATCGGCGATCCAAGCTACCCACCTGTTGATCTGAAGCCCAACGTACCATTCACACAGAGCATGTTATTTGGTACGTTACACCTACCCTGATTACCAGATCCGTTCATCACTTGAGGTCGAAATTAACGTCTTGCTGAATAGACACTGGAGGATCCAACTATATCGATGTTGATGCTCGGGTGTCTCAAGCCTACTACCACCAAATCCCGGGATCAATCCCTTCGAACAGCAGCGCAGGCGGTATAAGTTACAGCTTTCCCTGCAATGCCATCCTCCCAGACCTTACCCTGAAAATCGGAAATGGTACAGCCATCTACCGGGCTAAACTATTGACCTTTAATAATCCAGATTCGAAAAACAGTAAGCCCTTATCCATTCAATTTCGCCTGATACATCTTTCTTCCCATTTCCCTTGTCCTTCTCTAAGCTAGAGCTAACACTATACACCCAAAGTGTGCACAGGCCCTCTGATATCATCGTCAACGGTTGAAGGAGCAGTCGGGAACATGGGTGGGCCGTTTTTCGCATACCATTTCGTGGTGTACAACCCCGGGGTCCCAGAAATTTCGTATGCGCCGTGGAATGGCACTTATGGATCTTCCACTCCATGAGCGGGAAAGCGTTCATTCGACCTGTCTGTATCTAACCAGCTGCGACCAAGTTGTTTTTTCTTCATATCTTAAAGCATTTATGGATCGGCAAAGCTGTAGACCTGCAGAGAAACGTTTTTAGTCTGTCCCGCTATGGCGATGAATCTGACGACTGTCGCTCAACGAATATATATCCTTGCGGATTCGCATATCGTTCTTTGAGTTATTCGCAAAGTTCATCTCCACTTTCATTCCACTGCATCCATTCGATTGAAGCGATCTTTAACTTCCGCTTTTCTTCACCATCTTTCATCAGATTATCATGTATCTTACACTCTAGTCTTTTCTTCTGTCGCTGCTACGTCATTAGCTTCGTCTCTGGCTTTAATTCGATCGTCGTGTGTCTTATACTCTGTTCTTTTCTTCACACTCTGCTATGTCATGGAGGTTGGTGGTATTTTACGGTGCCTAGGCATATCACAGTACTACAATTGCCCCGAAAATCTTCAACACTGCTTTGTCCCAAGCGTTTGAATCATGCAGCGATGGAATCAGCTAGTACTCCGACCGCCACTGCTTCTGGCGTTGCCTCTGTTCAAATGTTGGGAATAGGGGAGTTGGTAACCTCCGCTTCATAGGGCTGGTAGGGCTGGGGCCCGCTAGTAGAGTTTTCACCTTCCACCTCCTAGATAGCCTCCTAACAGCAACAACCAAAATATCAAGATGCCCCCATATGACCTCGTATTCCAACAGACCTGGGTCATTGATGCCAGACCGGCCCGGATTTGGGGAATGGCCGCCACTACGAGTGGCAAGTTTTGTTTGTAGAGCTGACATCTTCAGCGTCTTGGAAACATCTTGCGCCGATGCTGGGGGTACGATGTAGGTTCGAGACCTCCAGCATGCTTCAGACCTTCATCATGAGGTTAGCTTCTAGTAGTTTTAAGCGCTCAAGACAAGCAACCAATTGCCATTGAAGCGTGCTCTTATTCACACGTGTTTTATCCGCCGAATCCGCTCCAAGCGCTCGTTATCCTGGCTGACATGCGGAGGCAATCAGGCCAGAAAGAACAAGGGACTGCATGTGGTTTCTGTCCTTTCTGTCACACTTGATCGGAGATAAAGTATAAATCCCGATCTCAGAGGACTGAGCTTATGTAGAACTAAGTCGGCAACCCCCCACTACCTACCTTACCACTGTTGTCACTTTGGCTGTCGCCTATCTTAGCCACCCTCGGAATCTTTTCCACTCTCTTATGACGTCCCATGAGGGCAAGAATCGAAGGACGCTTGTGGAGAGAATAGCAACCGCCGAAAGCGAAGAGGCCCCTCGCAACAATTCACTGGCTCATCAGTACGGTGGTAATCACAAGTCTGGCTGGCTGGCCCATCTCCCAGACTCATGGCTACCGTACGTGCAATTAGCACGCCTACACCCGCCCGCCGGTCTCTTCCTTATCTACTTTCCCCACATCTTCGGCACCCTCCATGTCGCCATCCTCCAGCGGTCTCCGCTTCCTCGCCTGCTCCAATCTAGTGCCACGATGCTCGGTGCCAGCTTCTTCGTCTCCAATGCCATTCACATCTGGAACGACCTCATTGACGCGCCCTTGGATGCGCTCGTCGAGCGGACGCGCAACCGGCCTATCCCACGGGGGGCCATGTCACCTTTCGCCGCTTTGGTGTTCGCGGCCACTCAGGCCGTTGGGGCTGCGCTATTCCTGCCGTATCTACCGTATCGCACTCTTCACAATGCTCTCTACGCCCTCCCCAGCATAATCGGTTGGACATATTACCCTTGGGCAAAACGGCACACCAACTTCCCGCAAGTTGTCCTCGAGTTCTGCCTCGCTTGGGGCGTCATCATGGGATCGCTAGCCATTGGTTTGAAGCCTTTTACCATTGGGGTGCGAGGCTACGGCTCAGAACCCGGCGTAGAACACTCAATGCTATGTCTCTTCCCAGCGAGTAGTCTCTGGACGGTGATATATGACACCATCTACGCCCACCAAGACTTGAAGGATGATATCGATGCGGGAATCAAGAGCCTGGCGGTCTGGTCCCGTGACGGGACCAAGTTCTTGTTGTGGCGGCTTCTCGCCTTGATGGCTGCGCTTTTGATTGCATGCGAGAGGCTCAGTGAGATGAGTACTGTTTACTACCTCGTTGCTGTCGGCGGGGCGACCATGTCGCTTGGATTGATGATTGCAAATGTTGACCTGAAGAGTACCGAGAGCTGTTGGTGGTGGTTTGGCAACGGCTTCTGGTTTCCGGGGGGTTCCATTGCTGGAGGCCTGCTTATCGAGTACTTATACAGTGTCAAGCCTGTTTTATAGTCAGTAGTAGTACATACGAGTGAAAGTATCTTCGTTAATTAATTCTTTGTCCACAAATTTTGATATCTTTTTACATTATACTCTTATCAGATTGATACAAAGATTATCAGATTGAGCCGAGATCAAACCAAGACTAACCCACGTAATCTTTACTTAGTATTATTACCTGTAAGACATCATTAATTCATGGTAGTGCAATACCTCTCATACGTGTACTTCTTTCTTCCAAAGAAGCAGACATCACGCCAATACCCAGCCGAGCGGGTGCGCAACAAGGCTCTCTAACAGGATCAGTTGCGTCAATGTAGAGTTCAATACCGTAAGATGTACTACTGTATATTTGTGGAGAAAGCTGAGCCAAGTACGAACGTCAAGGTGTAGGAGCACAATAGATGGTACTACTTTACTGTATGCCTAAGGTAAGGTACCTCAGCAAGAGCTACAAGCAGAAAGAGACCAGTGGGATGGGTACTGCCTTAGGTATAACAAGCAAGCCAGAGAGTGGCACATGCTTGTTCTCCTAATGCAGTCTTTTGATCGAACGGTAAGCTGCAAGTCCCCTGTTCCTCATTTCTGGATGACTGAAAGCGCACTTTTCACTTCCATGGGCTCCTTCCTGCTACTTCTCGGTCATGCTGTAACCAAAAATGCACTTTCACATCATTACGAACCTCACTCTCATATTTCCAACTTCCTCCCACTCATACTGTCACGCCCTCGTACGTCAAGCTGCATCATGACGGGCACCATCATCATCATTCGAGCAAACGGTTCCCTTGCCATTCCAGCTGTCCAGTACCTTCTTACCAAGTATCCCGATTACACCGTCGTTCTGACCATTCAAAATGCCTTAGAGATCGATGTGAACACGAAGAAGCTGCGTGACAGTCGTACCCAGTATCCAACGTCAAAATCTCAATCTCTTCCTCTTTGTTGTCCTGGTCCTATACAGTATACTTACAATCGCGGGTTGCTCTCTGCTGTCACGTTTACAAGCCTAGCTTAAGGTAACGTTCGAATGTAGGGTTAGGGCTAAACAGCAGTACACTCGTACCTTAGTTTACCTGCGCACGCTAGCATTAGTGTGGCCTTAGATCCTCTACTCGTACTGGGTTAAACTTGCCGAGGTTAATCGACAAACGATGACGTTCTGGACCATAGCAAAGTCGACTTGCAACCTTGGATGTTTCAATCCTACTGGAACCTCCCAATCGCCCCATCATGTATTCATCTCACCTCTACTCTATATTCTCTTCTTTCGTCTCCCTATCTCGTCCCCTAACGCAATGGACACCAGCCCCACCGCCCTAATCCGAGTCCTCGTTCCTCAAGTACCACTTCTTCTCAAAACAGCACTATGGCATTCCCTCTGGCTCTCTCCTACATCTGCGAAATGGGATCTGAAGACCGAACTCACTATTCGTTTTATAAGCGCCCTTCTCGACTCCCCAACCCCGATCCCAGTCTCGAAACAGCAGCGATTCAGCATAAAAGATCCAGGCATCAAGGGGAACATGTGGATATCGAAGGTTACATTACCGAGACCAGAAGAAAATGATTTGCGGGATGTTCTTGTTAAAGCCGTCGAAGACATGCACGAGGGAGGCAAAAAATACACAATCCCAGACATCAGCCCCGTAGAAGCTGAATGGACAGGTTATCGCTCTAGCGTTCACTCAAACCGTCGCCGTCCCGACCTCTCAGAGGCCCAGCACTATGAGAAACTTATGTTTGAAGTCTCCAGTCCGACCACTATCCTCTACTTTCACGGTGGCGCCTATTTCCTATGCGATCCCTCTTCCCACCGTTCTACGACTGCCAAACTTGCACATCTTACTCGGGGCCGCTGCTTCTCTGTTCGCTACCGCCTTTCCCCACAAGCAGCCTTCCCTGCAGCCCTCCTCGATGCGCTCCTTGCTTATCTCTCTCTTCTTTACCCGCCCCCTGGTTCCCTGCACGAGCCAGTCCCCCCTTCCAACATCGTCTTCGCAGGCGACTCTGCGGGCGCCAATCTCTGCATGTCTCTTCTCCAGCTCATTCTACAGATCAACCGCACTTCGCCATCGACAACCCGTTTCCACGATCATACAGTCGACATTCCACTCCCAGCAGGCGTAGCTACACATTCACCATGGATGGACATGACCCGCTGTATGCCATCTATCTCTGATAACGTACACTACGACTACCTCCCTCCTCCCATTACCCGGGAAAAGGCGGCTAATTTCCCGCATTGCGAGATCTGGCCTACGGATCCTCCACGTGGAGATCTGTACTGTGATATTAGTATGCTGTGTCACCCACTTGTGTCGCCTATTGCTGCCAAGGATTGGACGGGGAGTTGTCCGCTGTGGATGGGGTATGGAGAGGAGATGCTAGTGGACGAGGGGAAGGTGGTTGCATCGAAGGCGGCGAAGCAGGGGGTCCCTGTGGTATGGGAGCAATGGGAAGCGATGCCACATTGTTTTGCCATGCTCTTAGAGGGACTGGAAGCGGGAAAGAGGGTTTTCAAAGATTGGGCTGCTTTTTGCGATGCCGTTGGTGGCGGTATGAGTGAGAAAATGGAGACAAGAGGGACATGGTTTGCGGCCAGGACTGGAAAGGAGAAGGAGATGGATGTTCAGGCTCTCGGTCTTTGGGGGGAAGAAGACCTGAAGGAGAAAATGGATATGGCGAGGGAGGCTCGGATTGAGGGGAAAGAAGGGGAGGCGAAGATACTGCCTCAACCCAACATATAGACCGTGCATAGTCGGCAGCGGTAGGCTCGACCCATGTTTTGTCGCGTTGGTTCCATCTTCATATGTCAACTCTTGACGAAGGCCGGCTTGGAGCAAGCTCGGTAGCGATGAAGATTCGTGATCGTACTCCTTTTTGCTCAACGCTCGGGAAAAGGAAAAGTTAGAATGGTCTTGTACCGCCATGTTCAGAAATCTATATTTCCAGTGGCTTTTCCAACGTCCATTGCTTATAAGAGCATTTGCTTGACAATCGTCGCCTTAGCAAAGCAACTCGAGGCCAGAACTGGCAATGGGCAACTCAATAAGCTGAAGAATATGTTTCTTTCCTTGATTCTAAATCTACAACCAGAGTGTGTGCGAATTTATCTCGACGCAGTTGATGATTGCCGCCACAGACCAAACTCGGGCGGTCGTAACATACTTGGAGGTGGTTCTAAATGCAGAGAATACTACTCCACGCGGTTTTCTCTTGGGCAAACACCACCCCCATATCAGCACCCAAGGAACAGAAATTGCTCTAAGGGATCTAACAATACCGATATCAGAATGGAAGTTGAGGCTCACCTACCTCGGGACTGTTGATGGTCCAAGCTCTAGGATGATAGTACAGAATATCAAGTCAGACCATGATGAAACATGCTGTAGATACCTGAATAGGATTGTTCCAAAAAATGTTCATATTTTGGTTGATTCGTCAACCAACAGACCATTGACGAAAGAAGTGAGCCACTCCATCCGGCGGAAGTGGTGTCCTTGCTTCTATTTTAACCTGGACGGATTGCGGACAGCGATGCTCGTTGGTGATCTGTGAACCATGATGCAATGGAAAGGGCAATCCGGACTGATTCTGGTGGATTGCTAGAAGTCAAGGCTTCTGCGAAACTCCGTTCTCGGGCTTATGTACAGTATATTCACGAGTCTGTGGAAGACTACTTCTATGAGTCGAAGACTCGTGGGGTGTTCTCCACATCGTCACGTTTAGGACAAACGGGGTATGACAACCGCCAGCTTGCGAATTTCTGCATTGGGTGTCTTTTTAAAATTCCTATTTCTCATAATAAACCACTCACGAAATGATTTTCTGTCTCCTGTCGCTGAATATAGCAGCTTTGATATATGAAGCTCTGGGGTCCGTGTCTACGGAAGGACTTTCGGCACTAAAGTCTTCTGACGCACACCTTGGAGTCTCGACCTAACCCATTGGTCTTCGGTAGCAACACTTAGGTTCAATCAACCCACAATTCCTTCTATTTGACTCGACCTAACTCCGTGGCTTTAGCAAGAACGATTCGGCTCGAATGGCCATGACCTATGGATTACTCCGAAGAGGTTTCAGAGGAGCCGAAGGAATCTAAGGTACACCACACGTTGCTTTGGTTGCTAAGCCGATCATACTCCTTGTACTTTTCGAACTCTTGCGGATTTTTCGACGTATACAGCTTTTTGTTTGAACAGTGAAGCTGACTCTGGGAATGAATGCAAAGGATCGCCCTGCAGAGTGGGTGTTTAGAGGAACAAAATCAACGTGCAAGCTTGTTCGTCTGGCTTATCCGTATTGTTTCGAAAATCTAGCCAAATTAGACTGAGGGTTCGAGCACACAAAGCGAATGCCCCTCCTCCATACGGTTTCAGCTCTTGCACAGGTTTAGTCTATCACACAGCACGGTGGCTGTGTGCGATAAGTCACAAGAAGCGAAAGGGTATAGATGTAAGCAATCCAAATGGCTGTTGTATTCCAGATATCATTCAAACCTACCAGGTGGCCAAAGAAGCGTCCACCCATATTCAAGAAGCCGGTTGCAGAAGCCCAGGCGCAGCAGCATATACTATTGCAACCAGCCCGAGAAACTCATAACCAAAGGACAAGATAACCCTAGGATGCCTAATATAAGGCATCTCCTATCAAGGATTTCAATTCTCTTCAGACGCCGACGTCAATGCCTACCAGCAGAGGTCCGAACTGAGATGACTGACCAGGAATCAACCTCTTTTTATACCCTCTTTGACTGGATCTTCGAGCTTTCATGGGTAACTTCCCTTAAGAGTTCATTGAAAATCTATCAAGTTTACCTAACGGCGTCATCGTCGTGCCCACTTAGCCACATAGAGTCCTGTCTTTCTAGCAAGACTTCCTAGGCCAAGAATAATCGGAACGCTGATTCTTCGACAACAACTTATCCAAAATATGACTGTATGTTAAAACGAGGTACTTGCAACGTCTACTTCTTTTCCCAGAGCGTTCGCTCATCAACTTCAAACTCTCGACAATTCGAAGATTTTATCGACACTTTAACTACCCAGTGAATATTGCAAAGTTTAGAAAGTTTCGACTGTGAAGACCGTCTAACAAGTTCTTTTTCTATCAGTCCGACTGCAATTTCGATGATGAGCAGCTTGATGACCAGTACCGACAGTCGAAATAGTCATCTTTGATACTTCAAGTTAGATATTCATAAAGATCATCATGTTGAAATTTCCGAAGTATGATAATGGAATATGTTGACCGAGAAATGCCAGTCAACCGCTGAGCCTTCAGATTGGCGGTTATTAAACTTCTGGACATCGCGAGGAGCCAAACTGTCGCAAAAGTGTACGAAACTAGAGGGAGAAGCAACGATTGGCCGGCATGCCACTAATGGATGTATCTTAGCCCGAACCAAGCCGCAGAATTTTCCATTGTCGGTCCTGCTGCGCTGCAAATCACACCTGTGTTGTGCATTAGCATGTATACAAATAGGGTGCACTTCCTAGCACCACCTTTTCGCCGTTTAGGATTCTGGGATTACTACTTCATATCTACAGTAATTGGAAGATTCTGCTTTTTAGATATGGATAGCTCCGAGACTTGGGTTGACTGAGTCAAACAATCCAGAACAACGTCGTGGCACCTTCGAACTTGTATCAACCTGCATTGGAACCATCATTCTCTGCACCTGAACGGCTGTCCATCACGATGTTTCCATAGCAGGGGAACCATATCCCTCCTCGCACAAAGTGATGTGGATGTTTGGGGCTATTCTAGCGCCGGAGCTCGTAACGGCTTGGGCTCTCTATCAGTACTTTGAGGCGAGGAGTTGTACTCTGTGGATGCACCAACAAGGCATTCCCTAGACGATCAATCACAATTTTCTCTGATTATGGGAGGATTCACCTACGATTCCGGGAGCGCACATACAGGCCCTGGAGGTCAACCAGCCATCAGAATCCTGCTGGTATCAGATCTACTTTATGTACTTTCATCTTGGCGTGCAGGCTTTGATGCTATCACAGCGAAGTAGATCGACGACAGGAGCAAAGCAGACACTTTGGCAAAGGTTCTCACCTGTTTTCAAGCGGCTCATCTTGTGGTTCGGTTCCTCGCGCGGGTAGGTCAGCGCTTACCGCCGGATATATTCTCTGAACAATATTAAGCTACTACTTCTGAAGAGATAATGCCTGAACCTCCTATTTTGCGATTCAGACCACCCTCCTTGATGGTTGCTTGTGGTTATTACAGCTGACTGTGCCGCCAACGGCCTTTTAATGCAAACCTTCCCACCCAGATTCCCAATCGCACAATATGGGATTCAAATTTTGGTCCCCTTTTCAACCCACCCAGCAGCTTGGACGCGCCAAAGACTGATTCAACCAAGCTTCGATCACTCCATTCTTCCAAAACCGATTAGGTTGTTCTAGGCACCTTCAATATTGCTGCCATCGCATTTGGAGCGATCCATGTAACCCTCTAGAATTCCGCCACATTTGCCACCTCGCTTGAACGCTCCCGATGACGAGGAGCGAGCTTCGCCATGATGATAGTCCCGGCTTTAGAGATGATGATATTGGTATTCGCTGCCGCTTTCCAAACGCAATGTACCTCGTCGTTTTCGTCCACATCTAGAGGCCTCTGGAAACTCAGAGGCACGTGGTACTTATGGAAGTCGGAATGGGAATATCCAGGAAATTCTCTCCTTGGGTTTACCCTGCATACTTTGGGAAGCTTTTGTTTACCGCTCGATGTTTGTCCCAGCCTGCATCTGCATATTTGTGCTCGCTTTCTACGGGCTACACTCTGTCCTCAAAGAGGTTTACGCTGGGGTAAAGTGGGTAAAGTTTAACCCTCATCTGTCTTTAGTCTAGAAGTGGGAGCAGCACCTATATGTGTTATCTTCACACACATTATCGAATTTCTGTCATCGAGATAGTCAATTTCAGCTTGCTTCGTTGATTCGTTTGAGGGTATGACTTCGCCAATGTGAGATACCGAGAAAGGTTATCCAATCGTCATATATCAATCTGTCTGTTCGACAAAGGGTCATCAGAAATATCTTTACAGTCTGATAGTTGGCAGTGCCCACAGAAGCTCAGCCGACGCATCAAGCTAGTATCGATGCATCATCCTAAGAGGCAGAGACTGGCCCTTCGGAGGCTGCTAGTAAACTTTTTTATGGAAAGCAGATTAGCATACACATTCCCAAGCAGTGATCCGGACGTCCTAATGGTAGCATACAGACTCTCTACTCATGACGGCGGCCTTTTTACGGGCGGCTTCCATGGTCATTCTCATTTCTTTTGCCGTCCATATCTAACCCTTTCGTCGTCACGACCGAAACACTCAATCGCCACAACAGTAAGCTACAGCTCCTGCCATATCTCACACGCTGAGTGCGAAAGTACGTCAATCATTCGCGCATGATGGCTGAGCGTGTGGAAAGCTAGCATAAAGCAGTATCGATAACTCAGACCGAGTTGTACAGTGTCTAGATCACATTGTGATTAAGAATAAAATTGAGTTGAGTGATTCGTTTTCCAGAAACCAAGATAATGGCAGCCCATGTGCAGAAAAGCTGATAATTCTCGGCTGTTGGAAAGAAGAACGAATTTGATGTGTCGTGACTGATCATATAGAACATAAGTATATCAGGCTTCATCCCCCGTGCCTACCGAAAGATTTGGATAAGAGATAAGAACGAGGGCTGCTTCAACGGTCAGAGCTTTGAAGGAAAAAATAAGACAGCGGATCACAAGAACTCTATCAAAATCCAAAGAAAACTCACAAATCCCCTCCCACCAAACCCTTACGTTTCCACATCACCACCCTCCCAACCATACCACCCACCCCACCTCCCTCAACCCCCCCTTTCATCCCCACCTCCCTTGTATACGTAAACAACCAAAAAAACTCCCCAACCCCTCTCTACGCACAAATCCGCACCCTGGTCTTTGCAAACAGAAACACCACGGGCTGCTCGCGAGATTCAACTGATATTCTTTGAATTTGAAATTTGAGACATTGATGGATAATGTTCATTTCTGCGACGTCAAGCATGCGATGAAGCCGCTTCACTGTCTTTGCAGCAATACCACAGACAGCGCCACAACTCCCAACCCTCCCCTCCCAACCCTCTCACTTCCCTCCCCCACCATCCTCACCCCGCCTCCCACTACCTTCACCACCGCACCCCCTTTGCACCTTTCTTCCGAAATCAAAGTCTTCCCGCACTTTTTCGATGGCTCAATGCACTCGCTCGCTGAGTTGCGGATTGCGCACTAGATTTGTGCTTTGAACGTAGCTGGTAGGTTGGTGGGTGTGTTGGACGTGTTGGATGTGTCTTGGTGAGGGGGTGGTTGTGTGAAAAGGGGAGGGGTAATGGGGCTTGAGAAGGGGTGGAAGTAGGAGGGTGGTGCGAGATGGTGAGAGGTGGTGAGAGATGGTGTAAGGGGGGAGAGGTTAGGGAACGAAAGAAAGCCAATTCGATTCGGCTCAGAGAAGTAAGTCAAGGCCATTTACCTAAAAAGGAAAAAAAGTCACACACACACAAAAGCTTTTATCTATTTCCAACCAACACAACACAACACAACACAAAACACGCACTGAGGGCGAAAAATGAAAAAGAGTATGAACGAGCTTGAAATTATGGGATTAGAATTTTAAAAAAAAAAAAAAGACGAGAAATTCAAGTCGGTTGGTACAGAAGCGTAGATGAGATCAATGTATATTACCTGAATTTTATTAAAACCAGCCATTTCCACTTTCTTCCTACTTCTCCTCCCTCTCTCCCTCTCCCCCTCACGCCCCCTCAAACCTACCCTCACCGGAATTAGTACAATACTTCCTAGTGTAAAAGCCACGAAAGATATGATGGATGGAAGAGGAGGGAGGGGGGAGGGGAGGTGGTAAAGAGAGCGGATGGGTGTCAGGGTGTGAGGAGGAGTAGGAGGAGGAGGAGGGGTGAGGAGGATGAGGAGGGAGGGTGGTGAAATGATTTAGTTCGGGGGGGGTTGGGAGGATGGGTTAGAGGAACGGGGTTGTGATGAAAGAAAGAGATGAGATGAGTATATAGTAGGTAAAGCACACATCGTAGAGATATCCATAGCAGTACAAAGAAAGTATAAATAAAAAACGGGACCAGAGGAATGAGTATGGAAAGGCTGAGAGAAGGGCGAGGAGTATTGATACATGATGGCCTTCTAACTCCAACCCTCAATCTCTCTTCTCTCTTTGTCTCTCATTTCGTTCCTTCGCGCCTTACTCTTCTGCCCAGGCAACAGCACTTTACTTCCCCACCGCCTTCCTCTCCCCCCCTTCTCCCTCCCTTATCTCCCCACCACAACTTCCGCCAAAAAACCCCCAAACGCCACCCCCCTCCTCATATCCCTCATCCCGAAAATCCTTTTATACTATAGATAATCCAGTATTGCGGTATACCAAAAAAACCCCTAAAAAAACCCGAACATGTTTGAAAGACCAGCGGCAGCTTAAATATACATTGCTCATTGCGTGGTCTTGGTGGTTCTTTGGTGTGGGTGGCTGAGGCAGCGGGCGGGCCGTGTTATCAGGATGATGCAAGGGTGTAGGTAGGTAGAAGTCTGGTGATTCTTAAGCTTAGATGGCGGAGGAGGTTGAGGCGGGGGATGAGGGGATGTGTGGAGAGATGGGAGGGGTTGGGGGAGGGGGCGAAAGATGGTTGAGGGAGGGGGGAAAGGGTGGCTTGATACTGTAGAGGGAAGAACGGATGGTTTGGAGGGGGTGTGGTACGGGATTTCTTCGTGTTTGGTTGATGGGCAGGGTATGGATATCGTAGGATATTGACAATACATATCAGCGGCTATCTTAGTTGGTAGATGGGATTTCCTGTTTAAGAGTTGAGATTGAGAAAGATTGATTTTATTCGAAAGGTGGTGGAAAAGGGGGTTGTGGACGAGGCGGTTGGAGGTATACGCTGCTTGACTTCCACCTCTTGCCTTTGGTCTTTGCAACTTCACTCACATCTAACCTGCCCACCTCTGTGGCCTGCTCAAGCGTAAAAGACCCTCGCGCTAATCTTTCATTCCTACATCCCCCTTGAAAACCATCGGTGTAACTTCAGACAGTCATCACATGACACACCCATCATCCTCATATCCCACAACCAGCCGATCTTCGCTCCCCCTTCCCCCAAATTCCAAACCAAACATTGCTTGGTGCGCCTGCACCGACGCCCTCCCTCAAAATCTTCCGGTCGAGTGCCGTGCTGATGACAATCCCGTGGAGCGCTTCTGATCGAGGTAACACAACAGACGGCCCGCGTGCTTCTGCTCGCTTATGAGTCTCGTGCTCGTGCATTGATCCCGTGCTCACCGTGCAGGATCTGGGATGGATGACTTTGGGCAAAGGGGGTTTTGTCAGGATGAGTCTGCTTGTACGTATGAGATTGATGAGATGGGGCTGTTTGGTATCGGATGCCTTGATCTAGTCCGTGCTACTTGATCCGAAAGCTGGTTTGAAGATCGGTGTTTTTCGATTCGACGCACTTTTGACAGTCTCTGCAATGCTCAGGTGCCTGCCGTCCATTATTGGTGCGTTGTGCAGTGCAGCCTCTGCTTGCTTGTCAGTAGGCAAATATGCATGATGATGGGGGTGGCTTCGGAGGTGACGTCTCGTTGTACGCTGGCTGCTACCTCGGGATGGCTGAGTTTTTGTTTCCTGAGTTCCGCATGAGCTGCAGTCCGAGGTATGCGTTGCTGTGGTTCGGATTTCGCCTATGTATCAGCTTGCTTCCGTGGAGAACACAACGTCTTGGCAACCGCGTCTGGCATTCGGAAGAATCGAGTGCATTGCATTATTGCTTCTGCCTGCTTGGAATGAGGCTGTTCGCCTGGCAATCGGATCGTGTTGGGTAACTCGACCTTGGATAATGCTTATAGTTCGTCTGTGCTTCTGTCGACTTGACGTGAGATCTGCTTGACCATAGGATCGTTACGCCATTTTGGGTCGGATGCATTTATAGAAATCTAGCTTCCGAATTCGATTCTGTAAGGTTTGTTTTTCATCTCTCCGAACCCTGGATATCTGCATTCTTGCAGCCATCGTTCGTTCAATCCTTGCAATTCGATCTTGCCATACGCGTCTTTCTACTTGGAGTGCTACTATTTCGTTGAGAATAGGCATCGGATCGTTCCCCTTGCTTTCGGTTGCCTTTGAGGATAGGCCTCGTATGCGCTGACAGCTGCTTTATGCGGATCCGGCTCATCAGCTTTCTTGCTTTTGATTGTGACAGTCGCGTTGAATCTCGCCTGATTCTGGTATCGCTTCTTCCTGGGCCTCCAAATTAACCGTGCTTTTGTATTTACTATTTCTGCTTCCCGTGCGAGGCGTTGCTGTAGGCTTGCCTATCTAGAAGGGCCATGTTTGTTGCTGCGCTTCTACATGCCACGTTGTAGATCTGTGCATCCACCTACCCGATACATGATCGTTTGTTCCGATATCCGGGTAGGCTGCTTGATAGCACTGCCTCTTTTCACTGCCTCTTTGCCGATGTCTGCAACCTTAATGTGAGCTTGTTAGGCATCAGAAGGTTTTCGGTATCGACGCCCTGCTTTGATTTTGATGTCACCAATAGAGTGGTTTTGAATTTTTATCCTCACGCCTTCCTGCATTACGGTCATGCTGGCGCGGCTTAACACTGCTTCATGATCGTTGTCGAAAGGGGATGCCTTGCTGTAGGCTTGCGTGCGTCGGGTTCAAGTACTTACACATGTCTATTTTCCCACCAAATCTCTGGCTACTTAACATGGAGCAGCCACGATTGTTCTATGATTGGATTCGATAATTAGAGGTTAGAGTCTGCTAACGCTTGATTTGATCGTCAGTTATCACAAGATCTGCAAATATCCCTATTCCGGATACACAACTTCGCCATTTGTGCTTCTTCGCAACTGCTATGGTACATGTCTCAATGAGGGCTTCCGCATCCGAACCATAGCTTTGACTTGCTTCCCTATATCGTTTCGATCAACAAACCGCGTTTGGGTGACTGCTTTTGCATTCTGAGTATGTGCATAACGGTCATCTGCAATGTCATTGTTCGCTCTCCGCTCGTGCTTTTGTTTGCTCAATGTGAGACCGATCGAGGACAGGATGGTTCTGCCAATCTCGAATGCCTGCCTTGTAGCATATCCAGACTTCCGAGGGTATGGGTTTGAACGTTTCGGCTTTGTTATCCTTCATATTGACAAGGTACATTTTCATCATAGCTTTTCATTTTGGAACTGGTCGCGAATGGGATGACCTTGGTACCGGACCTCTCGTGAACTTGAGTGCCTATCGAATTGCTCCATTACTGGTCATCTATTGATAGCATTTCTTACTTTCATGGGCATACCCTCCACCTTTGTTCAACTGCCGTAACTACTACCTGCCCAAGGAGAACTCCTTCAGGGTAGAACGGCTTTGACTTTTGATATGGCATGCCTCGCTATAGGCTAACATTGAAACATCCTTGTCCTTAATTCTGCGCGCATCCCCCTGGGCATCTTGAAAACGATCTGCACTAAATATCTTACAGGCATGCCTACCTTGTAGAGCGGTTGAAATTCCTATTGTTGCGCTTCAACGGCTCGTGGCTTTGAGGCCCTCCCGTCCGGATAATAGCAGTATATCCCGTCTCGTTGCCGTCACCGGATCTTCGTATTATGCTTCCATATGCTCGAACTTGCAGCTGTCGAACCGCGTGATGGGGTTTTGTGCTGCGCTGTAGACCTTAGTCAGATTACAGGAGTTTCGGTATGACTTTTTTTGAGTTTGCGACCATCTATAGCCTCCTCCATAGAATGTGCCAGTTCAATTTGCCTATCACGCCCCTGCAATGCTGGTCTGGGTTGCTGGCTTCCGCTTTCTCGCTCTCGGTACCGCGTTTTACCTCCTGATATCTTATATTTATGTCGCTTGTGTTTTCGCTAAGGACTGTAATCCTGGTCTTTGGATCCTCTTTGCTACTGTGGGTCCTGGCTTCGCATGCATGTCATTAAGCCCTTGTCTTCATGGAATGATACCCTTACCTTGGTTCAAGCAGCTTTCCGACATCCCAGGCGTTGCTCGTTCATAATTTCCCGTCTTGATCGTCAAGCCTCCCTCGTATCAGCTAGCGTCGCTTACATGTCTCGCGGTTGCCTTATTTTTACGGATTCGCATTCGAGTTGCTGCCTTAAAATTCTCCAAAATTGCAGCCAATGTCTCGACCGTGTCTGCTAATCTTTACTGACCTCCCTGTACTTCGCATCACCCCCGCTCATGCACCTGTGGCAAAGGTTGACAAGCTGTGTCACACATCCGGAATGTATTCGGGCTGGGATTCCTGGAACAGCGGTCTGAAGATCAGCTGCACAATGACCTGCATCGGAATATTGGCCAGAAGGCTAATGCGATTACGTCATCCAGATATTTGGAGAAACCAGAAATGCAGAAACTAAGTTTATAGTCCAGACTATGAATATCTTGTATGTTCGTTGTACAGGTTGCTGCTCCAAACGAGGCCAGAGGTAGTTGCTTTAGATATGATCGACAGAAGAGAAGGTGACAGTAAAGAAAACCAAGTTTACCAATGCATGCCCCTGTAGCCATTAAATCATCAGTCTCGTAGAGAAGAGAGTATCGTGCTTCTGTTGCATTTTCCAGTGATCCTAGTCAATCCCATAAGTTTGCAGAAATAGCCAAGTGCGTGGCATAACCCGCCAAAGTAGACCGAGGGCACCGCCCTATGTGTTTCTGTTAGTGTATTGCTTCATCAGATGCCCATTGACGCCAGTCAGTGCTGGCTCCCCAGTCAGAATCCTCTCCACATTCTCCATCGCTAATCTTTCGAAAGCGACGACAGTCTCAAATGCTCCTCCACCGGAATGGCTCGTCACCGTCACGTTCCAAGACTTGACCAGCCGTTCACTGACCCTGGGCTCACGGGCATGCACGTCGAGTCCTGCGGCTGACAAATGACCGGACTCAATGGCGTCAGCAAGGGCTTCCTCGTCCACAAGGCTGCCACGGGCAATATTTACAAACCGAGAGCCGGCCTTGAATTGGGCGAGGGTGGAGGCCGTGATCAGGGCACTGCCCGAGAAAGGAGTGGCAAGTAGGACGCAGTCGGAGACGTTTAGCATGTGCTCGAGATGTTCGTAAAAGGTCGCTTGTATAGCCTGTTCTTGTTTGGTGGTCTTCCTCGCAACGTCGTTGTAGAGCACCCTCATGCCGAACGCATTGAACGCCTTCTGAGCAATTGCATAGCCAATGTTTCCAAGCCCAATGATACCTAAGGTGTGCCCACGCGGGTTGTGAGAGAGACTTGGAGCGTTGCGATGGGCATCGAGCCATTTCTCGGAATCAAGTGAACGGGCGGCAAGATGGGACCAGGTCATGTTCCGAAAGACAGAAATGATATGGTAGAGGGCCATGTCGGCCACAGCTTCCGTAGAGGCCCCTGCGCCGTTGCAGTAGAGGATACCTGGACGAGTGCTGTTAGCCTCTGCGTGCTCGCAAAACTTTGTTCCTTGCCTCTACATATCGTCCCTTGGGCCTATGGGATAAAGCCTGACGGACCGCCTCGTCGTATATACCCGAGTAGCCAACTCACCATGTTCAGCCAAACAGCCCACATCCACCCAGTCATATCCGGCCCCTGCACTGGCGTATATCTTAACACCTTCTGGCAGCAATTCGATCAGTTCCTTGTCCCATTTACCCATCTCTCCACCAGTATTCCAGAAGGGTCTCATGATCGCGTCGAAGTCGCCCCATGTTCTTTCTTTCAGGTGGTGGATGAAGGCGGGACGGTTGAGGTCAGCGAGGGGAGGGTTGGCGATGTCGAACCGCGAGAGTAAACGCTCGCGGATGTAGAGATTGTGCTCAATTGGGTCTCCAAGATGGAGGATGATCGGCCGAGTTGGAGACATGATAGATCCCATAACGAACGTCGTGTGTGTGCGAGTAGCGAGCGTAATTTCTTAGTAAAAATCCCTCCAATCCCAGGTGGCGGTCTGAGTCAGTCTATAATAATACTCATTCTCTTTCTCTCCACTTCCGTTCCTTCGAAGCTTCTCCGGGTTTGGCTGACATAGCCCAATGTGCTCGTTCTTGCGGGGATTGGCGGGGAATGGGCCTAATGTGTGGGAGTAGGTGTGACGGCGGAGGCATGAGCATGGTAATATGGGAAGACAAGGCGACCGTCTCCTAGGCTGCTCTCTCTGAGTACCTACCGGGTGGGGAGTGGGGAGTGTGACCGTGTGAGCTTTTGCCGCATCTAGTGTGTCACGGGCGAGTCTAAGGGAGAATGTCGATCATGTCGTGCCGAAATCGTTCCCTAAAGGTTTTAAGGTAGAACTACGGAATAACTCAATACTCCCTGTACAGTATAAGCGCTACATACATAGACGAACGCTCAGGCTTTCTATCGACCCATGTACAATGTATGTACTACTACCCCTGGGTCAAAGGAATTCTCCGCACGCGAGCCACATTACTCCTTACGGTACAGTATCATGGTCCAACACTGAAGTAATAATAGCATTGTTGTGCCGTTGGACCAGTGCATCATTGGATGGACATCATCGGAGATGGATGGGCATGAGAAGGCTGGAACCCGGAGGCATCAATTGTTGCATTTCGCTGACTACAGACTACCTATTCCGTACCTACTTGGCTAAACGTTTTACAAACCTAATATAACCTGGCGGCTATCGTTTGGCACACACTTGCTGGAGCTACTTCCCTTCGCCCACCTTCGGTTTGTCCGTTCCAAATCTGGATGCCTCGTATTCGGCCCCCCCGCATTGCTCACAACTCCTCCTTGACCTTGTCTCCCGCTCTCTGGGTCGCTTCACCCGCGCGGTTGGTTGCAGTCTTCACACCCTCTTTGACCGCGTCCGCGGCCTTCTCGCCCTGATAGCCAGCCTCCTTGCGGCCACTCGCGGCTCCAATCTTGAGTTGATCCAGAACCCACTGAGCTCCATTGGACAGCCTCGCGTAAATGGTCTCGGATGGAGTAGACGTACCGTAACGGAAGTAGTTGGCGTTGCGACGTGCTGCGGCCTTGAGCTCGTTGGTGGTGCTTCCCTGGTAGTTTGGCACACCGTAGGAGTCGAGGTAAGACTTGAGCTCAGAGTCGGACCAGCTGTCAAAGGTGGTGTCTTTGGCTGCGTCGGTGGTCGACGCTAGGTAGGATGTTGCTGAAGCGTAGTTGCTGCCACCAGCCTTAGACGCCTTAGCGTAGCTGTCTTGTGCCTGTTTTAGGAGGTCGTCGCGGGAAGCGCCAGCTTTGTTCGCAGCCTTTTTGTTCTGTGAGGACAACCATTTCCTGCAGATATTAGCCATGCAAGATGAACAGCTTGACGTACTCACTGGAGATTCTCAGTGGTCCAAGTGTCAAAAGTCCAAGCAGACCATCCAGTGGCGGCCTTGTGCTTGTTGAGTCGAACTTGAGCGATGAGCTCGTCTTTCTTACTACCTTGAGGTACCGGAATACCACGAGCGTCTAAGAAAGCTTTGAGGCGGCTGTCGCTCCAAGTGTCGATAGCACTGTCGAATGTTTGCTGGCTCTTGAGCGAGGCATCATCCGTAGCCTTGGCGAATTGGTTTCCTGCTTTCGTAGTGGCAGCGTTAAGAGCACTTGACCCAGAAGAAAGAATATTATCGCCAGTCAAAGATGCGCGGTGCTTTTTAGCGAGCGCTAGGAGCTCGTTACGCTTGGAGCCTTGCGGCACCTTGATCCCATTCTTATCAGCCCACTCCTTGATCTGGGTGTCACTCCAGGCATCGAACACGATGTCACTGAGACTCTCCTTCGCAGCCTTGGCGGACGAAGACGCAGAGGCTGCGGCATCTTTCATGCTCTGTGCAGAAAGACGCGAGTGTCTTCGAACCTGGGCGATGAGCTTGTCACGAGTAGTGGGCTGGGGAACGGGGACTCCACGCTCGTCAAGGAATTCCTTCAGGTCAGATTCGGTCCAGCTCTCATAGAGCCAGTTGCCAGGATAGTGAGCAGTCTCTCCAACCTTCTTGGCTACCGAGTCGTAGTTCTGACGAACAGTGGCTAGGAGTGAATCGCGCTTACGCGGCTGAGGAGCTGGGATACCGTGCTTATCAAGGAACGCCTTGAGTTGAGAATCAGTCCAACTACGTGGTTCATGTCAGCAAATTATGTCTTGTCGCTGTGGAATTTGTGGAGGACCCATCAAAAATCCAGTCTTTCACACTATTGTATGAATTAGACGCGGTGTCTGCACTCTCATGCCAGTAGCTCTTGACTTGACTGACAAGGCTTTCCTTGTTCGACTCGGTGCCTTTCTTGACATCGTGACCCTTTGCTTTTAGATAGGATTGTAATTGTGAAGGTTCCCAGTCGGTGTAGGGAGAAGACACCTTGACCTCCCAGTTATTCTTTACAAGGTTTTCCAAGTCCTTTCGATCCGCTGGCGTCGGGTAAGGGACGTTGTGATCTGACAACCATCTCTCCAACTCGGTCTCATGCCACTTGTTGTATGCTGTAAACAGAGTTAGCGGGATTTTATTAACGGTGACTCTTTATGCAAGACATAAGGATTTTCCTCAAAGTGAAATTGATAGCTGGGCCAGACGCGAAGCTCCAACCACCTTTACTTGGGTAACTGCGATACACCAAGCTGTCGCACCCCAATCATAATGAAAAAGTATCTTGAAGCTACAGGAGCAGTGAGGATGATCTACTGACCGGCCTTGCCAAACCATGTACTGGCAACGGTGCTTTCTGCGGCCAAGGCCAGCACCAAGATAGAGGACAAAGAAATCTTCATCCTGATTGGCTTCAATACTCTTGAAACTTCCGTTGACCTTGTACGATCAGTATCAATGTATGCGTAAGAGAAAAGAGGATCAGAGCTTACTGCGGTAAGTGGTGTTAGAATCCAAGGTGGTTGAGCAACAAACAAGGTGTGTGCAGAAAACAAAAGGGCGGGAAACAGCTTAGGTGTGAAGAGTGACGTAATTTATGTTTACCAGGTCTGACAGCGCCATCACCTGCAATTCTGGGTCCTTCACTTTGCCAGGTATCATTCTGATTTCACTGGGAAATCAGAGTCTTTACCGAGAAACAAGGTACTCTCTCAACTAAATTCCATTTGGTTGAGTGGTGCTGTACCAACGTTGCCACTCCCAAAGCATGCTTGAACATCCAAAATGCATTGTGTTACAGCGCATCCAGATTTGAATGTTTTCTCTATGCACAGCCGTTTACTTGAAAATCATGAGGCCATGAGGCCATGACGGAGGCTAAATGGTCCGGTCGAATGTCTTGTAGAGCCTCACTTCGTATAGTACATTTTACTTTTCTGTCGTAAACCCCAAAGCCTCCCCCTAGCATACATGCCTCTTCCGAATTATTGACCAGATCATGGGTCTCGATCAGCACCGCCTTGCCCTAATGAATTTGTCAGTCCTTTGCAACCCAGAGCACGAGGCAGTCATAGGCCTTTGCTCACCACTCCAAAAGCCCTTCGCAACCTTCCCGTCATCGTTGCTCTGCTTATGCGAGCTATCATGTCGCTTTCCCATATCCTCATTGTGCTGCTTCACGTCGTCACTCTCCTCGGATGGGACCTTTGAGTTGTGGATCTTTGGTTGTGCACCACTACTCCCGCTTGCGCTGCCGCTGCTACTCGCACTACTTGAGTCGTTCTGCTGTGTGTTATGGCCCCCACTGTGAGCTTTTGTTGGCCCTCCTCCTGTGCCTTGACCTTCGGCTGGCGGAGGTGGACCGGGGTGCTCTAAGTCTGCTGATGGATTCGAGCCTTGGTTTTGGGGGTCCTCCCCTTTTGGGTCTCCTTGTCCCGAACCGTAATCTTGACCCGCATAGCGTTTTTGCTGAGGAAATGCGATTGGTGTAGCGGTGCGAGGGGTGAAGCGCGGCTGGGAGAAAGGGCGGAAAATGAGGGACGCTCTTATTCTGGACATGGTTGAAAACGAAGTATTTGATGTATTGCAGTGTCTCGATGGCTAGGCTTTGGCTCCGAATCCTAAATGGAAGCTCAAAGTCGAGTCAATGAAATTTGCTCTGTACAGAGTAAATCATAGGTGTTGTTCAAACTCCACATACTCTAGAAAGTATCATTCGAAACAGTGACGTATGTCATCTGCTTCGGGGACTAGCGGTTAAATGCGTGTACGCTCTGAAATCGGGTTGGTCACGAGAGCATAGCTAAACCGCAGTCCCCGCATATCATATATACTCCTTGAGCCTACATTGAGATATTGATGCCCAAGTCTTTGCGCTGGGGGAAAGGGGTAAAGTTAATAATGGCATCAAAACATCAAAGGGCCGAAGGGGGGCTGATATAGTTATGGCAATTACTGTAATCCAATCCATCCACAGCTGTGCACCAAAAGGACTCAAATACCACACTAATAAAGGGACTCGCTTCGTTGCTAATCGATAACCGCAATTACATACGCAGAACACTCTAGCTACTGCACATGCGTAGTGGCCACATTCTCATTTTCTCAGGATTGCTTCAATCCACTTGAAAATGATGGGACCTGCGGCTGGTTCGCCCATATGCATGCTATTCGGAATGTACCGCGCATCCTTGACGCTGCCATGGTGTAGCGGTATCATGGAGTCCTCGATTGGAAATATCTCGTCGTTCATGCCCTGATTGTACTGCGTTAGCCCGCCTACTGAAGAGTTTGGTGTGAGTAGCCTACATTGACAAGCAGGAGCCTCGTACTCGGCTGATCCAGGACGCCGTTTTCTAGCAGTGAGAACCTCTGCATCGCATCACTCTTCATAGCTTCTACGTTCTCGTAGCCCCACTTCTCCACTAAGCACTCGGCCAGACTGATTCTAATAAGCCCCTTTCCTAACAAGAGAGGTGATGAGAAAGCAAGACTCACTCAAACGGGTATTCAAGATGATCAACATTATCAATCCACTCTCCCTCAAACATTCGATGACAGCCTCCCCCTTGCGCCACCACACCCGCCAGCCGCTCCCGATGCGTATGGGCTAATCTCATGGCATAGTATCCACCCGTGGACAACCCCCAAGCGACCCGCTTCTTGGCATCTAGCTCTTTCCGCGCATCCATCCAACCCAACAGTGACGACCACAATCGCTCCGCAGCCAGCGGGTCATGTTTCAGGGCCGGGCAGTCGCCGGTACCGGGAATCTCGACGGCGATACAGCCCCAGCCCCGATCAAGACATTCGGTAGAATTGCGAGTGAATTCTGTGCGGTAACCATCGAGACCAAAGATCTGGAGGATTACAGGAACAGGCGAATCGGGTGAGGCATGTTCTGGTAGCCGCATATATACTGGGATGTTTGCGCCCTCGCCCTCAACGGCGTGCGTATGCGGGATATGCACATCGCTGAATTTGCCAGGGAGTAGCTTTGCGCCAGATACGTAGGTCTCTTTGTTCAACTTCCAAGCTTCCTTCTGCTTTGGGGAGCGAGGTATGGGGAAGCGGGCAATGCGGTAGAGGGCTGCAGCGCGGAGGTAGAGGGCGGAGGCTTGCGAAAGGTCCGAAGATTCCTCGGCGGTGTGAGCCTTGGCTACGAGGGCTTCAGCGGCTGGGAAGAAATGACTGGCATATGCGTCAAAATCATAGGGGGGCCTGATTCCAGACTCGATCATGTGGCTGAAGACGGGTTCGAAATCCTCGAGCTTGCCGTCCATGAAGGGGTAGACTCCGATCTTGCACTGAAGTGCTAATTAGCAGCATTCTACAATCAACACTTCTCTGCCTTACGGGGAATCTCCACTTCTTCTCCCACAGTGCCTTGATAGACTCATGATGCGGGGCCTGCTTGTTGATGCGGTCGCCTATGGAGTATGCCATTGCAGTGCTTGCTCCGCTGCAACCCTTAATAGTTAATATGCTGAAGGATGCACCATGTTGAAAGTAAAGAGCTGGACGTTATATCAAGCGTGGCCACTTCCGACCGTCATATCAACCCCGGATTTCGGAACGAGAGCTCGGAATTAAACGCATCATTCGGTCACCGCGTAGTTTTCGCGCCGAGAACTGTACGGGGGGCCTTCATAACCAGGTCTTTCGTGTCAGATGGGCATAATAGGAAACCATCTACCACCTTAAGTTCAAATATTGGTCTATGGAGGTTGATGATTCGGGATGTTGATGGCGGGTTCGCGTGGTGGAGGGATTTTCTGGTATGGTAGGGCTAAGATACTATGTCACGGGATCCGTTTAAGTTTACCTACTTGAGGTTCTGTTATCGGCGTGGATTTTGGTATGTGCCTATCAAGACTAGACTGCCATTTGGTATGTTTCTCTTCTTCTTGTACTCCGTACAGGTCACTCTTAAACCTCTATACTACATCAAAAACTTCCGATAGAAAATTGTCCTTCGAAGCAGAGAAATGCTGCCGCGCTTTCAGGGTGAATGACACCAGAAGTACCTGGCCTTCATGTGTTGAATTGAAACGCGGCAATCAGAGAACCGATTATAACTATTTCAGCCAGCTGGAACTGGGATTCCCAACCACAAAAATCATTCCCAATCACTCCCTACTTCTCCGCTCCACGTTCCTTCAAAAAAAAAACTCCACAGTCTCCATCTGACCCTTCTCCCCCGCCAGCACCAACCCACTCTTCCCACCCTCAACCCTTCCATCAACATCACCAACATCCACTCCCCCCCCTAACCAGCGCCCTCAAACACTCCACTCTTCCCTTCGCAGCACCAACCTGCACCACTCCAATCCCCCTCCACTCCGCTCCTCCCCCCGGCACCACCCTAACCGCCTCCGGACCCCCAGCTTTAACCGACCCAGCCGCAAGAGCAAGACTGCGCAAGTAAGGAGGACCGCCCCAACTCGCGCTGTCGTTCGGACCGCCGCCCCTCGAGAGTAGGAAGCTGATTAGGGGGACGTTGGCGAATTATTGAGGCCGTAACGAGAGCTGAGCCGGTGTAGCCGGGGAGCCGGGGAGCCGGTGGTTGATGTCGAGACCGGCGTCTAGCAGGCAGGCGTAGACCTCTGGCAAGCCGCTACAGAGGGCGGAGATGGCGAGATCTTTGGGGTCGATGGTGCCTGGGAGGAAGTCGGAGCTAGCGTCTTTAATGGCGAAAGACGAGTTCATGAGGTAGGGTTGGGGATCTGAAAGTGGGTAGATCATCTGCTCTCTCTCTCTCCGCCTTCAAGACGAGTCTGATAACTCGACTTGCGGATCAGATCAAGGGAAGTTTGCTCCGGGGATGTACGTGCCTGTGGTTAGGAGCGAGCGGAGGGGAGGGACGTCGACCGTTTTGGCGGCTTTGGTGGCGGTTGCGAGCGGAGTGTTAGAGGATGACATTTGTTTCATCGATTAAAAACCAGCTATTGAGAGTTCAATCTGTAACGATTCGAGATGAATGTATAATGAAGGAAGAAGAGAAGAGGGTAAAAACTATGAAAAGACGAAACCGTCGACCAAGATTGGAATGAGTGAGGCAGTAAGATAGTAACAATACGGGGGAAGGAGTGAGTATACGTGGGTTGTTTTGATATAACCCCGCGACCCTCTATTAGAGTGTAGCAATTGGAAACACCTAGACGTCGACTTGAGCGGCAGAGGTGTCAGTATATTAGTTCGACCGGGATGGCTAAGCCGGCAGGATTGTGGGTAAGGTCAGGTGTCTCTCCTTGAGGCAGGTAATATTAGTTAACAGAAGTTTTGCTCCTGGCTTTCAGAAATGCATCAACTGCTCTTACTGTACATGTTCTTGTCAGTAGGTTCGTTGTAGCCTTCTGTTAGATGAACAACTTTCGCCATATCAGTCTCCAATTCAAGGATTTATCCAATCTACTACCCATGAGTTTCCAGATCGTAATCACTTACCCATCACGCCCCCAGATATTTGTCTGCAATTTATTTCCAGGCTCCAACGCCTTCTGTCTGCCAGATCGAAGAGTAAAAGATGTTGGACAAGGTGATTTTAGATCGGTTCAACTTCCAGTACCACGCCATTTGGCTGCGCCGACACGAGTGTTGTAAGAGCCCATCGAAAAGCCTCTTCTTAAATATATCTTGCCGCCCTCATCACAGCCAAACCACTCCTCCACACAACTGTCACCAGCTTGGCACCCCTCATTTAGTTCCATTCCCCTTTGTAAGATCCTCTTTTGAGCCTCTCATGTTCCAGAACTTTATACGCTCCTAGATATTCCAACAGCATGTTGAGCTTTCCTTGACGTACACGTGTACTGCTTGTAGATTCTCGCGTATATTGGCCGCTTGGGTTGATGGAGCGAAGATCAAGTGGCAAACGGTAGGCTTGCATGATTCGATCGAGCTGGCTGTCTGTCAAAAGTCTGGTGTTAGCGCTGAAGGGTAGAATGTAATCAGATCTAATTCGGTGGTGTTAACACAAGGGCAAAGTTATTGGCATAGAACTATATATCGCGAGCAGACAACATGGGGATTCGAGTGCATAGACCTTTGAGAACACCGGGAAAAGACATAACGAGAGCAGAGCTCCGAGTCCACTTACTATCAAGAACCTTCATTTGATCTACAGTCTTAGGAAGATTGAATTCTTGGGGATAACGACCTTCCTCAGTCATGTGTGGATTGATCTTAGCATACTTTGCGTAATGGGGAACTCCATAGTTAGCTAGCGTTGCTGCTAGGTTAACTCTTCAAACGGATCTAGTCAGTCATGAGCTTCGGCTGGGACCACAATTGAACTTACCGGCAGACAGTAGAGTATATACCAGCTGAATTCGTCTCTGAGCAATGGGTCGGACCGGGACTGCGAGACGGGTTATATCTGTAGTCTTCTTCTAGATCAAAATCATTGGCATAGGGCGTCCTTGGTCTCATAGGGCTCATTCCACATCGTGTACCGCTGTCGAAATAACCGCCTGGTGAGAGACCATATCGGGCCTGGTCCAAGCCGCTCGCCAGGTCCAAGTTCATCATACGAGGGTCAGTACCAAGGGGTGTACCCGGTAGTGATCTGTAAGAATCATGCTGAGGGTGGGCGGACATCATCTTTGAAGTGCAAGGAGTAGGCCCATTTGGTGGATGCAGCATGGCTATAATGGTAGCTAGTAGTTCAAGGTGTCAAATTATCAAAAGCAACAAGAACCCCCACAAGACAAAAATTGTGCTCTCGAGAAGATCTAAATATGATGCTCCAATATCAATTGTGATCACACTTGAAAAGTTTGGTTGCCTAGGCTGACTAGAAAGGTTCGTGATATGCCAACACACAAACATACTCGCTGACGGCAATGGCAAACATGGAATTTTGCGGAGATCGAGAGCCTCATACTTGCCGCTAAGATCGCACGACATACCAATGCGGCGCTGGGCCCGTGGTTATGTCTATTAGTCAGGCCTATGGCTGAGAAGATTCAGACGTCAGGTCCTTCCCGCTTCGGCTTCCTGCAGAACCCGATTTGTAACAGCCGTCGTTGAATAATGTAAGAGGCTACTATACAGAACTGAGAATTCGTTTACTTCGTATTGAGCTCTCGCTATCGTTATAACTGGTTTGCGTCTCCGTAATAGTTGAGGTGGCGAACCACGCATCGAACAAACCACAATAGATGTGTTTGGCCAGTGACTTTGGGCAGGTTCGCAGATCATCTGCTGCTGAAATACGACATGCTTGCTATACTTGCCAAGAATGGTTAATGTTTCCCAGCTTGGCGCTAAATCTTTCAGATGTTCGGATCGCTCGAGGAGTTATTATCCGTGCAATAGAAGCACTTGTCCGCATCGGAGTCTTCTGTGTACGAATAGTAGTCCTTGAGACTATTATAGCCATTGTCATTGACCTCTGAACCGAGCGAACAATGCGAGCGTGTACTGAAGATCTTCCATGACATAGGTTATACTGAATAGCTGCATATAATCTTCTGAGCTTTGTCGTGGGCCTTTGACCATACCATAGACATCTTCGTCTACTTTTAGACCGGACAGAGCCACCTCTTGCTTTTCAGTCCTCTTCAGCGATAGCATTACTGTCATCTGACGAGAACGCATTCCGCGATTTCGCTCGCGCAGTCTGAAAATCATCTGTCTCGCTGCCACTCGTCATCGGTCCCCCAATACTGAAAGTCCGGGCCCGACCATTCGGTCTTTCTGCCAAGGTTGGAGCTCGAGGTCTCTGCCTGCCTCGGGCTCTTCCACCAATATATGGAATTTCATATGCGACAGCTCGAACAAGGTAAAGAAGGACGTCGTAGATGATGAAAAGGGCCCATGGCCCAATAGTCATGATACCCAATAGCAGCTAAGGTAGCGATGTTAGCAAATTTTGTCCGTGATGGAACGTAAGCCTAGGCTTACGAAAAACCGTATGATCCAAGTTTCCACAATCGTGAGGTGGGCTGGGAGGATGGAGAACCACGGCATTGTGGTTGTGTACTGTGGCAATTCTGAATTGAAAGTCGTGAAGGTGTCGCGCGAGACGCCCAGAAGTCCAATGCTCGATGCAATCCCACAGCCTCAGCGGCGGTCACGACATGCACTGTTGTAGTAACGCGGTATGGGAGGAGGCACGTATGCGATTGTCGCCTATAAGGTATATAGAGGAGTGTGATTACTAGTGGGTACAAGTATTCTATTGAGAAGGTTTACGGAGCCGAAGTTTGGCCGAGGGGGCATTTGATATTTTCCATTCTCCCCAACCACCAGCTACTACAGAAGCATTTCAAGCACAACCATCCAGTAACCTGTCGCTAGCATGACGTTGGTAACCATGCCTTGTCTTCTGATGTGTTCCTATCCTTTTGCAAGTTGACATTCCTTCATAGCAATATTATTCGCCCAATGATTTACCGGCCTCAGGTAAATGACTGGCTCTTGGCCGAGCGCTGTCTGGCTCCTTAGGTAGATATCCCGAGGCTCTCACTGTTGCTAGCTCAGCGCGGCCACGTCTTGTCTCGCACTGTTTTCTTCATCTAAATTGAATATCTTGAGCTCTGTTTGTCCAAACATCTAAGAAGTTGCGACCATACTTGTGGCGAGACATGACGGTGCCTATAGTTCAAAGAAGCCCGCATGTCCGGTGAATAACGCCTTGACTATCTCCAGCACCCTGTTGTAAGATATTAGGTTTTCAAATTTTCCATGTTAAAGTTAATTACGATGCTTGCACAGCTGCAAGCATCCAGTAGTCCAGATTTCTTCGTTCGCCACACTGCCAGACGAAATCATCATAATGATCCTAGAACTACTTCTAGTGTGTTGCAAGGAGTATGCCTACGTGGTGAGCGACAAGACAGGGCTGCAAGAGACCGTCATAGTCCAGGAAGGCTGTATCCACATAACTAAGATGTGTCCCGGAGCCTACGACGAGGTCGTAATGAGACGTTCCACCTCTCTCTACCCTCGCCTTCATCTCCCAGAGCCAGTTTGCGAGGTCGCCATTTACACCTCCAAATCCGTTCCATGCTTGAATGCTTTCCTCGTCAACAAGAACATACCAAATGGCCCCCCGAGGTATTCTATAGTAAGAACATGTTTCATATGCAACACTTGCAGATGGCGGTCCCTTTATGAAAGACCGCGGGGCGTACAATTTGAAGCTCATTCAATAGCTTTCCGTACCGTATTGCAGCTCACTTGTTCTCGGTAAGCTACGACGCTGGTAGGGAGATATAGCCGTTGAGCATTTCACCGAAGACGACGGTGCTTGGGAAAATACATTCCGCTTCCTCGGCATCTATTTACTAAACCTGAAACATGTTGACTTGCGCTTTGATGGCGGGATTCCACCGTCATACCGTCTGTTATAATCTATATTCTTCGCCAGCAACAATCGGAGACAGAGAGCCTTCATCTTGGACCAGACCGAGATTTCAGTCACACAAGGGATTTACCTCGGAGTGTATCCCAGAATTAGCAACCATTGGCAGAGGTGCAATATTCACTCCTCCAGCGGAAACAGAGACTCGGACGGTGACTGTATTTTCCGGGTCGCAGTGTACGCACTTGTCGAACCATGGCTTGAGAGAAAGATTGGGGACACAACTGTTCCGGGTATTGTACTATTAACGGATTATCAGCATCGAAGATAATTACCTTGCGCTAATGTAGTCTCCACGAGCAGCAATGATCTCTCATTTACACTGACGCGATACCTTCACCTCGCCTTTTAGAGCAGCAACGTTGGCTTCATGTAAGTTAGAGGCGAGATAGGGAACACCATGCCATAGCTTTCTTCTTCGAGTCACGGCGTAGTACTGTCATTTCGTTACAGTTCTATACACTTTGCCGACAGCGACATGGACATGGCCATTCGGGGACCTCAAACTTCTATCCTCTATTCTCGTATGACCACCCCGTTTTGGGGAGACTTTCCTCTATTTTCGTTCGCTTTTCTTTGTGCGCGCTCTTCCGGTTTGTGTTCTACTTCGGTTTTTGTAGCATCGCTTTTCCTTTGACCTCAAAGTCCAATGAACAAAGACTCTTTTCTTTCTCCACCCTGAACATCTCTTTCAATATACACCACTCGCCTGCTCTTTGTTTCCGCGCGAACGGTACATATATCTTCAATTACTAACCACTAACCACCTAATCGCCCCCTGAACATCGAAACTTAGAACACAAGCGCTTCTAAATAAAAACATCCCACGCTTCAACCTTCCCCAAGTCCAACCACAACACTACCTCCCCCCTAAAACCCACGAAAATGGGCTCCTGCTCCTCCCACCCCGACCCCAACGATCTCAACAACCTCGAGAACTGCCGCGCCTATGACAAGAGAAATTACGTTTCCTACCCACCCACCTCAAGAAAGGCACAGGCGTACCGGGCGACAGAGAGGAAGGCCAGGGAGAGGAAGGCATTCCAGCAGAGTAGGAGTGGAGGGAGAGGAGCGATGGCGGGGAAGAATGGATATAGTGTTGGGAGCTATGCTTATTAGGTGGGCAAGAGTAGGGGAGATATGGAGTGAGATAAGTCAATACGATCTAATTCAAATGGCATCAAGTCTCTATTTACTCCGCCATCCCTAGTCATGTCGTCTTTCGTCGTTTGTTCGCTGTCTCTTAATTCATCAGCTTTCACTCTACTTATCTCTAGCCCGTTATGTTCATTTTCCGTGAAGCCATGAGTAATCATCTGAACTTGTATTCATGTTCACTGGCGGCCATTTCTTTTCATCTTGCACTATGACACCATCTTCAAAATACGTTGATAGTCCGAAGATCTACGTCTGATAATTCTCTTTCTTACATTTCCTTTTTCGAAAGTTTCTAAATACACTGTACACGGGAAAGTGCAGTTGCTGAGATACGGCTCGGCTACAGTGGACTCGCACTTGTGGAAATGCACCAATCATAGTTACGGGGGTTGGATGGCACCGCCTCGACCTAACGTCTCCTCAATTTTGGTGGAAGAAGACTGGCGTATCTACTAAATAACCTACGGTGGAATTCCACCAGCTCTCATCTGCGGCTACCTTCAAGGCTATTAGCTAGCGTCGAGAGGGCAGTGGATTCAACCATTCAAAAACATTCGGAATAGATCTCTCGGCCGATTTATTTCAGTCGTACCAATAGTTTCACGCCTGTCCTTCATCATTTGCGAAGAGCTTAATGCCGAAACAGGAGGGGTGCAGACTCAACGCCGACGTGAAGATAAGATAAGCAACGGTTTACTCACGGAAGGTTCACCGTGGAATGAACGAAGATTGGTTAAAAAGTCAATTATCAAGATTCACAACTTACCGTAGCTGCGGCTAGAAATTGTTCCCTATAGTACTTTAAGGCCGCGGAGCTCAGGGTCCGCTACATCTTCCACCGCCGATAGCAACGGTTATGTCAGCATTAGCCCCGAACAATCTAATGGCAGCCGCAATATGGTCATACTTTCCGTATCGGAGGTAACCATCAAGAGTCTTGCAGAGTTCAAGGTCGGGGAATACTTCTGGCGAAGGTTCCGGCCCGAATAAGAGAGCTTTCGTGGACCCGGCCCTGTCTCAGCTCGCTTAAGGCTTTAACCTGTACGCTTTCGGAACGAAATGAGAGGCAACCTATTAGCACGCTAACATAGACATCACAAAGCGCAAGAGACTAAACAAGATGCTTCAAGACCCTAGAATCTGAACAAGGGAAACAAGCCATACCTCCAGAAGTAAAAGCCGAATGTGCTACGAGAAGTCATCAAAGTGAGACCCAAGACGCACTTCTTTGAACATTCACTTAACTTTCTAATGTTTAACAAGCTTTTAACTATCAGGAAATTCGTTCAATGCATGTCAAGCACGCTGAAGATCGTGGTTCAGCAAACATGCCTCACTAAGCCTAATCTGCTCGAAATTCAATCTCAACAGAGTGTGCATGCAGTTAGCAAAGATGCAAAGAAGCTCGATGGTCATTTTTCTAGGGTTTGAAGGAATCTGAGCAGCTTTGAGAAGCCTTAGGGTTTCAGAGTTGTGTCAGGACTTCATTGTTTGAAAAACTCTGCTGTGCTGTGCGTTGGTTGCAGAAGCCGTTCCAGCAACCACGACTCTTTCCATGCTCTAGTTACTCTTGTTTTAAAGCTGCCACACACGCCTTAGACTTACCGAAGTGTGAGTATGTAACTTACCGAGATCTTGGTATTTGAGCATGACGCTTCCAAGGACAGCGGCTTCGCTAGGCTTCAAAGTATGAAAATGGTAAACCTACAGATGTGACACAAGATCTAGCGTTGAACGAGGCTAAACAAAGTCGAGAATATTATACCAACCTCAGTTTCGAACCAGGACATGTCTGGCCAGAATTGTCGATAGCAGCGGGAATTTTTCAGTGCATCAAAACGTTCAGCATGCCCAGAAAACAAAGGCATATCACCGACATTTGCAGATCCAATACCATCTGCCTATCGAAGAACTTAGACAAAAGACATCACCAAGTACTGTCGTTAAAACAAGGTCCGCCAGGTACAAAGTATCGTTGGTGTGAGAACGGACATCACGAAACGGTGGGCTAACATTGGCAACCGAGCTTCTATCAATCGCTAGCTCAAAATTGGCAACGAGCGAAACCACGACGAACCAAAGTAGATTCAGACGATTTCCTTTCTTCTTCCGAATTGATTGAAAAAATACAGTCTATAACATGACACAACGATCAAGAAGCAGGATATGAAGTCCAAGATAAGTTGCATGCTCTTCAATGAGAAAGAGACAGTATGACTATTATAGCTGCATTTTATTGGTTTCCGCAAACGTCAGCTAATCGCCGATGTCTCACTGGAAACTTCGTCGGTCGATATTTTTAAATCTCGAGGCGAACCTAACTCAACATGCAATTTTGAATGCACCGCCGACTATACGTTTCGGTTAACACCGTCATATACGACAACCAGGCGAGATCTCCCAAGCGAAGGGAGTTACCTTCTCATCATCTGCAAGGCCTATTATTGACTGAGAGGTCTCTGGAATCTATGGTTGGGAGCAATTGATATGAACTCACGAGGTCTGGAGACTTGTCCGTCAAAATACTGGTCTTTACGTGACCAAGTCGTCGCTATGAAGAGTCTTGCTGTGGTGACGCAGGGCTTCGGAAAGAAAACGCAAGATATTGAAGAGAGCATGAGATCATAATTAAATTTCTTGTAAATTCGAAGCCATGTACTTGAGAAGGTTCCGGTAAAAAACCGGCATGTTCCCTCGTGGCAGAAAAGCCGCACATCTTGATCGAGTTCTCACTTAGGAACGCTTCAGGAAGCATCGAGAACATTCATTCACCAGCCCCAAACAATTAGGGTCATGTCACGCCGCCCCCACATTGGGTCCCGCAAGCCTTCGCCGTCACTGTCGATGCAGGACTGGACACATCGGTACAGAAGCCGACCACCTACAGATTCATCAGTTCTTTGACGGCCTGCACAGACAATACTCAGAAGGCTAGGTGAGTTCTTCCCTGCCTTAGCGGAGTTTAACCCTACAGATCGTTCTATTTCGCAAACATTGTCAGCTATATTAAGGCCCTGGCTCTCAACCACCTTGAGTACCCTAGCTACCACCACCAGCATCATCACCAGGACCGCAACTACGGCCAACGGCCACAGTGTCATTATCTGCAGCAGTAACATAAACCCTCCGCATGTCCCCCGATGCAATGGCATGCCGCGGGTCTGGCACGGTGTAGTCAACATTACATGAAACTGTCAGAATTCGACTTACATCAACACCGCTAGTTGGGGTAGTTCAAAAAATCATGCCCAGGACCATCTTCGTCAATCTTCGACCGGTTGTAAACACGACGAAGTGATGGAGAGTACTGCAAGATAAGGCAGCAACTCGCCTCAAGCTTAAGTCTGATGGTAACTTGAAACCTTCCTTTTACAATATACGCTTTGCAGGCAGCAGGTATGTTTATATTTCAAACAATTGCAACCCAATCACTACGGTCAGTAATACTTGTGTGTTGGGTGAAAGCTCTATAAGTGGCCGTGGTCTCCTTCAACGAAACGACACATTTTTGATGAAGTCTTCACCAATTATCGACTGGGAAAGTTATATATTCACTGCATCGATGAATATGCGTTTACACTTAGATTCACTAGGAAAACTAGGTAAGGTGTCATCGACAACAAGTTTGAGGTTCTTCCCTGTCAAAACTTTTATTTAAATGCATCCCGAACTTTCTCGCAGACAACATTGGGCCTTTGAGCATACTCACGCCTTGCGTACTTGCAGCCGCGATCCTGTGCCTAGGCTGGATTGATATCCACTTACACACTAAGTGTACGTATATCGAAGGCTGGTGTGCTGTTCTTTCGAACGAATGGATTTGCCTGCCCAAGAAACTACTCATAGGGGTGAAGCCATGGTAGGATACATTCCACAATCTCGACGAAATTGCACCACCCACAATAACCTACTTATCTTTATTAACACATCTTATCATTTTTCTATATAGTTACTTCCCTAGGATAAACATTCCAACTACATATATCTCCTTCAATTGGGACCACTGTCAAGCAGAGCAGTATAAATCATGGGATCAGAAAGGCTTTCAACTTGTTGCTGCACCTGAAAGCTTTCTGCTTCGACTGGTTGCATACCGATTTGACTCAGGCGATAGACATTTGCCTCTCCGAAAATAATCGCAATTCGACCGCTAAAATGCACAACCCCTTTGCCGACCTTAACTACACCTAATATCGAAACTTACAACGGCACTTTTATGTTCAGAGCCAACCAGAAATATAGTGAAACCCGTTCATGAGCGCTTGGCCTTTAGGATCTATCATCAGTTTTTCAATGCGATTCTCCTTGTATATCTGCAGGAAAATAACCTCACAGCAGTATTTTGTCACCACGAAGAGCTCACTTGACACAAAGAACACAAGATTATCCTGCCTTCAAAGCTTGAATTAAGCTAAACAACCTGCTCTATAGACTACAAGAAGATCTGCAATCTTGTCACAGCTGTTTTGTGTCGAAATCAAGACTTGGGACAAGGCACATTAGTATTAGTCTTAACGAATTACTGCAAAGGTTAGTAGACTTCTATGTTGTGCGGCATGACCGACTCACTCAGGTTGCGATTATTAAACGTCAATGAAGACGAAGTGCAAGGGGAAATGTTCATCGAAGATAAAATAGCCAGAAGATAAGACTGTAGTTTAAGTTTCGAGTACAAAGTGAGAACCTGCAAAAAAGAGCTTGGCGACTCTTACGACAAATCTGCTCAAGAACATCGATCTCTTTATGTCAACGAAGCATTTGTCGCATTTTTTAAGGCTCGCAGAGATTGAGCTCGAAGAGCTACAGGTTACTTATCTGAATTCAGCTCGCTACGCGAGACGGTGTCTTACATCCAAATGTTTACCTCTACTACAAACAGTCCTGCTATATTTCTTCTTCTATACAACTCATCTTCTCTGACCTTCCTTACCCACATTATCAAAGAATCTGAAAAAAGTGTTGCAGAAAAAGCTTCTTGTGAAACAGCTCCAGCATTATTATTTACAGCAAAACTTATCCACATTTTCAACCCCTTTCTACCTTTCAATTCTATCCTCTTAGCAGCTGGTCTGCCTCTCAAAAATTTCAAGCTTGCAACTTATTCCACCATGTCCCACGTTCAAGACGTCCCTGCGCGATTCTCAGCGCCAGCTTTCCTCTCCGTCAACGATAGCCTTCAGGAGCTTCACGCTGGAAAGAAGAACCTCGAGAAGATGTTGGTGATTAAGGATGATCCTCAAACTAGCCACGCGAAGATGAAGGGCATTGAAGTGTGTAAAACTCCTTCTAAAGAAGGTTAATATCAGGAGCTACCACAACGAGATGAGCAACGCCAGAATGCAAGGGTTGAAAGAGAAGGTGAAGGAAACAGACGCGGCAGCGGCGGTGACAAAAGACTTGGGTCTATTTGAACCGGTCTGCGCAACATGTTTTCTCGAAGATAGATAAATCTTCACATATACGAACGGTCCAAGAGGTTTTTCTAAGCAAGAGGAGAGCAGAGATTAGTGAACAGTCTCGAGTGAAATGCGGATATCGAGAACTGACAATGCAGGACCGGTATAATTTTCCGCCACGGTAACCGCGGCTCATTCGATATCGCAGACGTCAAGGCCTTGGAACATCAAAAGTTCGCGTGATTCGATGCGCCAGTCGTTCAAAAGAATGCAACTACTATGATTGTCATTTTTTGGCACCAAGAGAGCATCTTGCACGGTCTCAAGCAAGGTATTTTGTGGCAAAGAATGTGAAAGCCATTTAGAAACTTGTGGTTGTGTTGCGGCATGAGGTGGAGGAGTTGCTGGGTGTCTATCTGTGATGCAGTACTTAGAGCGGACAAACGCTGCCACTGATCTCTTGGCTAAGTTCGCCGCTGAAAAGCGACTCGGACGGTGGATGCACACATTGTGAGTCTAGGGCGAGATATCCACGAGTGAAGAGCTTTGAACTGATCTATCAACATTCTCTTGCGAGAGAGAAAGCAATACAAATCAAGCACCTCTCCTTGTACATGAGAGACTAAAGGGTTGTTCGACAAATTCGACACGCAAATGGTGAGAGTTGCAGAGCTATTGGTACGAAAGGCAATAATTGAACGCGTCCACGGCAAGTTAGTCGCCAACTTCTGTCGCGCGGGCTATTTGTCTAATCAATTTCAGCAGATGAATCAACCCAGGCCCGCTTGTGCTACAAGTCCGGGCATTTTTTTCGTCGTAAGATTATCCAGGCCGCGCTACCCAAGAAACGCAGCTGCGAGGGGCTTAACGCAAAGAGAATCTCTGGCTTTCACATTCACTATGCAGTATGATTATTTTATCAGTAAAGGACCCGGAGATTAGGAAGTCAATACTGGAACCTCACAAAAAGACGAAGAAAGATCTGGTCTAGCATCTTACTGATTCGAACATGAGAGGCCCAATCTGAATAGTCATGATATGTTTCGAGGCACTCAACCCCAACCTAAAGTCATGGGTGAGGTTTTGCGGGCGTAGCCTTCGTGGCCGGCAAAAATACTTCTCTCCTGGTCGTGAAGAATGCGTCGCAATATAACCTCAATCTAGGGTTTCATCACTTTACTCGGTTCAAGTTGGCAGGTTTATTAGTTTTCAGACGCTGGGTAAAGTACTTCGAGGTTACTACGATGTAAAGTCACACTCGCAGTGCTATGAGAGATCTGAAAACGAAGATTGACAGTTCAGCTGGTTCGAAGAAAATTAGGGCTATCTCTCGCCTCAGAAGGGATGGAAAGACCAATTGCAAGCTCTTAATAAAGGAGAATTGGAGAATATAAAAGGGGAAGAACAGACTTGATGCAAGAATTGCTCTCTTGAGAGATAGCTTACAGGTGCTAGTAAATGACTCAAAAAATTGCAAGCCAGATCCGAAGCAACGTAAAGCTACATTAACCCTAACCCTTCGTGAGCTTATTCGACGACGACGTTTTCGATACCATCGCGGCTCTTTGATATGGCCTCCTTGCCTCGTTCATTTCGCCAACAAGCGTTGCTTCGCTACATCAGCACTTTCGTTCTAACGAAGAATCCAAGAGAGAGCTAGATTGTAATACTCTCGCCAAATTCACTTATCATTACCCTGCCTTTTGATAGCGGAACCCTCCTTCCACGAAGTAATGGAGTTAATTCTCGCTTGTGTCGAGCGGGTACCTGGTGCTGGTGAAGAAACACTGCTCTCAACATTCATCTACAACCTTTGAATTGCTAAGAAGACTGCTTCAAGAGAACCATGTCAGCGACAGCGACTCTTTGATGTCGTTTCGAAAATAAAAGTAGTTCTCATCCAGAACGTGGTCACGATTAACAACCTAGCGAATGAAGTCTCGCAGTACATGCGAGGTATTAGGTTTGGTGACGCAATCGTCCAGTCCATGGTGTTTAACTTACACTGGGAAAACATGTCAAAGGAGATAAGGCGGCTTACGTAGGCACCATCCTGGACTTGTACCGTCGCATGGCAGAGCACGCCAGTCACCTACGCACAGCACGACACCGTCCATATGTGCCCTCGTACAGAAAGCTCATGGGACACTAAGTGATAAGAATTGAACAATCACATATCATACCTTAGCAACGTTTGAACCGTCAACATCCGCCAAGTATGCTTTCATCATGGAAAAGCTTCATCCTACTCATGAAGTGCTGTTCATTCAAGGACCTCGAAGTACACGAGACACTCCATTCTATACGAAGCATATCCGTAATCTTGCTCTATTATGCGTTCAAATGGAACCCTATATCTATCACGAGAAAATACCCCTTGGGGTTCTTTATTACGCTTTCCTTCACATATCGTCACAATCAATGTCGATAGATGAGATTGAATATCTCATAGAGTTGCGACGTCGAGTCAATATCTTTGACAGTTCGTGAGTTGATCTCGGTGTATCTTTCTTTCATTTTCTTTCGAATAATGAACGACGTATGTGGCAGATCAGATTACGAATTTCCTAGCCATAAGTCTCCTTCTTCATGATCAGCCGGCACAGGATCGGATAATTTCAGAACGAGCGCTAACCCTTTTCTCGCCAGTTCTGTTGGTGATTGCAGGACAGTCTTCATTAAATCTTTCTGCTGTAGTTGCTTATTCAACACAACAAGTACAAGCAGCAATAGAACAGTGAGAGGAATCAGATTACCAGGATACGTTGAGAAATTTTTGCTCTGATGAACTGAAAGGCATAAGACGCCACGAGAAGCTCGCTACTGACAGCTTACTATATATATCTTGATGTTCACAACAAGCACACAGGGGCTTGACTTCGGATCTTAGCCCGTTACATTCTTCCGTATGCCCCAGACTTACGACCTCTTCATGGATAATCACCTCAACGTTGCGAGGATAGTGCACGTCATCTATTGCGGCTAAAGATACTCAAAGTTCGGCGGCCGTCAAAATTCAAACGACAATGGTGAGCAGACACTACCACCAACGGAACTTTTCAGAATGATCTAGTTTTGCTGATCTATAAGCTTATCAACCGAAATTTAAGCTTTCCATTCTATTCGCAACCAAACTCGCTTTTTCAATTCTGATGGTTCTGTGTAACAGGTAATGTTACATTCAAAACCTTATATAAAACAAATCACTGCGAAATCGAAGGCCATGATTCCACAAGCGTACTGCTCATGCTTGCAATTGAATGGAAACGATTTGATATTTCGTTTCGTTGTCGATTGGCACAGAGCAACACTCGCTATCTAGTTAGTACTATATGGGCATCAGATGTGGCGAACATAACAACCAAACTTGAAAGACCTACCTCTCGACTATCCCAGCCCTTTGTACGAAGCCAGGCACTTCCGCCTACTTCGCTTTTATTTTATGCGTACATTACGTTTCATGCACTATGTGATCCCTATTGCTATAGATGATGGCTAGACTACAATCCTGGATCAATTGCGTTCCAACTGGTAGAAACAAATGCCGTCAAGACAATCTCAGATCTAACGCGTTTACCTAGCATGCTCTCGTAGCATCTCCAGCACTCTTTTATCTCGATATGAGTGCAGATTATGTTAAAGACGTGCCATCAAGTGTCATGTCATTGATTAAGGCTATGGTGCGCCAAGTACCTTATGTAGCTTCTCATTTCAAGACGGTAGCACATAATCAACTCATCAACCCAATTTTCCTTTCGAAAAGAAAGAGGTTCAGACAGTTCACTTCTGTTCTCTACTCGTCGTCCTTGGGCTTCTGATGAATATTTAAAGGCATTTAAGCAGAATTTTTATTCCGAGTCGCGTGGAATAACAGTCACCCATCAAAACTCATATCAAAACAAGCATGTCGGTCTTGTCGCAGCTTTGCAACGTAATAGAGGGACAGAAACCTTTAGGATCTCGTAAAGATGATTTTTCTCGCTGCTTACGCTCAAGTACAAGGTAAAGGGGTAAAAAGATTCTTGTGGATAGAAGACGCTTGATCTTCCTCTATCAACAAACACTACGACTTTGCAAGAGTCTTCGAGATCGAGTTGACGGGAATCCTTGACAGCGGTTTCACGTCCGAGCCAACACCCAAGATCACACAAAACCTAATGCTAGAATGGTTTAGCCGAGAAAATGGAACCGCAACCCCAATTGGTGATTGTTCGACGCAATAGTGGAGAATTACGACTCATCATCCCTATATATATATGTCTAGAAACTTTCCACCTCGTCCCGCTAAAAAGAATGAACAATCTACACTTCAAGTCGCCTTTACAGGAATATATCTCTCGTCGCAGTCTCTATAACCCTCGAGAGTGGAATACTATCATTCGTTCAACAGACTCTAGCACATGACACTTTCCAGTGTAATTCCAACAAGATGAAAGTTCAAGCTCTTCCGATTGCAGCCAATGAACCTTCAGAGAAAACCGAATATATAATCGGTAGCTGCATGCTCGTTCACAATGAAAGAGGTGTCCTGTTTGACGGAAAGGTATGAGATGTGCCGACAAAGAAGTCAGGAGGGTCAGAGATGAAACTCCGGGATTCCCCTCGGTTTACGCTTCGATGATCGTTGTGAAAGGGTGATTCGGACTTACAACCCGTACTCGGAATACAAACAGCAACTTTTTCTACTGGGCCTTTGTTACCTCTTTGTCTTCCCTTCATCGAAGATGTGCGTTCACAGACGATCTGACCGGTCAAAAGGATGGATTACAATCCCTACATCAAAAATCATACTTTCCGACTAGATACTTGTTGGATATAGACCTGCAGCTTTCCGCGATCAACTCGTCGCAGCAGCGGGGGATGGAATGAACCCCGGCGCCCTGATGGCGCCGATGTTCTTGCCAGACCCGCTGGCCCCACGAACTCCTGAGAATAGGAGACCAGCGGTAAGTTCGTGCACCTTACGTTTCGGTGCCGTTACTGATTCTTTTCAGCCCTTGGTGGGGATCAGCGGCCGCAGCGCCGGTGCGCCCCCGACTCAAGCACGTGTAATGTGCATAAAGTGCGCAAGGACCTTCCATAAGGAGGACAGAGCCTATCAATGCAACGCCACCTTTATTGGAAAGGTTATGTACAAGCGTTGTGACCGATGCGCAGAGATTAAAACCTCGTGCATAGCAGTGAGTATATTCGTTGGCTACGCAAGCTAAACGCTTACGTTTCGGCCTAGATTCCTGATGTTTGCGTGCCGTCCTTGAATCAGTCCTTCTATCTTGACGGTGTCTTCCAGAATGCTCCGGTGGGCGGAGACGTCGCCGCCTTGGATACTTGTTGGATACGAGCACTTAGCAACGAAATAGGCATGTCAGAGAAAGGACCTCGTCAAGCTTTTGTTTTATCAGATAAATTTTAACTCGCATGTTCAAGGCGATAACGAGTTGCAGAAGTTAAATTTGAGAAACTCAAAAAGACTTATGTTAAATTTAAGTAGCCCGCAAAAAGGATACAATTGCTTTCAAGTCTTCACAACTTTTGCGAAAATAATGATCAGTCTTCACCTGAAGATCATGAACCTTCTACAATAATTGTCTTCTCATCACAATAACACTTACGAGCCGTCATCAATGAGTTGAAGGAGAAAGACTGCAAAGACTTTCTAAGTTACCTTTGTGCAGACGAACTAAAAAGCAAAGGGTGTCAGAGAGACTCAGTCTTCAACATGACATGGCCATGCATATCTGCAGAGGTTCCGAAAGAGACGTTAGTATCTTCTTTTTTTTGTTGCTTGTCTTTATGATCTTACTCACGAACCACAGAAATGACTTATGTCGTAACAATTATTAACATTCTTGCGAATTTCAATACATCGGTACACGCAGAGATTTTGTGAATCTGTTCAATTTACAGAAAAAGGAAAACCACTACACTCATGATAAGGGTAATAGGATCAAGGATTTACGGCTATGGCAACCTGGTGACGGACCAGGACCAGAAACACAAGCAATCATTGCTTGGAGGCTTTTCGACGTAGGCGGGGACTATATGCTAGACCCAAGCTCGATTGACTCAACGTTTCCTCCAAAGAACGTTTACTTGTCAGACTGGTGGGTGGGCCGCATCGTTAGAAGCCCTCTGACATCACCAGCTTCAGGACCTAGTTATGTTACATCAAAAGACCTCTGGCAAATTGCAACCAAGATGGAGGGGCCCGTTCCGGATCCAGGACTATGGGGGATCTCATAGAAGATCCTTCGTCCTTAAGCAGCTCAATGGAAGGAAAATCAGGGGGGCATTCCATGGCGATGATCTTAAACGATTTGTGCCTCGCTCCGGGCACCTGGCTGAAGATCGGAACAGGCCCTATCCGACTAGCCAAAGCATAAGGAAGCCAAGTAAGAAGAAAAAGGAACCAGCTAAGGACCTAGTCTAGGTTGTTCAACGTCGAGCTCAACGACACTAAACAAAGCAAAGTGGTTCCTTTCTTTTGATGCTGTTTGTTTGTTTTTGTTTTTTTTAGCGCTAGTCCGTTTGGGGGTGGGGTGAGGATACGGATCAAATACACCTCACCTGCCCCAGCTTTTCTGCCGTTTACAACCACATCTTCACTTGTCAACCGCTTCAATAACATACTCATCATTGCATAGTGGTGCTTATTTAATCTAATTGGACGCATATGACATGTAAGCTTTACATGACAGGCTTAGGAAGACGATCAACAGGTTCTTCATAAAAACAAGAATAAGGAACAAGAGAGAGAGGCAAAGGCTGAGATAGATGCTTCAGTGATGAGGAGTCTCAAACAGTTTGAGCATCTGAATACTTTGATCCCTTTCGAGGATTCATATGCTAGATCCGACGCACCTGGAAGCACAATCACTGGCCGACGCCGTGGCACTAATAATTTTATTACTTTTGTTAAATCTTAAGCAGACTATAGCGCACGGTGACAAGGAGAAATGAAGCGTTGAGTTGCCGTTATGTCGCTTGTTATATTCGTATGCTATATTGTTGTAGAGTACAGGATTCGATCTGAGGGTCATATCAGAAACTTAAAATCCCAACATCTACTCCAAAGCAACCCCTTGGAAGTATGAACGCTCCAACCACATCGCTCGATACATGACACACAACAACAAAGCTCACTGCGCGCACTATGTTAATTCAAATTCAAGCATCTGTATACTATTAAAATGTCAATCCCAAGGATGCAACGAGTCAGAGAGATGGTCGATGTCTTAAGACTGAACAACGAGAATAGATCGAAAGGTCTAGTCATCACATCATTAAGTTCCCTCGTGTGCTATATAATTTACCATATGTTCTGCCTTCATTTCTTTATTTTATTCGCTGTTCTGTCTTTTAGAATGTCGGAATTGGCTCAACGAGAATGACCTAAGAGTTCGTTTCTCGGCATATGCTCGACGCACAGAGCCAGCAAAATGCAGGAGATGAATTTAAGCGAAAGCAGAAGGAGAACGAAAGACTAATCTACTCGACTAAATCAGAGGTCTCGATGAAACCACGTAAAGCGCAGAGCTGCAGATATAGATAAACTCTAGAAATCACGCTTATTCAGCTCTCATATCACAAGTCGAAACCCAGCGCTGTAATTTGCAATGCCTGTTATCATCACGGTCGAAGACCATGGCGAAGGGAAATGTCTTAGGTCGCTGGGGGGCCACAAATCAGGGAGGGCAAGCGTAAGGCCGAGAAGGGATGCTGGCCCAAGCCGCTTTCCCGCCAGCTAAAGATGCTGCGTGTCCTGGATGCAATCGGCCATGGAATTATCTGGGTAGGAATATTGGTAAACAAAGATTTGACACAGAATGCTCTGACCGACCAATACCCCGCCGACTTGGGTTGCCAGGAAAGATCAGACTCATCAGACTACCATACAGAGAAGCTAGGAAGGTATTCAAACCGCACGACTCAGCGGACCTAAACAAGGAATGATGTTTCGCTATGCCCTTGATATATTAAGACCAACCTACTAGTTAGAGACGAAGGAGTAAACTCGAGCCTTTCATGACTCTTCAAGGCATCAAAAGAATCAATGAGCCGACCAAGAAAAAGCTAAATGGTCTGACATACGCTCGCCGAATGCACAAACATTCCTGATTTGGACTGGGCGTTTCTGCACACTTGGAGAACGTCCCTCAGCAGCTCAAGAAACGGATGTCGCCAGGTCCAGGACCAAAACCAACTAAGGACTTAAGCACGAAGATAATGACGAAGAAGTCTTTGATGAAGCAGAAGAAGAGCAGTCATGAAAATAAGATACCAATCGTATGTAGAGAATCCAAGCTCAGAACCAGGCAAGCACCTTTGAATATCGACATTCGATGAATGAGGCAATAGCGCTGGGCAAGACCATCATCGTCAGCTTCAGTGAGTTGCTGTACCACCGAGAGATGACGATACAGAACCGAATCTGAAATTACCCATCTTACCGGTGCCAACTTATGTCCTTCACTGTCCCCATATCCGCCAGTGGTTCGAAGCAAGCTCTGACATCCGTTCTAACACAGTCGGCTCTGGTCTCGATGAATCCGCTATTACAAACACGCTGTCCTGCTCGGCGATTTCGATTCTGACGGCATCTCCATCTGGAAATTCATCAACGATGTCTCCTTGGTGATCACAATCTACTCGACGTAGGGTACCACTGCCACCAGATCCGCGCGGACGCGATGGGAATTTTTGGCTTGCTACAGGAAAGCAATTTCCAACCTTCTAATCAATAAGTTGAAAGCGACGTCTCTTCGGTCTATCGCCCCTTATAATGGGGACACGGGAAGGATTCATGGGTCCCAAACCGGTCTGTGGATGCAGTCCACAGAGCAAGTTTACAAAGTTTTCCTTAACTCACAATGTTTGTTTTGCAGAAAACGAAGGGGAATAAATCGATATTAACCAACTAATCGAGAATTCTTTACTTTATGTTCTTCTCAGAAACACGAACGATGAAACTATCTCAGTCTAATTCATCATTCTGCATCCATCAAGACAGTACTAAAACCAGTCTTATAATTACTCCGCAAAGACTAAACGCGGCCAAAGTCAGAGCTTCCACTATCATCGCTCTTAACCTGATAGAAATTCAAGTCTAACGATGAAATGAACAGTGATTACAACCTTTGACCTGCAGTGGGACGGTCTTGAAGATTCTCTTCGCGGAATAGATATGAAGAAACTTTTGCCTTGCTAGACGAGAATAGACCCCTGATATGCATGGATGCTGAACACAAAGAATTGAGAGCTCAAGAATTCGTCTAAGCTCGAGTGAAATTTTCTGCCTCTCAAAGACGTGAAACACGTTCCACCAGGCAACGGCTGTATATTATCCTCAGCTAATCATCAACTGATCTTGTCTATTATACTTCAGCTATCATCATGATACGAAATTCAGAAAAGAGAGTCAATCGAATTAGACGACGACGTTGAGATCTTCAATATGTGATGCAATATCATTTCGGTCCAAAAGTCATGGTTGAATCACCTCAACTCTAAGCAAAAAGCATCGACTTGAAAGCTTGTTTCCAGAAAGAGATAGTTGAAAGTACATTCGAGAATATCGAGATCGTGGTGAATCACAAAGAACATCACTGCCGCACAATCGAGATGTAAACTACGCGGGGGGCCAACATCATTCAAGGGTCCGTTTCTTTAGACGATGAAAATGCCCAGGGATGTACAGAAACCGTGCCTGGTTTCCATAGATATATCGGGAGCTGGTGGGAGAAGGTAAAGACCCGTGGGAAAGTACCAGACGGTCATGTGCATGGGCCTTGAGAGCCTAGGGACATATGAGGCGGGCCCTGGGAGCTCAAGGCCATCCCAGGGCTCGCTGGGCTGGCTGGGTCGGCTGGGCCAAAGCACTTTTCCTGAGCCGGTCGAAAAACCGTCGATGGGTGGTTGAATACAACATTAAAGTCAACTACAGTGAGCTTGAATAATGTAAGACATCGTAATAAGTTTCAGCTGATTCATCAATTCTTTATTCTTGCAATTCTTTATTCTTGCCGTCTTAACAACTGCATTATTGTCAACATTGCTGAACACGCAATTTGAACGAGTGATATGATGAATGTAGAGTAAGAACAGAGTCTATAACTTATTGACCTGAACAAGAACTCTTCATACCACAAGAATCTCGACAAATTTATTGAGAAAAGCTCAAAAATTCAATGATTGATCAATTTTCTTCAAAATACTTCAGATGAACAAAAGCATAATCTTCTCAGTACTATGTCTCGTCGTATGTTTCGTGATCTGACTAGTAAGTCTTTTGATTTCTGCTCGTTTAATATCTACAAACACTATCTTTGCAAGTTCATCTCAAGATCTTTGAAGATTAACATAATCTTAAGCTGCTGTTGAATCAAAAGCGCGAAGAAGTACGATGATGAAAACTCTGCATCAGAAGTTCACTGTTCAACGACTTCATCAATATTACTGACAATCAGAAATTCATCTCACAGCTTTGTAAAAGTGATCTAATCTATCAGAGCAACTATGCAGATGCAATCAATAAGATAAAAGAAGAGCTTGAAGTCTTGAAGATGCAATGAAAAGAAAAAATCATGAGACTAATCTTTGAAAATCTTCTGCAACATTCTTTACATCTGTCAGAAACTGAGTTAGACTAGAGATACTATCAATATAGAAGACTGATGTTATTATTATTACTTTGATAGAATCTAGATACAAGACAATACATCAGATAATACATCAGATAATGTACAAGATGAAAGATCAAGAGCGAAAGAAAAGAATGAAAGTTCAACTTCTATATACATGAATCGAGCAGAATCAAGACTAAACAATAGTTTTATTAACTTAAGATTGCAGAAGTTCATGCACATGACTGAGATGATTGAAACAGAATTGCTGAGACTAAATTAAGATGATGATGACTAGATTGATAATTTGATTCATTGAACTAATTCAATGAATCGAGATTATTTAAGATATCAATGATCTATGTTCTAAATTGAATTGATGATTTGACATCATGACAGTAACTCTTCTCTTCAAGACTGAGCTTCTGCAAGATGACAAGAAGAAACAAGATGAAATAAGAAAGAATCAAAGACAAAGATTGAAATGAAACAAGAATTGATGTGAATGCATTTTAATGTGATAAAGCACAGATGAGACTAGAATAAATCTGAGTCACATTTGAGTCAGATTTGAGCAAGATGTCTGAAGAATGAGACGAGATGAAACGCATTTTAACATGATGATGCACAGTGAAATTGAAACACATTTGAATCACATCTGAGTCAGATTTAAACAAGATGTTTGAGTCAAATCTAGACAAGATCTGAGTCAGATCTGAGTAAGAAAAAGATGAAATGCAGTTTAATGTGATGATGCACAAATGAAACTAGAATACATCTGAGTCACATCTGAATCAAATTTAAACAAGATGTCTGAAACAGATCTAAGCAAAATCTGAGTCAGATCTGAGCTGAATTGAGATGATGAAGATTGAACTTAAAGTTCTTGACATTGACATTGAGATATCACACATGACAATACATGTGATTCTTCAACGACAGAATTGACGAGATGATATTCATCGAGCGCTTGCTCACAATTATTCAGAAGATGAAAAGACTCTCAAGTAGAAAAGTGATTTTCTCAATTGATGTAATACTTGAGCAGAGATGAGTTATAGCATTTATCACGCTTGAAGTTTAGTATGCTGTTTACATATCAGAATCTTTCGTCATTTTTGACAATAATGAGTTCTCAAGATTTTTGATGTTGACTCAAAAAAAAGTCACTTGTGATATGATTCAAAAGAGTGACATGAAAGATTGAATGAATCTTCATGAATGCTGAAAGATTTAACTCAATGATCAAAGAATTGTTTTTAAAAACACACTTGATCTTGAAGAGATCAATGTTATGATCATCTAACTTAACAGCGAAACAAACGATGTTGAGATTGCAAGCATTCAGTCAAACTTCATCTTCGACGAAGTATTTAAAACAAGAACGACGAGAGAGATTGACATTGAATTTGTAAACGATCTGAGCTATAAGCATCTCATCACGTAAATGCTCAGTTAGTTTCTTCATCTTTTTGATGAACTCTTTGACATTGATTAACTTGTCTCAAGCTTAAGATGTAAGATTCTCAAACAAAGATTTAAAAGACTTGAAATCTAGATGTGAGTTCTGACTCAAATTAATCAAGAAGAATGATGTTAAAGTGATTAACAATGATGCATTATTGACGATGAATTCAATTAGAAAGTCACTTAACTCAATCATCTTGCATGTAGTTGACGAAGACTTGAAGATAATGCTTCATGACAGCATTGACTTTTTCAATTTGATCATTGATTTCAAAGTGATACATTATTGATAATTTAACATTTATCTTCAGCATTTTACACATATGCTTTCAGACATTGAAGATGAATTGTGTGTCTCAATCAGATATGAAAAACTCGAATAAATCATGATGTTTTCAAACATAAGCATAGAAGCAGTTGATAGCTTCTTCAACTTTCATAAAAGTGATGAAAACTAAATGTTTTATTTTGATAAAATGATCAATGAAGATTAGAACATATTTATATGTGAAATTCATGAAGATATTGAGTGATAAAGAATCTACATAGTTTATGAAGATATCACGTCAACGACGTTCAAGAACTGAAAGAAAATGCAATTATTCTTGAGTTCATTGTTTAAAGAGCTTGAAACATGTGCATATGTGACAGTTTCATACAAAGCATTGAACATACTTATAAATGTTTGATCATCAGTAGACTTGACTGATCAGTTCATAACTTTTTGCTCTTTCTGAATGATCATTGATGATACTATCATGAGCGAGCTAAATGATATGAAGATGTAGTTTATTTGAGTTGAGCACATACTTTCTTTCTTGAAAGTACAGATGATTCTCATGTTCTTTACATTCAATTAGAGAGATCTTGTTGTGATGTTGTACTTCATTGTGAAGTGCTTTGATTATTTGAATTACGAATTTGTCATTGATTTTGACTTACTTTCACAATGTCTGAGTGAAAGTGTTAGCAGAATCTTCATCAAGATTCAGAGTGTCTTGATTTAACTGAGACTTAATGTTTTCAATGTCAAATTCTTTGATTTTTAGATTCATGAAAGCTAGAATTTGCAAAGATGCTGAAATAATTGAAAACAAATGTAACTGAATTGAATCTAGAGCGATGATTTATGACTGAAACTTCATGACTTTGATGTTGAAGATGTCAAAAATGAGATTCTCAACAATATTAAGATTTAAAACATGAGTTTTCAGAATTGTTTGATGTTGATATTGATGTCAAGAATCGAATGTATCTCTCTCTTTAAAAAGATCTTCTGAGCAACGTGTCAAAGCATTCAACTTATCGTTGATCTTGTTGAAATGATAAGCGATGTGATAGTTGAATCTAGACAGAAACTCACTTCAATAAGCTTGATGATGATTCAACTGCTTAATTGACATGAAATACTTAAGATTTTTGTGATTCATGATCATCTCAACAGAATAAATAGAGTCTTCAAGCTCTGATCATCATTTCTCGAAAGCGCAAACAATGATCATGAGTTTTTTATCATAGATCTCGTAGTTACACTTGACTGAATTATGCTTCTTTGAAAAATAAGTGATTGAATGAAGAATCTCATTCTCATCATACTGAAAGAGAATGTTTTCAAACACATAGTTCAAAGCATCAATTTCTATCACAATCTTGTGATCTGAATTATAATGATGAAGAATAATCTTGAAAGTGAAGACTTTTTTAAGAATGTTGAATGCAATCTGACATTTCTGAGATCAAACAAAGAGAACATCTTTTCTGATGAGATGAGTGAGCGAAATAACTATTCTACTATAGTCATAGATGAATCTTTTATAGAAGTTTGTAAAATCTAGAAAACTTTGAATGTCTTTAACGTTGATTAAGATGAATCAGTTAACAATGATGTTTATCTTAAAAGAGTTCATCTTGATTTCTTCAATGATGATTATTAATTCTAAATACAAAACTTAAGTGACGTGAAACTTGCATTTGATTATATTCATCTGAAGATTTGTTTCTTGCAGCTTTCACAGAATGAGCTTGACATAAATTTCATGCTCAAGTTCATTATCAAAATAGATCAAGATGTCATTCAGATAAGCTGTACAGAGCTTATTTAGATGTTCACAAAGAGTATTGTTAATATACTTCTGAAACAAGACAAACTCATTACATAAATTGAAAAGCATGACTAGATATTCAAATAATTCAAATTGAGTGCAAAAGACAATGAGAACTTCATCTTCTTCTTTGATTCGAAGTCGATTGAATGCAAAGATGATATTCAGCTTGATAAAGATTTTAGCTCGACTCAGATGATTCAGCATTTCTGAGATCAGAGACAAAGAATATCAATTCTTGACTGTGATAGTGTTCAGATCTCAATAGTTCACGCAGAAGCAAAGTTCTTCTTCAAGTTTCTTGATGAAAAGAACAGAGATGATTGTCTGAAAGTGATTGACTTGAATGAAATTTTTGCTCAGATTTTCATTCAAATAATGACAAAGTTCTAGAATTTCATCATGACTCATGTTATACAAAGCGAAAACTGAAAGTTGAGCATCTTCTTTAAAATGTATGACATAATCATGAGCTTAATGTGAAGACAAGATATCAATGTTCTTCTTGAAGAAGACATCTAGAAACTTGAAATATTTGAATGATAAAATTGTGACTGAATCAACGTTCTTACTTTATCAATAGACTTCAAGATCTTCTTATGTCGTGAATGCAGTCAAATAAAATTTCTTTTTCATTTGATGAAGATTCAGATGATGATTCTTATCATATGTATTGTCTTGAGAGCGAGATGAAAACTGAGCAAGAGTTGAACTGTTCTTTGAATGAATAATCAAAGTCGTGTAACGTGATTTTGATTCATCAGAGTCTAGATTAGAAGATGAGATTGATTCAAGATTCAAGAAAACATTGATCTTTTTTAAAATGATGCTAAACACTTCAATGTCTTTGACATGAGCAGCATGATCAAAGCTTCAAGCTTTCAACTTAATTATGTCAAGTTGTATAAAAGATTGATTGAATTGATCTGCTTGAAAAACAACAAAAGTTCTAAAGAAGAAAGAATTTTGACATTTGATTTTTGATGAGTATTCTTTTTGAATGACTTGAAGAATACAATTAAAAGCTTCTTGTTTCAAACGAAAGACAAGATTGAACGAAGTTTGTTTCTTATGAACGAGCTGAATATTAGTTAACTTCTCATAAGCAAATGAGAGATTATATTGCTTCTTGTGAGCAGATGAAAAACTGAGTTACTTCTTGCAAGTGAATTGAGAACTGAATTGCTTCTTGTGAGCAAACTGAAAACTGAGTTACTTCTTTCAAGTGAATGAAAGACTAAATTGCTTTTTGTGAGCAAACTGAAAACTGAGTTGCTTCTTTTGAATGAATGAGAAACTAAATTACTTCTTATGAGTGAATTGAATGCTGAATTGCTTCTTGTGAATAATCTGTAGATTGAATTACTTCTTGTGAGTGATTCGTGAACTGAGTTGCTTCTTGTGAGTGAATTAAGAGTGAGATTGAGAAAAAGTTACTTTGTTAACTTCAAACGAGAAATTTTCTTCTTGTTGATTAAGATCATAGATCTTGACGAGAAATGAGCAACAATGATTAAGATAGAAGAAGAAAGATAAAATGAGAATATTATGCTCAAAATTGACATCAATGACGTGATGATGAAGTCATGATAAACTCATGATGATGAGATACTGACTTAATTTAATGACATAGAAGAATAGTTTTTCAATGTATTCATCAAGAATTATTGTGATTTCAACGACATGAGTAATGTCATTGATTAAAGTAACTTGATCATCAAATTCTTGAAGTCTGCAAAAGTGAATTAATTGATGCAAGAAAAAATGATGTTGTTGCGTGAAGAATTTATTCATAAAGACATAAGCAGAAACTTCATTATCAATCAGAGCGAGAGTGAGAACTTTAGATTGAGCTTGACGTAAAATATAAAATACTATCATGTGATTATCTTTGAATGTTGAATTGAATTCAAAAAGTTTCAAGACAGATTTAGCAAAAAACTTTCTATATGATTGAAGTGAGAGTGAAAAGATTAAGACTAGTAAACAAGATGATATGTATACAGATTTCTGAGCATGACTTAGCTCAGAAACTAAACTTTTCTTATGAACAGTGAGACTTCTTCATTTATATTGATGATGTCATTGTCATAGATGTTCATGATATGCAGAGTGAAGAGCTTCTTATTTGAGCATTTTTTAATGATTTTGCTTGAATGTTGCAATTTGCAGTAGTAGCACAGCTTTCACTTGTTGCAGATTTTCTTGATCTCAGAAATGATCAAAGTCTTATCTTGAATGATGATAATAACAAAGCTTAAATTCATTAACTTATTGAGAAACAAAAGAGAAAGAGATGAAGATACTGTTGAAACAACAGTCACAAAGATGATTATCTTTGAACTTAAAGAGTTACTAGTCAACACAAAGATATTCTTGACTTTGATGAATGAAACAATGATGAAGATGAAGTGAGATTGACGATGCTTAAGCTGCTGAAACTCTTCATTGATGTCAGAGAATGCTTGAATTCATTGATGAAAGATGAATAATTGAGTTTCATTGAGATTTCATCAGAAGAAAATGATGACTTGAGTGAAATAATTGACATTGCGCTTCAGACAGTCAATCAACGAGAAATCTTTCATCAAAGAACATTCTTTCTTTTGATAAAAGAAATTGTAATAATCAACAAAGTTATTCATGTCTTGCTTCAAAATTTCACGAAAATATAAATGAGCATCTTCTGTCTTGAAAGAATTGTCACAGTAATGATGCAACTTGTGTTGTCAATCTGCAAAGATGAAAATGATACAGAGATCATTGACTTGATATTGATTCATTAGATTGTAAGTCTTCTTATTTATGATGAATCATGACTCAACATAAATGATCTTGACTTAATGAGAGAAATAATGATCATCGTTCATGTTCATGCGTTGTATCAGACTCTGCTCTCATACATTCAATCGATCTTTGTCTCTTTCATACTCAAATATGTCAAAAAGCTTCTCAAATCTAGAAGCAATGAAGACAACGACAGAATTTGCAAAAGAATGAACGATGAAGAAATATTGATTGTTCAAGATTTGTACAATGATCTGAGCTATCATTGCAAGAAACTGAGAATTCAATTTTATATAGATTGAAGAATTGAGAATGATGAATGAAGATGAAATGATAACATCATGTTGTTGAACTTGATTTTGAAGCTTTTGCATTACGCGAAAAATCTTGACTGAATTTTTGATCACACTTTGAGCGAACTGTTCAACAGTACGCTCATCATCAATTAAGAGATTGTGAAATGACTTTATTTGAGCGAAAGAATAATTAGATGAGATTTCAATGTATGAAAATGTTGCAGAAAGTGTAAATCTTTCATAATGTCAGAGACTGAGTTAAACTAAAGATACTATCAATATAAAAGATTGATATTATTATTATTACTTTGATAGAATCTAGATACAAGACAATACATCAGATAATGTATAAAATGAAAGATCAAGAGCGAAAGAAAAGAACGAGAGCTCGACTTTTATATACATGAATCGAGCAGAATCAAGACTAGACAGTAGTTCTATTGACTTAAGATTGCAGAAGTTCGTGCACACGACTGAGATGATCAAAACAGAATTTCTGAAACTAGATTAAGATGATGATGACTAGATTGATGACTTGATTCATTGAACTAGTTCAATGAATCAAGATTATCTAAGATATCGACGATTTCTGTTCTAAATTGAATTGATGATCTGACATCATGACAACATCTTGTGAGTCATGATCTCAATCATCATATTCTTAGTTTCTTCATCAAGATTAGTGTTAATGTCAAATATTTAAATCAGAGAAAGAAAGAAATAAAGAAAATCATCGCGAATCTAAAGATCGTTGATATCAAAAAGTTAAAAGCTTGAAACAAAAGAAACTTCAATACAAGAGAAATGAAGTTGATATTAAATCTAACACAGTATAGAAAGAAAACAGATGATGCACGCAGCGTTGTAACGCTATCTTGATTATCAAGATTACTAGAGTCAGATTTAGTAACTGAGACTGTCAAGAAGATCGAAGCAAACGATTGATGCATCGTTGATCTGAACAAGAACTTTCTTTATCATAAGAATCTGAACAAACTCGTTGAGAAAAGCTTGAAAATTCAATGATTAAATGATTCATTTTCTTTGAAAACAACCGATTCTTGTCAATCAAGACGTTGTTGAGAAGACGACGTTAAATGATCATCAGAAGAAGTTGAGATTGAGACTCAAAGTATAGCCCGCAAATGCTCGTCAAACTGCACAACGCGGCAACGCCAGACAGCAATTCGATCAGCTCTTCCACGAATTGACACAACATATGCATGGCACACCTCAGGTACTACCACCGTCATCCGACAGCGGTAGCCTTAATAGTGCTGCTGCCTCAATCAACAATGGCAAAACCTAGGGGAGAACTCGCTTCCATAGATTCGCTTTAGCAGCAGAAGACAGATATTCGTCGAGATAAGAAACTTCCCCCACCCCCCCAGCCCGGATTCACCACACAAAGAAACCGAGGAGCTTCGGGCTCTTATCATCAACAACAGGCGCATATTCAGGACACAGCCACGAAGGACGTAAAGAGAAGATTCCAGGACGCAAAACCGAGTAGCACGAGTCCCCGATCCCAAACTCCCCCCGCAAACAAGCCAAGGTTTTCTAAGCAGACGCACACCCTTTCCATGGCCTCGGGAACTCAGCGCCCCCATCCCACACGGCCCGGTTGCGGAGAGGATATTGTGAATGAACGCACCACCGATGTTGTGTCCTGTTGGCCCCGAGCTCCTGTTCATTGAGCACAAGATTACCACGGCTGAAAAGCTACGATCCGTGCAGAATATTCTCTTGAGTGTAGCTGCGTTAGAAGAACAATCTGGAGCAGTGCTAACCGAAGCGTGGAAACTGTTGACCGAGGGCAAACTATCATGACGAGCGAGTTACTTCTCTTTAGATGTCGCAGTTCAAGAGTTCGACAGCTCACAGCTAAAGAAGCTAAGAAATTAATTCTCAAGTGAACTTCAGCGAAAGCAGAAGTCTATCAAATTAAATTCAGAAGAAGTGAACTCATCACATCGTTAACTGATGTCTTGATCGACAGAGCGAACATTATTTGAAACAGATGATTTATGTCGCAAGAAGATTTACATTTGAGCAGACTGACAGTTTAATCAAGAGAATTATCTCTCAAAGGTTGCGAAGAAATCTGTTAGACAAAGACTTGATTCATCAGATCATCATTGAAGATTGATAGTTGTTGAAAGAAATGTCAAAAGCAAACATCGCAGCTTTGAAATAAGTCTATGCAAATGTTCCATGGTACGGTTTGTAACGACGCTGTGATACGGCAAAGCGTATGAAAAGTACTAGATTTGAGGTAATCAGGGCAGTGACAGGGAGGACTTACAGTAATTCATAGTAGGTTCGATACCTAATGACGTCAGTACAATGATGTACTGTAGTGGTTTTGTTTCTTTTCTGGTGAGTCGACTAGGAATGTAGCTTTAATCTCTGGCATGAAATTCCCCGTATCACGTCTTATTGTAAAGTATTATGGTAGTTCAAAGATTCTGCTTGACTTTGAATGCCATCTAATAGGTCCAGCTTGAACTTTGAGGTTACAGCAAGACATCAATGTACATGAAACGGTATGGATAACATGCACACCTGGGTATATCCGCCTTGAAATTTACCATGCAGTCCGACAATGACCCAACTTCGCTCGAGTATCGCCTTTCTCACTTCTTCCCCTTCCCGCTTTCTAGACTCACATCATAGGACCAAAGCGCATCCCACGGTTTGTGTTTCGGCTTTTCGGGGGATGACCTCCGGGATTGTGGGTGTCCCGCGCGAAGAGATCTAGACGGTGACGCATTAGCCTTCCCCTGCTGAAGAAGTCAGTCCGATTTTCAATGTGGGCCGCTGCTGTGTCACGGGCCCCAAAGGAGATTTCTGCGTACTTCCTCCGCGTTCTGGCTAGTGGAGGGTTCTGCAGCTGCCTCTTGAGTTGTCGACGATTTTTGTGTATCTTTCGATGCACCGTCCATTTGCGAAACGCTGGTCTCTGGCGCTTCGCCTTGGCCGCTGTTTATATTGGGTGTTGAGGTTGTAGCAATGAGCCCTTTTTTAGAGTTCGTGCTGCTGCGACGACTGTCGAGACTGCGAGTCAATGTCTTGGTCGCGCCATTGCCATCTAGTGACTTCTTCATCCGAATGCTACCTTTGGCGTCTACGTTCGCAGACGCCACCGTGACCTTGCTAAGGCCAATATTAATCGGAGCACCTGGCTTTTCCTCTGCAGCGTCAAGCAAATACCATCTCAAGCCGTCAGATAATTCAAATGGGTTCTCGTCATCGAAGGAAGTTCCACCGTCGCTTGCTGCGCCTAAAGATTTCCCATCACTAACGAGGTTTATGCCATTGATAGATTTAGAAAGGTCCACGACGCGCTCTTCAACTCTCGATATCCTTGCTAAAAGCCAGTCTCTGGTACGAAGCTTATGTGAATCTTGCTCGCGCAGGAAGTAGTGAGGGGCGCCTACGTTGAACGCTGCCCAAGGCCTGGTAGCTTGATTCCTAGTCGGCAAAAAGAGCGCCAGGTCCCCTTCCTTGAAAGATCTGAAAGCGATCTTTTCATGAGCTTCGCTCTGTGCGCGATGTGACTTGTCGCGGTATGCTCGGGCTTCTCGTTGCCATTTGCGAGCTGTGTGGTCAGCTTCTTTGACTCGCTTGATGATAGCTTCGCTAAACGCAGTCATGTCGAAACTAGAAACATCTCGAATGTACTGTTCGAACTGCCGTGCTTCTGCGTCTTGGTCATTGATCCGTGCCCATCGAAGAATCTCGGTATCCGCAGGGGTGTCGAAGTCGGTTTTGGATGGCAATGGACCTGAAAGGCTGCGGTTCATTGACATTGAGGTTTCATTAATAACTGTACTGGCACTTACCGCCCTGGAAGTTTTCGATATGATCATGGTGTCATCCTGCTTCGTGACTGTGAGACCGACCTGCTCCAGCAGCCGGCTCAAGCTCTTGTTTTGCGAGTAAAGTCTCCTAGAGATATCCTCAGCGCGAGCTGCTCGAGAGCCGAGATGAGCGCTTAATTTATCATAGACTTTCCGCAAATCCTCGAGTCTGCTCTGCTTGTCGGTAAGATCTGTTTGGAGAATTTGGATCGTCCCCTCAAGAGCGGATTTTCTCCCAGCTATGTCGGCAACCATGCGATCTTTATCTACAATCTCGGCTTTTAGCGACCCGGAAGTAGACTCCAAAGTAGCATACTTGATTTTCAATTCACGGTGTTCCGTTCGCTCAGTGTCTAGCTCCGCTTGTAGGGAAGAATATCGGGTTCTTTGCTCAGCAAGGTTTTCGCGAACGGTAAAGACCTCCATCTCCTCTATTCCGATCTTTTCTTTCAGATCATGAATCTTCTGGTCTCGAGATCTAATTCGGTCGTCGAGAGCGACGTTGTCTGCGCGTAGCGCCTTGACCAGATCTTCGAGCTCCGCTGTGTGAGCTGCTGATCTCTCAGCGACGGATTCTACCAGCTCAACTAGTGCACTGAAATCTTTTGAAGCGCTCTCGTCTTTAGATAACTGAAGGAGTGCGGCTCGCAGAGATCGGTGGTGCTCTATTTGAGCTTCACCTCGGCTTTGCAGTCGCACAGATAATTCGTTATTTTTAACGGTAAGCTCAGAATTCTCCGCACCTTGCTGCTCTAGCTGGCGCTCCAGCTGGTTGGCCTTCTCTCGCTGCATGGTGTAATCATTATGGAGGAATTCTATCTGCCCTTGCGCTTTCTGTACATGAGCAGCTGAATCATTGCGTGCTAGGTCAAGTTCTTGCTCCAGAGATTGTATCTTGTCTGAATGATCGCGGCTCTCGAGCATGCGGTCAACCTCATCCTCCATCTCTTCTAGTTTTAGCTTTAGTTTGCTATTTTCTTCCTCAAGGGATCGACGCTCCCCGTCGAATTCCCGTTGTTGAGCTTCGAAGTTGCCCAGCAGATCTGTGTTAGTTGACACTACATCCTGCAGCTGACTTTTTAGTTCACTTTCCGCTTTTATATTTGCTGCGGCTTCGCGGTTCAAGCTCCCTATCTCAGCTTCCAGACCTGTAATTCTTTGAGCTAAACTTTTATCCTCATGATCATTCTGTATGGAGTATCGTCGCGATGATACCGAAGATCTACGCGAAAGACTTCCTTGAGGCTTCGTCAAGGAAGTAACGTAAGCTGGGATAGGCGAAGTCGCTTGCCGTTCAAGGCCTGTACCATTACTGATAGCAAAGGCATTACCACTAGTCGGCCTGGAGACTTGGCTCTGTCTATGTAGAAGGTCCTCTAATTTGCGGATTCGACTTTCTGAGCTTTTGAGCTTGTCTTCGACTTTTATTTTTTCGCTCTTCATGCCCCTCAGAATCTCTTCGTCGCCACGTAGCAAGAGGGAATTATTGCCGAACGCTGCGTTATGAATACTACCATTCTTGAAAGCTTTCGCCCTCCGAGCTTGCTGCCTTGTAGGTGCATCTAGAATCCTTACAAGCGCTTCAACTTCGTTAACAGTTTCATCAAAACCTCCTAAATGCGTTAGAGCTTGGGTGTACTGGGTGACATCCTTCCTGGTGACATTCGGCCATTGCTGCTTCTGCGCTTGAATATTGACATCCACTCCTAGTGCCATATGATCGATGGATTTAAGATCGACCGTGCCATCCATGTCTTTCACCCACCTCTTTCGCCGCCTTGCCTCCTCTTCTTTGAAGGTGGCTACTTCCTCTACTAAAGATGTAGAGTCAACCGTCATCTTCTCAGTCCACTCCCACCGTCTTACACATTCGATCAAAAGATAGCCGTAGACAGATGGTAATCTGATAACAAAATTCAAGGTATCAAAAGCCTGCCCTTCTCCCTTGTCCATGTCCAAATTTGCCAATTGCGATTGTACGAGTGCTATCCTTGATTCGATCGCCGCGATCTTCTGCATGTATCGTAATGCAGATGCCATTACAAGGTTCTTCCGTTCTGTGCTCTGACGCAACAATTGATTGATCTCCGAGATGGTCTGTGACAGGGATGGGAGAAAATTTCTTGTGTGCAACAGTGCTGTCCTTGAGACTTGAGATATGGACTTTAGTGTGTTCTGCAGCCCAAGAATATGTTCATAATCGGCGTAAAAATTTTTTGCGATAGCTTCGATCTCCTCCATCAGGCGAGCAGCCTGTTCTACAGCGTCACTATCTGATAAATCGGCAGTCTGACTAAAATTATCCATAACGTCACTGGCGCCTTGGACGACACTCTCGAAGGTTTGGTTGAGATCGGTAAGGCGATCTGTGAAACGCCGAGAAATATCGTGAGCAATCACTGCAGCGCTTCGCACCTCCGTAACGTTGACTAGATCGTTCAAAGTAGCGTCAAGACGTAAGCTACCTGTTGCTTTCCGGCCTTCCAAAACTGCCTGGGCACCAAAAATGCAATATCCAAGCTCCTCTAGCGCAGGTATTGAAGGATACTTCTTTAGCGGAGCTTCCCAGCTCGAAATCAGATAGGCTTGGTCTTGCATGGTGCTATCGGCCCAGGTCTTAGAACTCTCGAATTTTGGTCGTAAAAACGCCAGATGCTGTTTGATGTTCTCCACGGCGATGGCTGCGCTCCGCCGAACCACACTAGTTTCCGCATCTACTCTCTGGACTTCTTTCACCATCAACAAAGCGATATCTGTAAGTTCGACAGCCCAAGCGCGCCGGTCTTTAAACAGAGTTTTCCATGCTTCAAGGCTGTTTCCGTCCGCCAGCGTATCTGGAGCTGCCTTTGGGGAGTAAGGTTTCGGAGTAGGAGTTTGCGAGATAGAGTCGTTGGAGCCATCTGAAAAGGATTGGGATAATATTCGCCTATCGTACAAGAAGATTTCCTTCTAGAAGCCTGATTAGCTCTGAATTCGGAGACTCCTGGGCGAGCAAACAAACCTCTGTCAATAGTGTTTGGACCTTGACCGGCTTCCCCCGAGCGGTCATCAAAATCTGATGGGCCGCTTCGATAGATGTATTCCGGTAGATCCATGCCTGCAAGCTCTCAGTTCTACAACTGTCGTTAGCAGATTCTCTCCTACGGCGCTACTTTTCTCTCAGATGCTTTGCAGAACATACGAAGCGAATGACCGTGAATCGGCCGTGAGACGCACTCCAGTATGTGCCAGGAATACGTATAGTGACATCCCCCATACATCTCCACCACTCTTTTGATTGTTGATTGTAACTGGTCGTACTGGTGTTCACGGTCAAATGGGAAGTTCCGTGCCGACGGCTAGTGGGATGACCTCTCAAAATATTTACGCCAACAATCTACCTTCCTTGTCCATCAGTAAAAGAACAACGTTGAATGGATTCCAGCGCGGCAGCCGATGAGTCAAGCTTACGGAGCAAAGGAGGTAACACTTCAGAGTATGCCACCGCCCTTGCCGGATTTGCAGTGAATGAGTCACGCGACGTTCTGTCATTTTACGATGTGGAAGCGCAGATACTCGCCTTGTACGATCACCTGAGCGACTTGAAGCTTGAGATTGCGCTTCAAGAGGCGGGAAATGAGCTTCCTTCAAGTAACGGGCAAGAGATAACTTGACGTCAGGGAATTCGCTGACATATATACAACAGTGGGCGAACTTTCACTGGACGGAGATCCTCATACCCAGATCAAGGCTGCCGAAAAGGATTGCCTCGAAGCAAGAGCAGCATACCTACTTAGGAACAGTATCGTCGAGAACGTTCTTGTCGCCGATCCTATCCTCAAAGCTGTACATTCAGGAATTAACGCAACCCCAGCAGAAATGTGAAACCTGCCCTACTCGTGCGTTAGCGGTTCACTTACTCATGAAAAATCAGGTCTCTACATCCCTTGATCGATCGCCGGGATGTACTATCAATCGCACATACGAACATGTCAACTGAACTGGATTCAATATCGAAGTCTACTACTTTGACTGAAGCTGAGAACATTCGTGCTCTGAGACAACATCGAGAAACAGCAACGACACTCTTGAACCTCGCAAATCAAACAAGGATTCAGCGTAACAACGCCATTCAAGGTTCCGGTTCAAGCAAACAGCTTGAGAGACTTCAAGCCGATACCGAAATAGCAAATACCAGATGGAGAATCATGAAGAGTGTTGTTGCGGCAATAGTAGTGGGAAGTGGAGTTGACTGGGCTGCAGATGATGAACTGCGAGATCTGGTCCTGGACGAAGAAGATGAAGAGGATTGACCTATCAGATCTGGATGTGTACTCTATAAGATGGATACCAGTCCCGCAAGTGAAGCAGTACTAGACTGGTAAAGCTTGTGGGTAGGCAATCTGCCAATCAGACAAACCTCATAACGGAAGACATTCCTCCCAACTTGCCCGTCCAACCTTCCCAACCGGTGCCAGGGACTACGATAGTCTGGATTGGTATTAGAGCTTATTAACGGCGCTTCTCAAAAGTCCGTACTCTTTCGTTGGTATACACTTTGGGTACAGCACTCTCTTAGATATTGGCTTTGACACTTCAAATTTCTAATAACCTTATAGACAACAAGACAAGTGTTCAACGTTCGATCAGTATCACGGTGGATGTCGACTTCTATAATTAGGTATTCTTAGGAAGGGAGGGACTAATAAATCCATATACACGCAAAACTGTCGAGACTACTCTTGAACTATATCCTGCCGGGTCGAAAGCCATGTTCGCAACACTTATCCCACCCCCAACGGTATGGAAATGTCATCAAAGACTCTATCAGACCTGCTGTAACACAAGTGGCCTGTGTGCCGATTTCTCCAATCCTTACGGGCAAACCGTTGTCGTTGCACAATATCCTGAATACGACCTGAGAAAATATGGAAGTATGTCTCTGAAAGTCCAAAGGTTGGTAGACCTCCAAATCTCAACGTATAGAGATAGTAGTGGAGTGTTTCTATTGAGGCAGTCACGTTACGAGCAACGTAGGCTAGCGCTCGGCTAACCGCAAGTGGCTAGACTCCCTCGGCTGAAGGACCAACAACAAAGCATCGTCATCCCAACCAATCACAGGATAGATCAATGTGCTCCTAGCCACAACACGCGTATATTGCATGATTGCCAGCATAATCGTCTTAGAGCACAAAGGCGACCGCAATGTTGCAAGCAGTAGGTACATCAGAGTGGCCCTGCATTCATTCATGGGCCATTTGCCAGCAAAGGGAGGCTTCAGTGATCGATCGGGCTGATTGATTGGCTTGTGGTTGTAGACAGATGCAAGTGGGAGGTGCGGGGAATGAATGAAGGGGCTAAAAGTAAGGTAGCAGTATTCCGTATTCTAGTAGAGTAGCAGCAGAGTACTTGTACTGCCTCACCCGGATTTCCCTCTCACCCAAAATCCCTCACCCAAATCCCCTCTCCCAAAATCTCTCTCCCAAAATCCTGCCTGCCTGCCAACCGCACCCAAAACAGCCCGTACAGCTCTCTATACTGAGAGTAACGCAGAAGAGTACGTATCATCACTAACAATTCCTTCACCTCGAATCATCTACACATTGAAACACCCCGCTCGATCCTACCATGTTTACATCTTTCATCATGTCGTCGCCAGCCTCCATCTGCACCGTCCAGCAATGGAATGTGTTTTCTTCGAGATGTGCTTCAGTTGATGATCTGATACGGAATACCAGCATAACAGATCACCATCAGCATCCACCACAACCCTCTCCGTTACATCCACGACCCGCGGTAAGCTTCGCTTTTCTGCCGTCGCGAATGTTGATTTTCGCGATGTTGTTGTTTTTGCGCACCAACGCGATCTTGCTACAACAGCAACATTACAACACTTTAGGCCCCGCATTCTGTCATGTCGCACTGCATTGCGGTTCGGACGACCTGATTGCCTCGTTCACTGACACTTCTACAAGCTAGATCAGACACAATGCCTAAAGACAAGACCACCACCCGTAAGACCAAGGCCAAGGGCGCCGCTGACGGAGGCAAGAAGAAGAAGGGTAAACTCATGGCCCTACTGTAAACCATGCTGTTCTCTAGCTGACGCGTCGCCAGACCCTAATGCGCCCAAGCGTGGTCTGTCCGCCTACATGTTCTTCGCCAACGAAATGCGTGACACCGTAAGGTCGGAGAAGCCTGGAATCTCCTTCGGTATGCACCATCTTTAGCCAATCCCGGCGGTATCTGCTAACCGGCTCGTGTGCTCAGGTCAGGTTGGCAAGGAACTTGGTGAGAGATGGAAGGCATTGAACATGAAGCAACGTGAGCCGTACGAGGCCTTGGCCAAAACCGACAAGCAGCGCTACGAAGACGAGAAGGCTAGCTACAACGTAAGTACGGAGTCCTCCTCTAGTGATTTGTGCGTCAGCTCAGAAGCTAACCTGCATGATATCTAGGCTAATGAGGAGGAGGAAGAGGAGGAGTGACCGGCCTTTCACTTGACGTTGACGACAATGCGAGTCTTCCGTCGCCATAGACGGACAAGCTCTCATCGCCTTGCATGTCGTCGCGGTTCTCCCTCTCAACGCCTCTCTCTTTCCTTACATGTTTACTGGTATCGGATAACTGGCTCTGTGTTGCTTGCTAGCGAGGTAGTTGCGCGGGAAATGGCTTCTTCTTAGAATCCCGGATGACTTCATGGTATCATCATCAATGGTGGCATGGGTAGCTGATGATGTTACTTGACGTGACGGTGGCATGTTCCGGGACGGTTTAGCTAATAGCCATACACTGTAAAATAGCGTGAGATTCAGCTTTTGACTCTTTACCCTCTGTGCTACCTTACTCTAGAACCCCGGGAAGACCGTGACTTTTTTTCTTGCTCAACAAGTGCAACGCAGAACCATCTCACAGGATAGAATAAATAACCCCCGCTTATGCAAATGTCTGTGCACATTGCCAAATCCTCCCACAGAACTCTCTAAGAGTTACAGCTCATGCAGTCCGTGAGCAGCTAGGGGGAGCCAAGGCACGAGAATTTCCATTGAACCCGAGATGGGCCCACTCATACCACTGGGGAGAACACAATGACTACTGCACCAGATCAGGATTACACACACGCGCACTAGGTGCGTGCGTGCCCTATACTTGGTAAGCAGCCATTGAGATCGACCGAGAGGCCATTATCATTGCTACATTGTGCCCGTAATCTCCTTTCGCTGCGTGGGATCATGTACGAACGGCACCAAAGAGCATTTTCGGACGCACTACTTCGGCGGGCGAGGTCATGATTCGACGGCTCGAGGAATATTGAAAACGCACCAAAGCAGCCTGCCAATTGGCACTCGCTGATCCGACCTGACAACCGCGAACACGTCAATCTGCAGCGTTAGAAGAGCCGCACCGTGAATCCTCGAGAATTTTTAGACGCGTTGCCAGATTCTTTCCCCCATCTTGACCTTGAAGAATAAGCATGCGAGGAAATCTCTGATATTCTCAGTCGACATCGGCGGAGAGGTCGCCGGTGTTTTGAGATGTCCATGGCGGCGCTCATCGCTGTGGCCGAAAGTGCGCAGGACGTCGCCTCTGGCTTGCACAAATTCTTGGACGGCGTGCCGGAGTCTGCAACCGAGATCACAGGGCTAATCGCCGAGTGTTTTGCCATCAGTTCAGCCTTACGGGAGCTCAGTACAGCAATTGGCGATTACGGGTTCAACCGAAGATATGAATTGATTGCGGAAGACGTTCGGACGGTACGGTTGAGTCTTGACTATACCTTTGAGGATGTCCTCAAACTCTTCGGAGGCTTGGGAAGGTCGACGTATCGTCAGGTGTGGAGGGACCTCGACCTCCATTTCCTAACGGAGAGTAGAAACAGTCTCTTGACGCGGTTGGGGTACTATCGGAACTTTCTAATGGGACTCGCACGTATCATTGCTGGGTTGGTGCTGTTCCAAACTTCCAGCATTGCTCATCCACTGACATTTGGTGTCTTCTTAGGATACCCCTCGATCACGCAGAATATGAGAATCTGGAATACAAAATCGAAGCGCTGCTAGCAGTGCAACAAGGCAGTCTCGTAGATGACGTGAACAATCTGTCTCTTGGAGATCCGAGTATGTAAAAACTTTCGTGTACGCGCAGACTCACCACTAAGTCGAGCCCAATGAGATTGGTGCAGACCGAGACCGCTAACTCTTTTAGATATTGCAAGGCCAAAATCGTTCGAGAGGAGAAGACCTCCACACGGTCGGTTACCATCATCAACATCTCCGCCACTAGGGGGCACTAGAATGAGGCATGGGCTGCAATCACCTTTGTCTCCAGGCTTCGACCAGGACTACTTTGACTATCCCCCGGCTGCTCCTGAGGTCCCAATTTCTCCCACGACGACGAACACATTTTCCTCGCAATCTTCGAGCACGGGTGCCTCTAGCGACCATTGGGTGCCAAAGTTATTCTTACAAAGCCGATCAACGACTGCTTTCGACACCCCGGGCCAAGTGTTCGTCCTTGAACCCTGTTTGGTCGAGTCTCTGTAGCCTGACTGCATCCCAGATCCGCATGTTTTGGAGTAGATATGCCAGATGCTAGCGTACGGCTAGCTGCTGATCATGCAAAGATTCTCGAACGGTAAGATTTCTAGTCCTTCTCTTCGGATGGTACCTGACTTCTTAGACCCTTCGAAGAGGGAGATCTTCTTGTGAGATTGTACCTCCGGCGCACCGACCAGCGAGCAAGGATACATTGTCGAAGCATGCGTCCCAACAAATCTCGAAAGCAATCCTGCCTTTCACTCACTTCGTTATCTGTGAAGCGAGATGCTTCGAATCTAGTTTTTACTCGCATTAGCCAGTCGGGCAAAAGTGTTGAGCGTTGGGCCAGTCTGAGATTCACGAGTTACGAAAGTTGGTCATCGCTCCTGGTACTTACCACAGTACCTTTAAGCTTACCTCTTCGGCAGAACTAGTAATGTTTTTCTGCACGTTTCTCGCATTAAGATCCCAAGACAACGGTCCTAATCCCGTCCATCGTATCACCGATGACCAGCTCCGTGGAGAGAAGCTATTATTCGCAGGGTACAGACCTTTACTCCTTTTTCTTCTTCTCTGAGCTTACATGATCTAGCGTAATTATCGATGACGGGTTTCAACATGCCCTTGCAATGTTCAAAGATCGAGATTCTGGTGGGATACGCTTGCAAGCATCTGTCATGAAGAAAGAACTCAAGAGGTAAGCAGCGTCTACATCTGAATACGAGGCATCAATGTCAACACCAAATAGAACTCCCGTATGGACTGCTTTCATCACCCATCAAGTCGCTTCTCGGATCTGGATGCGGAAGCCCGATTCTAGAACGATTCACCTCACCGAACTACAACGCTTTATATTTACGACAGAATACAGTCCCCAGCTGGGACCCGGAGGCGAGCATGAGCTGCATTTCGACGAGTCCGATGGTTCGTCCCCAGGCAATGAACAATTCAAAGTATGGGCTAATTGTTTGCTAGGCGCGAAAGGTTTCATCCACGCCATTGACGATCTTCGCCGTCATTGATAATGAGAACGAGACATGACTGAATGATGACGATTATGAGGTAACGAAGTTAAGAGGAGGCTACGATCGAATGAATTCTTACAAAAGTCTACAGCGGAATTGCGATACCCGGCCCAGTTCCTGTATATTTTCTTGGTTGCTCTTTAGTGTCATGCATTTGTTTTCAGACCGTCCTTAATTTCCCCTCAGTATCATGCCAGATCTACACCACTTGGCATATTGTGCATAGTTCCATAATACTACTCCTTCCTTCTATATACCTTTTGAGTTCCTTTGGCACCACCATCCGACCGGGTGCTCTCAAGCATCCCTAGGGATTTCAAACATCTACATGCTCTTATATAACCTAACTGAACTGCACCTGGCTCACATGCAATTGCAATGCGTCTGATACCATTATTCTAATTGAATCAAGAGCATCTCGCTTGCGAAGCCCTAACTCGACTTTCCGGCTGATGTTAGCCCACCAGACTTCTTCAACCAGACTAGCTGCCGCTGCACGTTTCGGGCTTTAATCCGGGGTTAAAGCATCACTTTTCCCGAGTATATGCCGATCTTGCTTTCACTAAATCTTCCGTCATGGAACTCGCTGTCAGTATAATTATCGTCCGCCCATCATGTTAGCAGCTGAACATGTTACGCCCTTTGAATGCTTTGGGCCATACCCAGCCTCCGGAGCAAGGCAATGACTTGCCCTCAGCTACCTCCTCGACTTCTAACCCGAAGTCGGCCTCACCATCCTCGATATGGCGCAGGATATACTCTGTAGTCACATACACCCCAAAACGATGCCGACACGACCCAGAACACCCTCATGGCTTTTCAATGTCATTAAATCTTTTGTTTGGGTTTGCAGCAGCATTTACTGGCAAGTCTATTGATACTCCCCCTCTGATGTTGAAAGGTATCTAACACTACATGAAACAGTTGCAAACCTCTACTACAACCATCCGATCCTAAATAAATTAGCAGACGATTTTCATGTCTCGCAGGAGCGGGTTAGCTTGATCCCTACGCTGGCGCAGGCCGGGTATGCTGGGGGCTTGTTATTCCTGTGCCCGCTTGGAGATATTTTCTATAGGAGGGCTTTTGTGTTGGTTTTGGTTTGGTTTACGGCTACGGTGTGGTGCGTACACAATCGATGCCGAATTCGAAAAGTCTCTGGTCGAGGGGAAGCTGATCTTTCTTTAGGGTCGGTCTGTGCATCACGAATTCCTTTTCCGTGTTCTGTTTTCTTACCTTCATCACGTCTCTTACTACGGTGACTCCGCAAATAAGTGCGCAACCCCCGGCCCAAGCTTTTTCTCTTCTCCAAGTGACAACTCGCAGTGCTGCCACTGGTCGGCGATCTTGCACCACCCCACCGTCGCGCCACCGCTCTCTCAATCGTCGTCTCCGGTCTTCTCCTGGGCATCCTTATCGCACGAGTTCTTTCCGGCGTAGTAACCCAGTACACCAACTGGCGCAACATTTACTGGCTGAGTTTCGGCCTCCAACATCTGATTCTGATCCTATTATGGTTTTTTATGCCAGACTATCCCTCCACGAACCCGGGTGGTCTGAATTATTTCAAGATGCTCTGGAGCATCATCACTATGCTTTGGCATCATCCGGTTCTGGTGCAGGCATGTCTTGTAGGCCTTTGCACGTCCACCGTGTTTACATCTTTTTGGACGACTCTCACGTTCCTCCTCTCTTCGCCGCCGTACAACTATTCAACTCTAGTCATCGGCCTTTTCGCCCTCATCGGAATCCTAAGCATGTGCTTCGGACCTATTTACTCCCGCTTCGTCATCGATAAATTCGTGCCTCTCTTCTCCGTCATCCTCGGCGAGCTCATGTGCCTCACGGGCGTCGCTATCGGTACCTACACAGGCACCTTCACCGTCGCCGGCCCCGTCATCCAAGCCTTCTTCATCGATCTCGGGCTGCAGACTGCGCAAATCGCAAACAGATCCGCCATCTACGCCATCGCGCCAAAAGCGAGGAACAGGGTCAATACCGCATTCATGCTCAGTGTCTTCGTCGGACAACTAGTCGGTACTGCCGCAGGAAACTCGTTGTATGCACGAGGGGGATGGGTCAGATCCGGGAGTGCTAGTGTTGGGTTTATTGGTGCAGCGTTGGCGCTCTGTCTTGCCCGTGGACCGTGGCAGAAGGGGTGGTTGGGGTGGAGTGAGGGTTGGGGATTGAGGAGGAGGGATTTGACGCCACACGGTAGGGATGAGGAGAAGGTTGATGGAGCGGTGGGCGGGAGAGCGGCAGCTGAGGATAAGGAGACTTTGGAGGAAAAGGTCGCGGATGAAATGGCTGCGGAGGCTGTCCAGGGGAATGAGCGGGGAGAGAGTATAGGAGAAAGCCGCAAGAGTTAATCTTGTGGTCCTCACCACCCATCTCAACCTCGCTTCTCCACACTTCCAGCCCGGCCCCTCTCCATCTCATCATCCTTTTCGAACCTTCGTCTTCACCCGACTTCGCCCTCTACCCCACTGACATTGCCATCCACCGTCTACCCTCTTCATGCCTCGTCCCCACCCCCATCGTCTCATCATCCCATTCCTTTTCCTCATTCATCATCCCTCTCAATCTCACATACAAAAACCCCCACCCTTGCAAACGCCCTTTCCAACCCTTTCACTTCTCGAGAGTCATCGCCACACACACACACACACAACCCACCACATATATAAAATACATCTATCTCGATGTAAAGAATATATAAAAAAATGAAACTATTGAAAAGCAGAGATTTAATACCTGATTTCGATTGTGATTGTGATTGTAATTCATACACCCTTGTGACATCGGTTTAGGCCCGACCCATGAGGGACTCTATGCTATGTGTATCGAACGGACAAAATTCTCTGGGGGAGAAAACCGCTCGCCGACTACACGACGACTTCACGTCGTCGAAACAGTAAGATTGACACTATATTATCAGTAATGAACCTATAGCTTCTATTCAGCGCGTGACGCTCGAGTAAACTCTTGATGAGAGTGTCTGTGCTGTTTGATTATGACGCATCATCTTTGCTCTGCTCTTCATTGACGATATTCTATACAACGATGTTTCGATTCGATTTTCAATTCGAAGACGAAAGACGTTTCTTTGCATTCGTGATGCTTGTGATTGTAACGCAGAAACTGTGTTCTCTTGCTCAATGATTGTCATTCATTGAGCAGAGAAATGTGTGATGAAAGAGAGATGTACATGATGAGAAGACAGAGTGTGATTGTATTGAATAATTCTTTTCTTCTCTTGATTTGACTTATGTCACGTAGACGTTGAATAGATTGTTAGTATAAACGTGCGATCGCAATCGTTCGATGCTTAGCTGATTGATAGTAAAGATGCGTTCTGATCGTTCTCATGCACTCTCGATTTTTCACGTAGATAGATGTATGATCTGACGTCAAGTAAAGAAGATGAGCTCAAGCTCTCTCAATATATCAGCGTGATCGACGAGTCACTACTTCTTCGAGCACTGTAGTCACGACTCTCAAACTCATCATCTGAAATGACTATTCTATCTGATATCTTTTCATCAATTACTCGATGACACTGTCGATGTGATGAAGACGTTTCGATATCGACGCAGTCAATGAATCGCAAATTCTTCGATCACTTGTAGTCACAACTCGCAGACTCTTCATCTGAGTTGTCTTTTTCACTAGTAGTATCTTTTCATCTCTTACTGACATCGACATGTCATTAATCTTCTTCGTAGATCGATTGTGACTGTTAGAAAGAGATGTTGTCGCGTGAATGAAAACTCTGCATGATGACTTTTCTGATCACGCAACGTTCTAACATCGTTCAAACTGCGTTGAATTGAGATCTCTTGACTCTTCTGACTTCTATTCGAACACAGAATAGAATCAAAAGATTCGTAGTCGACATCACGTACAGATGAATCTCGTTGTCAGTCATTCGATTTCGATATGAAAGAAAGAAGAAAAGATAAAATTAAAGAATGAGATTTGCAAGTGACAAAAAAAAAGATAAAAAGACGAGGGATTTTTTTGTTGATAAAAGAAAAGAACGACGTCAAAAAAAAACAACAGAAAGAAAAGAAAACTCTAAGACTCACACAGCACTACAAACATATTCTCTTCACAAATCAAAAACACTCAAAACCAAACTGATTGACAAGAGAGAAGTCAAATGAGTAACTGAAATATGAAAGTTATGACGAAGATGAAGGAAGAGTGAGAAGAATGAGGTTCGAAAGAAGAGAAGAGGGGGGAATGGGGACGAGGGGAGAGGGGAGAGGGGAGAGGGGAGAGGGGAGAGGGGAAAGATAAGACAGGATTGAAAATGTGGGAACGAAGTTTGACTGAAGTGATACTGTAGTATCAATACCCCATCAATCTCCATCTCCATCTCCACCTCCCCCTTTAGCCCTCCACCTCCACCCCCATCCCACCCCCCCTCAAAAACCCACCTCCATCCACCACCTCCACCTCCACCTCCACCTCCCATCAACATCACCTCCCATCTCCCACCCCGCACATCCCCATCCCCATCCCCATCCTCATCCTCATCCCCATCCTCATACTCATGTCTTGGTTCCACATGAAAGAAGGAAAAAAGAAAAGGTTTTTTTAGGTCGAGGAGTTGTGTGTGTGTGTGTGTGTGTGGATTTTTGGGGTTGGGGATGAGGTTGTGTTTGAAAGGCTGGCAAGGGGGGGTGAGGAGGAGGGGGGGAGGGTGAGGGGAGGGTGAGGAGGAGGGGGAGAATGAGGAGGGTGAGGGAGAGGGGGAGGAGGGGGGGGGTAAGGGGAGAGGTGGTTGTATGCTTTTTGAATGTTTCATTAGGTGGATGTGGATGTGGATGTGGTTGTGGTACAACTACGTCACATAGCTGATTCAGCTGAAGCGTAAGCTCTGTACTAGCACTATCACTGTGCACACTCTACCTATATCAGTGTTCTATATGCACTCATATCTCTGCGCTCGTGGTGCAAGCATATATCCCCTCTTGCCCTTTTCCGCGTCCGTCTCTATCCAGCCCGCTGGCATTCAGCCATAACGCACCATCGTGAAGTGCCAATCCCCGGTTTCCAAAAGTACAGCACCAAAGTTCGCTCCCACCCTTCCCACCGCTCATAAATACTCGTCATCCATCAAACTCAAATCAGGCCCCCAAACCGGTCTCGGAATCCTCGCATCCCTGCTAACCGGCACTGGCCCTCCGCCCATCCCCATCCCTCCACCCGCGGCGTCGCCCTCATCTCCAAGCACAAAACCCACAAGGTACCCTATGAAGCTTGCTATGATTCTGGTAAGGAGTTTCAAGATGGCGAGAAAGGGGTAGACAATCGTGCCAAGTGGGGTTTTGCGATAAAGGACTTTGAAGAGAACGAAAGGGGGTTCGGGGGCATCGATGTCAACGCCATAGTCAACCATGGTGGTGGCGTAGAGGGGGTGACAGTATTTATCACTGTCCAATAACGCAATCAGCGACCTTGGTCTCTCTGCTTCCCGAGGTTTACGGGAAGATGTGGGTGGGGGAGAATTACAAAGGGAAAGCGTACCAAGCCCACTCCTCCCCAAGCCACCAGGCCCACCCCACCAGAGTCACCAGGCCCAACCACGTCAGCCTGGGCCGCCAATCGCCCCTTTCCCACCGCCAAAGTCTCGGGATCGGAATCCTTACGGTCGTAAGATCAAAGCCTGGTTCCCACGTCGCGGGACGGCCTGGGCATCCGCAGCGGTCGCAGGGCCAGATGAAGTCGTGGAATTCGCCGGCTTCGTTGCATTCGTTGTTTTGGTTGGTAGCGGCAGTGAGGGATTTTGATTTTTGGGTGGTTGAGAGGGATGGCGATGAGAGGGAACGGGAGAGGGAGGAAAGGGAGCGTTTGGTGGAGCGGAGGGAGGGCAGGATGGTGTTGAGGCGGGTGGTGAGTTGGGTGTAGGTCTTGAGGTCTGATAGGCTGGTTTTTCTTTTGGCGTTATGAAGGGATTCGTCGTTGTCGTCATCGTCGTTGTTGTTTTCCTCTTCTTCTCCAGGAGGGGTGGTAGTAGTAGAAGGGGCGAGGATAGCGGAGAAGTTGGTATCATTTTCCATGATCTCTTCAAGGGATTGGATGGTTGAGTCGCCGAGGTGGATGGTAGGGTCTTCTTCCGAATCTGAATCGGCGGATGATGTTGCGGGTTTGGGATTTCCAGAGTTCGACTTTGCGTCTGAGATGATGGCTTCAAGGGCGGATTTATGGAGAAGGGGCCTTGAGTCTTTTAGGGGTTGCTGGTCACGAGATTTGGAACCAGGAGAAGTGGGATTTAGTTTGCGTATCAAATCGGTAGTAGCCAACTTTCGGATATCATCGTCAAGATTCATCGTTAGCTCTTTTGCTTCATCTAGATCGGATGGTGTGGGCATTGGAGGTCCTCTGCCGCCTGTTGGGAGTGGTGTATCAACCCAAGCCCCAGTGACGAGTGGCGTCTTGAGAATAATAGAGGGAATTGATAGTCCAGGTGTGTCTTCTCCCTTATCAACCCATGCGCCCGTGACGACTGGGGTCTTGAGGTCTACAGCTGACCTTGTAATCACTGGCGTCATCTGAATCTCCTCTCTAGTGTCCTGGTCAGAAGGACTATCAGGTCTCCCGCCCTTCTGGTCGTTACTCGCATGGCCTGGCGGCTGGCTGATGTTTTCCTTCCTAATCTTAGATGCAGATCGTGAAAGTGTTTTTTCCGTTGCTGGGCTAGGACTTGCACTTGACGCTCTTGCGAGGTTTTTGAGTAGACTATGAGAATCTCGCCGCTCGTGGCTTGGTCGCCGAGAAGATCGCGCGCTTTGCTTCTCTTGGTCTGTTTCCCGAGGACTACTCTTGTAGACCACTACTGGTGTATCTGGAATAGGGTCACCTTCGTCGACTGGCGCTGGGTCTAATCTTTGAAATTGACTCTTGCCGTTGATTGCGTGGTTCAAATGGGAATTCACAGAAGACCGTCGCCTTTGCGGGGTTCCATTCACCTCACCATTCACACGATGCTGAAGATCTTCAGAAAAGGAGCTAGGTTTTCTCCGTCGTAAAGGCTCTTCCGATGTCTTCTCTCGCAGTTCATCCAATCGGTTTGTCGTTACAGCCCTTTTTTCCAGACTCTCCATTTCTCTTTCTCGAATGCGGTCAAGCGAAATGTTTCGAATCTGAATCGGCGGACTCTCAGAAACTTGCAGAAATCGTCCCGTGAACTCATCGTCGTTAATCTCCCAGTCCTGGAGTTTATCAATCGTGCTGTCGGATTTTCTCGCATTTGTCGGAGTTGAGCCACGAGACGATGCTGTTGGCTGCGACGATCTATCCTCGCCAGCCGGAAGAGGTGTTTCAGCTGCAGCCTTGATCCACTCATCTATAGGTTCCTCCCACTCTCGCCTTGAAGTTTCAGCTACGACTGGGCTCTCAATCTTCTTTTTCGGCACGTCTCCTGTATACCTCCCACTCTTACTGTTGATTCGACTGAGCCAGTCTCTGCTAGGCCTTGCTTTCCGAGCCCAATCTTTTGGAACATTGAGAGACGGGTCGGATCCTCTGCTGCTTACACTCCCTCCAAACGCACGTACCAGGGACTCGTTGCTTTCATTACGCCGCCGCAGGTTCTCCACAGTGAGACCAACCTTTTCACCTATACGCGCTTTCCTAAACATCTGCCCTTGCAGCACTCCGTGCAACCTTTGGGCATCCTTGGCGTATTGCGATTCTACTCTCCCAGCTGATCCATCCCGTAAGCTGTCTAGGCTCGACAGGACTGATGTAGTATCCGAATGTAATGTCATATCATCCCCGGTCTGCTCTTCTACTAGCGCCATGTCCTCGATTGATGTACGTGGCGACGCTCTTCTAGAGGCTTTCAACGAAATCGGAGATGCAGAGTCCTGTATTCGCTGCAATCTTATGAGATCTGCTTCTCGAGATCTATCTGAGAGGGGTAAAGGATATTGATATGTTTCCATATCGTCTATCGACTCTTCCTGCGCTAGATTCTCCTCGTCGTCGATCCGCTGGTATGCTTCGGCAAGGCCACGGGGAGGAGACGAAGCCGACGATAGCGGAGAGACTATCGAACCTACGGGCCCTCGTGTTGGACTTGGAGTACCCGACCGTGTGTAGTTCTCTGCTTTGCTCACTGGTCTCGGCAGGCGTCGCGGAGTAGCCTGTGCCGGGCGAGGCTTGACTGACTGCCGTACGCGCTTCTTGCTGGATGAAGATGATGATGAAGGGGGCCGATTCTCGTCGTTTGTGGGGGATGTAGATTTGAAGGCTGCCGCCAGCGATCTTCGCGTGGGAGCATCCAATGCTTGTCGTGGCTTCGCGTCCACGCCATGCCCTGCAGTTTTCTTCGTAGGGCTGGGTGTTGGTATGTGGGACGTGTTGAGACTGTCAGTGTTAAAGTCGAGCGCTTGCCTTGAAGGGGCGTATCTGCGTGTAGCAAATGTCGAGGGTTGGTCGCGTTTCAACTGATTGATAGGCTGTCTTCGCTTCCTGCTTTCGGTCTCAGAGCTATTTGAGGCCATCTTGAAGCGCCGAGATGGATTGATAGTCTCTCAATGCATGACATGACCTCTTTTAGGCATTGATAAGAGAACTGAAGACGCTGCCAGAGCGGGTATTCGTGCAAAGGATCGACAATTGTTTTGATTTGCTGATATCATGATCGCGAAACGCTGGGATTGGCCAGCTCACCCAGCCCTATGGTATGAAACAGATATATACTTACTAGTCGTATTTTTTAAATGCTCTGGTCAAACCACCACAAGACCCTCCACCAGAAATGTCAATAAATACATAGAAGTGCTTTTCGAGATCCGTCTTCGTCATGATCGCGACCCGGCCTCGGAGCCTTACCAGGACTTTGTCGCTTGGGTGGATGAGAACAGTGTCCTAGGAGCTCGAGGAGCTGCAGCGGAAATCAATTATGCCTTTCTACCAGTCACGAGATTACAGAGCTACAGTACTTTGACCGTCGCCAGCTATCTAAGCTGTTAGAAGTCCTGTTCAAAGATGACGTGCCCCCGGATCATCGCATCCTGCGCGAAAAATATTCCAAGGTCTTCTGCATTCTTCTCTATATTGGAAAGAGAGAATATATCGAACACTTCATGCAGCATGAGAGTCTCAACGATCAAAGGCTTCCTTTTGACCCTCAACGTCCCACCCACTTCCCGAGAGATCCCAATGACCAGTAATTCTTCTCCAATTTTTACAAAACGCAGTGCATGCTTTGCGTACCAAAGTTCCACTACAACATCGCTGAGAAGTTCGAGAAAGACCGTATTCTACCCATCACTGAGAAATGCAGAATTGATACCAGAGGTAGCGCGAAGATCTATAGAATAAAGATACATGAAGCCTACGATCGTTTGGTTCCCTTAGGCAATGGGCAAAAGATATAGGCGATGATTCTTCCCTTCTCACAGCAGAATTGCTTTGAGCTAATAAAACACAGGATTTCAGCAATCACCCTCACACATATATTCTGAAGACTTACCGCACACGCGATGCCGAAAAGTACTACAGAGCAGAGGTGAGCGCATTTAGGAAGCTTACTTTAGCTGGCAAACCGCCATCGAATCTGATAGGTTTCTATAGGAGTTTTGTGCAGAACTATACCTACAATCTGATTTTGAAATTCGCAGATAAGGTAATTTGAAACAGTACTTCCGAACAACATCACCGCCGTTCAGTAGAGAAGACATAGTCAGCTTCTGGACCGAGCTTTTCAAGGTGATACAGCCACTGGGTACGATACATGAAGTGGCGCAGAGTGAAATAGAAGGGCCACAATCCTTCCAAGGGTATGGTTGATAGCTTTTGCGAGTAGAAGGAACAAGGCAAATTGTGAACTATAGCAGGTGACACCAAGACGTGAACCCTTCAAACATCCTTGTCAAAAGCGGCAACAGAGAATCGCCTTATGATTATCAATTTAAGCTAGCAGACCTTGGGTTGAGCCATTTCAGGCGTAATAAGAAACCGCACGAGGATATTGCAGATGCAGACTCCTATGACACCCAGACATATGATAGGCCATATCCTTCACAATTCCAATGCGTAATACTTACAACGCAATGCACAGGTGCCCCGGAATGCTACAGACCCGGTTCGTTTCTTCAGACAGCGAAACTTCAAGTCAAGCATGGCGTCGATATCTAGTCCCTCGGTTGTGTATTCAGTGAAGCAGTCGTTTGAGTTGTTTGTGAATGGCAAGGGCTCGAACATTATAGCCAGATGCGCATCGACGAGACCCACGATACTTCAGACTTCAAAGATGTGAATTGCTTTCACAACGACAGCTTTGTGCTTGATGCGATCAAAGAAATGCACGAAATTCTCAACGGAAGAATCCGTACCTCGAACAAGATCACTGAAAAGATTTATAGCTACATGATCAGAAAAATGTTGACTGTGTCCGATCGTTCTAATGCTCGACCTGAAGCGATAGTCTTATGAAGAAGATCGCAATGAATACTCGAGAAGGTAGAGACTTCAGCCAGAACTGTCTTCAATCAGCATCTGCATAGCTCTAAGACTTTCCCCTTATAACGACGATCACGTACCCCTCTGGAAAGGCCTCTAAACCTACAGGTTGATCAAATTCACTCAAGTTCACCGCATCAAGATCAGAGACGATTATCTGAAGATAGTGTCATGAATAGGCGTACGCTACCTAGAAATCCAAGAAACGCAAACAAGGATTACACCCCTGTCAATGTCGAAGATGTTCCAAGCCCCGACGAAGATGATACACAGCTCAACGGGTTCGGAGTCAACGAATCACAAAGAAGTGCACAACTAAACCCTAGACTCTCGCGAATCCAAGAATCAAGATCTGCCCAGCCCAGTTTGACCGAACCTACCCAGTGTCAATACAATACCGAATGTTTATCTCAGTCCTCTACTTCACCGTCGGGTGGTATTCCTAACCTCGATGGAAAACCGAGTCTGCCATTTGAAACTAACGTAGGAACATATCGGAATGACGGTCTTCAGCGGCCTGAACAAGGTACGGAAACACCTGCACAGAATCATAGCCAGCGCATTCCACGTTCGGCCCCTCTCGAACCTTCGGCTCAGAAAACAAAGTCCGCACTGCTCAATTTGACGGTCTTTAATGCGCAACAGTTGGTCCAAGACAGGAAGGCCCGGAACAGAAATCGGCATTTTGATGATCTGAGCCTTCAGTCCCTATTAAATGAACGCGACCACGTACGTACGCTGCTTCGGGCATAGCACTTATTCTGACTTCTTCGTTAGGTTTTCTTAATTGATAATAGTGATTCTATTATAGAACATTGGGAAGAGGTGCAGAAACTTTTTAAGAGCTTGGCTTACATGGTCAAGGATGGCGACCCCGATGGGATAGAGTTATATTTCACAAAATTCACGAAGAAACACAAAAATGAAGATACAACGCCGCTCTTGAATGCACTGAAGCGTAAAAGACCAGGAGGCTTCTCTGATATTAAGAAACGTCTATACGATATTTTACAGCAATACCAGTCAAGCCTCTCAGTAGGTACCATTCAGGGGAGTCGCTTTAGCTTTAGGCTCTTCAGCTTCAGGTCCGCAGTAACTTCTGTGAGGCCTCTTAGTTTGTACATTCTCACAGACGGAGCCTGGCAGGACATCATCAATGTCGAGAGACCAATCGAGAACCTTGTGCAGGAGCTTGTGAAGCATAACTATCGTGCGGATCAAGTCAGAATTCAGTTCATCCGCTTTGGAGACAACCCAGATAGTATTCAACGTTTAGAATGGTTGGACTCTAGGTTGGGGCTAAGGCTGTACGTATCAGGACTTCAATCTTTCCATTCTATTTCCAGAATTGAAATTCATGATGCCTATCAAACAGCGACATTGTCGATACCGAACCCTCTAACGGGAACGTTTGGAAAATGCTCTTGGGTGCGATCAACAAGAGGTTTGACAACGACAACTATTCAGACAGCCCGAGCGACCCGCTACGCTCTGGGACTACAAGAGAATCTAATGGGTTTGCTGCTTACCAGTAATTCAAGCTCTTGGGCGACGCTGCCGCCATGTTACACCTCACACTATATAAGATTCCGGGTTCTATATACAGCTTTCTCTTTATCGTCGCCTTACCTTTGACGTGCCTTCTGGATAACAGACCATATCACCGCGACTACACAGTACACGCGAAGCTTTTATTAGAGAGGCGGCTCATACATGTTCCGTGTCCAGCCACAAGCTGTCTCGTATATTCTCATGGATTGTTTATGGAAAAGCCTTTACTTTATTTGTGGCCGCATCAAATCAGAGGCCATATTTGCCTTAGGGGGCTCTTATCTACGGAATACGAGGCGGGATTCTTCTTTCGCGGCACGAACTTGGTGGAGCTTTGCAGGTAGACGGTACGTACCTAACGACATCATGTACAAACCGAGAGGGATCATCTGTGGATTGGATCAAATGGTAAGAAAAAGGCGACATTTTAGTTGAAGTGAGCTTCTTAATAATATTGTGGGAATATTCTCTGTATCTGGGCATCTTCTCTTATATCTGGGACTTTTGATCTTCTGTCTTTCTTTGTTGCACGTACCTTTTGTAACCAGACGACGCAATGATACGGGAGGAAATTACGAATTATATGCTAGATACTCCCCTGGATTGGATTTTTGGGCTGGATGGCCGAGAACTGGCGTTTTGTATATACATACCTTCACAAAAGCTGCGCATCAGGGAGTGATGTCGACATAGGTTAGGGAGTCTGCTGAGACTTGGTTATGGAAAATTGAGAGCCGATGAAACTGGTTGGTTAATACTATTCAAAGAAGGTGGTGATTTTATCTGTTCAAAAGAACATGATTGAGTGCAACCTAACACTTTTAGTATACAAGTGCCATTACTAGGTAGCCAGCCACAACGTACTCGAAGACAACCCATAAAAGCCCTTAACCAAATCGGAAACAGCATAACCGAGGGGAAGCCGCCCAAGAAGCCAAACTCGAGTACTGAATAACAGCCATTTCGAAGCCGGCGACTGTCTGCAATCGCTGTTTCACACGCACACACAGAGTAACTGATATAGATATATATATCCATTGATTAATCTCCTCCGCACCGCCTCGCTGCCACCAGGCCTCGCCGCCGCCAAGGGGAAAGCAAGGGCTCAGCAGCTGCTTAGCGAGCGGTCAAGGAACTCCCTCCATCTCAAGCCTGAGCTACATATGAAGTGGGTGAATGGGGAAAAAGAGATCTTCCGCCCGAAATCGAGGAGATGAGCCAATGTCTGGCAAGCCGGAGTGTGTAAATACGTAAAGACGACTCTTTCGCTCCGTCGCTACTGTATCATTCATGGTTTCCTTCTGGATCTAAAACACAGCAGCTCAGCCAATTCTCGAAGGTGTTTTTTTCTTTTTAAACAATCATCGTAATCACTCAAAACTCAATAATGCATTACATTGTCATCGATTTTGCTTCTTTTTTTTTTCAACCCCTTTATTTCCTTCCAAGCCCCACTCAAAAAGAAAAAATTCTTCATATGTTTTCTTACTAGTAAATACATGAACAACTTCCAAAGAATTCCTGTGTTCTGATCCAGTTTTGGTCTTTTTGGCATTTTTCATTCAAGTGATTACATCATTTTTGGTAAATGCATTTGTTTTTTTTCAGCAAAAATCTTCTTCACGTCGACGGCGGCTTAAATGCAAAGGTTCCCTTGAAGTCAAAATCGTGGGTTTCCTGTAGGTCCCCATCACCCCAGTCCCACTATGTGGCAGGAGGGAGGGAAGATATGGCTATCGATTGGCTTTTGTTCTGGCTAGCATCGCAACTGTGTGCCGCAATACTGGACAGGAAGTGATTGGCTTCACGTAGTAGCTTTCACCCGGGGCTTTCCTCGGGCAGAAAGATGAGAGTGTGTAGGGTTGACTCCAGCCTTCCATATTGGAGGTCATCTGAGCAGCTCTTTCGGGGCCCACGATGACCGGAAAAACGCCTTCAATGCCTTTGACCTGTGTATATTTGGCAAGGATCATAAGACACCGGTATAAGACTTGGATATTTTCTATCTCAAAGGCAGTTGGCGCAAGAACAACCACACAAGCTAATGCTCGAGGTATACCGCCACTCTGGATCTAAACCATCCGTTATGAGAATTCCAACAAGTGTGCCTCCCATTGAACATGATGCCAAGCGCTGGTACAGAAACACGTTACAGTGCAAGCCATTGCTCAAGACATACGACCGCCCAAGAAAGCCAAATGTAACTCATCAATCATCCGTCGCTCAAGCCGTATCTGGGTAAGCTACTTCAGGAATGGAAAACACCGAGTGCGCCAATGCTCAAGCTATGCCTCCAAACAAGCTGCCCAAAGATAAAATACGAGTATCCACGCCTTACAATTTGGGGCGCCAGAAAGGTATAGAGAGACAATGAACATTATGAATGTGCGGCTTTGGGGTTATAGACAGAGGGAAAAGGAGATTGGCTCCTCGGCTCAAGCACTTTGGCCACTTCGACCCTTCTCTTGTTTGGAGGTTTGACTGCCCCCAGCTCGAAGAGCCTCTCTTTGCTGTTTGGCCCTACGATGCTCCTCGGCCTCTTTTTGTTTTGCACTTTCGACTTTCTCTTGAGAGCTGACCCGATCCGCTTCTCGAACGCCTAAAGAAAATGACGTTAGTAATGGTTGAAGACTGATCTAAGGGGGAGTGTCACTAACTTTTGCTAGGCTTCTTGAGCCCCGCGACAAGAACGTTGTGGTCGAATATGACGAGGCCACATTTGGATGCAAAGACATTGCCAAGTATAATTTCATACGGTGCATTTTCGACAACATAGAAGGTTTCATCGCGGACGATCCTGAATCGCATTTTCCTTGAGAAAGGGAACGTAATTTTCCCACACGGTTTTACGCCATGCCCGCCAAGACCGACGAGAGTCGGGGAATCTTCATGCCCTAGGAGTTGAATATACGTTCCGAGTTCGCACCAGTCGACGGTTTCTTTTGAGACAAGGTTGACGTCCGCGCCGGGATCTATGAGAGCTGGACAAGCTTTCTTGATGTTTCCGTCTTTGTCCCTAATTTCGATCTCCATTACTCTTCCGTCCTGCGGTTCTGCCACTCAATCAGCATGTTTACGAGCTTGAAAAACTATCCTCTAACAGCTACCGGGGTATGGGTAAGGGTATCAGAAACTAACCACTTACTGGTGATGAACTGAATTTGAGAACCAGTACTGGAAGCCCGAGACATTGAGGTAAAAGAAGTGCTGGCGGATCTGTTTACTTCTAGTTCCGTCTCGGTGTGATCGAAGACGTATGAACCAGAGAAAGTGGATTTTGTAGTGGTCGATTTTTCGTATGTTCCATGAAAGACCGTAAGACCAGCTCCACGCCCAAGAGAGGACGACTGGCAAGTGTAGCTGCTAGCAGCATTCACAGAGTCCTCTTCTGCCAATTCAATGTTTAGCCTTCTTGACCTCAGCAGAAGAACTTCTCCAAGCATCCTTGTGGAGTCCGAATTGTAGGATGGATATTTATTGCGCACATATGAGATATAAGGCTTCGCAGCTATTGTGACATCGAGGGCTGACTCACCAGGGCCGTTCCTTGTCATGTCTTTGCGGGTATAGTCTCTCACAGGATGCTCCAATGCAGGGGCCAATTGGAAGAGGCAATCGATATGGATTCGTAGGATACATATGACTGAGGAGTACTTCGGGGCTCGGTTCCCGGTTGCAATTGATATGCTTGCGATTGACCGAGGAATCTTTAACCAAGGAACTTTTGTAGGCTTTACAGGAGCATTCTTGGAATGTTGAGAGATTGGTGGCATGGGGCCCGCGTTCGAAGATGTTCGCGGGGGCCGATGAAATTTAGATGCTGGGCCCTGTTTTCTAGGATGTGAAGCGTTCAAGGTAATACTGAATTCTGATGTCTCTTGATGATCTTTGAAAACTTCCTGGGCAGTGTTTATCAGTTCTTCGATCTCAACACAGTTGTAACCGTGGGCGGTGGCAGGGGTGACGCGTAATGCTGTAGGAGGACGATTAGATGTATTCAAAGGAGAAGATAGAAGATCTCACCTCGATCTAGAATGATTAGAATCCGAAGAAGGCGCGTTCCCACTTGGTTCATGAGATTTTCGTGAATATTCAAGAGCCCATCTAACTTTCCCTCTTCGGCAGAGAACCCGCCTCCCCACAACACGAGTCTTGATCGCTGCTCCGACAAAGGGTTATAAGAACCCGTATCTTCATACTTATCTCGCAGAATCCCGGCGAGAGTCAGATCGTTGAGGAAGAGTCCTTCGGCTAAACATAGGTTGACATTTGATGGCGATGACATCTTGCAGGAGGATCGCTGCCACCTAGGTAATGACTGCGTAAATCGACGCCTGAGAGCAGAATCACAGTGGTGGACTTTCTTGGAGTGTCATACACGGGACTCGAGGAGGAACATTGGCAACACAAGCATTCGAACCTTGACAACCAATGATTGTTGGTAGACTTGGCTATGTAGATCTACGCGTTCAAAGACAGTGTGCTAAAACAGTTCAAAAGATGAAGAAGAAGAACAAATAATGCATGAAGTACCTAGGTATTATCGAGCGGTAGGTTAGTTTGAAGTGTATTTATGTAGGTCAGTAGCAATTTGGAGGGGCAGGGCCAGGGCAACCCCACCGACAACAACATGTTGGTTGAAGCATTCGCCTGAACACGTTAGACACTAAACTTCGGTGCGTGTGGTGCCTTGAACGTACGATAGCAAGGGTACGGGTACATCATGTTAGCGTGCTGAGACCCAACTCTTTCACCGCCTTTGCTTTTATCTTTCTACGCATCACGCGACCTGTGAAAGCAACTCACACGCTTGTTCACAGGCGACAACATACTGATATCTTCATGATTTCTCGAATCGTTAGATAGGACGGCATGAAGAAAGTCTGCATTGTCTCTAGCGTGATCAAAGGTTCCCGAAAAACTATCATTATTTCTGCTTACGGGCCAAGCAAGTGGGAAGATGTCGCGGCAATCCGTCACCAGCGCCCCGCTAGTCGATTAGCGTGGTTGTTCATGGAGTAAGACCCTGACGTGGATCCTGGGAGCTACAAATATGTAACATCGCCACTGCAGGGGGACTCCGACTGGGTTGTCGGGTCTGGCTGTTTGGTACCACAGCCCACAGTGAGGATGACGGGGATGAATCGTCACGATCATGGGACGAGGGCGATCTGAATCCTGGGAGCCTCAGACGTGCATGGCTAAGCCCCTTCGGGTTAGCTCTGCTTACCTAAGCACGTCATCAACGCAACAACATATCCAACGACATACATTCAGCTGTCGGTTCTAGTTGAACATCTGAATTGATCGTTGATAGCTTTTTTGAGTCTGTATTCCATCGCAATTAAATCACGATATCGAGCGACCTGGCTTCACTCGCGTTTTACCCGAAATTTCGATAGCAACCAAGAATCACTGATCACCTGCTAGCTCGAGTTTATTCCTGTCGGTGGATTTCAATATTGATCTGTGCCTTCGAGTGTGTACAAAAAGAATCTCAAGATAGTGGTTGCGTTGTTGCGTCGGCATTTCGGGAAGGCAGCCCGCAGAATTGAAGTTGCTAGTAAAACAGCCCTCAGCAACATTGTGGGCTGATTTCTGGCCTCGAGCCGGTCAGAGCCGCCACATTAGCATCTTTGAGCGAATCTTGCTTGAAATATTTTGCCTTCAACGAAATTTTGCAGTCGGCTCGGCCACCACCCTACTCACCACCCTACATGCTCGCCTACCTACTCACCACTTTACCTACTCGCCTACCTACTTGTTCGGCTACCAACTCAGCTACCTACTTGTTGGCCTACTCGTCAGCCTACTCGCTTCAAAACATGCTTCAAAACATGCTTCATGCGACGTGTTTGAACACGCGTTATTCACTCCATGACCTACTTCATAGTATGCTTCATACATGCTTCATAGCACATGCTAATTAGCTCAATAGAAAGCACCCTTCATGACTCAACATCAAACTCTCTATCGAGCTCCTTATCGAACACCCTACATGCTTCAAAATACGCGTCGGTCGAGCGCATAACACACGTCAAACAGTGCTTCAAACAATGCTTTCTACATGGCTTTCTCCATGGCTCCCTCCATGATTTCCTACCAAACACCCTTCATGGTTCCCTTCATGGCTCCCTCCATGGCTCCCTACCGAACACCCTCCATGACTCCCTACCGAACACCCTTCATGACTCCCTTCATGGCTTCCTCCATGATTCCCTACCAAACACCCTCCATGATTCTCTGCATGGCTTCCTTCATGGTTCCATTCATGATTCCCTATCGAACATCGAATGAGCATAGCAAGGTTCAATTGAATAATCACTGCTGATTCTATATGAAGAAGCTCGATAACAGAGAATCATAAGGGGTCAATGCGATGGCTCGTAGGATTGAGCTATTGGAAGTGAAAATAGCAGCCACGGAAGCCGCAATATACATAAAGATCAATCTGCTAAGATCTTACAAACGGGAGACATTCTATACGCCAAAGAAGCTCGATCTATGATCAGTGATAGGCTAGGTTTGAAGAATATGAGGCAAAAGGCCCGCGATGAGCGTATCGAAAAGCAGTATACTAACGAGCTAATAAAGGTTTATAAGCGTTGTAAGGTTCATATTGAGGTATGGCAGACGGAACAGAAGGCCTGAAAGGTTTTATATAAGGCTGTTTTGAAGAAATTGCTATGAGCCGATGAGTACATACTAAGCGAAGAATGAGCTTAATGCGGGGTACGGATAGGCGTCGCGAATGCTTAATGGCTGATGATTTGAAGTACAAAGAATGGGATCGACCTTTGTGATGTCGACAGAGACGTTGTCGCTCCTCCTTTCGGCGACGGAGAGTTACAAACGCCTCTTCCAAGCATTGGCGTTGCATCGATCCTACAGTATCGTTTTTGAGGGCGTGATCGCCATGTTCGATACGCAAAAGGCACTCTATATAAACGAAGTCACGTTGATGCTACTAGCTGTCAGCGAGTGCCCTCAAGATATCGAAGACCTACTGAGAAAACCCGATCATCCACTACACCAAAGCCATGCGCTAAATGAAGCGTTGGAGAACAGTCTAGGAATTTTCTTTGAGCGCTGTAGGAATTTACTGTGCTCGATCAACGGAACACTCACAGATATAATTCGGGATCCAAAACGGTCAATAGCTCTTGTTGGGTATACTGTGAGTTATTTTAAAGCGGAGGACTCATCGAATCACCCTTTACTCGTTATCATATCAAACCTACCAGGTGTGACTTACTCCTGCTTAGGATACCAGAAAAAAACCCCTCATCTCTCGAATACTGGCACGGCCAACTAAACGCATTCGATGGGATGGGCTGGACAAATATATTGAACATCTCCGCCAGTACAACGAGGGCATTCGTGACATAATGGCGGGGGTTTCAGAGAATCCCAGGGAACCCACGGTTAGACCTTCGTCAGCTCGGTCAAGGCACAGATCTGCCGCTCAGTTCACCACCATCAGAAGAGCATCGCTACAGGTGCATGAAGAAATGTCTAGCTCATGGTCCTGCGAATCTCAAAATATAAAGTCTCTGAAAATTTGTATCAAACTTCATGTCAAGGACTCTTATAGGGAGGACATTTCTACGGTACGTTTCCGCTTGATTGTGATAGCCTTGAATGAAGCAGACGTGTCAGTCGATGAGCCTGTGTTTTTGGTGGTGGAAGCTTTGGTACAGGGTATTCGAAATATGTCAGAACCACTTGGAAGTGGCAACAATCTCTACAGACAATACCGAAGAGATATCGTCAGAAAAGTTGAGGCTTCTTCGAGGACCTCATGATATTGATATACTATCATCTTTCTACGGGAACGTTACCAGGTCTAGCTTGAATTTCTCTTCGTTATCGGTAGGGGACACTGGATCTATGTCTTCATCCTCTTGTCTAGGAAGTACAGAGCTACCCAATGGTCTGGGAACAAAGAATATTAACCTTTGGCCTAACGGACATCAACCAACAAGTAACACTGCGAATCGCTCGCTACGCATTGGGTTCTTGCATCAGACGCCAGGTTCAAGTGGCACTGTATACTACTCATCTGTTGACAGCCAGCTCCTGCCTACATGCGACTTGGTATCTCTTACTGATGCTTTAATACAAGCAAGGGATGCTGGAAGCGTAATCCCCGTTAAAGACAAGCTTCAACTTGCAAAGATATTGGCTATGAGCGTGCTTCGATTCCATTCAACACCCTGGCTTAATGATAGATGGAGTAGTAGCGATATCTACGTCTCTAAGAAAGAAATTTCGACCAAGGAAAGTTATTTCAGCGAGCCTTGCTTGAACGTAAGACTCTCAATGGGTATGGCGTCCTACAAAATATCCGAGCCATCCAAGAAGAACCCAAGGTCTATCACTGTAGCTCGGAATGAGGTGATATTCAGTCTCGGCGTCGTGTTACTTGAGATAGGATTTGGTACACCCATACGTGAGATGCAGCAGGCGGAAGATTCCGAGCAGGGAAATATTGAACACGACTATTATTCCACAGCGCAAAGGCTGGGGCGGTTGGTATCCAAGACCTTGGGCGGGAGATATGGAAAAGTAGTAAGAAGCTGCTTAGCCTGTGACTTTGGAGTTGACAACGACTTGCAAAGTGAAAACTTACAAGGGGCATTCTATTTCAACGTTGTGGACGAGCTTAATCGATGTTTGAAGGCTGCACGCGACTGCTGATGTCTGCTTTGCACTTGTAGCTAATAAACCATAAGATGCCACACTTACTATCAGGAATCTCGACTCTGGATAGCTGGTCTATGGGAATAACCATCATCGACTAAGGCTTATTTACGATGAGGAAGATTCGTTCCCAGCAGATTCTCGGAATATCAAATTTCTAAACTGACTCGAAGGCGTTTTCTTGACAGGATCACTTGTCAACTACTCTTTCTGGATATCCACTCACTCTATGTAATGCATCTCCCGACACTGAAGATGTTTCGTCAGGCTTCTGATGACACTGGATGTCGCAATACCCCTACAGACAACGAACCGACCGTAAAAAGGATATCGTGACTTTCAGGAAACTACGGTATCGGTTCTAATCGACAGGAAGCCATACAGCTAGCTAGCACATCTAAGTACATTGCAAGTCGTTATATAGAGAAGGTCGCCACCATACCTGCTCAACCAATCACTTGGAATTAAGCAGAACACATTGATCCAACATCTCCAAATGACTACAATGGCTTTAGGAAGTAGCTTTGACTACGGTCATCCCCGTGGCTAAGACGTCGCCGTCCCAACACTGTGCTCTTCTATCTAACGCAGATGTATACCCCTAGATAATTGCCGGGTTGTACTTCCTTTTTGTCCCAGTAACGGTAATGATATCTCTAACGTACTGCGAAGAGGATGATTGTCTTTCAAGTTTATGTTAGAAACGGTTGGTTCTGAGTAGATAGGCAAAGCCTCCTTATCCTCATAAAGCCTCGTTTGAGAGGTGAGATGTGCAACTGTAGAAACGTCGGAATTATAAAGCCTCGTCGCAAAGGAGCAAAGGCGTCCTCTTAAAGTGGCCTAAAGATCTTCTCTGCACACGTCGACTCAAGCGCCGCCCGATATAAAATTGTAATTAATATCAAACCTCCAGTTTTTCAACATGTAAGTTCAATTTCTTACTTTAAAACTTATCAACGTACAAGCAATGGCTACTCCGGGGGCTGTAATTACACTGTGTGAGGAACGTTGGCGAACGTGCTACAATGCAACACTCCGGTTACATCTTCGCTACCCCAGCCCATGAAACAGCCTCCTCGTCAATACAAGGCAATCAGGCAAAAAACTCTATCTTCCACGCCCAATACTGTCAGACTCAAAAGCTCGAGGTGCAGCCCATCGCAGAGCATCTTGCCGCACGATGGAGTATGCTTGCAGCAATGGCTTGAACGCCCACCACCAAAGACAACACCCGAAGCTGCCTGAACGGCAAGGCTGGGAATCCCCGTCTTCTTCCATCATGCACGTCCACGACATGAGGCTCAAAGCAGACCTCGAGCCTTCCGCTCAAGGCTCTACCTCTTGATTTCTATGCCGAAGAACTATTCACCCCCTTCCCCAGCACAAGCACACAAACAACAAAATATGTCCTCCCCCAAACCTATCCCCAGCATCACAATGTCATCCCCAAACCGCATTCCCCAGAATCCCCCTATCCCCCCGATCAAAGGCAGCTATCACCGCCTCGCAGCCCTCATGTCCCGTCTCCCTGAGCTCGGCATCGTGCGTCGATTCCGCGAGCTGAACGCCCTCCATCTGCTCTCCCTGCAGTCAGAACTCGCGTGGCTGGAAGCGGATTTCAAGAACCTGTGCGCTGAGGATACGGAATCCGAGTGTGCGACGACGCGATTGTACCAGTGCGATTTTAGGGAATTGGAGAAATCGCAGGGGAATGGGGGAGGGCTGCAGAGAGAGGCGTTGAGGGAGCTTGGGGGGAAGTTGGAGGCTTATAGTTAGTAGACTAGCACCTCCACTTTTCTTCCGATTGGTATTGGGCTAGGGTATCGAAGTATTGGCTGATGCATCAGGAGCGATTGTAGATACGGCGCTCTTACAGCAGATTGAGCTTAACAAGCAAGCGGGTCCTAGTCGGCATGATTTGCAACTGCTGAGAGAGTGGCTGATTAGCTCCAAGGGGAACAATGGGGATTTAAGGGGGCCGGGGTTTGACATTTGGAAGGAGGAGGGGGATGAGAAAGAGGAGGGAAGGAAGAAGGAGGATTTTATGGTGCTGAACGCAAGACATGAGGGGAGAGATGGGTTGTTGAGATGGGTGGGGGAGAGGGGGTTTGGGGTGCTGTATAGGGTATTTGGGTGTCTGATTAGGGTTTGCCTTTTTTATTAGCCCGTTTTTGGGATTTGAGGGATGTCGCTGATGGAGGGAAACAACAGAATAGAGCCCTAATAGACGAAGAAGCCGGTCTTGTTGAGTATAAAGATACCGGTATTGTAAAGGTCGTGAAGGTAGTCAGCACACTGCTCGCATCGCTGCTCGTGACAATGCCGATGATCGCACTGTACTTTGTCCACAACATTGAAAAGCGCCTTGGGATAGTGACGGGGTCTACCATGTTATTCTCTTTGGCGTCAGTCAACCTGCGACCGCAACCTCAAACCGGGTTTGCTGACGTTTGACAGTCTCCTCGTATGTTCCGAGGCGAAAAAAATAGAGATCTTTGCTGCCACAGCTGCTTTTGCAGCCGTTCAGGTTGTGTTTATTGGGAACCTTCCCTCGGGCGGTTGATGGGCTACAGTGTCATTTATAAGAGTTTCCTTTAGGAATTCGGGCGTATCCTCAATCAGGTGCGATGGTGAAGAGATAAATGAGAGTTATCCGGAGACTTGGTGCTATTCGTGATCTTGATCGTAACTGGAAAGATTTGGTCCGTTTCCTTCTTTGAATTTAGTATGGGTACTTTCTTTCTGAGAAGGAAATGATTTCAGATACGCAAGACAGATTGTTTCTTCAAACAGCTATGAATGAACTTTCAAGTCATCATTTTCAGTTCGCTGCTAATTTCTCGTCAGATATCGTGTTTGAATCAGATGTATTCAATTATGATGTCAAAGCAGGCAACACATGAATCGAAAGTGAAACACAAAGTCGATCGTTGTCGATGATAGAATGATGGAATGAACGAATGAGATAGCTTTCGGCTAGGACTTGCAAGGCGAGCTAATTCTGTTGTCGACCGGGGTAAAACGCTGCGGGTACTGCAAAGTACATATCAGTATGTTGGAGGGCCTACGAATGCCAGAATTCTTGTAGATCCATAAGCAACAGAACACTATCATTCGAATTGCGGTTTTGAGAGAATGGGCTGCACGCACCAAGAAAATAAGATGGCTCATATGCAGCCAACACTGCACTGACTCCTCATTTCACGACCGCCATGATTGCTTGCCATAATCCTACTATATACAGAAGGTGCATTTCTCTTCTCCAATACCCTTACAGCTGTATTGCGAAGGCCACGCCGCCAACCACAATAGCACCCAAACCGCTCGTGCGTCGGGAATTTTGCTCTCCTGCGCTTGGAAAGCTCGCCACAAAAGAGACTCCAGTCGGCTCTCGTCAGTCAAAGATGCCCGAAAACGAAAATTTCTATCGATTCACGCGAGCCCGGTTCGTATATAACGAGGACTATGAAAAGTCTCAACGATACGTCCGCTACGATGTAAATCAGCTCGCTCGTCTCGCAGCTGCAGCTGTGGGCTCAAAGACTTGCGTCAGCATCGAAAAATGTCCTGACGGGATGCACAACAAAGTCCTACTCTTGACTATGGATAATGGTACTCAGGCCATTGCTAAAGTCCCTAATCCCAACGCTGGTAGGCCTCATTTCACAACAGCGAGTGAGGTTGCAACAATGGACTTTGTGAGTAGGATTGATCTCATGCTAGCTCATCGCTTAATACCTCATAGGCGCGAAATGTTCTAGGTACACCAGCCCCAAGAGTTTACGCATGGAGTTCTAGAGCAAATGAGAACCCTGTTGGTGCCGAGTACATCATCATGGAGAAAGCTCCAGGTATCCAGTTAGACGATGTATGGAAGAATATGGGCTTCCAGGAGCGATGGGCAGTCACCAAGAGTATCGCTCATTACCAGTCTGCTTGGACGTCAATTCGGTTCAAAAAGCTCGGAAGTTTATATTACGCTCAAGATCTGGATCAGCCAAGTTTGGATGGCCTGCTGGCCATTGATCAGCATGGAGATGAGATCACAGACAAGGTATTTGCCGTCGGCCCGTCGAACGGACGAGAATTTGTTGATGATGGAAAGGCCGATATTGGCTTCGACCGGGGTCCATGTGAGACACGTCCCAAATCCGATGCGCTGGTTTCTGATGCGCATTGTTTAGGGAACACATTGGAAACATACTTATCGGCCATTGGCGATCGAGAAAGAACCTGCATTAAACGCATAGCGAGACTTCCAAAGTCACCAATTATGCTCTGCGGCCCAGGAACATATCAACCTACCAGGGAGAAGAAACTCAAAGCTCTTCAGTATTACTCCTCCCTGATCAGATATCTCTTACCTACGGACGAATCGATCTTAACGCCATCATTGTGGCATAGCGACCTTCATACCGGCAACATCTTCGTCAATCCCAACAACTACACGGAAGTCGTCGGAATCATTGACTGGCAAGCCACTGAGCTCGCACCACTCTTCAGCCAGATACGTCAACCGTACTTTCTTGACCACGATGGACCAACTGTTCGCGGGCTCGAGCGCCCCCGTCGACCAGACAATTTCGCAGAACTCGATCCGGCTGATCAGGAAGAAGCCAATGCCTTATACGTAAAGAGATCGCTCTGCTCAGCCTACAGGTACCTCCTTAATCAAAAGTATCCTCGCCTCTATCGTGCTCTGAGCTTCCAAGAAACTCCAAATTTCGGACTCCTGCTAGTCCCTCGAAATATGCTCGTTGATGGCGAAGCGACATTCCTCGCCCAGGTCGTTGACCTGCAGAAAACGTGGGATGAGTTACCTGGCATGCTCGCTGCAGGTGGCCCTCCGTTTCCTTTTTGCTTCTCAGATGCAGAGAAGGCGCAGATAGAGAGCGATGTTGAAGGGACGTTGCGTGGTATGCAGACCATGAACGCTGTCCAGGAGAACCTTGGCGACCTGTTTCCCGAGCTGGGGGCTGTTAGACCAGAGCGCTATGACGAGACTAAAGATGCTTTACAGCAAGTCAAGCCGCAGGTCATCGATGAGTTTGCCAAAACCGAGCAAGAGAAAGAAGCGTGGGAAAAAGCTTGGCCATTTGACAATTGAATGCGAGGATCTTATCACAAACAATTCCGATCTAACTGGAGAAGCATCTTTGTTTAACGTGTCACGACGGAAGGCGTCTGCTCGTGGGAGTCGGTGGAGATCTTATCACCGTGAGGGATGTCTCTTGGCCCTTACCAGGCAGGCTGCGCTGATTGTGCGGCAGTCGTCGAGTGCTCTTCTTCAATCGCACCTCGTTCTCGCTTTTAGCCACGCGTTGGTTGATCTTCACCGACGACGGCAGTCGTCCGAGCACGGTACTCTGTAAAGCATAGAATGCGAATCACTCTCTTCTGTATTTAAAGTTCAAGGATCCTAGTGTCTGGTCGCCTGAAGCTTGTTCATTTCTGGAGAAAATTTCAACCGCGTCAAGAGAATATTTATCTGCGGTAAGTACACTCGTCTTTCGCAAGCAAAACGGGATCTGATCGCTTCATCTAGCATCAATCTCTCCAAAGAGCCGAGAGAGAGAAGAGTAGCTTGAACATCAACCTATGGCTGGGAAATCTCACAGTGCTAAAAAAGTGGAGGCCAATTGACAATGCCTCCGAGAGATTTGAAGCGAGATAGAATGGAACAATAAGAAATGGGAGAATCCTTCGCATGCGATAACCTTTGAAGAGCAAATGAAGACGTCTTGAATCTCGACCCAACCATCTGACTTCAATATCCCTTCTTGGTCGCTTCTATTTTTTCCCTTCAATTATGCTTATTCTACTAGACCCACTACTTCCTCTCCGAAGCCTGCGTCAAAAAAGAGAGGCTTAACGATGCACAACTCAGGCGTTCAATCGCAAGCCCTTCTCAGGTAAAGTACAGACCGATTGCTATTCGATAATGCGAGAGACATTAATTTCGACGCGGGCCTAACTCCCACAATCCACCTTTCACACGTGTCAAGGTCGCCTTGATCACGTGCCTCTCAAAGAACCCCTTCAAAACGTGGCTCACGTTTCAAAATCAAAAGCGACCGTGATATGATCATGACAGGCAGCGGGACTGGTTCAACTAAGCAAGCTTCCACTTCTGCCTCCCCAGCATTCATTTCTGGCTCCACCTCGCCATCCCTTTCTAGCTCCCCCTTCAGCATTCAATTTTGACTTTCCTACACAATCCACTTCTACATACCACCCTCCCTCCCCTTAAAGCCTAACCCTGACACTGCGTCTAATGCATTATTAGCTTGAACATTAGCTTGAACATGAGCCAGGTGATGATCAGAGGAGTCAGAGCAACGGTTAGAGATGCCGGTTCTATTGATGGTATCTGAATCACAACTACACGCAGAAGTTCTTTCACAATACCACCAACATGCAACCCGAATTCGGACGACAACTTGGGAAAAGACCAAGCATTGGATATGAAAGATCAGCGCGGCGGGAAATGCCAAGCTTCTCGCCGCTACTATCATCTATTCACATGAGGTAACATATCTTTTGTCGTCTTCTGTCACCTTCGTCATTGATTCGAACCCTTCAGGTGATGAGAACAAGATTACGACAAGCGCTGAGAAACAATCAGCGAAAGTACACTAGCTTAATTCTTTCACGTTCTCTAAAAGGAAAAGGGCACGACAGCTGTGTACGATGACATGAAAGCGCATCTTCTACGGGCGATGTCATCTACAGCTACTATTTTCGGCATGTACGAGATTGTTCTTCGGCTCCTCGACAGTCGGGAATCAATTTAATCATTTGACTTGATATTTGATAGCAAAGACAAGTGACTTGATAGATCTTGAGAAAGCTTGTCGCTGTTCAGCCGTCGTTCTTCATCTTGCTCTGCCATCAAATATTACAGCTCACGGCATGACTGGGCCATGCACAGGAAGGATTGGACAGCAGTAAAGAGCGTCATACGAATTTCTACTACAGCCACTTGTTAGGTGGATTTAAAGCAGATCGGAAATTATTTACGCTCTATCTAGTGAATGGATAGGTGCCAAGACATCTGTATGCTTAGGCTAACCTCGCAATACCGAGAATAGAGAAAGAACTAAACCCCGTCGAAGGGAAGACGAGCAGTCTATACAGGTATGTTCTACAAGTCCTAAGGACAGGCAAGATGCTCCAATTCCTAACGGGGTCACGGTGGTGGGCGTCGCCGCCACCGCGACCTGACCACAGTGTAGCGCCTCCCCGCGGTGGGTCCAGTAGCCTAGGTACTGATAGTCCACATCTAAGTGGGAATTCAGTCATAAAGGCGAAGCAAAAGGCTACACAGTCGACGAACTCTACCTACTGGGCTGGCGACACCTCGCCGGCGCAGTCCTCAAGAGCTCGTCCTTTGTCTTCCGGGCCCCTATCTTCAACGCCAAAGCACCACGAAAGTGCGCGTAATGACAATGAAGCAGACTATAGAGGAAGATTAAAACGACAAGGTTTGAGCTGCAGAGACAAAAGTTGACAGCTTCAATGAGATTATGAGAGTCGTTCGAAAAGTAGAATCAAAGACTTGACAACGCATCGACAACTGATATATGTTGCTAACGTCTTCACCAGAAAAATGTTAACAAATTACAAAACCTTTATTCACTGATACTGTTTAATCGTTCTTGTATAATGAGTAATCAAACTTCAGAAATGCACAGTGTCAATCAGGGAAAGATTTCATCGAAAACAGTTAATAGATCGAAAACGAACGATCATTCGATCAAATCAAAATCACAAAGAAGTAGACTATCAAATGATCATCAAGATGACGAACGAGAACGTCACTGATGCAAACAAGTTCAAAGCAGTTAAAAACATGAATTAAAGTTAGTCTTACAATGCTAAGAACATTCAAAAAGTCTCAGTGAATTATATATGCATGCTGTCTGCTGTGTTTTGACTTGGTCACTTTTGAGTCTTGAAGCATGTGATGACCATCAGTCTATATGCTAGTATGCGAAGAGATAAAACATAAAGATCGCACTTTGAAACCATACTCACTGTCATGAAGCAAACCAGGAACGGGAGAAAACATGATGGCTACAAAGAGAAAATGAGACATTCTTTAGATCTCTCAGGTTCATGCGTTACTTGGAGATATATAACTGACCTTGCGGGAGGGCAAAAGCATTATGCCTCCGAAGCTACTAATAACGCATTTAATTAATATTGCTGCCGAATCCTCTTAAAGTTCCTGCTAATTCTGGGTGGTACTCTACTTCTCCCTGCCATTCTTGATGGCGCATTCTCCTCTCAGCAAAGTCATCATCAAGATCCCATTCCGCGGAAATCATCCTTTCGCTCACGATTCTCCGTCGCCAAGTCCGCCGCGGTTCCAACCAGAGTCTCCTTCAAATAATCATCGAAATGTTTTGAGGCCTTTGCAACTCGCTCAAAGTGCGCCTGCTCCAGTCTCGGCTTGAGCGTGGTCGAAGACTTGTACTTGAGCTGGATCTGATGAGCGTCCCACTCCGCCAGGGCGATGGCCGTTTGAAACGCATTGCGGATCTGGCGGCCATTCCACGTAGTTTCCGACTTCGCCAGCTCCTTATAATGCTCCGAGGCGAACTTGAGCATTTTTTTGCGATCCTCCTCATCAATGCAGAGCTTGTCGCCCCAGATCTGCTTCGCACGGTCAAAGTTCATCTCCCAGATCTTGACGGTGGCGTCTTCCTCGATTTTGGGATAGAAGAGGCTCACATGGATCCGACTGCGGAACGCTTGGTCAAAGGTGCCGACACGGTTGGTGGTCAAGAAGAGAATGCCCGAGTAGTACTCGAGTACTCTCAGAAACACACTAACGATTGCATTGCGTTTTGAATCAGTCTTGCTCCTTGCTTCAAGGAATACATCGGCTTCGTCTAGTAACAAGACACAACCCCATTTATGAGCCAGCTGGAAGTGGTCCTCAAGCCTCCTCTCGACCTTGTCTGCAGACTCGCCAATATCACCACATGTGACCTGAAACAATGGTCTAAGCGTATACTCTGCTACAGATTCGGCAGTAGATGACTTTCCTACACCAGGCTCGCCATGCAGCAGAATGATCAAGCCTTTACCTTTACCTCGCACGAGATGCATTTGTCGGTTCTCCGCGATAAGGCCAATCTTGAGCTCTTTGCCTTTGGAATGCGTTTGTACCAATGCTAGTAACGTTTCTCGATGCCCGGGAGGAAGGACCAGAGAGTCGAAGCCACTTCCGCGTTCCTTGATGTCCTCGACAAGGCTGACATCTAGTTTCACCCACTTGCGGCTCCTAAGAGCGTAGCCCCACACCCAGCAGGCGCACACCAGGTAGTCGTCTTCCGACAGGTCATTGTCAGGCTCGATGAAGTCGCGCATGAAGCTCTTGTCTTCCAGCAATTGTGCTTTGCGCTGATTATCTATTAGGCAGTCCTGGTGAATCAAAACATTCTTGCAACATCCGGTACTGCGGCACATGTGGTCTAGATACTCTAGAGTTTCGCGCGGATCTGGTTTTAATTCGTGTGTGACACCAAAAGGTACTATCAGGTTGAGCTTCAACAAACACATGCTGACATCGATTATGACCTCAGAATCGACCTGATCAGATGAAGATTAGTCAGTGGCTCTCGAGGTATTCAGGGGATGTCTTACCTCCTCTCTAATCTCATCCACGGCCACAGTCAGACCATCATATCTCTTATGCACAACATCGGTTCTGCGCGCCAAGTCGATGAGTCGTTTGCCTCTTTCAATGAAGAAGTCGCGAGATTTTTTCGCATAGATGATTGGATAACATGGCAAGGATGTGATCGCTTTATTACCATCATACCACTTGATTTTAATGAGTTCTTCACATGCACCAACAAACCTTCCATCCGAATTATAATAGTAGCTTAGGATTTCAAATTTGGGCAAGTCTCTTCCGTTCGACGTTGACTCGGGCGTCTCCATATTTGCTTCTCTCTTGCTACACAGAAATGGTTTCCCACCGCAGACGTCCAGAATGCGGTTTATCTGATTGTGTCCATGAGGGTCATTGTGGAGAATTTCACCTCCTAGTGGAAATAGATGCCAGAGATCTTGAAAGGCGATACTACGAGCGACACCGTCCTTGATCTGTTTGCGTAGATCAAATGTTGGTTTCAAATCTTTGTCCAGCAGCTCTATCAGGACGCGCAACTCTTCGAGACATCTCTTCGAGCCCAGAAGAGTTACATCTTCGGTTTTTCCACCGATTGAGGCATCTATTGTCGTGTTTGGATTCTTGTTATCCTTGAGATCGCCGGGATGATTCTGGCTCGACGATTCGGCTGTGGGGTGTAAGGTGTCAGTAAGTGGCTGCAGCGGTGGACTTTGGCCCTCACTCTTGGACGTCTCGGGGGACTTTGCCTTGTTTCCATTGTCATCAGGCATGTGTATCTTTTCTAGTCGTGCAACTTCGTTCCTGATCTCTTGCTCGTAGGTCACAAGTAGTTTAAAGGGTCTCAATATGACTTGAGAATCCCATTGCCGCTTGTCATCAAGGCTTCTAATGAAGGCCAGGCCGGTGATCTTCTCCAGGGCATCAAGCAAGAGACTTGAGTTGATGCGAATGCGTTCCGGTTGGACAAATTGCCCGTCACTCGTCGTCGGGTCTTGAGCCGGAGTAGCAAGACCGGGATTACTGGGATCGGGTGAATTTGTTGGTGACTTCGTGCTTTGAACTCCACCCAGCCGCTCAGGCTGATGTGTAGCGCCAATGACGACGTCGATGAGGTGGTAAGGTCCTAGGCCAGGAAACTCGTGTCGGCGCTTGTGCTCCACACGCAAAGATGCTCCCGCCTTGGTTCCTTGGTCTGGATTGGTCGGTAGGTATTCTTGGAAGGTCATTCGCTTGAGACCCAAGATCGAATGTGTAGGCTGAATTTTCATTTCAAGAGTAGGTGGTTCAGGTTCTCTCCCTTTGTTTTCGATCTCTCGCATTCTTTTTTCCAAGTCTCCGATCCTATCTTCCATGAGCCGTGTGTATTCCATTTGCTGTAGGACACGATTTGGAGCGTTCTGGATGCGTTTCTGAAGAGTCGTTCTCAGCTCCCCAGAATCTATAGGGTCTTGCAATATTTCATCAAGTAAGCTCTCCGACTCAGTATCGCTGCTATCATCTTCAGCATCAGTTTCTCTAGTAGCGATGTTGTGTTCCTGCTTCGATAATTTCTCCTTGTCTAGAGAATCCGCTCCGTCTTTTTCGATATCTGGCGATTGCCCTCTGGAAGGTTCACCATTCACTGCATTGGCTTTTCCAGTGATTAGCCTGCAGTTCTAAAAGATTATCCGGGTGCGTGTTACCTGCATTGACTCCTCCATTGGCGTTGGTAGAGCTTCCGTTGACAGATAGCTCACCTCTAGTAAGCTTTATCGAATGTGAGTCATTCTCTTCGTGACCGCTGTCTGAGACATCGGCCTTCGCTGAAGGAGGTGAAGGCAAGCTGGCAGTATTGCCGTTTTCGTTTGCATAGGCGCTTTCCACGCTCTCTGTACTTGCCGGCTGAAAATGGGCCTGATCATCGACAGCATTACTTTCCATACTGCTTGGTCGAAAAGCTAGCTGTATGGAACACGTATATAACTCGTGATGATCAACACTCAGAACATTACCCAATGCTGCAAAATAGCACAAAACATGTTTAACCCCAAGAATATGTTAATCGGAAGCTCGTCTGTAGAATGACGAGGTATCGAAGAGTTGAAAGGCTAAGTTATCGCTAAGTTAAGACCACATGAGGCTGAATTACTTACTCTCCATCCCACGTCCCAGTTCCTTGACGTGGGTCTCGACCCTAGCTGGGGTCTCTTCACGCTCGTTGTTAAGTGGTCATGACAGATCCGGCGTATGTATATGTTATCTCGGTTCATGCGCGTTCCACCGAATCGGGCTCCCATGGTCTACTCGACAAGTCCAATCTATTTGCAGCAAAAGACTTGATAGGCTGGGTCGGAGCAGAGAAGAGAATGATACGAGACGGGATCCCGAGTGATACGTGCCTCGTGCGAGCTGATTGTTGACCTCGATTGTTGACTAGCTAATTCTACTCATCTTCACCTTTGTTGCGCCGCAAGCCTGCCTTTCCAGCTCTGCCAAACCCATTCGAATAGGCAGCTATCGACGATTGCTGTCCTGTACTTGTGGAATAGTAGAAGGGCATCGCTGATCATCTAGGTGATTGGGAGTGGCTTATCTTGATGTAACCTTTTGCAAGGCATTTCGACGGCCGCTTGCTGACATTGTAACGTAGTACATACTCCCTAAGAGCGTGGGGCCGACATCCCTCAGCCTGGTTGCTGGATAGATAAACCAGTCGAAAGGGAGTGTGCCTATCTAGCCCCACCATTTATGCAAGCTGTGCGCCTCTCTGTATCAGGAAATAGAATAGTTGACTTCTTCCACCTAAATGGTTAAAGGGTTGCGCATGCGGTGATTAGCACCAAACGGCATGATGTATGTAAGATCTGGACGCTTTAACGGCTGGCGTTGTGACTTGTCAGTGTTCCTTTGTCCAGATAATTGCCGCCATATCTCCTTATATGTTTAGAATTAGGATTTCCTGTTCACATTAGGTTTCTCTTTATTGGTAAATATTTTAATGCTACGGTTATGAGCAAGATGTCAAAACACAAAGTTTTCAAGCCATATTTCGGCCGCCGGGGAGACTCGAAAAATTTGCCTGCAGAGTATATCCAAGACCACATGGAAGACGAGGATATCAATTCTGCCCTTGTTTCTCCTCCATTGAAATACATAGCGAGGATCAACAGTTTTGGGACCTCAGAGACTAACGAGGAGCTCGAGAGGTAAAAATTATCGCAACTTGCTGGCAGAGAAAATTACAAATGCTAATTTGCACTGTTTGAAGCCAGGAAGAGTCGCTGTTCAGTGGAGCGAAAGAGGAGTTACAGCTACTGAAAGAAGCTGTGGTCCAATATCAACAAAAGACTGGCCAAGACTCGAATCTGCTATTAAGGGTCGACGGAACAGCTAATCAGTGGAAAGATGTGAGGGAGGCGGTCAAAGTAGCAAAGGCTCGTGAAGACGGCCAAGACAGAGAAAGCTGGTCCGCAAGAGACAGTTGTGATAAGATTGTCGATAATATCTCAGCATTCGAGACATGGCTTGACCTTCTGCCCAGTGGAGACTACGGATCGATTGTTAGCGGCGTCTTCAAAATGGTTGTCGGGGTATGGGTGGCTCTCTTCTTGATTGACCAAAATCTCACAGTCCTAGGCTGCGAAGCGCGCACACGACGTCCGAGCAACAATTTTCGAGGCGCTGGCGGATGTACCTTATTGGGTTGGACGTGCGAATAGATACCGCGACTTGTACGCCGAATCCAAACCTCGAGACCTAGTACAGATGACAGCGCAGCTTTGTAGTGCCGTACTGATTGCTCTTCGACACATCATGATCCATTTCACGGAAGGTATCTTAAGTATGACAAGTCAATCATTGCACTGCATTCGTGTCTAAATTCCTGGCTGATCGTCTGCTAGAGAAAGCATGGAAAGCAATGGCGCAAGGCCGAGCCTACAAGCAAAATCTAGTCAGTCAGCTAGACCGGGTCCAAAAACTCGTCGGCAGGGTAGACCAGGAAGCCGCAGTCAGCTCACAGTACCGCATGAGAGACTTGGAAAAACTTTGCCAAAATATCATGACGCAACTGAACAATTTGAAGGAACAGCAAAACACCAAAGAATTTCGCATCGACGAAGCAACCAAACAGGATCTCTCAACACGCATTGGAGAAGCTATGGCGGGACATGTTGTCAATAACTTTTACAGTCAATTGTCCAGCAATCCAAGCATTGACGCGAGGATACGAGGTAAGCCTTTGGGGTGGTTAGAAGATAACTATCCACTGACGGGCGCAAAGTTGCAGTCCCGCCACGGACGCTAGAAGCTCGGCCATCCCCGTTAACAGCCGGTTTGGAGGAACCCAAAGATTGTAAGCTCAACCAGGCGCTTCCATGAAAGAGCACTTGCTGAATGGCAAAGCAGTTATGAGCCAGACGAGTCTTCTTCCAGCATTGCGATCTTCGCACGACGTTCCTCAACGGGACTTGAAGCGCTGCCTAGACATGGGCATGCCACACAGCCTCACAAATCAAGACCGCGTCAAATGGATGATGCAGTCTTGCAAGCTCCGAGAATGGCTGAATTTCCCCCAATCCCGTACGCTCTTGATCAATGGCAATGGTGATGCAAATGAGACGTTTTCGTCCACGACGTTCTTATCTGCGAAGCTGTTGGAAAGTTTGGGGCATATCAAACCCATAATCTCGCACCACTTCTTCTGCTCGCTGCATACGAGATCTAGGGACGATATCAAGGATGACGCAGTAGGGTTGGTCAAAAGCTTCGTAGTTCAGCTCCTTCTACGCGACATCTCCTGGGACCTTAGCTTCCTCTCGAAAGAAGATTTCGAAAAGATTGAACACGATGATCTAGAAACCGTTTGCGTGCTGTTACGGAAATTAACCCAAAAATTGCCGAGTACAACATTTATTTTCTGGATGATTGACGGCATCAACTACTATGAGCGCTCTGTCAGGCGGCGTGACTTTTTGAAAGTCATTCATGAGTTACTAAGGGTCATCAAAGAGTGCGACGACGTTGTCATCAAGCTGCTCCTCACTTGCCACGGCAAAAGCGCATACGCCAAATATGCTCTTGAAAAGGACGATATACTGACGGTTCCGCTCTTTATCGATGGTAGTCGTCAGGGGTGGAGCGAGCGTGCATTTCAGAAAACACTAGGTCACGACGTTGAGAACTTCGATAAAACGAATCAAGATGACCACGCCTAGTCATAAGTAGTGATAGCATATGAAGCAATAGGCGTTTCTTTTGAATTGACGAGATGTTAAATGACTGACATTGCTTCTATTAGGTAGTACTCGATGGTGATTTCATAATTAGATGACGAAACAAAAAAGAACTAAAACCATATCGAGGGACCAGGACAAGAGTCCAAAGTACAAACATGATACAGATGGAGTTCGAAGCAAGCTACTAGAAAGATGACAAGGACTCGAACAACGTGGCTCAAGCACTCGTTATTGTTACTACCTGAATGAACATACGATAAGTCTCTTCAAGCCTAGAAGCACGATATTTGAGCTATCACGAAGACTAGATACCAGAAGAAGTCACGCTTCAATAACTCAATACCATCAATAACATTGATTCGACTAGATTACAGAGAAGAGTAGAACGTGGAGATGCATTCGCGCCAATTGAGTGGGAGCATTGAGGACCCACGACGATTGTTAAACACTGGAGGCACTAGGGGAAAGATAGCAGAAAGTGGAGGGTGGCAGACCTTACCTCAAGGTGGAGGGAACTCACCTGTACGGATACTCCGCGCATACTTAGAGTATAAACTAAATGAGTGTATCTTCAGTTTCAGAACTCCTACACGCCGTTTTACGCACTTCTATTCTAAGTAAGTATTTGGAGGATCTATATGACCCAATTGTCATGATACTCTCCCAAGCGACTTTAACTGCAACACAAAGATCCTCAGTGTCGATACTGAAACCCTCGGATCCTTACGGTTTGAGGGCTGCGCTACACACAGCCATGTTCAGCAGTTGCTCGGGTTATCGACTCACCATTTAAATTACCGTTCCTTTGTAACATTTAGGGGTTCTACTTCCTGGCCCACTGCGTACTGCCCACTCATGTATCTACAACTCACCCCAACGTTAAGTCTCTACTCGAATTTCTGTTAAGAATTACCACTACATGAGCACAGTGTGCTCGTCGTAACCATCTCCGGAAGAAGAGCATCGGGTTGTGGAATGGCAAGAGCTTCATCGTCCGGAGAGAAAAAGACCTCAAAACGACTACTTAGCGTGACTTCTTTCGTTCCACCTGGACATGCAAAACGTCTCCTCGCTGCCTTCTTCACTCAGTTGATCAGAGACTTTTCCGATTCCAGGGATTGTCTAGAGCACACCAGAGTGTACTCACAACATCCCAGAAGCTCTTGATAATCTAAATTCGATAGCTCGTACATCTCGAGACACCTATTATCATTGCACGAGGCGACGACGAAAACTATATCGATCTTAAGCGCCTGATGCCAATAATGTTGCAGAAAGGGCTACAGCTACTCCACATGAGGGAGGAGGACCTGGAAATAATCATAAGATAATCTTCCACCCCCTTAGTATTTCGGTTTCTTATATGTGAAGCACTGTTGATGGTGCATGGCCAGGCCTTTTCTCCAGTTGTAGAAACGAAGAACGCCACTCGTGTACGACAGTCGCAAGTTATAGGCAAAAGTGCGGACGCGACGGCAAGGATGGGAATGTCTGCAGCTCAGCGCAAGACTGTCCGGCTCCTCTGAGATTTACGAGATAATGGCAACAGAAACCACTGTCAGAATCAAACACGCGGAGTGAGACAACTACACATGCATCAAGTTAATCACCAGTCGCATGGACTCCGTCATATATATCAATCGTAAACCAACTGGCGCACTCTAATAGTAAAAAATACCAACTCGCCAGATTTCGACGAGCTAGCCAAGGGTTTTTATATTTGGAGGATCGGAGACGATGGCTGGGAACAGAAGGGAAATGAATTCTCCTATTATTCTGGTGGAAGTGCAATTCGAGAGAAACTGCGCAGGTAAAGACGGTGTGCTGCTATTTCCATTTGAATGATGCTGAAGATACTCTGATTATTTATCAAGACGCTCAAAAAAACGCTTGATGAAGTGCTCGGTGCTGATACATCACAAAGTGCAGAAACCAAGAACCCAGCTACCGGTAGTCAAATAAATCATCAGACCATTACCCAATAATCCAACGACGCAAAAGTCACGTAAAATCAATTCTATGCCAGTCCTTCTCCAGTCCTACTCACCGCACCAGCGGTTCAGTTATATCAAGTCAACAGCCGTACTATTTCCCGGCTACGATTAGTCCAAATGTACTATACACCTAAACACCCCCAAATTTTCTCTTAGCTAATGACTTTCTTCGTGCAAGCCTTGGACGATTAGCTTCAGCGATAGGCCCCCCCCCTGACCTTTCAGCAAGGTCCTCAACTTCAAACACTCATCTCAATCGCCTCTTGAGTTCCATCATATCCAAAAAATATCAGTGCAGCAGTCAAGATTCCCCTAGCTGTTTTCCTCCGCGTTCCTTCTTGCGACGATCCTGTTGTTGTTGGAGATTGCATGGAGCTGGGGACGAGGCTCGTAGTTGTTTCTGAGATTGCTGGGGGGTATTTTTTGCTTGTATAGAAGATCCTGGTTCTGTCGAGAAATCCTGAAGTCGGAGAGGGGGGGGGGGAAGCAGGCGTTTAATCTCAAGTGAATAGTAGTATCACATTTACTCAATGAGCCACCTCCTTCATCGAGCCAGCTAAACCGGGAAACCCATTTCAACCCTAACCCTAGACTGAATGACTCAATGAGGGGTCTAGCTCGTTAAGGAGTATTATAAGCAGTCTTCCACACCTGATATGATAACCGTCAACGCAATGATACATACATTAATGTATTAATCCTATTAACCAGTGTCTCAAGCGTACAGAGAAAGAAAGAAAAATTAATTTTCAGCGCATTTCCGTGGCTGAAATCCAACATCTTTTCCCGAGTTTTTATGGTTGGTATGGAGGTTGAATACTAACTTGAGGATATGATGATGAAAGTTGACGTCAAGGTTATGGGGGGTTCCTAGGGGTTGGTGATGGAATGGAGATGGAGAAGTGGATTGGACCGACGGCACGTCTATGGAGTAAAAGGATCGAAAGGCGCCAAGAGAAATGTTCGCCTTTGTTCCAAAAGTTCTTCAGACGAAATCGTCAACCTTAGCCAAAGATCACGAAGGAGATTATTTATAATCCCATTGACACCATACACATCCTCGTCCAACCCCGTCGCACAACATCTCATAACCAAATCAATCTCCGCTTCTCTCACAGCGCCCCTGGCATCTCCCACTCCTCTCCCCATTCCTTACCCCTGACCTCGCGATACACCGCCCCTCCCCTTCACCCTCTCCCTCCCTACACTCCAGCTTCCCCCCACTCTCCTCGGTACCAGCATCACCAGCTCACCATTTCTTACCGTCCAGCATGCTCGCTCGCTGCGTCTTCACAATAGCGTTCACAGAAGGTGTACTTGAACAAAAACAGAAGTCGTAAAGATTTACCCCTTTTTGGAATTCTGCCAATTCAACGAAACCATAATATGTAAAACAAGACCACAATTATTCCATCAAGATCCGATCGATTCAATAATTTACAGCCCTAGCACGGTGCGAAAAGCCCATGGAATAAGACCATATTCTCCGAATACCTGTCTGCAAAGTGCCGACGTCATTGTTTTGGGGGCATGTGTATGTGGAAGGTGAGATATGGTATACTGGTGCAGATCGTTTTGGGAGTATGGCAATGCAATTCCTCGGTCAAGACCTCCCATCAAACGATAGGCTGTCTGTCGATCTGGTAACCAGGGCCCCGGTAGTATGCGGGATCAAGTTAATATAGAAGAGATCTGCTGAACGGCGTAGATGCCAATTTTGTCTGCTACGGTCAGTCCAACGCACCGTGGATGTAAGTACTTTGCCACTTCTTCCCACTCGACACGGTTCAGGCCTCACAGAGTCGATGTGAAGCCGTTTTTTAGAGTGACAGAACGTGGTACTTGGACACCATGGGGTATTTGACGCATGGTAGATTAGTCAGTGATGTCCGGTATGACCCGTTGTCGAGTTGCAGGAGGAAAGGTAGGTCTACACACAGCGGTAGCGACACCAGAGTGTCTACAATGGTAGATGACGGCCTGCCATTAGGGTCTACGTAGCCGTGCTCTCTCGTCATGATTTATGATCATTGAATCTGTCTCTCTAACCCACCGACACACCCAAAAGATTACGCACCTCAAATTCTACAACCATGTTGGTATATGAGGGTCAAAAGAAGTATGTGTATGTGCATGTATATTGATTGAACTACTCTAGGAAGTAGAAACTACGAAGGGAGGAAGGAGGTGAAAACTCTGAACCCCCTAGCGCCAGCCCTATATAGCTCGGAGCGGTATATATGGAGAGTGCGTCCCTGAAGGCATCAACGGAAATCTCAACGTCATCGTCCGAGTGACCGGATGTCCCAATTACGTACTTATGGCTTTCGACCTATGTACCTCCTTGTCATCATCTACGCCCTCACTCTCGCCCCTATAGTCTGGGTCTATGTCGTCGAAATCTGGTCACTGGAAAAACGAGCCACCGGCATCGCCCCCGCCTCCGTTGCAAACAGGCCTTTCAACTTTGCTCTCGGCCTTTCCGTGCCTCTCGCCTTCGCAGATATCTCTCATGAGAACTTTCATGTTCGGAGTCTTGTGCTTTGGCGCTGCCGTGCAGGCATTTGTTGCTTATCCTGAGATGGCGAATAAGTCGCTAGAGGAGATTGAGGCTATGTTCAGTCAAGGTGAACCGAAACCATGGAAGACTAAGTTGGGCGGGCTGCGCTTGATGCGAACATCGCGCAGGTTAAGGAGATACAGGGGTAGGGCATGGGGTTTGAGAATTTTGAACATCAAGTAGAACGTAAGGAGAACATGGCTTAATATGCGCTGGTTTCTTCTTGGATGTATGAGTCATAACGGCTCTTCTTTAACGAAGCTCTTCAATTGAACTATCTGATGAATATATACGCATCAGACGCTTTGATGAACTCGGCATTGTTCAGCTGTCGCACATCTTGAAGAAGTTTGTTCACATACACCCGACTGCAACATCTAGTTAGCGTCAGAGAAACAGCGAGTCCTCTCTCCTACACTTGATTATCGACGCATTGAAGATAGGTAGAACGAAATGTGCAAAGATTGACCTGTCCTAGCTAGTCGAGACTTAGCGTGATTTGTTACGTATAACTTGCCGGCAATACCTGGGATTTGCATCTCGATATGCCAACTCTCAGATGAACACACCATTACCGAGCTGTGCTTCAGTCAGGTCGGCTCCTCAGATCTAGTGTCCTCGATACGCCGAAGTGACGACATGTGTCATGAACCTCACCGCAAGTAAGCGACTTTAAAGTGTACTGTATGCCCAGAATCCGAAATTCTTCGTTGACGTGTTTGAAGAAAGAGGCTCAATGGGTGGTTTCATAAGTGAATTTGCAAATCTGTACTTTTGTATCTTTTCATCACCTCCTCAGTCGTTCGCGATCCGGCGCAGGTAGCTAATGCTATGAAATGAACATTATATTCGATCTTTAAATCATTGACGTTATCGCTTAATAAACATCATTGACGTAGGTCAAAAGAAACAGCAGTGGCATGGCAGCAGAAACGGTGATAGATAGCAATGGTAGCAGTAACATCTCAAAAGAACGTTCTCCAAAATGATTGATGTTCCTCAGCCACGCGACGACGAGTTCATTGATTAGCCCGGCGTCTCCCCAGATTTCGATGGATGAAATAGTACAGATAACCAAATGACTGAGATATCGACCGCGCGCACAAGGGAACAGTCAGTGTTGACTGTTGATACTAGCTAGCCGAAGACGAAGACTTGAATCTAATTACCTAGGTAGCTTAGCAAGTCTAGTGCCGTTTCTAGTGCGTCTAGGTCGAATGGGACTGAGATCTCTACCTACTTAAGCCCGTTCTTGCGGAACCACGTCTTTCCCAATGTTGGAAATTCTTCTACAGACCATGAGGCAATGGCAACGGTACGCCCGCGCTCGGGTCGTTCTCCCACTCCTTTGAAACATTGCCGAACAGCGATGGTCGCGATACGCTAGCGCTTGTCTTGACCTCCCAATCTTTTTTGACATTGATCCCTGAGGCAGAAGAATCCCGGCCGTAGGCAGACTCGGCTCTTCCAGGTCGCACGAGTCTGCAATTTCCTTGCTGCCTGGACCCGAGATATGGTTGTATGTTCCTATGCCCTCTGTAAGAGGATAAGCGTGATCATCAAGGCGTGTGAAATTCCTGGCGTCACTGTTCCCGTGCATTGCGCTCGGTTGTTTGACGGCTGAACTTGTGTTCCAGGATCTGTTCGTACTGCTGCTTCCTTTGACTCCGAAGAATTTCAAGGCTTTGCCTGCAACTGGTTGCGTAACGGGGAGGCATGTGTTGATGATACTGAGGGCAGGCTCGAGGAAGGTCCATAGGCCTGGTGGTTCGTTACTCCAAGTTAGATCGCTGTTGTTTATTCGATAGAGTGCTACAAGGCGAATTATGGAGATAATGCAAATACTGTGATGAATAATTAGAGAAACCAGTCGTGTTCTAGGCGTCAACGCCCTTGGAATTAGGAGTGGGGTGGTGGGAGGAGAAAAAACGTGGGCCTTACGTGGCGCCTATTCCAAATAGAACCATAATCGAGAGTTTTCGTGTCAAAGTCATCTGGAGATGCCACAATTTCCGCATAGGCAAGATAACAATCATCAAATCGAGGAGCAAATTCAAAGAACCTGAGCTTAAAAACGCAATGGTTTGGTACCCGCAGGTGCCTTGTGAGGCCCGATCCCAAAAATGCGGAAGTGGACGACAGAGTAGGAAGGCTATCAGGATAACGATAGATGCGAAGATGCCTGTCAAGACCATTAATCCATAACATGCCTGGCAAAACATCTTGGTGGGGAATATCCTTGTGTAGAGGTCTAAGATGGATATCTTAACCGCCGCACATGAGAAAGCCCAGGTGACCTCGATGCAGATGAGCAACTGCAAGCATCTTAGCAACTTCATCAAAACGCGAGGATTGAGCCTGGTGCCTTACCTGAAGTAACAACTGAACTTGTCCTGGAGAAGCATTGGCTTGATGCTGACCCTGACCTGCAGCAACGACCACTGCAAGTATTAGGCAAAGCTCCAAACTGAGGACCATGCAACTTACTTGTGATGATTATCCCAAACATACCGTATAACCAGGCCTATCAAGACATTAGCTCTGTTGTTGTAAAGGCTTTCATAAGTAGATTACTAAAGCAAAGATTGCTGCGTAGTCGTTGATAGAGAGTGCGAGTCTCATGATCTTCCTAGCCCATACTCTGGCAACGACTGCAAGCGTAGCAAGGAGGAGAAATACAGTGGTAAAAATTATCTGCCCGATGCCGCGGGAGTTTCCTGCAACTGAGATGAGCTCCATTGAAACGGTTGAAATGGACCGTCTCAAAGCAAATCCGAATTTTGGTAGTTGTTGAGAGATGTAGATATGGTGTATGCCATCTATTTGCCGTAATCCTGGTTTAAATCATCAGGCGTTCAGAAGATGATCAAGCATCAACGGGAGTGTCGAGCGAGCGCGATGAGACAAAATTATAAGGCTTCTGACATGCGAACTGGGAGCACTGTCTTCTCATAATCACTTGTTGCAGAGGTGACAGTGTAGTGTGGATGCAGCGCCGCTCACTTGCAGTAGATGTTGATTGAGCATCATCGTTCACAGCAAGTATGAACTGTTTCGTGTAACCGCACGATTGAGCATGGCTTGTATGCGAGGAAGACAGGGTGAATTGGTCCCCAAGCAGGTAAATCAGCGTCAACGGCAGTATTGCCGAATGATCAACCAACCCTTCAGGTTTCAACGTTCATAACACGTATTAATGATCCATGCATGGTTTATGTTGTACCACTGATCCTCTTCCGCCATCGCCTTGTTTCAGTTTCTGGAATTCAGGTAAGGCCGATGATGTCGCAGAGAATTCGATGAGACTAGGATCAATAGTTGGCAAAGAAATCAGGGCATACCGTCTATACCCGATTGATAGTATCTGGAGGAAAGAAAGAAGGGATTTTCAACATAGACAAGCTCTGCCTCACTTGCTCTTTAGCGGCTCCAATTGCGTTAAGGCGTAGAGAGTATGCATGTTTGGAACAGAAGGGCTGTCGATCCTGCGAGACGTTCGTAGGTTTTGCTCATCTGGCTTTTCCCGTGCCACCGTGTAACCCTAAATTGAGTCTAATTGGACTCTTTTCCTCGGTCGTACAGACGTCTTCTAAAATGCTCTTCATTGACGGAGAGCTTGCGGGACTCATCTTGTAATATTTGCAATATGTACTTTGCTTCGAAGCCACCGGCAGCATGTCCCTGTTTCTGATGCGCCGCGAAGAACAAGCTTTCTTATCTTCTACTTCGTGGTCATCGGTTGAGACCACATCTGATAGAGTTTTTGAGAGGCTCAGGAATCAGCGACTGACCCTCTGAACCTTTGCGAACAGATAATGTCCGAATGTCGAGGGCATTTCTTATGTCGGTTGTTGATGTATGAGAGGCTACCCAGAAGGTAGGCGGAAACCTCGCTAGCATGTCTCAAGGCGAAGATTACAGTAGGTACCAATCTTTTTGTTTTCAAACCCAACCAGAATAACAATATATTTTTTGCAACGCTAATCGACAATAGATAACCCAAAGAAACTACATATATCTTTCTTGTTGAATTTTGACAATGTCATCGACTGAATACTTTGACTGATACCCTCCGACCTGGATATTCATGTAACGAGAAACTAGCCGAAGTATCTGGATTTACAAGGGTCGAGGGATACTGTCAGGAGCTTTCAGCCTCGAAAAGATTCAGGCAGAGAAGGCATCGTGATTCCGCCAAAGAATGAGCAAAGCCATTGGTCAGGATACATGCATTTGACTTCGGTGCTTAATCGAGTGGCGGGGGGTTTTCAGTATCTTTCATTTGTTGGTTTACAAGAAGCTTCTTCAACTTCAGGAATGTCTTGAATACAACGCAGTGTCGAGAAATAACTTTAGTCATCGCACCAGATAATTTCTGCCTTCACTAGCGTAGCACTTACACACCTTTTATGCTTCTTCAAACGATCTTACTGGCTTTAATATAGCACATATCCTCATAATTTGCCAGTTGTTCCTCTAGGAGAAGACAGAAGTATTTTATTGAGATGTTTTGATGCATACGTCGTAACAATATTGGACCTGACCTGTGAGTGGAGACTGGCAACATCTCATGCAAAGAAGCCGGGTGGTGGGCGTCCGATGTCTCAGCACCAGGGTATAAACTCAAACTCAACGGACACTATCAGACGCTTTTACTGGAGCCTGATCTAAAGATCATCGCATGGGAAGTACAATACAGCAGCGTGAGGGCTAACTAGCCAGAAGCTCAAATACTAATACTTGAATCCAAAATCACTAAAAGAAAGATTCCCACCTGGCTTAACCCCGGGTTTTCCCAGACCAGGAACAAGTTCTCTTGGTCCAATTCCAAGCTTCCGGCTTGTAGATTGGTTCTTTAAGCAATCGGACCCCCTTTTGTTCTAGATGGAAGAGCTAGCTGTGCCTCGAGGTTGACAAGAGCCTAGAACGCATTCTTAATCCACCAACAGAAGTCTGTCAGTGTAAGTAAGCGTTTGGAGATATGGCTGTGAAAGGGCGGCCGAGGATGTGGGTGACTTATGTTGATGAAATTATGGTTAACATCATACAGTCAAAGTTGACGTGTAGATGATCGAAGCCATTCTTTCTTCTTCGTCCATTCGGCAACAAGAGACGTTCATCGTTAATGCCAGCATCAGTACAACAAATCTTACACTCACGCGTTTCTTCCCATTTTGATAATACATATCATTGGGAAAAAGAGCTATCAGAGAAAATAAGTAAAAGAAAAAGGAACAGTTGAACCTATCAGTGCCTCTTTTCGAAAACGAGTTTGACACGCTGAAATGGGACAACTTTCTTGAGTTTGTTTCCAAACAGGACGGAGACGAAGTTGTGATTATTTGAGCGAAACGGCTGGTCTGAACTTTCAAAGAGAGTTATGGGGACACTGATTTTGCTGGAGGTGAGAGCTTCTAAGTTGTCGAGGGAGAATGAGGGGGTTAGAAATCTTCAGTCTCTCCCCACCCCTCACACCCTAAGCCAACAGTCTGAAAATACCCTCTCAAACCCCCACTCTACTAATATCCTTACACATACTCCCTCCCAACCATTTTCTCCAACTCCTCCCTCCCAACCCCAACCCTTCACCAAAACTCCCCCACTTCCATCGCAGTGTCAACTTCCCATTCATTCACATTCGAGACAACGAGCAGGCATGAATTTATGACGAGTAATGAAAGAGATGAGTCTAGCGAAGAGGACCCGTTTCGCGGTAGCGAAGGGGGGTGCGGTCAGACAAGAGCGAAGGCAACGAGCGGACTAGCATGTTTTGGGAGAGAGGGCTTTAGAGGAGTGAAAGTATATATATTCGAAGATCTTGGACTCCGACTGGAATCTTTGCCAAGGAAAGCATTCCAAAAGCGGGATGGCTAAGAAACCAAACCTAAAGAGAAAAAAACTTCAACGGATTCCAAGAACGAGAATGTGATGTGTGTAAATCAAAGGAGCGGTATACGAAATCCCTCGAATCCATCGTTTCTGAAAAACACCGCCACCAACCCAGCACCTCGAAGCGTATATACACCCATCCCAATGATACAAAATGCGGACGAGCACGACCGGGGGCGGCGATTTACTGCAATTAACGCCACTGAAAACTGTCAACTGTTTTCTCTTTTTCCCGCGATAGCCTGCATCGCCCCCATATCCTCTAAAAACAACAGCTCATGCCGGATCGCGCATGGTACCTCACCCTCACCATTACCTGACCTTACCCAACCTTATGTCCTAGCCCTAGCCCTAAGCGCTGCAACAGCGTAGCAAAACCCCTCCTACTTCTGAAATGCCCGATTTGTGTGCTTGACACGCTGACCGGGTCCCTCCTGCTCTTTCAGGCTTCTCAAGCTATAGAGAACTTACTTCGATAACGGCATAGTAGCATACATAGTACAACCGAGAGCGAGGCAGGGCTATGCTGGTGTTTTGGGAAGACGTTCGGGAACCCTGTGGAGATGGGAAAGGTTGTGGAAGCGTTGGATATGGTTTTGAGACAGGGGGTTTGGGGGGTTGTTGAAGTAGTGCATTGTGGGCAGGTTCTGGAAAGGGAAACTTTGGGTGCGGGCTTTGGGGTTGGTGAGGGAGGGAATAGGGATGGCGCTAGGGGAGATGGGGGAATCAGGTAGTAGTAGAAATATTTAGACGGTATTAGAACAATCCTCTTCGCTCGTACTCCACATGACTGTCATGAAATGTACTTCCCGCCCGTAAGACATTGGTTGAGAGAATCCAGCAGTTCGGTATCCAATCGTAACACCTTTTGCCATGGGGACATTGACACTGATAATCTAGTTGCAAACTTGGACGGTCTCGGCACCTTGGCATAACTTATCAATGCAGTGTTATTGTACAACGTGAAATTTTGCTTCGTTATAGCAAACAATGTCAATCGGTGGTGCGTACCCCAGTGACATCGAGGAACCCCTTTCACCCGCGTATTGCATCACTTCATCCACGTCATCGTAGCTCCACCACGTCCAACTACTCTTCGGCATACGCATCGTGTAGTCCGTGTCGACCTCCAGGTCTTCGAGACCACTGTGTGCGATGGTTGGATTCAGGATTCTCTGTTCGACACATGATACCCCTGGAGCGAGGCGCAAGAAGTCTTCGCGCTGCCACGGCCCTTCAATGTCGCCATCATCAATGATATCTGGAGCGACACGCGTGCTGATAGAGTCTTCGAGAATCTCAAAGTCGCTTTCGGTAGCCTTGATGCGGTGACGCTCTGCAAGCACTGTGATAGGCTTCGTTGCATGGGAGATGAACTTGACCGAGAATTCGAATGGTGGGTTGCCCGAGAGAGACAGCGTCGAAGGCGCTGAGAGCGACACGTCAACGCTTGGGGGTTGCGGTAGGTCTCTACGGGTGTCGAAGGAGACCGTATTTGTCGACTCGCATTTGAGTGATGAATCCTCTGGGGGAGGGAGCTTCCCATGTGAGGCGAAGTACTCGAGGATCATTTCCTTCGAATCGTAACTCCACCAGCCAAGAGCAGAAGGGTTGAACTGAATCGTGTAATTTCGATCTGGTTGGAGTTCGCTCGGATCGAATACTAGTTCATAGTCTCGTGGACTTGAAGCGGTGGTGAAGGTAAGGTACTCGGATCGATGGCCATCAAAAGACATCAATAAGGGATTTTCCATTTGTGAGTTTTTCGATGTTGTCTGGTCGGTGTCGGAAAAAACTGGGATGCGCTGGCCAGATTCCGCATCCACGCATTCGATGCATGGTGAAGTCAGTAACTGCACCAAGCCGGCATGAGGATCGTGACCATGTTTGAGGACTGTGACTGATCGTGTGCTGCTAAGCGTGAGGTAAACGACAAGACTGAAGCGAGTTTGACGGGACAGATAGCATAGCCTGTCTGCCCGAAGACGCACTTCGATCTTAGGTGTAGATGCCGTTCTTCTCGAAGCAGCGTGGGCAGTGGTGTTTACACGGTAGGAAGATCAAGTACGAACAGTGGCAAAAGCGAGTCCGCTGGTACAGCTGTTCCAGTGATGCTGAACCAGAGAAAGTACGTCACCGGTACCTTATACTGCTTTGTATATCTAGTACTGATTTCCTTAGGGTTAGGGTAAATTAACCTTATTTATAGTACGGTGCGCGACTGCGCGACTGAGCCATAAATACGAGTATGCCCCGTCGGGTTGGAAAAGCTTCGGGGCCTATGCGAAGCAGATGCCAACACCATTAAGCGAGGCCACTATTCTAAGGCCTCGACGGTGCATATGCGTAGCATCAACGGAGCATAAAGAAACAGATCACAGGTTGGCTAAACGGTTGAAAGATGAGAGTTGCAGTCGGCATATGCCGTCAATTCTTGAGCCCATGATGAGCATATGTGTTGGAAATAGGGGAGATGGTAATCTCCGCCTTCATAGGGCTGATAGGGCTGGGGCCCGCTACTCGTGGAGTTTGCACCTGCTCGCTTCTAGATAGACTTCCAACAGCAACAACGGAAAATACCAATTCAACAATATGCAGAAAGCTGAGCCGGGGTGGTTGGAATCAACCCCCCGCTATTCTAGCTGTAACCCCTGCTTGTTGCAAGCCCGTCGTCAACAAGCTTGTTACAAGCTCGTCGCCAACAAGAAAAGTCTTCATCGGAAATTTGATTTCTAAATGTTGTGTTTTTGTGGCAGGGAGACGCCGTTCGCCAAGGGCAAAGTCATTTCCACCAACATTCTTATGACTTCTCCTTGGTGCGGCTTTGAGGAGCAGCTCAGGTCATGAACAGTAGGTAGATAGGACTATATAAGCCTAGATGGCAGCTTCAGTACTCACATCAGACGATACACGTTTTATTTTACTTAGTTGTTGAATCACATCTTCACCATGTATCTCTCAACTTCTGTACTTCTCGGGCTCTCTGTTCTAGCGACATTCGCAATCGCCAAGCCAGTCAATCAGTGAGTATGAAAGCTCTTCGACTAGATTGACATGACTGACGAAGAAAACAGACACCTCTCACCTGCTATTCGATCCTCCGACTGGTGCGGCATTCACGTCACTCAGTACCAGAAAAATGAGCCCAGCGGTCACCAGCCCAACAGCTCGGTTTACGTGCTCGAGGTCTGCATCTATGATGGCGCGCAGGTGCTGATGAGTTCTCCTCCGCTTTCGAAGAGTTCGCCATGCTGGATTGTGGATGCATCGAATGGGATTGCGAATATTGTGCGTTTGCTGTTTACCTTCCATCTCCTTCCTCGATTTCTACTAATCCCTATCAAAACAGATTCCCGTCTCCCGCCTCTCCGACTTCGTCTACGTCATCGTCGGCACCGTCGACGACGATCCCATCCTCTTTTCTTACGGGGATCAGCATTGGGGGAGCAATGATCAGGCGCATCATTCGAATTTCGGCGGTTATGAGGGCGGGAAGAGGGAGGGAGATACGGGATTTAGTTGTCAAGGGGTGTTGTGGGGAAGGTGAGATGCATTTTGGGAAGCAGTGCGAGAGGTGTTCGAGTAGCATCATCCGGGTGTTGTACGAAGTACTTCGTAGCGAATCTCGAGAACTTTTGGTGTCAATTTTCGTAAATAGACTTCTGACAGCAAAATATCAATTCAACAAGATGCAGAAAGCTGAGCCGGGATGGTTGGAATAATTTTGAGCTCATGGTTAGCATATGCAGAAAGTTGGGCCGGGGCCGAAAAGTTTTCCAACCCCCCAGCTGTAACCCCTGCTTGTTGCAAGCCCGTCGTCAACAAGAAAAGCCTCCATCGGAAATTTGATACATCGGAAATTTGATTCCTTGGTGCGACTTTGAGGAGTAGCTCAGGTCATGAACAGTAGATAGGACTATATAAGCCTGGATGGCAGCTTCAATACTCACATCAGACGGTACACATTTTATTCTACTTGTTGAATCACATCTTCATCATGTATCTTTCAACTTCTGTACTTCTCAAGCTCTCTGTCCTAGCGGCATTCGCAATCGCTCAGCCAGTCATTGAAGAGTGAGTATGAAAGCTCTTCGACTAGATTGACATGACTGACTAAGAAAACAGTCGATCCGACCAGTGGTGCACCATTCACGTCATTCAGTACCAGAAAAATGAGCCCATCGGCGACGAGCCCAACCGCTCGGAATACGTGCTCGAGACCTGCGTCTATGATGGCGCGCAGAATCTGCTGAATGTTCCTTCGATTTCAGGAACTTCGCAATGCTGGATTCGGGACCCTGCATTGGAAGGGATTGCGTATACTGTGCGTTTGCTGTTTACCTTCCTGTCTTGCATTTATTCTTTCATTCTTCTACCTTTCCATTTCTCTCTCATTCCCCTCTTCATCTTCCCACTTCTCCTTCCCCAATTTTTACTAATCCCTATCAAAACAGATTCCCAGCCAAAAACCTTCTATTCACATCGTCTACGTCACCGTCGGCGCCGTCGACGACGATCCCATCCTCTTTGCTTACGGGGACCAGCATTGGGGAAGCAATGATCAGACGCATCATTCGAATTTCGGCGCTTACGAGGGCGGGAAGAGGGAGGGGGATACGGGATTTAGTTGCTAGTAAGGGGAGATGCATTTTGGGAAGCAGTGCGAGAGGTGTGCGAGTAGCATTATCGGAGGTGTTGTATTCCGTAGATAGACTCCTAACAGCAACAATCAAAATACCAATCCAACAATATGCAGAGATGCGGTGGTTGGAATAATTTTGAGCTCATGGTTAGCATACAGGGTATTTGCACTGCGGGTCGAACATTGCATTAGCCAAGCCACCTTTACAAGGATCCCCCAGTACCAACTTCCACAAATCATAAGGCTGGTGAGGCTGAATAAGCTTCCATATTAGGCAATAACTAACGTTTGATGTAGATTAGCTGAAAGGCCTGAATCTACCAAATGACCTTTCAAATGACCTTCGGAATCATCTTCCTCCACCAACATCGCTACTTTCCACCACATCCTACTTCTTACCTCGTCGACGACCTCTAGATTCCTATTGTGTGATCTGGGCGGCCATTTGCGGGCAATTCAAAAGCTCGTTGGTTATATGGGATCGAAAGCACGGGACTATCAATTCCAAGACCTTCGTTGAGCATATCTTACCTGTATGTAAGCTATGTCCAAAACCCCACCAAAATCACTGCGACAGACCTTACACGACTTTTGGAAGGACTGCAACGAAGACCATGAGCCAATCAGCGCTTTCGGCCAACAATGCATCGTACAAATGGATAAAGCCCCAGCTCAGAACGCTAAATTCACCCGAGCCGCTATCGCCAATATGGGATTGGAGCTGCTTGACTGGCCTGGCAACTCACCTGACCTCAATCCTATTGAAGGTGTTTGGTCACTGCTCAAAGAACGCATCAACAAGCTACGTCCGAAGCCATACACTCGAAAGCAGATCGAGAAGACTATTCAGAAGGAGTGGAACTCTCTGAAGCCTATGAATTGTTACGAAGTGTGTCGGGATTGAATAGGGCCTAGCCCTAGGGATTTCGGTATGTGGTCAAGGAACAACGATGTTCCGGAGCCTTTCGAGCACTTCCGGTACCCGGGCAAACCTGCTCAGCCCCTTTGTCCGCCCTACTATAAATACAGCTCGGATTCCGCTTGATTCCTTCTGTAATCTTAGTATCCTAGTTATAGCTACCTCTATCCCTTTAACCGCTCCAAGGTCGGCCACACCCTTCGATCAACAGCTAGGCCAAATCTGGTAGCAGCTTGACCAGATGGGGTACGGGTGCTTAATAAACCGCGCTGTCGCCGACTCGCCGAATCCAGATAAATGTTCGTATGCTTCGTCATTGGTGGGGTCCCCCTACTAGCATTGTGCATCATAGGGGGTGGCCGACCTTGTGGCGGTTAAAGCCTTAAAGGGATAGATCAAACATTCTACCCACTACACGCCCTGGTTAGATTCTAGGCACGGTCCCAACATTATACTAAGAATCCGTCAACCATACGATACTGATACCAAGAGTCGTTGAGTTGTTTAATTATATTAGGTTCGATTCCTAATAGCGCTGGTACAATGGTGTTGTGGTTATCTTCTTCTTTGCCAAGACCCGTTCAAGATACTCGGCCAGGATAGGACGAGTCTAAAGAAACCTGACACCCTGTTTACCTGGTGGTCGACGACTCCGAAGACAAGAACATTGCGATACTACCTTACTGTTCCTGCTTACCGTTGATGTTAAACTAATGCAATGTTCGACCCGCAGTGCAAACATCCGGTATGCTGAATGTTGGGCCGGAAAAGAGAAAAAGAAAATCGAGTTCCGGCCCTGGCTATTTTGCTTCTTAGTTTACTTTGTTTATTCCCCCTGCCAGCTGTAACCCCTGCTTGTTGCAAGCCCGTCGCCAACAAGCTTGTTACAACTCTACAAGCCCGTCGCCAACAAGAAAAGCCTCCATCGGAAATTTGATTCATCGGAAGTTTGATTAAATGTTGGAGATGTTGTGTGTTTGTCCAACATTCTTGTGGCTTCTCCTTGGTGCGGCTTTGAGAGCTGCTCAGCCTGCTCAGGTCATGAACAGTAGATAGGACTATATAAGCCTAGATGGCAGCTTCAGTACTCGCACCAGACCATACACGTTTTATTCTACTTAGTTGTCGAATCACATCTTCATCATGCATCTCTTGAAATCTGTACTTCTCGAGCTCTCTGTCCTAGCGGCATTCGCAATCGCTCAGCCAGTCATTGAAGAGTGAGTATGAAAGCTCTTCGACTAGTTTGACATGCTGACGAAGAAAACAGAAGAAAAGGGCCCGTATTACAAAAATATACTTATGACGCCGACAAGTGGTGCGGCATTCACGTCGTTCAGTATCAGAAAAATGAGCCCAGCGGTGACGAGCCCAACCACTCGGAATACGTGCTCCATGTCGTCATCTATGATGACGGGAAGGATATACTGAGTCCTCAGTCGAAGATTTCGGAACACTTGACTGTGAATGCATTGAATGGGGTGCCGAGCCCGGTGCGTTTGCTGTTTACCTTCCTGTCTTGCATTTGTTCTTTCATTTCTCCTCTACCTTTTCATTTCTCTCTCATTCCTCTCTTCATCCTCTCACGTCTTCTTTCCTGATTTCTACTAATCTCTATTAAAACAGATTCCCGCAAAATATATTTTCGAACAAGTCTACGTCACCGTCGGCGTCGTTGACGACGACGCCATCCTCTTTTCTTACGGAACTCAGTCGTGGGGAAGCAATGATCAGGAGCATCATTCGAATTTCGGCGCTTATGACGGCGGGAAGAGGGAGGGGGATACGGGATTTACTTGCCGTGGAACTTGGATCGGATGGAAGCCGTACGGAGCATGACGAGCTATTATGCTGAAAGTTAGGCCGAAGCCGGAAAAGAAAACAGAAAAAAATGAGTTCCGGCCCTGGCTCAAGTTTTCCAACCCCCCGCCAGCTGTAACCCCCAACAAGCAGGCTTGTTGCAAGCCCGTCGCCAACAAGAAAAGCCTTGATCGGAAATTTGATTCCTAAGCTCGCATTCGCCTTCTAAATAGTACCTTAGAACTATATAAGCCTAGATGGCAGCTTCAGTACGCACATCACATCTTCACCATGTATCTCTTAAATTCTGTACTTCTCGGGGCTCTCTCTGTCCTCGCGACATCCGCAATCGCTCAGCCAGTCATTGATCCGTGAGTATGGAAAGCTCTTCGACTAGATTGGGCATGACTGACTAAGAAAACAGGCACACCTCCGGCTGGTGCGGCCTCCACGTCACCCAGTTTCAGGAAAATGTGCTCAGCGACGAATGGGCCAACAGCACGGAATACGTGCTCGAGATCTGCGTCTATGATGGCGCGCAGGTGCTGCTGAATTCGGGCCCGCACAATACAGGATGCCCGCTTATGTGGGAATCGAAAGGGGCTTCGCAGTCGGTGCGTTTGCTGTTTATCTCCCCTGTCTTGCATTTATCCTTTCATTCTTCACCCCCTCACTCCTTCTTCGATTTCTACTAATCTCTATCAAAACCAGGTCACCGCTCACCTTCCCTTTCCTCTCCATGTCACCATCGGCCGCGTCGACGACGATCCCATCCTCTTTTCTTACAACGGTCAGGAGTGGGGGAGCAATGATCAGGAGCATCATTCGAATTTCGGCGCTTATGACGGCGGGAAGAGGGTGGGAGATACGGGATTTAGTTGCTAAGGGGGATTGTGGTGACTGACGTAGGGTTGGGGAGGGTGAGAGGCATTCTAGGAAGCAGTGCGAGGGGTGTGCGAGTGGCATTATCGAGGGTGTTGTACTAGTATTTAGAGGGTTGTTTTTGTGACGTCTCGATGCCCAATGTTTTGGTATGGTGATGTTTTGCGCAACTCTCAATTTAGTCGAAGAGTATACGTAGCTCATATCTCCCTCTTTGCCATTCTCCTCCCCATCTCTTCAACTATCCTTCCACATTACTTTCTCTTTTTCCTTCTCTCACTCTCCCGCTCCTCCACGTTTCTCCCACCATTCCATTCCACTCCTCCTCTTTTTCTCCTTTCCGTCATCCCATCCGCTCCTGATCTATCTAACCCCATCTCATCCATTCTCTACTCAAAACCCCCCTCCAAAACCCAACCAACCCGTCGCCATCGCCCCATCCAACTACAGTACCCCCCAAACCCAACCCAACCCATCCCAACGCACGAAAACCCCCCTCCGAGAAACAGCCGTCCCCATCCCTATCCTCACTCTATCAACCCCGGCTATAAACATTATATACACAAACCTACCTTACCCACCCATCACCCTACAAACCCCAGCCGAACGCGTCCGACCACGATAGATATCTTATTTCTACTCTATTCAGTAAAGAATTTTCTGCTACATCCGGCGGGATACATAGAAGAGGAGTTTTCCCTATTCGTGAATCCCCTTCGCTCGTGCGTTCTGGCTCGACGGCTTGGGGAATTGGGGGAATGAGGGCCGGGAAAGGTGTTGCTTCGGTGCGGTTGCTTTTGGGCTGGGATGTGGGGATATGGGGATATGGAGTATGTGGTTTGCGGATTTTCGGCATGATTTGAATCTTTGAGGGTGGTTTTTTTTCCTTTCTTGGGACTGGTTTCATGGTTTTGTGGGTTTGGTGTTGTTGTTTTTGATCTGTTTCATTCTCTTCTCTTCTCTTCTCTTCCATTCCTTCTACCTATTCTTCTCCCTTCTCCCTTCTCCCTCCCAATCCCAAGCCAGCACCCAAAACCACCTACCCTAATGAGAAAAATAGACATCTTCATGTCTAAAGAAAGTGTGTGGAGGTGTGGTTGATATTGGATATTTGGATTAGGGTGCAAGATTTTGGGTTTTTTGGCGAGCTGGGACTTTGGAGGTTGGGGTTTGGAGAGACGGAGCTGGAAGAAATGAAGGTTTTTGAAATCTAGGGTTTTGAAGAGCTGAGGAAGCCGATCGTCCTTTCGTAAGCCCCCTCCCTTCACCAAAGCGCCGATTTGATAATTCATCAACTCACACTAACATCTCCTACTTCCCCCTGCCTGTTCCACGACGTAAAACTTTACAGTTAACCCTTCTCGCTAGAAAATCTCCCCCTTAAGTAATCTTTAAGATCATCTGCCAGCCAGATTTTAATCTTCACCTCTGCGCTATTATTCATTCGTTCTCCTTATTTCTTCTTTCCTTCTTATCCTCCAGCCCCCCTGCATCCCTCTCTCTCTCCACATCCACTCTCCCTCATTTCTTCTTCTTTATTTTCATCACCTTCTTTGCCACTCTTTACCTCCCTCCGTCCCCCGCTCATCACTCAGCATCAACAACAGACTCACCCGTCTCAGTCCCGCCTTTCCCCTTCCTCTCTCGCTTTGCGTCTGCCTTTTCACACCCACTACCCCTATCCGGTGTGAGTCAATGAGATATGACACATTCCATCCCTTTCGAAGCTGTGATGGCAAAATTCAGTTCACAAACCGGGCTGTGCAGCTGAAACTCGTATATTTTCTAAATACACGCCACTAATGAACTGATAAAAATAGGGGCAACCATGACCAGCTTCACGAGCATCTACCAACAAGATCTTCTTGAAAGATTTCTCACTCCGCACCTCTAGATCTAAACTCTCCACATTTCTATCTCGCCCGCCGTTTTAATTATACTATACTATAGTAGCTAGACATCTATTTTGTCGTCCAATAAACTCTGAGAGCCGCCCTCGGCGAATGCATGCCTGCGGCGTATCCTTATATTGTTCTTCTAGCTCGTTGATTTGGACAAAGACGGCGTGCTCGCGGACTCAGAGCGCGGCTGGGGTGAGGGCGATGGCTTTGAATGCTTAGGGTACCCGGTTCACTTTCCTCTCGTGCGTCTCTATGAATTGTGCAGCGGCAGCGTGTCTGGAGGGGAAGACCACCTGGACGTGATGAAGGCTCATGCGTCCGAAAATACGCGCAACGATGGCAGCGCCGGGTTGGGGCGTACCGGACGCGGATCGCAATGAGCGTATGAGCTTCGAGGCCTCCGCAAAGGTGCAGATTGATTTTGAAATGTCCGACTTCTAGTTGCCTAACTACTAGTAAGTGGCACTCATTCATCCTTCTCCATCTCATAAAATAGTAGGTAAACATCCTTCTGCATGCCCAGAACATCACTAGTCTTACACTCCTTGATCTTGTCGTCGCTGATCCGCCACCACCGGTCATTGGGCGTCTTCTTTCTCTTGAACCTACTAATATCAATCATAGACGCGTTTTTGCTGGGAGCTGCACTGTTACGCTTTGACGGTGATTCCTCGGAGGGCATTAGGCTAGGTAGCCCAGCATCTTCCGAGACAGGAAGAGGACGGGGAGCGGACGTTGGAGGGGATTTGGGAAGAGTAACTCCTGAGGTTGAGCCAGATGATGGGCGCGTGGATGGTGAGGAAATCGATATCGAGGACATAGATGGTGACCTGGTTGCCGTAGACGTTGAAAGCCGTAAAGCTGTCGGAGAATTCAAATCAAGATTACAAACTGCATCTGATGGTCTAGGTGACGTTGCAGAAATTCTAGGGCTTGGCATGGTAGAGAGATTGGGGGTAGGCAGTGTCGATAATTCAGGAGTCCCTGAAGTGCTATAAGGGCCAACATCACTCGCAACGTGAGGCCTTGAGTATGGCGCATACAAGTGCTGTCTCCGAAAGGATTCGTAGTGGCCGCTGTTGTGGGTCCCTTTGTGCGTGACCATACCAAGAAGCTTGTAGTTCCTGCGGTGTAAAATACCACCTAGTGGCAGTCTTTCAGGAAAGGAGACTTTGGCGCCATTCTTTGTTGAAACATTTCGTGGATCGTAGATGGACCTGGATAGATGGATGACAAGCAGCTTAGGAAAGGCCGTGACTTGGACGTGACGAGCAATTTTCCTCTTTGGTGCAAGCTTTATATCTGGTAACTCGACGCCTTCAGGAATTTTCTCTGGATCTTGCTGTATTGCCATTTTTATCTTTCTAATAGTTGTTTCAATGAAAATTCTCTGCCCTTCTGGCTTTGCGAGTTTCAGATCCTTTGACAGAACCTCAATCGCGTGTTCTAACCGGCATTTGTCGCACTTGTAGTCTTCAATATATTCGGGTTTGAAGTGGGCGTCGAAGCACTCGTTGAGTGTAGTCGAGCTCTTCTGCGGTACCATGAGATTCAGCATGACGAAAGTTGTGGGGCTGGCTTTTGGGATGAAATGGCAGTATTGGCACTCGATTCGCGCTTCAGTCTTGCCTTCAAGCGGGAAACCATTTTCCTCGTCTTCCTTCGTTGATGGATTTTCACACTCGACCGTTGTAGAATCCAGACTCATTGGGGCGCCCGCTACTTGCTCCATGTCCATGGAGATTCTACGTTCGTCAGACCCCCCATCGACATCGCACAGGCCAAGACCAGGTGGCGTAATCACAGCAGCACAGATTTCTTCACACCTCCGCTGAGCTCTTCTCCGCGCCTCTCGACCAGCGTGGTATTCTTCCCCCAGCCTCTCCGCCACTATCTGCAGCAATTCTTGCGCGTCTTGCTGCGATTTGCTGATCCTTGTCCCAAAAGCATGTTCCAAAACCGTTATGAAACTCCCTGCCGAGATGGTCTTCCTATAGATCGGCCGCTCGTTCAAGCGATCTAACACAACCTTCAAACCCCGTGTGACCTCCCCACTTTGCAAGCTTGCCTGGTTTCGAGCATCGACATCTTTCCCCTTTGCATCCTTCAATGGTACCGGAGTGTATATATCCGGACCGCCGAGTTCTCTCCGATGCAGCTCTCGTATCAGATATAATCTTAAGTCACCAAGGCCTGCCAATGACTGAAGGATCGAATTGATGAAGCAGTCGTTGGCGGGGTTAGACAAGCCCACGATTCCTTTCTTCCGAGTGCTTGCGGAGGCGGTGGAAGAGTCGCCATCGATGAGATAATTCGGGTTGAACAGGAAGATCAAAGCAACCGCGGCCAGAGACGCTGTCGCGGCATATGTTATAACGGTAAGCGGTTTATCAGGCATGATTGGTGATGTCTATTGTCGGTCTCGCTCCGATGCATAGAGGGCGAGTATCAGAGACAGAAGATACAGTCGAACAAACATGACTAAAGCCTGGTGCAGTCAATACAACAGATCCGTCAGGTATTCCATAGTGTACGGAGTAACCAGCGTCCAGGAAGCGATGAGTGCGAATGCGCTATTTGGATAAGCGGCTGTGTCCATAGGCTCACCTTAATTGTGTAGGTCAATCAGCGCCAATCAAAACCCAATCTGTATTACTTACAATACCTTAAAGCATCCTTTCAGTATTTTGTCATCTTTCTGTTTTAATACCTGGCAGAGTAAGATACCTTAGGCACATCTAATACCGAGTATTGGCATACAACTATCTCCGTTCTCCAACGATGCTCTGCCAATATCAAAATTCATGCCATTACTGTGGTACTTATCAGTTGTTATTACTGAACCCACAGTCAGGGTTCATTCTCGGTGTGCTGGCCATTCAATCCCCCTTTAGTTGAAGATCGTGTTAACAACTGATTCCCCAAATATACACAGTAGACGCTCCTATAACCCATCACTGTAATCGAAATTCGGGGTTACAGCTGGCGGGGGGGTTGGAAAACATATGCTAACCATGAGCTCAAAAGTATTCCAACCCCGGCTCAGCTTTCTGCATAGAATATGCTAACCATGGGCTCAATAATTGATACTATTAAGCTAAAATAGCTAGAGAACAGAACAGACTTACTGTATGCTTCGCTCATGCGCGATAATCTGACTAAAACAGCAAGAGCGAAGTATTGTAGTCGTGCATATGCACAAAACATGCGAATCATGAACTCAACTTGTGACATGTTCATTCACAAGCTATCGCTCACGTTATCTTCGTCAGATCTACGGAATACTCGTATCTCATGCGTTTTCTTCTTCACTTTTGTCGTTCTGCTCGTCTTTTAAGTATATGCGCGGCATATGCGGACTGCGACTCTCACATTCAAACCATTTAGTCAACCTGTTATCTCATTCGCTCGATTTTCAGCGTCGATGCTTTCGTCGTTCATCGATGTTTCTTTATACTCACGAATTTTTTGTGGCCTTGCTTAATGGTCTTGGCATATGCTTCGCATAGGCCGCGAAGCTTTTCCAAAGCATATGCTATTTTTAAAGTTCAACCCGACGCCAAGAATATTTTCCGACCCGGCTCCAACCCTTTGCGAGCTGAAACCCGTCGAAATTCTCATCGTCGTCATCACCATCGAGACTGTTCCTCTCAGAATGCCCCTCTGAATGCTTCTGAGCGTTGCTTTCGAGGTTGAATATGTTCTCCAAGTTCATATAAATTGATTTGCTTCAGACATAAGTTTTCAACAGACGACAAAGAACGATGTCCGCACTCAAAACGAAAGTCCTCATAGCAGGGGCAGGCATCGCAGGGCCTTGTCTCGCATACTGGCTTGCTAAAACACGTCTTGATATATCCATCACAATCATTGAACGATCACCTTCTCCGAGAGTCACCGGCCAGTCGATCGACATTCGTGGTCCAGCAGTTGAAATCATCAAGGCAATGAAATTGGAAGAGGCTGTCCGCTCCCAACATACGACAGAAGAAGGTACAAGGTTTGTGAATTCCTCAGGAGAATTTTTTGCTCAATTCAATGCTGGCGATTCCTTCACTGCTGAATACGAAATCCTGAGGGCAGACTTGTCGCGACTTTTCCTGGAAGCCACCGAGGGCTTGGGCAATGTCCGGTACATATACGGTGATTCTGTCAAATCTCTCGAACAGACAGATAAAGATATTAACGTGACCTTCACCGGGGGATCAAAAGACACATTTGATTTGGTTGTTGCCGCAGACGGATCTACTTCGAACACTCGGTCGCTGATTCTGGACGAGCAAGTTCTCAAGGATAGCTATCAATTCCTGGGCCAGTACATTGCGTTCTTTAGCATTCCGAGTCGGCCAACCGATCCAAAGCTGTGGCAGTGGTACAATGCCCCGAAAGGTCTCAGTATCATGATGCGTCCGCATCGGAACACTTCTACTACGGGAGCATACTTGTGCATTACAATGCCAGCACGAGGACAACGGGATCCAGCCGTCGAAGATGCTATGGACAAAGGAACGGAAGACACAAAACGTATGCTGCACGAGTACTTGGGAAATGCAGGCTGGGAAGCAAAGCGGGTATTGGAAGGAATGGACCATGCAGAAGACTTCTACATGAGCCGGGCTGCGCAGGTGAAGCTTTCAAAATGGACGAACGGACGTGCACTTGTACTGGGAGATGCAGCCTTCGCAACCTTTGGTGTCGGAACGAGTCTTGCTATTGAGAGTGCTTACGTACTGGCGGGAGAGCTGTCGAAGATACAGAGCAGCAATGATGTTCCACAGGCTCTGGAGAAATACGAGGAGGTCTTTCGCCGATTGTATGCAAGTATGGAAGAACTTCCACCGGGCTTTCCACAAATTGTATTTCCACAGACTGCTTGGGGCCTTCGGTTAAGAGACTCTGCATTGTGGTTTGTGAGCAAGACAAAGATGTACAAACTTTTCCAGGGTGCTTCAGGGATTGACTGGAAACTGCCATGTTACGATTGGGTAGGCATCTGAGAAAGGGATGGGTGTGATTTTGGGATAATAGGCGAATGTTCAGAACGGGTTTTCGTGATACCTCTGATATGCATCTGGGTAGGTTGCTGGGGCTTTTCTTTGGGGGGGGGGGGGGGGGGGGGGGGGGGGGGGGGGGCGGGGGGGGGGGGGGGGGGC